>WNFN01209767.1_pt1 | contig 21970 bp, 27 predicted proteins | sample 5400161 | NCBI WGS metagenome assembly WNFN01 (sample SAMN13153353, study PRJNA577476) | soil metagenome | isolation source: 80 cm saprolite on Douglas fir-dominated hillslope | place: USA:California | collected 2013-09-17 | reverse complement strand
GACTTCACGGCGCGCAGCTCCTGCATCAGCTCGGGCAACCCCCAGCGCACCTCGCTCTGCGCCGGCGCCGCGTGCGACAGCGCGAGCGCAATGATCAGCGCGCTAACGCCAGTAGTCATAGAAGTTGAACCAGTTGTACGGCGCCAGCCTGCAATGGTGCTCGAGGCGCCGCGCGTAGCGCTCGACCCACGGCCGCACGGCGGCTTCGCGGTCGCGGCGCTCGAGCGCGATGCGCTCGGCGAACGGCTCGAGCCGGATCTCATAGTGCCGGCCGCCGCGGTACAGGCCGAAAAACAGGATCACCGGGGATTCGACCAGCCCCGCGAGCACCAGCGGGCCGAGCGGAAAGCGCGCCGGGCTGCCGAGGAAATCGCAGTCCATCGTGCGGTCGTTTTTCCAGACGCGGTCGCCCAGGATGCCGACGATCTCGCCGCGCGCGAGGCATTCGTGCACTTGCAGCAGCGATTGCGGACCACCCAGCGCGATCACCCGCTCACGCACCCCCGGTGCCACCGACTGCAGCACGCGGTTGGTTTTCGCGGCGTTGTCGAGGTGCATCAAGACGTTGACCGGACGGAAATGCTGCGCCATGCCCTGCGCGCGCAGGATCTCGAAGCTGCCGAGGTGGGAGCCAAGCAGAATGCAGCCGCGCTGCCCCGTGAGCCATTGCCGCACTTCGGTGCCCGCCTCGAGCGTCACGTCGAACTCGCCCATCTTGCCGGCGGCGAAGTAAAGGCGGTCGTGCACCACCGAGGCGAAGCTGTGGTAGTGCCGCCAGACGTCCGCCATCCGGGCGCGCCGACCGAGGACGCGATCCAGGTAGTCGCGCGACGCGCGGCGCGCGGAGAAGGCCAAAAAGTAGGCGCAGATCGGGTAGAGCAGCGCTCGCCCCGCGCGCCGGCCAAGCGCGAACGTGAGCCAGGCGATCAGGCGCATCAGCGCCTCGCTGCCGCGCTCGCGGCGCTCGATCCACTGGGGCCGCTCTACGCCGACGCCGACGTGACGGGACATTGCACTTTGCCGGAGAGCACCGTCACGCCGCCGGCTACGCAGGTGAAGGTGATGCCGCGCTGCGCGGAGCCGGAGAACTCCACGCGCAGGCGATCGCCCGGGCGGGCCGGATGCGGGAACTTGGCGGAGCGCACCTCGCAGGGCGCAAGGCGCACCCCGAGATCGGCGCCAATGGCGCGCAGCGTCTCCGCAAGCAGCAGCGCGCCTGGAATGATCGGATTTCCCGGAAAGTGCCCTTGCGCGGCCGGGTGGTCCGAAGCAAGCGCCCACTCGACGAAGGCCAACTTACCCCGCTTTCGCCGTGAGGCGCGTGCTCAGCTGATCGAGCGCGAGGCGCGGCAGCTTGCCGACGTCATTGCGCGGCAGCGACTCCACAAGGTACAGCGGGCGCGGCAGGAAGGCCGCATCGATGCGCTGCCTCAGCGCCTCGAGGATCTGCTCTTCGCTGCAGCCCGGCGCCACCACGTACGCCGCGAGGCGCGTCAACGCCGCGCCGGCCTGCGGGATCACGAAAGCGCCGTCGCGCACGCCGGCGATGGAATTCAAGTGGTAGTTCAGGCTGGCGAGCGAGCTGCGCTTGCCGGCGATGTTGACCATGTCGCCCGTCCTGCCATGCAACAGGAACCGGCCGGCCGCGCCGAGCTCGATCACGTCGCCGAGCAGCAGCTCGGTGTCGACATGGCCGCCGCTTAGCCAGGTGCCCTTCTCGTCCTGGCGCAGCCGAAAGTGGCCGAACATCTGCCATTCGGGGCCGGCGGCCGTGCGCCGCGTCGCCACTTGTCCCGCCTCGGTGCAGCCGTAGATCTCGTGCAGCGGCGCGCGAAAACGCGTCTCGGCCTCGCTCGCCAGCTGCGGCGCAAGCGGCGCGGTGGCGCAAAGCAGGAAGTCGAGCGCGGGAAGCTCGGCCGCGCCGTCGAGCAGCGCGCGCAGGTGGATCGGCGTGGTGACCAGCGCGCGCGGCCGCGGCGTCGCCTCGAGCGCCGCGCAGACGTCGGCCGGAAAGAACGGCCGGCCGGCGTCCAGCACCAGCGCGCCCTGCAGCGCCATCAGCACGGTGGATTCCAGGCCGTACATATGCTGCGGCGGCACGGTGGCAAGGACGCTCATGCCCGGGCGCACCAGGCCGCGGAAACGCTCGAGCTCGGCGAGCGCGGAGGCGACCAGCCCGCCCCAGCGCTTGGGATGCGGCTGCGGCTCGCCGGTCGAGCCCGAGGTGAACAGGATCGCCGCGATGTGGTCCGCCGGGATCCGCGGCACCGCGCCGGGCGCCTTGGCCGCGGCCGCCGCCGCCGCATCGAGCAGGTCATCGGTCAGCCGGTAGAGGTCCGCGTAGGCGCGCTGCAGGCGCTCGAGGAAGTCGGGCGTCTGGTTGGGCGGCATGAGCGTGGTCTGCCGGCGCAGCAGTGCCGCTGCAAGGCCGACGGCGAAGCGGTAGCGGTCCGAGCAAAGGTTGACGACGTAGCGGCGTTCCGGCAGCGCGAGCGCGAGCCGCGTGGCGTCGGCCAGGAATTCGCGCGCCGTGACGCGCAGTCCGTCGCGGCAGGCAAACAGCGCCGCCGGATCGTGGCGCAGGAGCGGCAGCGCGTGCATCAAGACACCCGCAGGTGCTTGGCGAAGGCCTGCACCGCCTGCGCGATGGTCGCTTGCGGGTAGCGGCGGTAGCGCAGCACCCGGAAAAGATAATCGCCGACGAACATCGCGGCGAGCAGCGGCAGGTTGAGCAGATTGACGAACAGCGACCAGGTGTCGAGCGAGGCAAAGGCGAGCAGCAGCGCCGAGACGAGGAGCTGAGTGGCGGAGAACACGCACCACGCCGCCGTCAGCCGGCGCGTATAGGCTTCCATGTTCGGCGCGAGCGAGCCGTGGAAGCGCCGCGCCGCGCCGGTGATCAGCGCCTCCCTGCCCGGCAGCAGCGTGCGGCCGAAGAGCCACAGCAGGAACGCGTAGATCGCCGCATGCGGCGCGCCGGCGAGCGGCACGAGCAGCAGCGGGTGCTGGGTATTGCTGAGCGCGAGATGCACCAGCACCTCGTAGCCGAGCGCGGCCGCCACGATGAGCGCTTTCCAGGCGCGCGCCAGCTCCATCTAGCGGGTCCGGTGCTCCTGGATGTGCTGGTTCAGCGCGCGCAGCGAGCTGAAGATCTTCGGGCTCGCCTCGTCGTCGGAGCGCAGCTTCACGCCGTACTGGCGCGAAACGGCGAGCGCGACTTCGAGCACGTCGATCGAGTCGAGCCCGAGCCCCTCGCCGAACAGCGGCGCGCTCGGCGCGATGTCCTCGGGCCGGATCTCGAGCTCGAGCGTGGCCACGATCATGCGCGCCAGCTCGAGCTCGTGCACTTCCATCGGGAACTTGTCCATGTTGCGCTTCTCCCTTGCCTTACAGGGCGCTCAGCTGCGCCCGTATCGCCTTATCCAGGTTCTGCACCCAGCCGTTGTAGTTCTTGTGAATGGTCTGGCCGTCGTAGTTGAGATTGCTGCTGTCCTTGTACTGGATGCTGTAGGCCCGCGGCGTGTAGTTCACGTCGACCACCGCCATGTGCTCGCGCAGGGTGAGCGTGCCGAGGATCTGCCCCGGCTTCACCGCCTTCATCTGCCAGCCGAGCGTGGCGCCGGCGCGGATGATTGCCTTGCCGACTTCGTCGAGCGACGGATTAGGCTTGCTCGCCGCCACCGGCATTTCCGCGACGTTGTAGACGGGCGTGTTGCGTGCGCAGGCCGCAATGGCGGCCACGCTGATGAGCGCGATCAGAAGCTTGTAGGCGGTGTTACGCATGGTGACTCTCCCTATTGAAAAGTTGTAGTTTTTACACGCGCAGTCCTCTGGAAAGATAGCACGCAAGCGCCCGGTAAGGCGCGTACCGCGCTGCCGTGTGGAAGCCCGTTCGGCGCGAATGTCGGGATAATGCAAGCCTTGCCTGCCTGCGAAGTGCTGATCATCGGCGGCGGACCCGCCGGCGCGACCGCCGCGGCGCTGCTTGCCGGGCGCGGGCGCGACGTGGTGCTGCTCGAAAAGCAGCGCCACCCGCGCTTTCATATCGGCGAATCCCTGCTGCCGCTCAACCTGCCGCTGTTTGCCGAGCTCGGGGTGGCGGCGGAGATCGAACGCATCGCGATGCCGAAATACGGCGCGGAATTCGTCTCGCCGTGGCACCCGCAGCCGATCACGTACAACTTCGCCGACGCCTGGGACAAGGGCTTTCCGTACGCCTACCAGGTACGCCGCTCGGAGTTCGACGAGATCCTGTTTCGCAACGCCGCGCGCAAGGGCGCCCGCACCGTCGAGGGCTGCCGCGCCACCGCCGTCGAGCTGGATGCCGGCGGCGCCACGGTGAGCGTGCAAAGCGATGCCGGCGAGCAGAGCTGGCGCGCGCGCTTCCTGGTCGACGCCTCGGGACGCGACACCTTCCTCGCCAACCGGCTGGAGATGAAGCGCCGCATCCGCCAGCACAACAGCGCGGCGATCTTCGGGCATTTCTCGGGTGCCGCGCGCGCCGCAGGCAAGGCCGAGGGCAACATCAGCATCTTCTGGTTCGATCACGGCTGGCTGTGGCTGATTCCGCTCGCCGGCGGCACGTCGAGCGTCGGCGCGGTGTGCTGGCCCTACTACATGAAGACTCGCAAGACCGAGCCGCGGCAGTTCCTGCTCGACACCATCGCGCTGTGTCCGGCGCTCGCCGAACGGCTCGCCAACGCGACCCTGGTTTCCCCGGTGACGGCCACCGGCAACTACTCGTACGTCGCCAAGCGCAGCACGGGATCGAATTACCTGCTGCTCGGCGATGCCTTCACGTTCATCGACCCGGTGTTTTCCACCGGCGTCTATCTCGCGATGCATAGCGCTTTCGTCGGCGCCGACACGATCGAGCGCTGCCTTGAGCGGCCGGCCGAAGCTCGCGCGGCACTCAAGGCGTTCGACCGCAGCATGCGGCGCGGCCCGCGGATTTTCTCGTGGCTCATCTACCGCGTGACCACGCCCACGCTGCGCGACATGTTTATGGATCCGTCGAACCGCTTCCGCCTGCAGGAGGCGGTGCTCTCACTGCTCGCCGGTGACGTGTTTCGCGGCACGCCGCTGCGCCTGCGCCTCGCGGTGTTCAAGCTGCTCTACTACGCGGGCAACGTCATGCAACCGCTCAGGAGTTGGCGCGCCTGGACGCGGCGCCGGCAGATCATTCAGTCCGTGTAGTTCCCAAAGAAAACGCCCCGCAGGCTCGCGCCCCGGGGCGTTTTGTACTGCAGGCAGCCGGCCTACTACGGGAAACTGAGTTGGCCGGACCCCCAATGACTAGGATTGCCCCCCAGAACTGCGGGTGGATCCGTTAGAGTCCTGCCGGCCGGTGTTGCCTTGGTCATCTCTCACAGGATCACCTCCTTTCAAAAGTTGCGAGCCTTTAGTTTATCAAACTAGTCAATGCCGACCGCGTAGCGGGTAACCAGGCCGCCCCAGCGCTCGATTTCAGCTTGTAGGAATTTCGCCTGCTCGGCCGGCGCGATCGCCAGTACTCGCCCGCCATCCTTCTCGACGCGCGCGGCGAAGTCCGCATCGCGCAACACGTCGGCGATCAGGTTCCTCAGAGTGGCAACAATCCCGATCGGCGTGGCAGCGGGCGCGAACAGCGCGAACCAGCTCTCGCCTTCGAAGTCGACGCCGCTTTCCTTGAGCGTCGGCACGCCTTCGAGCTCGCGCGTGCGCGCGGCCGACGACACGGCGTAGGCCTTCAGGCGCCCGGACTGCACGTGGTGCTTCACCGCCGAGAGGTTGTCCATCATCAGATCGATGCGGCCGGCGAGCATTTCCTGGTGCACCGCGGGCGCCGCCTTGAAGGGCACGTGGACCAGGTCGAGCCCCAGGCTTTTCACCAGGATGGTTCCCCAAACATGCTGCAGCGTGCCCAGGCCCGCCGAGCCATAGGTGAGCTTGCCCGGGCGCTCTCTCGCATACTGGACGAACTCGCCCAGCGTAGCGGGGAGATCAGGGCGCGCGACCAGCGCGAACGGATACGCCGACAGATAGCCGAGCGGCACGAAATCGCGCAGCGGCTCGTAGGGCAGGTTCTTCACCAGCGCCTTGTTCATCACCATGTTGAAGATGCCGCCGACCAGCAGCGTATAGCCATCGGGCGCCGCCCTGGCCACGTACTCGGTGCCGACGATGCTGCCCGCGCCCGGGCGGTTCTCGACCACCACGCCCTGGCGCAGCCGCTCGCTCATCTTCTGCGCCATGTGGCGCCCGAGGATGTCGGTGCCGCCGCCCGGCCCGATCGGCACCACCAGCTTGAGCGGGCGTGCCGGATAATCCTGCGCGTTCGCAACCCCGGCGAAGAGGCACGCGATAATGACCAGCATGTGGCGCATCGGCATGGCGCTCCTGGCGGCGGCGCTCAGTGTAGGCGAGGCCTGTGCGCAAGGCTATCCGGCGCGCACGGTGCGGCTGGTGGTTCCCGCGAGCCCCGGCGGCGCGAGCGATCTCGCGGCGCGCATCCTCGCGCCGGCGCTGGCCAGCGAGCTCGGCCAGCCGTTCATCGTCGAGAACCGCGTCACCTCGGGCGGCATCATGGCGACACAACAGGTCGCCGAGTCGCCGCCGGACGGGCACATGCTGCTGGTCACCTTCGATACCTTCGCGGTCAACCGCTTCGTGTTCAAGGAGCTGAAATGGGACCCGCTGCGCGATTTCGCGCCGGTCATGCAGATCTGCCGCTTTCCGCAGGTGCTGGTGGTGCACCCGAGCCTCGGCGTGAAGTCGGTGAAGGAGTTCGTCGCGCTCGCCAAGGACAAGGGCGCGAGCCTCAACTATGGCTCGGCCGGCCCGGCCTCGTCGAGCCGGCTCGCGTACGAGCTGTTCAAGGACATGGCGGGCATCGACACCGTGCCGATCCACTATCGCGGCGGCGGGCCGGCGATGCAGGACCTGGTGTCGGGCCAGGTGCAGGTGATGCTGATCCAGGGCGGCGGCGCGATTGCGCAGTACGTGAAAGCGGGCAGGCTGGTCGCGCTTGCCGTGAGCACCGCCGAGCGCTCCAAGTACTATCCCGGGCTGCCGAGCATTGGCGAGACCTACCCCGGATTCGATTCGGCGTCCTGGGGCGCGATGTTCGCGCCGGCCGCGACGCCGAAGCCGGTGCTCGAGCGGCTGCACGGCGCGCTTGCGAAGCTGCTCGCCGAGCCGGCGGTGCGCGAGCGGCTGGAAGCGCAGAGCTGCGAGATCATCGGCGGCACGCCCGAGGCGCTCACCGAGTTGGTGAAAGCCGAACAGGCGAAGTGGGGCCCGATCATTCGCGAAAAAAACATCACGGTGGACTGACATGGCCGAGCGTCGCTACGCAGATTTGCATGAGCACCTGAAGGCGCTGGAGGCTGCGGGCCTGCTGATCCGCGTCGAGCGTCCGATCAACAAGGACACCGAGATGCATCCGCTGGTGCGCTGGCAGTTCCGCGGCGGCATCGCCGAGAAGGACCGCAAGGCGTTTCTGTTCACCAACGTCACCGACAGCAAGGGCCGCAAGTACGACATCCCGGTGGTGGTTGGCGCGCTCGCCGCGAACCGCGAGATCTATCGCATCGGCATGGGCTGCCCGCTCGACAAGATCAACGAGGTGTGGACGCGTGCGATTGCCAATCCGATCGCGCCGAAAATTGTCACGGAGGCGCCGTGCCACGACATCGTCATCCAGGGAGCAGAGCTGGACCGCGCGGGCCGAGCGCTTGATGCGATCCCCTTGCCGATCTCGACGCCGGGCTGGGACATCGCGCCCTACACGACGCTGTCGCAATACATCACGCGCGACCCCGAGAGCGGCGTGCAGAACATGGGCATCTACCGCGGCCAGCTCAAGGCGCCGCGGCGCCTGGGGATGAATCCCTCGCTCGAGCTGCGCCCGGGCATCTATACCCACTGGCAGAAGGCAAAGAAGAAGCGCCAGAAGCTCGCTGCCGCGGTGGTGCTCGGCGCGCCGCCGTGCGTCGCGTTCACCTCGGCGCAGAAGGTGCCCGAAAGCATCGATGAGCTGCATGTGGCGGGCGGATTGGTCGGCGGCCCGATCAACGTGGTGAAGGCGAAGACCGTCGATCTGCTGGTGCCGGCGGAGTCGGAGATCGTGGTCGAGGGCTGGATCGATACCGAATACCTCGAGCCCGAGGCGCCGTTCGGCGAGTCCCATGGGCATGTCAACCTCCAGGAGTACAACGCCTTCATGGAAGTCACGTGCATCACGCGGCGCAAGGATGCGATCCTGACTTCCATCATCTCGCAGGTGACGCCGAGCGAGTCGAGCCTGATCAAGCGCGTGGCGCTCGAGCCGCTGTACCTGCAGCACCTGCGCCAGGGGCTCGGCATCCAGGGCGTGAAGCGCGTGTCGATGCACGAGCCGCTGACCAATCTGCGCAAGGTGGTCGTCCTGGTGCTCGAGCGCAACATGCCGCACACCGAAGTCTGGCGCGCGCTGTACGGCGCGGCGGCCTGGAATCGCGCCGCCGGCAAGTACGTGATCGCGGTGAACGACGACATCGATCCCGACAATGCCGACGCGCTGTTCTGGGCGATGTCGTATCGCGCCAATCCGGCGCTCGACCTGCAGATCCTGCCGCACCGCGACCAGGGCCACGGTCCGCGCAGCCAGCGCAACAACGGCGAAGATGCCTCGGTGCTGATCGACGCCACGATGAAGGAAGACTTCCCGCCGATCTCGCTGCCGAAGCGCGAATACATGGAGCGTGCGCGCGTGATCTGGGAAGAGCTCGGCCTGCCGCAGCTCAAGCCCGAAACGCCGTGGTTCGGCTACAGCCTGGGCGACTGGCCCGAAGAGCTCGAGCGTGCCGCCGAGGCCGCGGTCAAGGGCGATTACTTCCAGACCGGCGAGCAGCTGATCCCGCGCCGCCGCAAGGATGTGACGATGAACACTGAGGTCGAGCGGCATACCGGCGGCAAGGCCGAGTCGGACGAGTGAGCCGCTGGCTCAGTATGGTCGTGCTGTTGACGGCGCTGGGCGCTCATGCCCAATCCGCCGGCCTGCCGACGCGCGACGGCCTGCCGACGCTCGCGCCGATCCTCGAGAAGGTGACGCCGGCGGTGGTGAACATCGCCGTGCTGCAGAAGAGCCCGGAGGAGCAGAACCCGCTCTTGCGCGACCCGTTTTTCCGCCGCTTCTTCGGCGGGCCGCAGCAATCGGAGCCGCAGGTGGCGGCAGGCTCGGGCGTGATCGTCGACGCGAAGAACGGCTATGTCATCACCAATGCGCACGTGGTCAAGGACGCGCGCGAGATCCTCGTCACCCTGCGCGACAACCGCCGCCTGCCGGCCACGCTGGTCGGCGCCGATCCCGGCACCGATGTCGCGGTGGTCAAGGTCGAGCCCAACCGGCTCTCCGACATCAAGTTCGGCGACTCGGACAACCTGCAGGTCGGCGATTTCGTGATCGCCATCGGCAATCCCTTCGGCATCGGCCAGACCGCCACCTCGGGCATCGTCTCGGCGCTCGGCCGCAGCGGCCTCTCGGTGGAAGGCTATGAGCATTTCATCCAGACGGACGCGTCCATCAACCCCGGAAATTCCGGCGGCGCCCTGGTCAACCTGAAGGGCGAGCTGATCGGCATCAACACCGCGATCATCGGGCCGGCGAATGTCGGCATCGGCTTCGCCGTGCCCTCGGTGCTGGCACGCGCGGTGATGGACCAGCTGATCCGCTTCGGCGAGGTCAAGCGCGGCAGGCTTGGCATCGCGATGCAGGCCGTGGTCGGTGGTGCCGACGGCGCACTGATTGCCGAAGTCGAGCCGAACTCGCCTGCTGCGGCCGCGGGCTTGCGCAAGGGGGATGTGGTCACCGCGCTGAACGGCCATCCGGTGCGCGGCCCGGCCGAGCTGCGCGCAAGGCTCGGCGTGGTGCCGGCGGGAGAAACCGTCGAGCTCAAGCTCGAGCGCGACAAGGAAACGCAGGTCATCAAGGCGCGCGTCGCGGAGGTCGACAGGTCGCAGAGCGCGGGCGGCCAGTCGGTGCCCGAGCTCGGCGGCGCGGCGCTCGCCGAGGTGCAGCGCAAAGGCCTGCCCGGGAAGAATCGCGCGCTGCTCGTCACAAAGGTCGAGCCGGGTTCACCGGCGTTCGGCCACGGCATCCGCGCGGGCGACCTCATCATCGGCGTCAACCAGCGGCGCGTCACCACGGCCGAGGAGCTCGCCAAGGCGCTGCGCGCCTCGGGCCGCCTCGCGCTCAACGTGGCGCGCGGCGACTTCCTGCTGACCATCCAGCTGCGCTGACTACTCTTTCGCTCGCGCGAGCTTCTTGACGTCGGGGAGGCGGCGCAGGGCGCGCATCACGCGCGCAAGGTGCTGGCGGTTGGCCACTTCGATCACCAGGTGCATGGTGGTGAAAAGCGCCCGGTCCTCTTCGGTGGCGATCGAATCGATGTTGGAGCCGGCTTCGGCGATCCGCGAAGCGACGCGCGCCAGCACCCCGCGCTGGTTCTCGACCATCACATGCACCGCCGTCTGGAACAGGCGATTGGTGCGTGGATCCCATTCCACGTCGAGCCACTGGTCGGGCTCGTTCTTGCGCGAGCGCACGATGCTGGCGCAGTCCGACTGGTGCACGACGAGCCCCTGGCCCTTCTTGATCGAGCCGACGATCGCGTCGCCGGGAATCGGCCGGCAGCAGGTGGCGAGCTGCACCGCCATGCCCTCGGTGCCGCGGATCGTGACCGAGGCCTTGGCTTCCTCCTTGGAGTCGGTTCTCTTCAGGAGCCTGCGGGCCACGACCGCGGGCAGGCGCTTGCCGAGGCCGATGTCGGCGAGCAGCTCCTCCTTCGAGCGCGCGCCACCTTCGCGCACCACCCGTTCCCAGCTTGCGTCGTCAAGTTCGGCGATCGAGCCCTTCAGCGCGCGCAGCGCCTGATCGAGCAGCCGCTCGCCCAGGCCCGCCGACTCCTCGTACTGCATGGTCTTCAGGAAATGGCGGATGTTCGAGCGCGCCTTGCCGGTGCGCACGTACTGCAGCCAGCCGGGATTGGGCTTGGCGTGGCTCGCGGTGATGATCTCGACGCGGTCGCCGTTGCGCAGCTCCTGGCGCAGCGCCACCAGCTCGCCGTTCACCTTCGCCGCGACGCAGCGGTTGCCGATGTCGGTGTGCACCGCATAGGCGAAATCCACCGTGGTGGCGCCGCGCGGCAATGAAAGGATCTTCCCCTTCGGCGTGAACACGTAGACCTCATCCGGGAACAGGTCGACTTTCACGTGCTCGAGGAATTCCTGCGGGTCGCCCGACTGGTGCTGGATCTCGAGCAGCGACTGCAGCCAGCGGTGCGTCTGCTTCTGCAGGTCGGAGAGCTTGTCGGTCTCGTCCTTGTAGAGCCAGTGCGAGGCGACGCCCGATTCGGCGAGGCGGTGCATCTGCTCGGTGCGCACCTGCACCTCGACCGGCACGCCGTAGGGACCAATGAGGTCCGTGTGAATGGACTGGTAACCATTCGCCTTGGGAATTGCGATGTAGTCCTTGAATTTTCCGGGGATCGGCTTGTACAGCCCGTGCAGCGCGCCCATCGCGAGGTAGCAGGTCGGCACGTCCTTGACCACGACGCGCACGCCGAAGATGTCGTGCACCTCCGAGAAGCTGAGGTGCTTCTCGATCATCTTGCGGTAGGTGGAGAAGACGTGCTTCTCGCGGCCCTGCACCGCGGCCTCGATGCCGCTGTCGGCGAGCTTCTTCTTCACCGCCTCGAGCGTGCGGCTGATCATTTCGCGGCGGTTGCCGCGCGCCGCGGGAACATGTGCGCGAACGCGAGCTCCTGCAGCTCGTGGTAGAGCGCGTTCAGCCCGAGGCGGTTGGCGATCGGGGCGGAGATCTCCATCGTCTCGCGCGCGATGCGCCGGCGCTTCGCCGGGGCGACCGCGCCCAGGGTGCGCATGTTGTGGAGGCGATCGGCGAGCTTGATCAGGATGACGCGCACGTCGCGCGCCATCGCGAGCAGCATCTTGCGGAAGTTCTCGGCCTGCACGTGCTCGGCCGACTGGAACTCGATCTTGTCGAGCTTGGAGACGCCGTCGACCAGCTCCGCCACCGGCTTGCCGAAGGTGTCGGAGATCTCGTCCTTGGTGACCGAGGTGTCCTCCGTGACGTCGTGCAACAGCGCGGCCATCAGCGTCTGGCCGTCGAGGTGCCAGTCCGCCAGGATCTCGGCCACGGCGAGCGGATGCGAGATATACGGCTCGCCCGACTGGCGCGTCTGCCCGGCGTGCGCCGCCTCGGAGAAGCGATACGCTTCTTCCAGGCGCGCCACGTCCTTCGGCTTCAGATAACCGAAGCGCTCGGTGTCGCGGATCAGGGGTGCTGCGGCTGCCATGGGGTCAGGTTACACCGACCCCGCTTTGCTTCTACGCTTTACAGCCCGGATGGACCCGGCGGCGTCGCGTTGCGCTTGAGGACTTCGGTGCCGACCTTGCCGGTCGCGATCTCGCGCAGCGCGATCACGGTCGATTTGTCGCGGTTCGGTTCGACCAGCGGGCTCGCGCCGGCGCTGAGCTGGCGCGCGCGATAAGTCGCCGCCAGCGTGAGCTGGAAGCGGTTCGGAATCCGTTTGAGGCAATCGTCGACGGTAATGCGGGCCATGGCAGTCTCTTCAGGTTTTCGCGCGCTCGACTTGGATGATGTTCGCGAGCTCGCGCTTTGCGGTTTCGAAGTCTTTGTTAATTATAGCGTATTTGAACTCGCCGGCGTGCGAGAGTTCTTCGCGTGCATTCTCCAGCCGGCGGCGGATCACCGCATCGGCATCCTGGCCGCGCGCGCGCATGCGCCGCTCGAGCTCCTCGATCGAGGGCGGCAGGATGAAGATGCCGATGCACTTGGGATACAGGCCGCGTACCTGCTGCGCACCCTGCCAGTCGATCTCCAGGATCAGGTCGTCGCCGCGCTTCACCGCGTCCAGGATCACCTGCTTCGCCGTGCCGTAGTGGTTGCCGTGCACTTCGGCGCTCTCGAGGAATTCGCCCCGCTCGCGCATCGTGCGGAAGGTCGGCTCGTCGACGAAGTGGTAGTCGACGCCGTCCTTTTCGCCCGGGCGCGGGGGACGCGTCGTGTACGAGATGGAGATCTTCAGGCTCGGGTCATCGCGCATCACGGCGTCGATGAGCGATGTCTTGCCGGCCCCGGACGGGGCGGTGATAACGAACAGCTTGCCACTCATTCGATGTTCTGCACCTGCTCGCGCATCTGCTCGATGAGCAGCTTCAGCTCGAGCGCGCAATCCGAAATCTCCTGGCTCGCCGCCTTGGAGGCGAGCGTGTTCGCCTCGCGGTTGAGCTCCTGCGCGAGGAAGTCGAGGCGCTTGCCGGCGGCGCCGCCCTTTTTCAGCGTGCGCTCCACTTCGTCCATGTGCGCACGCAGCCGCGTGAGCTCTTCGTCCACGTCCACCTTGGTCGCGAATACCGCCAATTCGGCGCGGACCCGGTCATCATCGGCCGAGCCCAGCGCCTCGCGCAGCCGCTCTGCCAGCCTGGCTTGGTAGGCCGCGATCGCCTGCGGCACAAGCGGCGTCACCTGCTCCAGGCGCCGGCGCATCCCGGCGATGCGCTCAGCCACCGCCGCCGCGAGCTTCGCGCCTTCGCGCGTGCGCGACGCCACCAGCTCGTCGAGCGCCTTGCGGCAAAGCTCGGCCGCGAGGCGCCGCGATTCGTCCTCGTTGAGCGGCGATTCGGCGATGACGCCCGGCGAGCGCAGCACATCGGCGACGCTCAGCGGCGCGGCTTGCGGCATCGCCCGCTGCACTTCCAGGGCGAGCTCGCGCAGGCGCGCCAGGGCCTCGGCGTTCAGGCGGCCGCCGGCTGCGGCGCCGGCGGCGTCGTGCAGGAACATGCGGCAGTCGAGCTTGCCGCGCGAGACGCGGGCGCCAATCAATTCGCGCAGCATCGGCTCCAGGGCGCGCAGCTCATCGGAGATGCGGAACTGGAGGTCGAGATAACGGGCATTGACCGAGCGCAGCTCGACGCTCAGCGTGCCGCGTGCAGTGTCGGCCGACGCCGCAGCATAACCGGTCATGCTCTGGATCATTCGTTATCATAGGAGGAGATGCCGTCGCAAGCCAATCAAGCGCTGCCCGCGGGCACGCGCCTGGAGAATTACCGCATCGTGAGCACGCTCGCCGCGGGCGGCTTTTCGATCGTCTATCTCGCGCACGACGAAAAAGACACGCCGGTGGTGATCAAGGAATACCTGCCCTCGACGCTCGCGCTGCGCAGCGAGCCGGGCGCGCCGCCGAAGATCGCGCCCGCCGATCTCGCGCGCTTTCGCTACGGCATGAAGTGTTTCTTCGAAGAGGGCCGCGCGCTCGCCGGCCTGTCGCATCCCAACGTGGTGCGCGTGTTGAATTTTTTCCGCGCCAACGAGACGGTGTACCTGGTGATGCGCTACGAGCGCGGCCGCTCGCTGCAGAAGCACATCGAGAGCCGCAAGGGCATGCTCGACGAGACCTGGGTGCGCGCGACTTTCGCGCAGCTCTTGAACGGCCTGCGCGAGGTGCACACCAGCAAGCTGCTGCATCTCGACATCAAGCCGGCCAACGTCTATCTGCGTAACGACGGCTCGCCGCTGCTGATCGACTTCGGCGCCGCGCGCCAGACGCTGTCCGCCGAGGGCGTGAAGCTGCCGCCGACCTACACGCCGGGCTTCGCCGCGCCGGAGCAATACGCGCGGCGCGCCGAGGTCGGGCCGTGGACCGACATCTACTCGGTGGGCGCGACGGTTTACTCCTGCTTTGCCGGTGCGGCGCCGCAGCCGGCGCACCTGCGCCTGCAGAAAGACGCGGTGGTGCCGGCACGCCGCGCCTGGTCGGAGAGCTACTCGGCGGTGCTGCTCGATATCGTCGACTGGTGCCTGCGCCTGGATCACCTCGAGCGCCCGCAGAGCGTATTCGCGCTGCAGAAGGCGCTGCTCGGCGAGAAGGAGCCCGAGCGCAAGGGCCGCGCGCCGCTCTTCGGACAGATCAAGGGCGCGCTCGGAATGGGACCGAAATGAGGGGCCCGAAATGAAGTACGCCGTCGCCCAGGAAACGCGCCTCGGCACGCGGCGCATCAACCAGGACCGCATCGGCTGCTGGTCGACTTCGGCCTGTGTCCTGATGACGGTGGCCGATGGTCTCGGCGGGCATCCGCATGGCGAGGTTGCTGCGACGCTCGCGGTCAGCCTGCTCGGCGCGGCGTTCGAGCGCGAGGCGCGGCCCCGGCTTGCCGATCCGGGCGGTTTCATGGCGCGCGCCATCGCCGCCGGGCACGCCGCGATCCTGCGCGACGCGGAGCAGCGCGGGCTCAGCGATACGCCGCGCACCGTGATCGTGGCCTGCGTAGTGCAGGACGGCCAGGCCTACTGGATGCACGTCGGCGACAGCCGCCTCTATCTCATCCGCCAGGGGCGCATCGTGCATCGCACGCGCGATCACACCGTGGTGCAGCAGCTGGTCGACGAAGGCCGCATCCGCGAGGAGGCGATCGTTACGCACCCGGAGCGCAACCGCCTGCTGCAATGCCTGGGCGGCTATGCGCTGCCGCGGCCCGATCCCATCGCCACGGCGCGCCTCGCGAGGAACGACGTGGTGCTGCTGTGCTCCGATGGGTTCTGGAATCCGCTCACGCAGCGCCAGCTGGCGCATGCGCTCACCACGCGCGAGCTGAAGGACGCCATCCCGGAGCTGACCGCGCTCGCCGAGCAGCGCGCCGGTCGCGAATGCGACAACATCTCGGTGCTGGCGATGAGCTGGGCCGAAGACGAGGTCGTGGCAGATGCGGCCGCGCCCGCGGCCACCGACCCCGAGCGCACGCAGGTGCAGGATTTCACCGCCACCGATCTCGATTACCAGCGCGTGTCGGACGAAGACATCGACAAGGCGATCGCCGAGCTCAAGGCCGCACTGCGCAAGAGTTCAACGTCTTGAGAGCTTCAGGGCGCGGGCCCGGTCAATTGCGGCCGGTGCGCATTCACCGCAGCTTCACCAAGCACGCCGAAGGCTCGGTGCTGGTCGAGTTCGGCGACACCCGCGTGCTGTGCACCGCGTCCGTAGAGGAACGCGTGCCGCCGTTCCTCAAAGACTCGGGGCGGGGCTGGGTCACCGCCGAGTACGGCATGCTGCCGCGCTCGACCAACACGCGCACCGACCGCGAAGCGGCGCGCGGCAAGCAAAGCGGCCGCACCCAGGAGATCCAGCGCCTGATCGGCCGTGCGCTGCGCGCCGTGGTCGATCTGCCGGCGCTCGGCTCGCGCACCGTGCATCTCGACTGCGACGTGCTGCAAGCCGATGGCGGCACGCGCACTGCGGCGATCACCGGCGCCTTCGTCGCGCTGCACGACGCGGTAGGCTGGCTCGAGCGCAAGGGCCTCGTGCGCCAGCGCGTGATCCGCGATTTCGTCGCCGCGGTTTCGGTCGGCATCTACCAGGGCACGCCGCTGCTGGACCTCGACTACAGCGAGGACTCGGCCTGCGGCTGCGACATGAACGTGGTGATGACCGGCGCGGGCAACTTCGTCGAGGTGCAGGGCACCGCCGAAGGCGAAACCTTCGGCCGCGCGCAGCTCGACGAGCTGCTCGCGCTTGCCGAACGCGGCATCCGCGAGCTGATTGCCCACCAGCGCAGCGCCCTTGGACTCAGCTGAGCTCCTCGAGTACTACCGCCGCCGCGCCGGCGAGTACGAATCGATCTACGCCAAGCCCGAGCGCCAGGCCGACCTCGCCTGGCTGCGCAGCCATATCCCGCAGCGGCTCGCCGGCCGCCGCGTGCTCGAGATCGCCTGCGGCACCGGCTACTGGACGACGCTGATCGCGCGCAGCGCGGCGAGCGTCGTCGCGACCGATGCTGCAGAGGAGCCGATGGCGCTCGCCCGCGCCAAGGACTACCCGCCCGGTTCCGTGCGCTTCGCGCATGCCGATGCGTACGCGCTCGATGCCGAGCTCGGGCAGTTCGACGCGGCGCTCGCGGTGTTCTGGTGGTCGCACGTTCCGCTCTCCCGAATTGCCGAATTTGTCGCCTCATTGCATCGCCGCCTCGAGCCCGGGGCACGCGTGGTGCTGATGGACAACCTGTACGTTTCCGCCTCGAGCACCCCGATTGCCGAGCGCGATGCCGAGGGCAACAGCTACCAGCTGCGCCGCCTGGCCGACCGCAGCGAAACCCGCGTGCTGAAAAATTTCCCCACCGAGACCGAGCTACGGTCCCATCTTCCGCTGCGGCAAGCGGCGCGAGATCGAGGCGCTGCTCGCGCCCGCCATCGAGCTGGTCGCGCAATCGGCGCTCGGCATCGCCGAAGCCGAGGAGCCGCATGCGTCCTTCGTCGAGAACGCGCTCGCCAAGGCGCGGCACGCGAGCCGCGCCGCCGGCCTAGCGGCGCTCGCGGACGATTCGGGCTTATGCGTCGACGCCTTGCGCGGCGCGCCCGGCGTGCATTCGGCGTACTACGCCGGCGGCGAGGGCAGTCGCGAGGAGCGCGACGAGCGCAACAACGCCAAATTACTCTCGCAGCTGGGCGGGGAGCGCTCAGCGTATTACTGCTGTCTTATGGTGATGGTGCGCCATGCCGACGACCCGCGGCCGCTGATTGCCGAAGGCATCTGGCGGGGCGAGATCGCGCGCGCACCGCGCGGCGCGAACGGCTTCGGCTACGACCCGCTGTTCCTGCTGCCGGCGCTCGGCAAGACCGCAGCCGAGCTCTCGCCCGCGGAGAAGAACCGCATCAGCCATCGCGCGCTCGCCTTGCGCAAGCTCCTCGAGCTCCTGCATGCCGCAGATCACGCTTGAGCGGCCGCAGCAGGTAGCGCTCGCGGTGCTGCCGCCGCTCGCGCTCTACGTGCACATCCCGTGGTGCGTGCGCAAGTGCCCTTATTGCGACTTCAATTCCCACGAGCGCGGCGGCGCGCTGCCCGAAGCCGAGTACGTCGCCAAGCTGATCGCCGACCTCGAGGGCCTGCTGCCGTCGGTCTGGGGCCGGCGCCTGGTCAGCGTGTTCATCGGCGGCGGCACGCCGAGCCTGTTCTCGCCCGAGTCGATCGATGCGCTGCTCTCCGGCGTGCGCGCGCGGCTGCCGCTCGAGCCGATCGCCGAGATCACGCTCGAGGCCAATCCCGGCACGGTCGAGGCGGCGCGCTTCCGCGGCTTTCGCGACGCCGGGGTGAACCGCATCTCGCTCGGCGTGCAAAGCTTCGACGACGCCATGCTCAGCGCGCTCGGCCGCATCCACTCGGCCGCCGAAGCGCGCCGCGGCGTCGAGGCTGCGCTGGCGAGCTTCGACAACGTCAATCTCGACCTCATGTATGGGCTCCCCGCGCAGACGCTCGAGATGGCTCGGTCGGACATCCGCCTGGCGCTCGACTGCGGCGTGCCGCACCTCTCGGCCTATCAGCTCACCATCGAGCCCAACACGGCGTTCTACAGCCGGCCGCCGCAGCTTCCCGAGCACGATGTCAGCGCGGACATGCAACTGGCCGTCGAGGAAGTCCTCGCCGGCGCCGGCTACGAGCACTATGAAACCTCGGCGTTCGCGCGGCCCGGTCATCGCTGCCGCCACAACGTCAATTACTGGGAGTTCGGCGACTACCTCGGCATCGGCGCCGGTGCGCACGGCAAAGTCAGCTTCCCCGACCGCGTCACGCGGCACGAGCGCATCAAGCAGCCGCGCGACTATCTGGCCGCTGCCGTCACCGTAGCCAAGGAAAGCACCGTGGCCCCGGCCGAGCTGCCGTTCGAATTCATGCTGAATGCGTTGCGGCTGGTCGAGGGGTTTCCGCTGGCGCTGTTCGAGGAGCGTACCGGACTGCCGCTCACGGCGGTGCAGGCGCAACTCGCCGAAGCCGAGCGCAAGGGCCTGATCGAGCGCGACTGGCAACGCCTGCGGCCCACCGAGCGGGGACGCCTTTTCCTCAACGAGCTGCTGGGGCTATTTGTCGGCGGCGGAAGTACAGGTCGCGGATCGAGTGTCCGAGTCGCTGGCCCCGCGACTCGAACTTCGTGAGCGGCCGCTGGGCAAAGGCGCCGTCGGCCGGCTCGAGCAGCGCCTCGGCGGCGAACACCGCGGCCATCTGCTCCGCGTAGTCCGGCCAATCGGTCGCGGCATGCAGCACGCCTCCCGGTGCGAGCTTGCGCGCCATCAGCGCGGCCACCTCCGGCTGCACCAGCCGCCGCTTGTGGTGGCGCTTCTTCGGCCAGGGATCGGGAAAGAAAAGATGGATCGCGGCAAGGCTCGCGTCCGCGATCATCTGCTCGAGCACTTCCACCGCGTCGTGGCGAATCACCCGCAGGTTGGCCAGCTTTTCCCGCTCCACGGCGTTGAGCAGGCTGCCGACGCCGGGACCATGGACCTCGACCGCGACGAAGTCCGATTCGGGATGCGCTTTGGCGATCGCGATGGTCGTCTCGCCCATGCCCGAGCCGATCTCGAGCACCAGGGGCGCCTTACGCTCCGAAGTTACGGTAGTGCTGGAAAAGGCGATGCCGTACTTGGGGTAGAGCTCATCGAGGGCGCGCTTCTGGGCAGGGGTGGTGCGACCCTGGCGAAGAACGAAACTGCGAATAGGCCTCAAGCGGCCTTGGAGGAAATCTTCCCTTCGGTGGGCGAGCTGGGCGCGGCGGAGTAGAGCTTCTTCGGCATGCGCCCGGCGAGGAAGGCTTCGCGGCCGGCTTCGACCGACTTCTTCATCGCCTGGGCCATCAGCACCGGATTGCGCGCTGCGGCCACCGCGGTGTTCATCAGCACGCCGTCGCAGCCGAGCTCCATCGCCACCGCGGCATCCGAGGCCGTGCCGACGCCGGCATCGACCAGCACCGGCACCTTCACCTTGTCGATCACGAGCTGCAGGTTCCACGGATTGAGGATGCCCATGCCGGAGCCGATGAGCGAGGCGAGCGGCATCACCGCGACGCAACCCGCCGCTTCGAGCATCTGCGCCTGGATCGGGTCGTCGGAGCAGTACACCATCACCTTGAACTTTTCCTTCACCAGCTGCTCCGCCGCCTTCAGCGTCTCGGGCATGTTCGGATAGAGCGTGTGCGGATCACCGAGCACTTCGAGCTTCACCAGGTCGTGGCCATCGAGCAGCTCGCGTGCAAGGCGCAGCGTGCGCACCGCGTCCTGGGCGGTATAGCAGCCGGCGGTGTTCGGCAGATAGGTGAACTTCGAGGGCGGCAGCGCATCGAGCAGGCTCGGCTCGCCGCGGTTCTGGCCGATGTTGGTGCGGCGGATGGCGACGGTGACGATCTGCGCCCCCGAGGCCTCGATCGCGGCGCGCGTCTCGGCAAAGTCCTTGTACTTGCCGGTACCGATGAGCAGGCGCGAGCTGTAGCTCTTGCCGGCGATGACCAGGGTATCGCTCATCAGCCGCCGCCCACCGCGACCACGATCTCGAGCTGATCACCGTCGTGCAACAGCGTGGTCGGATGCGCGCTGCGCGGCACGATTTCGCCGTTGCGCTCGACCGCGATCTTCTTGCCGGCGAGCGCCATGCGCTCGAGCAAGGCGCCGATTGCCAGGGGTGCTTCCAGTCGCTGCGCAGCACCGTTGACCGTGACCAGGATCATGGGCGAATGATACCTTCCAAAGGACCCCATGAAAGCCCTGGCACTCGCACTATGGATTGGACTCGCGGCAGCGCAGCAGGCCGAGCTGGTCACCGTCCAACTCATCGATGATCGCTTCGTGCCCGACAAGCTCGCCTTCAGGAGCGGCGTGCTCTACCGCTTGCGGCTCGAGAACCATGGCAAGGAGATGCATGAATTCACCGCGCCGGAATTCTTCAAGGCGATCGAGGTGAAAAATCCCGAGGTGCTGGAGCCGGGCTTGCCCGAGGTCCTGCTGCATCCGGCGCAAAGCAAGGATCTCTACTTCGTCGCGCGCCAGCCCGGCCATTACCCGCTCACCTGCGCGGACCACGACTGGGACGGCATGGTCGGTGAGATCGCCGTCCAATGACGGGCCGCGTATAAAATCGCAGCCACGCGGGTGAACTGGACCCGCCGAGGGATCAGCGAGCGTCGAGGTCTCCGAAGTGTTCTAACGGGACTCCAAAGGCCAGCTCGCCAAGTATCGGTGTCGGTCTGGTAAGGTTGGTTTTAGAAGCTCGATGCGGGTGTAGTTCAATGGCAGAACGGCAGCTTCCCAAGCTGCATACGAGGGTTCGATTCCCTTCACCCGCTTGTCCCGCCCCAACCACAGTAAAAGTTGTATGGGTGGAGAGAGCGAAGATTTACTGAGGTCCCGCAGTGGACGGAATTTCTCGTAGAGACCCCGTTCAAGCTGGTGATGATGCGCGCGGCGAGCTCCGGTCTCACCGAGCTCGCCGCTTGGCTGCGGCTAAGCCGCCGCAGCCGCCTCACAACTTACGACCTGGGCTTCACTTGGATGTTGTTCTCGACGCTCCGCACGCCCTTCACGCTGCGCGCCGCGGCAGCCGCGCGCTCGATCTTGTCGGCGTTGTCCACGAAGCCGCTGAGCTGCACCACGCCGCGATAGGTTGTGACGTCGATCGCCGTCGCGGTGCCGAGGCCCGCATCCGAGGCAATGGCGGTTTTCACCTTGGCGGTCAAAGCCGCGTCCTCGGTGTACTCGCCTACGCCGCGGTGGGTAGTGCTATCGGTCTGGGTTGCGCAAGCCGAAAGGCCAAGCGCAGCGGCGGCCATCACCGCGCCGAGGGTCCTGGATACACGGATACGGATACGCATACCTACCTCCTGTCATTCAAGGGAAACAGGGGAAATCGCCGCAATCTTCATGCCCGCTCGGAGCGCCCCCTATCCCAGAATTTCCCTCGCGGCACGCTGTCCGCTGCGCAATGCGCCCGCGACGGTGCCGGATTCTTCGCTGTCCGTGGCTTCGCCGGCGAAGAAGATCGTGTCATCGAGCGGCGCAGGCATTTCTCGAGGGCGCCTTTGCCGTTCAGCAGCAAACCAGCCCTGGAATCCCGGTTGACCTGGCCGAATTTCCGTACCACTCAATCCTGGATATAGG
>WNFN01200363.1_pt1 | contig 21988 bp, 18 predicted proteins | sample 5400161 | NCBI WGS metagenome assembly WNFN01 (sample SAMN13153353, study PRJNA577476) | soil metagenome | isolation source: 80 cm saprolite on Douglas fir-dominated hillslope | place: USA:California | collected 2013-09-17 | reverse complement strand
TTCGAGCCCGCAGGTCTCTCGACACAGGTGGCGGTCTCCGGCAGGGTCGGGGCCGTCGCCCGCGATCGCGGCATCGCTCTCGCCTATGCGGGCGCGATCTTCCTGAGCGCGTTCCTGCTGTTCCAGGTCGAGCCGATCATGGGCAAGCTGATCCTGCCCTGGTTCGGCGGCTCGGCCGCGGTGTGGACGGTCACGGTCCTGTTCTTCCAGCTCGCCCTGGTGCTCGGCTACCTCTATGCGCACCTGCTCGTCCGCTACGTGTCGCCCCGGCGCCAGATGTACGTGCACGTGCCCGTCCTGCTCGCGAGTCTCGTCGTGCTACCGATCATTCCCGCAGCGAGCTGGAAGCCGCTCGGCAGCCAGGACCCGACGCTTCGCATCCTCGGGCTGCTCGCCGTCACCATCGGCCCACCCTTCCTCGTGCTCTCGACCTGCGGCCCGCTCCTGCAGGCGTGGTACGCCCGCGGTGGCGGACAGGCCTACCGGCTGTTCGCGGTGTCCAACGGCGCCTCGCTCCTTGGCCTCCTGACCTATCCGCTGGTCGTCGAACCGTGGCTCGGCACGCACCTCCAGGCCAAGCTCTGGTCGCTCGCCTACGCCACGTTCGTCTCCGGCGCGATCGCGATGACGGTGCGGGCCAGCTTGATCGCGCGGAAGGTGGACGCACTTGCTTCCGATGGGTCAGACGCTTCCGGACGACCCCGCGCGCTGGACTACATGCGGTGGCTCGTCCTTGCCGCGACGCCCGCCCTGCTGTTCCTGGCGGTGACCAACCAGCTGACACGCAACGTCGCGCCGATCCCCCTGTTGTGGGTGCTCCCTTTGGGGATCTACCTGATCAGCCTGATCTTGTGCTTCGAGGGCAGCGGGTATCGGCGCGGCCTGTTTCTGGCGCTGCTCCCGATCACGCTCTTCTCGCTGGCGTTGAATCTCTTCCCGGGGGAACTCTCGGTCGGCATCACCGGACAGATCGCGTTCTTCGGCGGTTGCCTTCTGATCTGCTGCATGGTCTGCCACGGCGAGCTCGCGCGGCTGAAGCCGCCGACCAGCAATCTCACCGCCTTCTACCTCGCCGTCGCCGTCGGCGGCGCCCTCGGCGGCGTGTTCGTCGCCGTCATCGCGCCGCTCGTCTTCAACGACTACTTCGAACTCGCGCTCGGCATCGTGCTCTGCGCCGTGGTCGCGCTGCTTGCGGTGGCGCCCGGCCTGCTCCAAGCAGGACGACGCGAATGGAGGCGACGCGTCCTGGCGCTTGCACTTCTTGGCGCGACTGCTGCGTTCGGCCTCTATGTGCTCGGCAAGTCCGAGCGTTACCACCGGGGCGACCTCCTCGCGGCGCGGAACTTCTACGGTGCCCTCAGCGTTCGCGAAACCGGCTCGGGTCCAGACGCGGTGCGGATGCTCTACTCGGGGGCGATCGTCCACGGCGAGCAGCGTCTGACGCCGGGACACCTCCGTGAGCCCACCAGCTACTACGGCCCGGCGTCGGGAATCGGCCTGCTTCTCCGTACCGAGGACCACATGCACCGGCGCCTGCGGGTTGGCGTCGTCGGTCTCGGCGTCGGCACGCTTGCCGCGTACGGCCGCCCGGGCGACAGCTATCGCTTCTACGAGCTCGACCCCAACGACGTGAAAGTCGCGAGGACGCGGTTCAGTTACCTGCGCGAATCACCCGCCGAGGTCAGCGTCGTCGCAGGCGACGGACGGCTGTCGCTGGAACGCGAACCGGGCCGGCGCTTCGACGTGCTCGTCGCCGATGCGTTCTCGGGCGACGCCGTCCCCGTCCATCTGCTGACGATGCAGGCCTTCCGCCTCTACTCGCAGCTGCTCACTCCCGGCGGCGTCATCGCGGTCAACATCTCCAACCGCTTCCTCAACCTCGCCCCGGTGATCGCACGAGTCGCCCGCGCGCTCGGCAAGACCGCTGTGCTGGTCGAAACCCCCGGGGAAGCGACTGAAGTGATCCTCAAGCGATCGGTCTTCGTGCTCCTCGTCGGCGACCCGCGCTTGGCGCGGGAGCTGGCGATCGCCGGTCACGGGAGGATCCTCGCCCGTGACGCCGGGCGTTTCTGGAGCGACGACTACAGCAACGTCCTCGAAGCGCTGAATTAGTCCGAGGCGACCGTTCGCTCGACTTGGCGCCACTTGGTTCAGCGCATACTGAGAACCGATGAGTCCGCCTGCCCCGGACATCTACGAGCACGACGTCGATGCGGCGCCCGACGAGGCCTTTGGGGCCGGGACGCTCGGGCATCTCGCCATCGGCAATCGTGGGCGAATGCTCGACCCGCGCCGCACCCCCGTGACGATCACGGACGTCGATGCGTCTCGTGGGATGTTCGGCGTCCGAGTCGAGGCATTCGAGGACGTCGGGGCGTGCTGGCAGCTTCCGATCGAGGACGTCTCGCACTTCCAGTTCGAACGCGGCGCCGCCCGCCTCCAGCGCTCTGACCTCGAAGAGCTCGAGCGGGCCACCTCGCGCTTCGACCAGATGATCCACATACGGGTAAGCGAGCAGGCCCGCACGCGGACACTGCGAGCGATCGAGGAGCGGCGGGCTCTGATCCGCCCTGAGCTCGCGGCTCATCCCGAGTTGCGAACGATCGACATCGACGAATGCGTCCGAACGCGCCGAGGCGCGAGCGGGGCTGCCGAAGCACTCACCTCGCTCATCGAGCGTGCGGGACTCGCACAACTCGAGCAATCATTCGCCGAGACATACGTCTCGAATCCACACTCCGGAGAGATCGTCAAGGGCCACTCGATCGTGATCGCCGAGATGGGCCTCTGCCCCTACTCCGGCAGGATCGTGCGAGACGATCGGCTGTTCGACGGTGACGGGACCAAGGAGCGACGGGAGGCCCACGTCGTGCTCCGGCTGGCATTCATGCAGGAGCTGCTCTCACAGCTCGACACGCCCACACTCGAGCTCTATCGCGGCATCGCCGTGGACGGCCCCTTGGAGCCTCAGCGGCCGGCTTCTCTGGTTGCCGCGACGTTCTCGCGCGATGTCGCGATGTCGCATTTCGAAAGCCCCACAGAGGTCGCGGTTCTGCTGCGCCGGCAAGTTCCTGTTTCGCGGCTCTTCATGACGTTCCTCGAGACGGTCGCCATGAACGAGCGATACCACGAGGCCGAGGCCGTTCTCATCGGCGCACCGGGAAACCTCGCGTTCTGACGCACCTCACCCTGGGGCGCCAGCGTCCTCGACGCGCCCCGAATCCGATCGTCGCCGCCCGCCGCTCCAACCTTTGGCTCTTCTCAGCGTTTCTATGGCTATGCGGTACATGTGCCCACGGCTGTCGGCTGGCCGCTACCCGCCCGGAGGGCGCGGGCCGCAAGGCGGATCCTGTCAAAGGGTTGTCAACAGACGGTGCGCGGTTGTCAACCGAGCCCCCGGCAAAATTCGTCAAAGGGTTGTCAATGGTAAGCTTTCCGACAAGCCAAGGGTGGCGAGCGCCTACGGGCGTGCAGCGGCTGAAAACGGCTCTGGAAAGCCCCCGACCGAGCCGCCCAAATGTTCGGATCATGCCGCCTCGCGGAGGCGCTGCATGGTCGTCCCTTTAGACGGCCTTCATGGTATGCTCGCGCGAATCGAGTCCGGATCCCGGGGGCCAAAGGGGGGCGCCCGGAGCGCAAGGGGTCGAGGGAGCGCGTTGAGGGCAACCGTCAGCCTTTCCAGCAGGGCGAAAGCGAGGACTTAGGAGAATGAGAACGATCAAGGTCACGATCGGCCTCGCCGTGGTGGCGATCTGCGCTTTCGGCGCTCTCGCTGTGCCGGCGTTCGCCAAAGAAAAAATCGTGTTTGGCGAATTTCAGGCAAGCGTCACCGGCAAGAACCTCGAAACGGAAGCCGTTCCGCTGTCGATCTTCCACGAAGACCAGCCGACGCCGTCGATCGAAGGCCTGCAGATCGGCCCCTACAAGTTCGGACCGATTTTCCGCACCGGGCCGAACGCCGGCAAAGTCGACACGTCACACCCGTGCAAGGTGGCCCCGAAGCTCACGGGCAAGTTCCAGTCCGAAGCCGGCAAGGTCAACAAATCCGACAGCCTCCTGATCACGTTGCACTTCAGGAAGTGCATTACGCGATCCGAAGCCGGCACGCTGGTGCACGAAAAGAGCACCAACTTCGCCCTGTCCTTCCGGCTGGAGCAGAACTTCTCGTCGGAAGTCGGCACGAGCGCATCCGGGATCGAAATCGAACCGACGACCGTGTCGTTCAAGGGCGGCGTCAACCAGTGCCCGGTGATCATCCCCCGGCAGACGCTTCCCGGCAAAGACAACACCGAACACGAATACGAAGAAATCGTCTCCTTCTCAAACGAATCGGAACCCGTCGAAAACTGGGAAAAAAGCAAAAAACTCAAAACCTTGTACCCGAACGGCCTCAAGGAACGACTGTTCGTCGAATTCGAAGAAAAATTCAAGGGCATCAACGCGTTCGTGAAGCAGGAAGGCGCCTGCACCAACAAGAAAGGCGAAGAAAACCCGAAAATCGACGAAGAAGGCCCGGAAGGCCCCTACAAAGGCGAATTCACCGGGTACCTCGAATACCCCAACGGTCACATCTTCGGCGAAATCGAAGGGCTTGAAATCAGAGGCGGCGAGCTCTCGTTCGTCGGCGGTTGATGCAGCCCTGAGCGGGTTCGCGTGGGGCTCGCGACCACGCACCGCCAACTAATCGAGAGCGCGGCGGCGCGGCCACGGAGGGCCGCGTGTTCGCGCTCTTCGGCGTCGGTCGGCTCTGGGATCTAGGCGCTCGCGAGCACCGGCGTCGAGCGTCCCTCGCTCTTCGACCGGTACATCGCGTCGTCGGCTCGCTTGACCAGCTCGTCCGCGGTCAGCCCTCCGCCGCTGGAGCAGGCCACGCCGATGCTCACTCCGAGCTCGGCCTCATCGCCCGAGCACAGCTCGAAGTGGCCGCAGACCGTCATCCGGATCCGCTCGGCCACGTGCATCGCCTGCTCCGGCGCCTGCAGATCGCGCAGCACGATCAGGAACTCGTCACCGCCGAGGCGCCCGACCACGTCGGTGTCGCGGCTCGCCATCCTCAGGCGCTCGGCGACCATCACCAGCAGCTCGTCGCCGGCGGCATGGCCCAGGGTGTCGTTGACCGGCTTGAAATCGTCGAGGTCGACGTACGCGACGCCGGTCGCGACTCCATCCGTCCGAGCGAGCTCGTCCTCCAGCAGCGCGAGGATCGAGGAGCGGTTGAGCGTCTGGGTCAAGGTGTCATAGGTCGCTCGCTGCTCGAGCTCCTGGCGGGCACGCGCGCTGTCGGTGATGTCGAGCATGCACGTGATCGCGCCGCTCACCTCGCCGCTCGCCCGTGCCAGGGCCCGCAGGTTCATCAGCGCGCGACGCCATCCGCCGCCGGGCAATGCGATGTCCACCTCGACGTCTCGATCGACGCCCTCGCCGAGAACCGCGTCGAGCGCCGCGTCGAAGGTCGCCATGCTCTCCGCGGTGAGGGTTTGCAGGAGCGACGTCACGGCGGGTGAGCTCGCGTCGCCCTGCGCGTCCGGTGCCGGCGCCTCGCCGTGCAGGCTCTGCACGTCGTCCGCTTCGGCGCTCCCGATCGGCTCGCTGCCGTAGAGGATCTCGAGCAGGCAGGCGTTGTTGTAGACGACGTCCCGCTCCGTGTCGATCTGCAACAGCCCGACGGGCATCGCGTCGGTCAGCCGTCGCAACAGCTCCTCGTGTTCGCGCAGCGCCTCCTGGGCTGTCATCTCCGCGGAGATGTCGATGATCTCGACCACCACGCAGTTGCGCCCCGGCTGGTTGAGGAAGTTGTGCAGGGTCGTGTCGACCCACATGAATGACCCATCCTTGCGCTGCCGTCGCAGCCGCGTCTGCTGGGCGCGATTGCTCGAGAGCACCGCCAGCCAACCCTCGACCGCGCGGCCCTGGTCGTCGGGGTGGATCTGGTCGAGCACCGACTTGCCGAGAAGCTCCTCCTCGCTGTACCCGAACATCTCCGTGAATGCGGGGTCAGCCGCGAGCACCCTTGCGCCCTCGTCCTCGGTGAGCGTGCAGAACCGCGGCGCGGCGGGTTTGCCTGCCAGCGGAGCTGGGGCCGTATCGGCGTCCTCGTCGCTCGGCAGGACCACGCCGAGGAAGATGCCGTGGACTTCCCGGAGGTCCAGGAAGTGCAGCGTCGACCACTTGTTCGGCGTTGCCTGCATCCTCACCTTGGCCGCCGCGGCGCCTTCCTGACCGGCCGCGATCCAGATCCTCACGACCGCTGTGCGGTCGGCGGCGACGACGCCGTCGATCAACGCACGTCCGGCGATCAGTCCCTGCCCCCACAGGCCCACCGTCTGTGGGACCGGGACGATCAGGCCGTTGGAAGCCAGCGCGCACACCTGCGCCGTGGGGTGCTCGCGAAGCAGCGCTTCCGCGGCCTTGGCGATCGCGTGACCGTCCTGCTCTACGTTCGCCACAGCACGCCTCCGCAGTGGGCGGGAGCGACTCGCAGGCCGCTGGTATCTGAGCTGGTCCCCTTCATAGGCTTCGCTCCGCCCCTCGATCCTCAGCATCGGCCTTTCGGACTACCTGCATGAGCCTGGCAAGGCGGTTTGGACGGCTCGAAGCCGCGGCCCTCAGCCGTCGGCGAAAGGCGCGAAGGTCACCCCGTCCACGCCCATTCCGGTGTCCCGCATGCCGAGCTCGTAGGCGCCGCCGTGCTCGCTCACGAGCGTTCGCCGCGGGCCTCGGGGCTCTGCGAGCTCGATGCCGAGTGACGCGATCGAGCAGTTGACGACATCGTGCTCGCCCCCGTCCGGGTCGGCGTATCGCCATCCCGCGGCGGTGCCGTTCGGCACGTCGGCGCGCACCTCGAGCCGCAGCCCCCGCCGACCGCCGACCGTGAGCTCCACGCCCGCCGTCGACTCGGCAACGCGCGGTCGCGCCTTCAGCAGACCTCCGAGCCGGTGGCGAACCCCGTCGAGCGAGAGCACGCCGTTGGCGAGGAACGGCGTCATCCGCCCTCCGATCGACAGCCGGCCGGCCGCGAGGTCGAGCCACGCCTCGGGCTCTCCGGCGAACTGGCACCCGTGCAGCCAGATCCAGCGCTCCGCATGCTCGCTGCCCCAGTTGTGACCGATCATCCCGGGCCATCCCGCGACTTGGAGCGGCGGCCGGTCGGGCAGCTCCACGACGCCGTCGAACAGCGCCAGCGGCGCGGGGCTCGTGAGCTTCGTCCACGGCAGCGGCGCACGGTAGAGCCACGCCGGGCGAAGGTGCCTCAGAGGCTCGTCCTGCGGAGTGAACTGCAGCGACCAGCGCGCCGGTCCGCAGCGCCCCTGCGCTCCGGCCGGCCCGAACGTCGCCTGCCCGTCGATCTCGATCCACCCCCCCGCCGGTACTCGAGGGCCCTCCGACGTCGTCTTGTGCATGAACGGCGCGCCGCGCGAGGCATCGAACGCCGTGCACCACAGCGAGCCCTTCGCCGGCTGTCCGGGTCGCTTGTGGACGGTATAGCGGAGCCACACCCCGACGGGCGCAGTGGGCGACACCGCGCGCATGTAGAAGGACTCATAGAGGCCGGCCTCGGCCGCCGCCGCCGGGAAGACCGCGCTCGCCTGCATCGCCGCGATCCTACCCTCGTCCACACGATCCTGAGAGGATGCGCCCCCATGAACCGGGCGACCCTCGTCTCGATCCCCGACGCCTTGACCCACCCGACCCCTCGCGAGGACGCCCGCTACCTGCTCGGCATCGACGGCGGCGCGACGAAGACGCTCGCGGCGGTCCTGGACATCGAGCAGGACATGCTCTACCTCGGCCGGTCCGGACCGAGCAACGAGGACGCGGTGGGGGCGAAGGCGGCGGTGCAGGCGCTGCTCGATGCGGCCGGCGAGGCCCTTCAGGCGGCCGGGATCGGCGAGCCCGACCTGGCGACGGCTGTCGCCGCGGTCGCAGGAACGGATACGGCCTCGGTCAGCCGACACGTCCGCAATGCCCGCGGCGAGGCCTGGATCGTGGTCAACGACGTGGTCGGCGCATGGGCGACGGCCACCGGCGGCGGGCCGGGGGTGGCGGCGATCGCGGGAACGGGGTCGAACGTCTTCGGCGTCGGGCCCGGCGGGCGCAGCTGGCGAACCGGCGGCTGGGGTCATCTGCTCGGCGATGAGGGCTCCGGCTACTGGCTCGGCCTGCAGTCGATCCGCGCCGCCCTCCGCGACCGCGACGCGTCCGGCCCGGAGACGGCCCTGGGCGCAGCTGCGTGCGAGTTCTTCGGATGCGATTCGGTCGAGGCCGTCGCGAGCCTCGTCTACTCCAAGCCGCTCACGAAGGGCGAGATCGCCGCCTTCGCGATCGACACCGCGAAGCTCGCCGAGCAGGGCGACGATGTGGCGCGCGAGCTGTTCGAGCGCGGCGCGACGCTGCTCGGCGGCCAGATCGCCGCCGTGATCGAACAGGTCGGGCTGGAGGGAAGCTTTCCGATGGGCCTGATCGGCAGTGCCTACAAGGCCGGTGAGCTGTACCTCGCGCCGCTGCGCCGCCGCGTGGCGGAAGTGGCCCCCGGCGCGGAGATCTCAGCTGTCGAGATGTTGCCGGTTGGAGGGAGCCTGATACTCGCCGCGAAAGCCTGCGGCCAGGAGCAGCGTGTGCGCGCCGAGGCCCTCGCGATCCTGCTCGACCGGGCCCTCGCGGCCTGATCAGGCCGGCGGCTACGGGCGCCCGGGCCTGATCAGGCCGGCGGCTACGGGCGCCCGCGGCCTGATCAGGCCGGCGGCTGCGCCGGGCTCGCGGCCCGCGACTCGATCTCCGCTGCCGTCGCGATCGCGCCGGCGCCGACGCCCAGCATCCTCAGCGCGGCTGCGGCATGGCCGATCCGCGCCGCTGCGAGCGGCTCATCGCCGGCCGCCAGCCGCACGAAGAACGCGGCGGCGTACACGTCGCCGGCGCCGAGGTCGTCCACAGGGTCCGCAACCGGCTCCGCGGGCAGCTCCCAGGTCTGGCCCTTCGCGGCCAGCACCTCGGTCGATCCCGGCCCAGCCGTGACCGCGACGGTGGCGCCGTCGGCGATCGCGCGCTCGAGCAGCGCGGCACAGGGCGCCCGCTCCTCCTCGCTCAGCACGATCGCGTCGCATCGCCCCGCGATCGCAACCAGGTCCTGGTCCGGCGCCCGCATCGTGATCTCGCCGCCGGGCTTCTCCCAGCGGCGCGCGAGACCCTGGGGGGTGAGGCCCACGAACGGCCACGCGCCCTGCGCCCGGCCGGCGAGCTCGGCGGCGACCGGAGCGAGATGCAGGATCTCCGCCTGCGGCAGTCGATCGAGTGCAACCGGCCCCGCCCACGACTGCAGACGCTGGCGACGCTCCTCGCCGATGCCCGCGGTGGCGAGCGTCGTGGTCGCCTCCGCCGGCTGCACGATCAGCTCCAGCTCCGCGGCGAAGGGCGCGAGCATCGCGGCGATCTCCTGCTCTACGCCGCGAGTGACGATCGTTGCGCTGAGGCCCAGGCGCGCTGCCTGCAGCGCGCCGTACAGGGCCGTGCCGCCGGGACGGCGCTCGCCGTCTCCCATCACGTCCACCGTTACGTGACCGACGGCCAGATATCGGGGGCCGCCACGCCGCCCGGGCTCACCCTGCAAGCCTCCGCTCAGGACCGGCACCTCCCCTGTGCCAGCATGCCCGGCGCCCGCACCGGGACGGGTACGACGGTGCGGCACCGACCAAATCGAAGCGCGCCGGGCGCTGTTGTTCCTGGGAGACCGATGATCGTCACGTTCCTCGACCGCCATCTTCCCCGAGCTGCCATCGCGGCGCTCTGCTGCCTGGCCCTGCTCGCTTTCGCTCCTGTCGCCGCGACGGCGGCGAAGGGCTCGCCGCGCTATCCCGCCGCTGCCACGCGGCCGTCGTTCCTCGTCAGCCCCGGCCAGCTCGGCCCCGCTGCACACGCCGCGGGCCGGCGATCCAGAAAGCCGAAGCGCAAGCGCGCACCGTCGCTGCACGGCAACCCCGCAAGGGCGCTGGCGGGCTTCCGGGCGATGCAGAAGGCCTACTACATCGCCGGCTCGGGTCTCTACGAAGGCGAACCCTTCTCGTTCCTCTGGCCTTTCTCGCAAGCGTTCGCGGCGACCGTCAGCGTCTCCAACGTGCCGGTCCTGCGACCGCTGTTGACGCGGGAACTGAAGGCGCGCGTGATCGGCCTGCGCTCATACCTCGATCTGAGCAACTCCGGGGCGCCGGAAGGCTTCTACACGAGCACGCTGCCGGCCTTCGACGGGACCGTCGCCCCGCCGGCCGGTCCCGGCGGCGCGAAGTACTACGACGACAACGACTGGATCGGCATCGAGCTGATGCGAACGTACCGGCTCACCCACGAACCGTCGCTGCTCGGCAGCGCCGAAGGGATCATGGCCTTCGAGATGGGCGGCTGGCAGGCGAGTCCCGAACTCGGCTGCAGCGGCGGGCTCCCCTTTACGAACCTGGCCGAAAACACCGACCGCAACACGATCACGACCGCTCCCGCGGCGGAGCTCGCCCTGCAGCTGTACAAGGTCACGGGCAACGCCCAATACCTGCAATTCGCGATCCAGGCGTACGAATGGGTACGCAGATGCCTGCTGCTGCCTTCGCAGATGTACGGCGATCACGTCAACCGCCGCGGCATCGTCGAACCCCACCTGTACAGCTACACCCAGGGGGTGATGATCGGCGCCGGGACGCTGCTGTACCAGGCCACCGGCTACTCCGGCTTCCTCTACCAGGCCCGCCAGACCGCCGCCGCGGCGCTGGCCTACTTCACGCCCGAACGCCTCGGCGCCGAGAACCCGTTCTTCCCCTCGATCTACTTCCGCAACCTGCTGTACCTCGATTCCGTCACCCGCGACCCCCCCGGCCCGAAGATCGCCCAGGCCTACGTCGACTATGCCTGGAGCCATCTGCGGCTCAGCAACGACCTGTTCGTGGCGGGCTCGCCGCCGTCCGGCCAGCTGCTCGTGCAGGCTGCGATCGTGCAGATCTACGCGCTGCTGTCCTCCCCGCCGAGCACCTACTTCTAGCCCGCACGCCCGGGCACCGGCCACGGCCAGCTAGGGTCTTGGCGATGAGTGACGCCGCCAACCTGATCACCGCCGAGGGCCTCGAGACGCTCGAATCGGAGCTCGCCGTGCTCGAGGGCGACGGCCGCCGCGAGATCGCCGAGCGCATCAAGACGGCGCGCGAGTGGGGGGACCTGAAGGAGAACAGCGAGTACCACGACGCGAAGAACGACCAGGCCCACCTGGAGACCAAAATCGCCCGCTTGCGCTCGAAGATCGCCGACGCGGTGGTCGTGGCCGACGAGCCGCCCCGCGCCGGCATCGTCGGGCTCGGCTCGAAAGTGCTCGTGCGCGACCAGGACGACCTGGAGCAGACCTGGCTGATCGTCAGCTCACATGACGCCTCGCCGCGGGACGGGCGACTGTCCGCCGAATCGCCGATGGCGGTGGCGCTGCTCGGTCGCCGTGAGGGCGATCAGATCTCGGTGTCGCTGCCCCGCGGCACCCGTACGCTGACGATCCTCAGCGTCGGCTGAGCGGCCGGGAGCCGCGCCGGTAGGCCTTCGCGGTTCTGCGCTGGAAGCGCCGCGGCTTTCGCTCGTAGAGCTTGATGCCTTCGCGCAGGGCCCGCCGGCGGAGCTTCCGGCGGCGCCGCGCGATCACCTTGCGAAGCCGCCTCCGCGTGCCGCTGCCCGCGCCCGCCGCTGCGCCATGCAGCCTGATCCACTCGCTCAGGACCGCCAGGTCGTGCTCCTCGCCGAGCACTTCTCCCAGCCAGTCCGCCCGCTTGCCGAGTCGCCGCAACCACCGCATCTCTTGCTTCGCGCGGCGGCGGGCACGCGAGCTGCCCGCGCGCTTGGCGCCCGCATCCCGGCGCTGCAGCACTTCCGCGGCGTAGCGGAGATCCTTGACCCGCTTGCGCCACTGGTGCATCGTCCGCACCCGCCCGCCGCGCTTGCCCGCCGCCAGGCAGAAGCGGCGCCGCCCCTGCCGGTAGATCCGCCGCAACCCCGGCTCGACGACACCGATCCCAGCGTCTGAGGCGAGCTGCCACCCCGACGCGCGGCCGCGGAACAGTCGCAGCTCTTCGCTCACCCGCAGGCGGTTGTCCGGCGCGAGCACCCAGCGCTCGGCCTCGTCGCGGTCCTGCGCCAGCTGCAACCTGAGTGACACGACGGAGCTCTGAGCACCGAGCTCGCCTTCGAGCAGCCTCACGATCGTGCGCAGCCGCTTGATCGCCTTGCGGGCCTCGTGCACGGCGCGGCGGGCGTCGCCGTGGTCGGCTGCGGCGAGCTGCTCGAGTGCCATGTCGGCCTGCTCGACCGCCATGCGCCGCAGCCCGGGCGCCAGCAGCTCGCCCGGGACGAGGCCCAGCCGCCGCGCCTGCACCTTCCGGCGCGGACGGGCGCGGCGCTCGCCGGCGCGCGCCAGCGCGACTCCGAAGCCGATCGCGGCGCTCGCGGCGATCGTCGCTGCGAGCGGCGCGACAATGGGACGGTGCCGAGCCTTCCGAGCGCGCCATGGTGGACGGTTCGCCGCGCCGCCAACCGCAAGCCATCGACGTATCGCTGTCCGATCTGTGGTCATCTGCTGCCCGCTCTAAGCGAGCATATGCTGATCGCGCCCGAAGGCGACAGCCGCCGTCGCCGCCACGCCCACGCCGAGTGCGTGATGTCGGCCCGGCGCGGCGGCGAATTGCGGCTTCGCGACGAGTGGCTCGCCGAACAGCCGCGGCGAGCTCCGTGGTGGCGGCGGCTCTCGGGACGCGGCTGAGGCTGCCTCTCAGCCGCCGAGCACCTTCGCCTGGTCGGCCTCGATCTTGATGATCACCCGCTGTTCCCCGGGCTGGCGGTAGGGGTACTCCTCAGCGCCGAGGTACTTCTTCGCGAGCGAGTCGATGTGCGCGTCGGCCCCCTCGTGGGTCCGCTCGGCGACCCGGCCGCGGATCTCCAGATATTCGTATGGGTTCTCCATGTTCTGCACCGTCAAAGTGGCGCGCGGGTCGCGTTCGAGGTTCGTCGGCCATGCGCGGCCCTCGGCGGTGTTCAGGAGCGCGAGTCCGTCCTGTACGTCCACCCAGACGGGCGCGCAGAGCACCGACCCGTCCTTGCGCAGCGTCGCGACGTTGCAGAAGTTCTTGGCTTGTAGGAGCTCCTCGGCTCGGCCCTCGATCCGTACGCTCATCGTCGAACCCTTTCTGTCGTGTTGTCGACCAACATACGCCGTCGCGGGCGCCCTGCGAACGTGAGTTGACGAGACCGGGCGGCGGGCGCCGCCGGGACGGCGTCAGTTGCGGCTCAGGCCCGTCTTCGAACTCGCCGGCGGGATTTCATCGAGTGCCGCGAGCTTGCCGTTGTTGAGCGCGAAGTGCACGACCCGCTGACCGCCGCCCGGGCAGCACAGAGGGTCGCTGCTCCGGTACAGGGGGTAGGCGATCGCGACTTCGGTGTCCCCCTGCGAGACGATCCTCAGCTTCGCGCTCGGTTCCTTGGCGTCGGTGCCCAGGTAGCGGCCGTCGAGGAAGAAGAAGGCCTGCTGCCCGTATCCGTCACCTGATCCCGTGCGGGTGCCGAGCAGGACCCTGAGGGTCTGGCCGGAGTGGTATTCGGAGGGGTCATTGGGGGTGAAACCGCGCGCACGCACCGTGGCGACGGCTGCGCCGAGCGTTCCCGACTTGCTTTCCTGTTCGGATTCGGTGAAGGAAGGCTCGGGGGCAGCTCTCGTCGTCGTGGTGCTTGCCGGCGTCGTCGCGGTTGTCGTGGTCGCGGGCGTCGAGCTGGTCGTATGCGTGGTGGCGCTCGTGCTTGTCGCCCGCGGCGAGCCGGCAGCGGTGACGGTCTTGGTCTGCGAGCCGCATCCGCTCAGCAGGCCCAGCGCCAGCAGCAGTAATCCCAGGCAGCGTCTCATCGTAAGCATCCTATTCGGCGCCTCCCTGCCCGATCCTCGCGGGCATGGACGGCAGTCGCGGCTCCCCGAGGGGGTACGATCAGGCCAGCGAGATGTCCACGACGAGCCCCAACGAGCCGGCCCCTCCGAAGAAGCCGGAGCGGCCTGGCCGCTCGCCCCGGGAGCGGACCCGCACGGGTGGCTTGGTCGTGCTCGCGGTGCTGATCACGCTGTTCGCGGTCTCCAACTTCGACGAAGTCAAGGTCCACTGGATCGTCGGCTCGGGCAGGGCGCCGCTGATCATCGTGATCGTGATCTCGCTGCTCGTGGGGATCGTCCTCACGCACCGTAGGCGAGGTGGTCGGAGAGGGCCGCGAGCATCGGCCCCCGTCCCGCCAGGAGCGCATGGCGGACGGTATGCCAGAAGGCGCCCGCCGCCGCCGGCGCGGGTAAGCCGTCCGCGGGGGCGCCGCGCGTGAGCGCAGTCCCCAGCGCGACATCCAGCTCTTGGGCACCGCGCCGGGCCTGGTCCCCCGCGCTGCGCGCCACGAGCGCCAGGGCTCGCGCCTGGACCGGGTGGGCGGCGAGGTGGCCGAGCATCCCCGCCAGCGCGAGCCGCGTCGCCTGCGGCCACTCGCCGCCGGCGAGCTCGGCGCGATACGCGAGCTGCACGAGCTGCTCGCCGGCTCGCGCCAAGGCCTCCTCGAGGCAGGACTGACTGCTGCCGAACGCCGCCAGGAAGTCATCGATCGGCACGCCGGCTTCATCGGCGATCTCCGGCATGTCGAGGTGCGCGACGGGCTGGCGCGCTGCGAGCCGCAGCGCGCTGAGCAGCATCCGATCGCGTGCATCGGCCGGCTCCGAGGGCGGCGCGGACCGCCGCGAGGCGCCCAGCGCCGCCCGCCGCGCCCTATCCCGGAGGCTGCCCGCCAGCTCCGCCGCAGCGCGGTCGCGGTGGGAGGTTCGCAGCGCCAGCACTCGCAGAGCCGTGGCCCCCTCGGGCCCGAGCGCCCCGCCGAGCATCCGCTCGGAGGCGCCGAGCGTCTCGACGAGCAGCGCCGCGCCCTCCTCACCGGCCGCGAGGCAGTCGCACAGCACCAGGCGCAGCGCATCCGGCCGCTCCCGCGTCGCCCCGGCGATCGAGGCGAGGCCGGCGGCAAGCGCCGCGTCCGCGGGTCCCGTCTGTGCGCTCGATGCGTCGCGTGCCTCGCGCAGCTCCCGTCGTGCGATTCCCCGGGCGGTCTTCAGGAAGCAGTCATGCCGGTTGTCGAAGTGCTCGTAGAAGGAGCGCCTCGAGACGCCGGCCAGGCCGATCACCTGTCGCACCGTGACCCCCTCGTAGCCGCGCCGCGAGATCGCCTCGACCATCGCGCCCTCGATACGGGCGCGCTGGTGCGCCGCGATCTCAGCAGGGGCGAGGTTGTGAGGCCCGCGTGGAAGGTGCCGGTAGATCGGCTCGATCGGCGCCCTGGCGGGGCCACGCGCGCGCCGCTCACCCCCCGCGGGAGCCCCGCTTTCTCGTGACACTCGAACACCTCCTCTGCGCTCGCCCACGCAGACGAGCTGTCCCAACTGTTCCGAGAAATCGATCATTACACAGCCGCAGACAATTGTCTACAGTCCGTACGCGCCAGGTTCTGCATGACCGCGGAGGCAGGCGGCGGCTAGCCTTGGGCAATCGTCCCGCCCGACCCCGCAGTCAGGCTGCGCCAGGCCGTGCTCGTCGCCGCCGAGCTCGAGCCCGCGATCGCGCTGCTGCGCGGCGAGCTCGGTCTGGCCGAGCCGTTCCGCGACCCAGGCGTGTCGGAGTTCGGCCTGACGAATGCCGTGTTCGCGATCGGCGACTGCTTCCTCGAGGTCGTCTCACCGGTGCGGCCCGGCACCGCGGCGGGGCGCCAGCTCGAGCGCGCGGGTGGCGACGGGGGCTACATGGTGCTGTTCGATCTCGAGGACCTCGAGGGCGCCCGGGGCCGCGCCGAGCGAGAGGGCGTGCGGACCGTATGGCGAATCGACCTTCCGGACATCTCTGGCACGCACATGCACCCGGCCGACCTCCGCGGCGCGATCGTCTCGCTCGATGGCTCGCGACCCTACGGGACATGGCGCTGGGGCGGCCCCGACTGGACCGGCCGCACGGGCCGGGGGTCGCCGGGGAGGCTCGAGGGTGTGACCGTCGCGGTCGCCGACCCCGCCGCCGTCTCGAGGCGATGGGGCGAGGTACTAGGCGTGCCGGCAAGGGTGGGCGCGGAGGCTGAGCTCGCGATGAGCGACGGTGCCTCGGTGCGGTTCTTCACGGCCGCTCCGGACGGCGTCGAGCAGCTCGTCGAGATCGCCGTGGCGCTGCCGGCCGAGCTGCGGGCGGGACGGGATCGGATCGACGTGGGCGCGGCCCGGCTGGCGTTGAGGGATCTGTAGCGATGGATAGGGCGCTCGAGGCGCTCGCCGGCTTCGATCCCTTCGGCGGCGTTGGAGCCCCGCGACGCTACCTGCTGATCGACGTCTTCTCCGATCAGCCCCTCGAGGGCAACCAGCTCGCCGTCTTCCTGGACGGCCGGGGCCTCCAGGACGGGAGGATGCAGGCGATCGCGCGTGAGCTGAAGCTGTCGGAGACCGTCTTCGTGCTGCCCGCCGAGGACGGCGGCGACGCCCGCGTTCGGATCTTCACGCCCGCCGCCGAGCTGCCTTTCGCCGGGCACCCGGTGCTCGGCACCGCCGTGGCGCTCGCGAGTGCCCTGGGGCTGGGGTCCGTCCGCCTGGAGACCGGCGCAGGGCCGGTGAGGGTGGAGCTCGAGCCGGGCACCGGGCGCAAGCGTTCGGGCGAGATGTCCCAGCCGGTGCTGAGCTGGGCGCCCTTCGAGAACTCCGCGGGGCTGCTGGCGGCGCTCGGCGTGGAGCGCGCGGAGCTACCCGTGGAGGAGTACCGCAACGGGCCCCGTCACATCATCGTCTGCATCGCCTCGGAGGCCGCGGTCGCTGCCCTCGAGCCCGACCTGCGCGAGCTCGAGCGGATCGCCGGCGAGGCCCTCGTGAGCTGCTTCGCGGGACGTGACGGCCGTTTCAAGAGCCGCATGTTCGCCCCGGGTCTCGGCGTTGCGGAGGACCCCGCGACGGGCTCGGCGGCGGGCCCGCTCGCGGTGCACTGCGCGCGCTACGGCCGCAGCGAGTTCGGCCGGCAGATCGAGATCCGCCAGGGCGCCGAGATCGCGCGGCCGTCGCTGCTCAGGGCTCGCGCCGAGGGCTCCGCCGAGGCCTTGGAGTCGGTCCACGTGGGCGGCAGCGCCGTGATCCTCGCCCGCGGCGAGATGTTCCTCGGCTGAGCGTCCGCGCGCGGCGCTTCTAGCCTGCCTGCCGGCGCTGCTCCTCGACCGTCAGCTCTGCCGTCGGCAGCGCCTCGAGACGCTCGTCGGGGATCGGCGCGCCACTCAGCACCGAAACGCCATAGGTGCCGTCGGCGAGCCGCTGTTCGGCGCGCTCGATCGCTGAGATGCGCTCGGCGAGATCCGCCGTGAGGCCGACGCCGAGCTCCTTTTCGTATAGATCCTCGGTGTCCCGCTCGCCCGGGTCGTCCTGGTCGGCGTCAAGTTCGGCCGCACCCTAGCGTCGAAACGCTCGTGCCGCTCGTCGCAGTAGCGCGAGAGCCTCGCCCGCGTCGCGGCACGCCGGGTACGCTGTGCACCGCCCCGCCTCGACGGGCGGGCTGCACCGTTCTGATGATCGGACGCGTGGGAGGAAGGATGGGCCGAGCCCTCAGCAGCCTCAGCGGCGTGGTGCTCGCGATCGCGCTGCTGGCTCTGCCGTCGCTCGGTGTGGCGACGCCGGTGGTGACCTTCAAAGCCAAGCCGGTCCCGATCCCCGGCTACCCGCACACGGGCTTCATCCTCGGCGCGGGAGCTGCGCTGGAAGCCGAATACCACATCTCAGGGACCGAATACGGTGGCTTTCCGCCGCCTCTGAGCGGCATCACCTTCTATCTGCCCGCGGGTGTCCTGCTGCACCCTCAGGGGTTCCCGACCTGTCCGGTCTCGACGCTCGAACCGACCGGTCGCGGCCCCTCTCACTGCCCGCGTGGCTCAGCCGCCGGGCCGCCGGGGGAAGCCACGGGATACGTGGCCTTCGGCACGGAAGTGGTCCCCGAGACGGCGCGGATCGAATCCTTCTACGCGCCCGGCGGCGGGCTGACCTTCTTCACCTTCGGCCATGCTCCGGTGCTGCTCGAAATCATCAGCAAAGGCCACTACGTGCCGGCGGCGGGGCCCTTCAGCCGGAAGCTCGAATCGCAGATCCCGCTGGTGGAAACCGTCCCCGGCGCTCAGGACGCGTCGGTCAAAAGCATCAAGGTCAAGGTCGGCTCGGCGATCCGCGTGAACGGAAAGCCGCTGTTCTACGGGCGGCTGCCGCGCAGATGTCCGGCCGCCAACTACCTTCCGGTCAAGACCGAAGTCCGCTTCGCGGGGCTCGGCGGGCTGCCCCCGCAAAGTGTGACGGTCGAATACAAGGCGCCCTGTCCACGCCGCTAGCGCCTACTTGGAGGCGCCCGTTCTGCACCGAGCGCTCCGAATTCTGACCGCGGCTGGCTCGCGGCCGAAACCCGGGAGGCCCCGGGCGTGTTAGGGGATGTGACGGCAGCGGAGCGTATTCCGCTGTCGATTATCCGAGAGAGAAGGAGAGAGAACAGCGATGCGCAGAGCAATCACCAGCCTGTCTGTGCTCGGCCTGGCGCTACTCGCGCTCGCGCTGCCGGGAGTCGCGTCGGCGACGCCGACCGTGACGTTCAAAGCGAAGGCCGTGCCGATCCCGGGCTTCGCCCACACGGGGAACATCTTCGGCAAGGGCGCGGCGTTCGAATCCGAATTCAAGATCGAAGGCAAAGAATACGGTGGGTTCCCGCCACCGCTGATCCACGTCAACGTGTTCCTGCCCGCCGGCGTGAAGCTCCACCCGAGCGGCTTCCCGACGTGCAACCCCGCCGTTCTGGAACCGAGCGGCAAGGGCCCCAAGGGCTGCCCGAAAGGCTCCGCAGCCGGTCCGAAGGGGACCGTTCAGGGGTTCGTTGCGTTCGGCTCGGAAGTGGTCCCCGAGACCGCGTCGATCGAATCGTTCTACGCGCCCGGTGGCGGCCTGACGTTCTTCACGTTCGGTCACTCCCCGGTGCTGCTGGAAATCCTCTCGAAGGGTCACTTCGTGGGCTCGAGCGGCCTCTACAGCAAGAAGTTCGAAGCGGTCGTGCCGCTGGTCGAAACGGTGCCGGGCGCGCAGGACGCGTCGGTCAAGTTCATCAAGGTGAAGACCGGCTCGGCGATCAAGAAGGGCGGCAAGACCACCTACTACGGCACGATGCCGACGAAGTGCCCGAAGAAATTCCTGCCGCTGAAGGCCGAACTGACGTTCGCCGGCCTCGGCGGCCTGAAAGAAGAAACGGTCACGGCCGAATACAAGGCGCCGTGCCCGCGTAAGCACTAGCCGGGGGGTGCAACAGGCCGGGCGTGCCTCATGCGCGCCCGGTCTGCTTGGCCCGAGCGTCCTCGCTGGCCCGAGCGTCCTCGCTGGCCCGAGCGTCCTCGCTGGCCTGAGCGTCCTCGCTCGACGCAGCGCGGGCGACCGCAACCCGTCCACCAGGGCGACCGCCGGGGCGTTTCGGCGCTACGCTCTGAAAGGGCCGCAGAAGGGGGTGGAGCGTGGCCCGGGGTGACCCGAAAAGCATCGCGATCCGGCTACTCGTGGCGACGGCGCTCGTGGGAGCGGCGCTGGCGGCCACGCGCCCGGTGCCGGCGACGGCCGCGCCGAGCGTGACGATCACCAGCCCCGCTGGCGGCTCGGTCAGCAAAGAAACCGCGCCGATCTTCAGCGGCACCGGCGAAGAACTGGCCGGCGTCGTGACGCTGCACGTCTACTCCGGCACAACGGCGGAAGGGACTCCGCTGCGGACGCTGAGCACGACGCTGTTCGGCCTGGGCGGCGTGTGGTCGTTGGGGCCCGTCGAACCGCTCGAAGACGGGCTCTACACGGCCACCGCCGAACAGACCAACTCGCTGCTGCAGAGGGGCATCAGTGCACCGATGTCCTTCAGGGTCGACACCGTGGCGCCGGTCGTAACGCTCGAGCAGCCGCAGCCGGCACCGGGCGAAGACGATCCGTCGTTCACGGGCACGGCGAGCGACATCGAACCGGTGACGGTCCAGATCCACGCCGGCCACTCCGCGGCGGGGACGGTTGTCGCGCTCGCCACCGCTGCCGGCACGGGCGCCGGGTGGCATTCGAGTCCCGCCAGCCCCGCACTGGCGGTCGGGCGCTACACCGCCGTCGCCGTGCAGCACAGCTCGCTGGGCAACCCGCCCGGTTGGAGTCCGGAAATGACCTTCGAGGTCTCGCCGCCCGCCCCGGCCCCTCCCGCGCAGGGCCCGGCCCTGCCGAGATCGGCGCTACCGGCCCAGGCGGCCGCGCGCGCGTCGACTGCCACCCCGCTGATGACGCCATTTCCGGTCGTGCGGATCGCCGGGGTGTGGTTCGCCGGCGGGGTGGACCTGCGACTGCTGAGGGTGCAGAAGGCGCCGCCGGGGGCGCTAGTCACCGTGCGCTGCCGTGGACGCCGCTGCCCGCGCCGTGCCGTGGTGCGCCGCATCACCATCGCCGGGCCGCATGGTGTGCCGGCGATCTCGTTCCCCGCGTTCGAGCGCTTCCTGCACACCGGCGCCGTGATCGAAGTGTTCGTCTCGAAGGCCGGGGTGGTCGGCAAGTACACCCGCCTTCGCGTGCGTCGCGGCAAGCTGCCCGAACGGGTCGACAGCTGCCTGGCGCTCGGTGGCCTGAACCTTCTCCAATGCCCGGCTGCCTGAGCTGCGCGCCCCCAGGCTCGGTCAGCGGATCTCGACGCCGCTGGGGCGCGGTTCCTCCTCATCGGCCGCAGCGCGCATCGTGAGCCTCAGGTGGCTGGTGTCGAGCGGGGCACCGTCCTCCTCGGCGCTCGCCGCTTCGGCCGTCGGGTGATGCTCGGCGGTGAGCGTCGCGTAGCGCTCGACGCCGCCGCGGGCAGCGGCCTCGGGGTCGCCGATCACGGAGCGGTCGCGGCCTCCCTGCTTGGCGGTGTAGAGGCCGCGGTCGGCGATCGCCAGGAGCGTCTCGACGCTCTGCCCGCAGGTCGAGTCGCTGACGCCGAAGCTGACGGTGAACCGGGGGGTTTCGCCCGGGTGGGCGACGGCCAGGTCGTGGCGCACGCGGTCGAGGATCGCGACCGCCTGGAAGCGGTCGAGCTCCGGTAGCGCGAGCACGAACTCCTCGCCGCCCCACCTCGCGATCATGTCGTGCTCGCGCAAGGTCCGCTTGACCGTCTGGGAGAAGAGTCGCAGGGCGCGGTCGCCGGCCTCGTGGCCGTGCGTGTCGTTGAGCTGCTTGAAATGGTCGAGGTCGCCGATCGCGACCGCGAAGAGGTGACCGGACCGCACCAGCTCGCGCAGGCGGCGCTCTGCGGTGCGGCGGTTGACGAGACCCGTGAGACCATCCGTCGAGGCCTGCAGCTGAGTCTTTTCGAAGGCCCGCACGGTCCCGATGCGCGCGCCCGACTGGCCGGCGAGCACCGACAGCTGGGCGACGGCGCCGTCGCCGAGCGGCTCGGCGTCGGGGCCCGTCGTGTGCAGCACGCCGAGCGCGCGGCCCATGAAGCTGACCGGCACGCACACCGCCGAGCACGGCCCGCTCGTGCGGCCGCGCAGGTGCGGACAGGCGTTGAGGTCCTGGCTCGACTCGAACACGACGGCCGTGCCGCGGCGGACGGCGACGCAGGAGAACGGCGACTTCACGGGGCACGCGGGCGGCTCGCGGTCAGGGTTCGAGGCGACGCGGCCGAGATTCGCGCGGCTCGAGTCCGAGAGCAGCAGCTCCATCGGCGTGCCCTCTTCGATCTCGACCATGCCGCGCTCCACGACGTTGAAGACTTCGTGCTCGTCGTCGGCCATCTCCATCGCCTCGGAGAGCTGGTTGGCGAAGCCGTCGCGGACGACCTTCGCGGTGAGCTCTTCCTCGAGCGCCACGCGATCGGTCGCGTCGCGCGCGTGGATCACGACGCCGCGCAGATTGTGGTCCTCGCGGAGGTCCGTCGCGCGGGCCTCGAGG
>WNFN01169845.1_pt2 | contig 22004 bp, 18 predicted proteins | sample 5400161 | NCBI WGS metagenome assembly WNFN01 (sample SAMN13153353, study PRJNA577476) | soil metagenome | isolation source: 80 cm saprolite on Douglas fir-dominated hillslope | place: USA:California | collected 2013-09-17 | reverse complement strand
GTGCCGCTGGTGCAGGCGATTGTGCGCTTGCCGAAAGACTGCCCGGTGGATACGACGCGTGTCTGGTTCGTGCCGGACGACACGCCGTATTTCTACTGGCTGATTCCGGAATCGGCGGAGCGTGGCGCGCTAGGCGTCATCGGAGAGGACGGCCGGGATGCCACGCGATGTCTGGCGCGATTCCTGGACAAGAAGGGAATCGAGCCGCTCGAATGGCAGGGCGCGCGAATCCCGGTGTACAAGCGGTGGGTGCCGGTGAAGCGGCGGGTGGGAAAAGGGAACGTGTACCTGGTTGGGGACGCCGCGGCGCAAGTCAAAGTGTCCACGGTGGGAGGAATCGTTACCGGCTTTCGAGGGGCGCACGCTGTCGCCGAGTCCATTTTGCAAGGCGGGCGCGGCACGGGACTGCTGGCCCTGCGGCGCGAACTAAGCACGCACTGGCTGCTGCGGCGCACGATGCATCATTTCCGGCAGGAAGATTACTCGCACCTGGTGGACCTGCTCAACGCGGCCACGCGGGATACCCTCAGCGAGATTACGCGCGACGAGTCGACGCGGCTGCTGTGGAACGTGCTGCGGCGCCAGCCGCAACTCGTACTGCTGGGGCTGCGCGGGCTGCTATTGGGCTGGAACAGCGGGCGACGCTAGAGCTGCTGCACATGGGAAGGTGTGCGAGCATAAAGAATCTCGGCGCGGAGGACTGGATTGCGTCTCTCTGTAGTTGGATGTGGTTATGTTGGCCTGGTGACCGGCGCATGTCTCGCCGAAGCGGGGCATGAGGTCATTTTTACGGACATTGATGAGGAGCGGATCGCGCGGCTCCAGGCGGGAGGCGTACCGATCTTTGAGCAGCACCTGGACCAAATCCTGGCTTCGGCGCGAAGGGCCGGCAAGATCTCGTACACCTCGGACGCTGGCGAAGCGATACGCAGCAGCGATGCCATCTTCATTTGCGTCGGCACACCGCCAAAGGAAAACGGCGATGCGGATCTCTCCGCGATCGACCACGTGGCGCGTCAGATTGCCACCGAAGCGCGAACGCCGAAGCTGGTGATCGAAAAGAGCACGGTGCCGGCGCGCACTGGACTGGAATTGCGCCGCGCGCTCACAGCCTACTCGCGCAACAGCGGCTTGGCGTTTCGCGTGGTGTCCAATCCAGAGTTCCTTCGCGAGGGGACGGCCGTTTCGGACTTCTTTCATCCTGACCGCATAGTGGTGGGCGTGGAGGATGAGGCTTCGGCGCGCGATATGCGGGAGATTTACCGGCCGATCGTGGAGCGCTCCTTTCGCTGCCCGGTGCACAATGGCACGTGTCCTCCGGGGAATGCCGTGAATCTGCTCATCACTACGATCAATAGCGCAGAGCTCATCAAACATGCTTCCAATTCATTCTTAGCGCTGAAGATCAGTTACGCCAACGTGATTGCCGATCTTTGCGAGAAAATCGGAGCAGACGTGGAGGAAGTGACGCACGCGATGGGATTGGACCCGCGCATCGGCGAGCAATTCCTGCGCGCCGGGCTGGGCTTTGGCGGTTTTTGCTTTCCCAAGGATTTGCAGGCGTTCGTTCACCTGGCCGGCACGGTGGGAGTGGATTTCGACATTTTAAAGGCGGCCGAACGCGTCAACAAGCAGCGCATCGAGAGGTTTTTCGAAAAGGTGCGCCGGGCCCTGTGGGTGGTCAAGGGGAAACGCGTCGCGGTGCTTGGGCTGGCGTTCAAGGCGAATACCGACGACATCCGATTCTCGCCAGCGTTGGAAGTGGTGAAGGAACTGCTCCGGCAGGGAGCGCAGGTGCAAGCCACGGATCCTGAAGCGATTTCGAAAGCCAAGACGCTGTTTCCCGCAGCCAGCTATCACGAGGATCCGTACGATGCTTTGCGCGACGCAGAAGCGGCGCTGGTCTGCACGGAATGGGACGTATTCAGGGACCTGGATTGGGAGCGCGCGGGAAAACTCATGGCGCGGCGGCTGGTGGTCGACGGCAGGAATCTGTATTTGCCGTCGCGGATGCGCGGGCTGGGATTTGAATATTATTCGTTTGGGCGCGAATAATTTCCAACGATCAGCGGGAAAAGCGAAAAGCGTTACTAGGCGCCGGCGGTCTGCTTGCTTGCAAAATACTCCTTGAAATAGTCGAGCGTGGTGCGCAGGCCCTCCTCCAAACCCACCTTCGGTTCCCAACCTAGAATGCGCTTGGCTTTGCTGATGTCCGGGCAGCGCTGCTTGGGGTCGTCTTGCGGCAGAGGCTCGAAAATGATCTTCGGCGCATTTTCAAAATGGGTGCGAATGCGCTCCGCAAATTGGAGGATGGTGATTTCCTGCGGATTGCCAATATTCACGGGCAAATGCTCATCGGATAACATCAAGCGATAGATACCCTCAATCAAATCGGAAACGTAGCAGAAGCTGCGGGTCTGCTTGCCGTCACCGTAGACCGTGAGGGGCTTGCCGGTAAGAGCCTGGTGGACAAAGTTAGGGAGAGCGCGGCCGTCGTTGAGACGCATGCGTGGCCCGTAAGTATTGAAAATGCGCACGATGCGCGTGTCCACGCGGTGGTAGCGGTGATAGGCCATAGTCATGGCTTCGGCGTAGCGCTTGGCTTCGTCGTAGACGCCGCGAGGTCCGATCGAGTTCACGTGACCCCAATAGGTTTCAGGCTGCGGAGAAACTTCCGGGTCACCGTAGCATTCGCTGGTAGAAGCCAGAAAAAATTTGGCCTTTTTGGCGAGGGCGAGACCGAGTGCGTTGTGAGTACCCAGCGCACCGACCTTGAGCGTTGGGATGGGCATTTTCAAATAATCAACGGGGCTGGCGGGGGAAGCGAAGTGCAGGACGTAGTCAACGGGGCCGGCGACGTCGATGTAGTTGCAGACGTCCGCGCGCGCGCTGCGGAAGCGAGGGTGCTTCCGTAGATGAGCGATGTTCGATTCCACGCCGGTAACAAGGTTGTCAAGCGCGAGAACGTCCCATCCCTCCGCGATCAGGCGATCGCAGAGATGCGAGCCCAGGAAACCTGCTCCGCCGGTGACTACTGCGCGCATGCACCCTCCCGAGAAATGGCAACCGACAATTTTATCGCGCTGGGCGGCGATTGACCACACTGGCGGGCCGCGATACCATGCGCGCGCTTGCTTATGCACGGGAACATAGATGCACCGCACGTCCGGCAGCGTCACTTGGCCCGGGCGATTCTTCCCACCTTGGTTGTTGGGCTAATCGTCTTCGCCGCAATCATTTTCCTCGGCGTGGGCCGGTGGCTGGTCGTGGAAGATCCGCTGGACAAGGCCCAAGCGATTGTGGTCCTCAGCGGACGAATCCCCATGCGGGCCAAGGAAGCGGCACGCTTGTACAAGGCCGCCTACGCACCGCAAATTTGGCTGACGCGTGCCAATGAACCTGCCGCCTCACTACAGGAGATGCATATTGCATACCTCGGCGAGGAGTTCTTCAACTCGCGAGTTTTGATGCACGAAGGGGTTCCATCGCAGGCAATCCGGGTGCTCGAGCCGCCGATAGACAATACGGCGGATGAAGTCCGCACTATTGCAGCCGAATTGGAGCAAGAGAAGGGCGCCGCGGTGATTATCGTCACCACGAAGGCACACACGCGGCGCGTGCGAACGCTGTGGAGAGAGCTTGCGGGTGGGAAGGGGAGAGCCATTGTACGCGCCGCTTCCACTGACCCGTTTGCGCCTGATCATTGGTGGCGCGCGACCGGTGATGCACTAGAGGTAGTGCGCGAAGTTCTGGGTCTATTGAATGCATGGGCGGGCCTGCCTTCGCATCCTTCGCGGTGAGGCGGCAATCAAAAGAAGAAAAACCTTCTGCGGCGGGGCGAAATCTTTGCGTCGGGAATTTCCGGGACGTACGGAAGGTCGCGTCCTTCAAAAGCGGCCAGCGGGTTTTCGAGAAATAAATCGCGTGCCTTCTCGTCGCCGAATTGCTCGGCTACAGCGTCATACGCGGGCTGCAATCTCAGCGGCCGGCGCTTGGTGTTGTGCGCATCGCTGGCGACGAAGTGCACGAAGCCCTGCGCGATCCAGCATAGAGAATCTTCCTGCGCGCGCGGACCGAAGGTCCCAGTCAGGGAGCCGGCGGTGACCTGCACAAAGCAACCCAGCCGCGCCCATTTTGCGAGTCGCTCCGGCTGGCGGCGAAGGATGGCGTTGCGCTCGGGGTGGGTGATTATGGGCCGCAGGCCCTTGAGCTGCAAACTGTGCAGGGTGTCGTCCATGGAGGGGGGTATGGAGATTTCGTTGAACTCGACGAGCAGGTAAGCGTGCTGGTTGATGCAGAAGCGCGAGGCGTCGGCCCGCAAAGCCTCAAGATTTTCGGGGTTGAGATGAAAGTCGCACCCGGTAGCCAAGTTCAGCCGATCGCCGATTTCGGTTTGCAGGCGTTCGCGCAGGCGCTGAACCCGCGCATAATCGAATGAATAATCGTCGCTGCAATGCGGCGTGGCGACGACATGAGTGATGCCGTCGGAGATCGCCGATTCGGCCATGGCCAGTGACTCTTCGATGCCCTCGGGGCCGTCATCGAGACCTGGCAAAATGTGGCAGTGCACATCCACCATGGGATTCACAAACTCCTCGCAGCGCTAGCACCGCAGTGCTGCCATATCTGAGTCGCCCGCTACGTCCGAGCGAACAGTCATCCGCTGGTTGCTGGATGCCGCTTACGCCTGCAACTGCCGGCTGGAAGCGCTTGGGGCGGGTGCCTACTATCTTGCTCCGTTTTGCCAGGGAATCGCAACGCGTCTCGGGGGAAGACCTTCGGGTGGGCGTTTTTTTGTGTGCGCCGGGAACCCTGTTATATTTATTCGGCTCTTCAGCGGGCTTTGCGGCCCGTGTATTTCAGAACAGTTTAGGAGTGCGACGCAACTCATGCCAATTGACCGGAAACCTGAATTCTTCAAGGGCGCCCAACTTAAGGTCGCCATCATCGGATGCGGATATGTTGGGTTGCCGCTGGCGCTGCGTTTCGGGGAAGCAGGGCACAGGGTGACCGGATTCGACACCGATCCCAACAAAGTGAATATGCTGAATGCGGGGCGGTCGTATATCGAGCATATTCCGCAGACGAAGATCCAGCAGCTCGTGAATAGCCGGCATTTTGCGGCGACGACGGATTTCGCGCGCTTGAAGGAAGCAGACGCCATCATCATTTGCGTGCCGACCCCGTTGGACGAGCGGCGCGAGCCGGACCTGAGTTACGTCGTGCAAACAGCCATCTCGATTCAGCCGCACCTGCAAAAGGGGCAGCTCGTGGTGTTGGAATCCACAACGTACCCCGGGACCACTGAAGAGTTGCTGCTACCAATTTTGGAGAAGGGCGGGTTGCAATGCCCGATTGCGGCGGGGCCGGAAAACGAGAATGTGGCATGCCATTTTTGGCTGGCGTTTTCTCCGGAGCGCGAAGATCCGGGGAATAAGCAGTTTGGTTTGGCGCAAATCCCGAAAGTCGTCGGCGGAGTGAATCCGCCGAGCGGGCGCGCGGCAGTGTCGCTGTACGGGCAGGTCGTGGCGCGCGTTGTTCCGGTAAGCTCCACTCGCGCCGCGGAAATGACCAAGCTGCTGGAAAATATTTTCCGCTGTGTGAACATCGCCATGGTGAACGAGCTGAAGATGCTCAGCCTGCGCATGGGTATCGATATCTGGGAAGTGATTGACGCCGCGGCGACGAAGCCGTTTGGGTTCATGCCTTTTTATCCGGGGCCGGGACTTGGCGGGCACTGCATTCCGGTGGATCCGTATTATCTTTCGTGGAAGGCACGCGAGTATGACTTTTCGACGCGCTTCATCGAGCTTGCCGGCGAAGTCAATACGGCGATGCCGTATCACGTCGTTGACGCGATTGCCGCGGCGCTGAACAATCACAAGAAAAGTTTGAAAGGCGCGAGGATTTTGATTTTGGGCGTGGCGTACAAGAAGGACGTGGACGATTTGCGCGAGTCGCCGACGCTCAAGATCATGCAGCTGTTGCAACAACGCGGCGCACAGCTCGATTACAACGATCCGTATTTCCCGCAGCTCCACAAAATGCGGCATTACAATTACGAGAATATGAAATCCGTGCCGTTGAATGCGCAGGCGATTGGCAGCTATGACGCGGTGATTGTGGCCACGGATCACTCCAGCTACGATTACTCCGCGATCGTGGACGCCGCCAAGCTGGTTGTGGACACGCGCAACGCCACGCGCCGCGTGATGCGTCACCGCGACAAAATCGTTCTCTGCTAGGCGCAAATGACTGCCTCCACCGAGGAAATCCGCCGCCAGCTAGAGGAGAGCGCGCGCGTCAAGCAGGCATTCTCCGACGCGTTGATTCAAAATATTCTGCAATTTGCGCGCAAATGCGCCGCAGCTTTACGCGGCGGCGGCAAAGCCGTGTTTTTTGGCAACGGCGGCAGCGCCGCTGATGCGTTGCACCTCGCGGCAGAGCTGGTGGTGAAACTGCGCGACGACCGGCGCGGGCTAGCGGCTTTGGCGTTGACCGCCAATCCGTCGGTGCTGACCGCGGCGGGAAACGATTATGGGTTCGAGCAGATTTTCGCGCGTCAGATCGAATCGCTTGTTTCGGCGCAGGATGTGCTGGTTGCTCTCTCCACCAGCGGCGAGAGCGCAAACATGTTGCGAGGAATCGAAGCTGGTCGGGGGCGGGGCGCTTTTCTAGTGGCGCTTACGGGTGAGTCTGGCGGTGCGCTGGCGAGCAAGGTGGACCTGCTGCTGAACGTTCCTTCTCGCGATCCGCAGCGCATTCAGGAGGCGCACATCACTATCGGGCACATCGCTTGCTCGCTGATCGAGCAGCTCGCGTTGCAGGAGTAACTGCGACTCCGCTTCCAGGTTTACGTCTACTTTATTTTCACTAAGGCCACCCGCGCGGTCGCGAACGGCATTACGGCTTCGAGAAGCACGGGGGTTCGCCAAGCGTTGCTTGCAAGATACAGCGCGAAATGAGCGTCCTTCAATTCCGCTCCAGCGTCGAACACGCGAACTTCGATCTTTGAAGCGGAGAAGCTGCCCGCCGGCACGGCGATATTTTGCGCCGGGCCGTCAAGCCTCGCACTAACGTCGTACAATTTGTGGCCGTCGTAAACCGGGCCGCGCACTTCGTGGATCTTCGTCCAATCTACGGTGCGCAAATACTGCATCAGGCCCAGGGGATCGCGCGTTCCAGGCGCAACACGAGTCTGCGTCGCATTTGCTGCGGCGCGCTCCGTGCTGGTCGTCGTCATACGCTGGACGGACTCCTGTTTTTCTCCGCGCTCGTTTAAGTGCATTTCATATTGCAGGCTCGAGAGCGTGGCTGCATCGCTGTAGGAATCAAACTGATCGTCAAGCTCGAATACCATGCGCAGAGGATTCTCCGTTCGTGCGAAGGCTTGCAGGTGCCAGGCATTCTTCCCGAAGAAGTCGCGGCGATCGACAATTTGCAGACGCAGATTAGCGACGTTGCTGAGGTTCGCCACGTCGGCGGCAAATTCGAGGACTTCACCAGGTCGCAAAGGAGTGCTCGCGTCTGCAGTTGCGACAGGAATCCCGGGCGCGGTCGTTTTTGAGAGCGTGGGTGAAGCGGAACCTTCCGCCGCTTTGCCCGTTGCCAATACGGGGGCAGCCAGGGCGGGCTGCGCAGCCTTTGACACTCGGCCGAAAGCGCCAGGGCCATGCGCCCAGTAATAGGCTCCGGCGGCGCAGGCCAACGCGGCTATTATCGCGATCGTTGCGGAGAGCTTGGTCATGCTATTTGCGTGAACCTAGTCTGAAACAATGCCTAGCCTCGGCGGCTTCCGTCGTACAATACATTTTGCGCGCAAAGCGAACGTCGAACAATCGGTGGCTCGGCGAATTCTGAGATTATCAAAAACGCGAGGCGCTCGTCTTTCCTAAGCGCGCCTTGCTTCCCGCGGCAGCCACGCTTCTGCTGCGGACCTTGGAGGAGGATTTCCTGGATGCGCTTCGTTGTTACAGGTGGCGCCGGTTTCATCGGGTCGAATACGGTGGACGAACTCGTCCGCCGCGGGCACGGCGTGGTGGTGCTGGACGACCTCTCTTCCGGCAAGGAAGAGAACCTCGCGGAAATCCGCAACAAAATCACGTTGATTAAAGGCAGCATTACCGACATCGAGGTGGTTCGTAAAGCCATGCACGAAGCCGAATGCGTGCTGCACCTGGCGGCGCGCACTTCCGTGCCCAAATCGGTCAAGGATCCCATTGAAACGAACCGCATCAATATCGACGGCACGTTGAACGTTTTGGTAGCGGCGCGCGACGCGAAAGTGAAGCGGATCGTCTTCGCCGCTTCGTCTTCCGCATACGGAGAAACGCCCACCCTTCCCAAGATCGAAAAGATGGAGCCGCAGCCCATCTCGCCGTATGGCGTCACAAAGTATGTCGGAGAGTTGTACGCACAAACCTTCGGCCGGTGCTATGGGCTCGAGAACGTGTCGCTGCGCTATTTCAATATTTTTGGTCCTCGCCAGGACCCCAGTTCGCCGTATTCCGGCGTGCTGGCCAAATTTTGCACGGCCTTCCTGGAAGACACGCAACCGGTGATTTTCGGCGACGGCGAGCAAACGCGCGATTTCACTTATGTGGAAAACGCGGTGCAAGCCAATTTGCTGGCCTGTGACGCTCCCAATGTTTCCGGCAAGGTGTTCAACGTCGGGGTCGGCGGCCGCTTCTCTCTGAACCAGACCGTGGCGCTCCTTAGCCAGATTTCCGGCAAGAGCCTAGAGACGAAATATGAACCGCCGCGCGACGGTGATATTCGCGATTCGCAAGCGGACATTTCGCAGGCCCGCGAATTCCTCGGCTACGAGCCGACAGTTACGTTCGAAGAGGGCTTGCGGCGAACCTTCGATTGGTATCGCGCGGCGCAACTGAAGGCGGCCGCTACTCCCGCGCCTGCGTCCGCGACTGTGCCGACTCCCGCGAAATCCTGAAAAGAAGCGGAGCTACCCTCTGGCTCCATGGTTTTTCGAGCTTGCGGAATCAACCGCCCCAAGCGACCACCTTACCGGTCCGACTCCTCGCTAGGTCCGTCATCGCGGCGCTGGCTTGCCGGCTTTGGCACGATGTGCGGGATCCCCGCGTCATTCATCTTCTTATTGAGCGCCGGCAGATCCTCATCGACTAACTTCTTGACTTGCGCGGAAGCATCGCTGACGAGCGGACCCAATTCTGCGAGCTTCTCTTTCTGTTGCCCACCGGGAGCCGCCGCGAATCCATCCAGATCCTGCAAGAGACCTTGCACCTGGTTGGGCAAAGGTTCCGGCTTCCATTCAAATGGCGGGCCCGCATTGCCGAGCCCTTCGCGTTCGCGGATGTATTTCTCGGCGACCTTGTCTACCTTCTTTTGCAGCTCTTCCGCCGCCTTCTGTATGTCTTCGGGGATTTTTGGTACGTCGGGCTTGCCGGCATCCGCCTTCCATTGCGCGCGCGCCGCGCTCAACGCGTCCTTCAGTCCCTGAACCGTCTTGCGGTCTTTGGCCGCGCTCTTTTCCATGGCGTACAACTGATCCATGGCTGCGCGCCGCGCCGCGCGATCCTCCGGGGAAAGCTGCATGTGCGGATCATCCTCGACCACGACTTCCTGCGTTGCTTCCTTGGCCCCGGCCTTGATTTTAACTGTGTACTTTCCGGGTTCTACTCGCGGGCCGCGCGGACCTTCCCAGTATCCGGCGTTGATGGCCTCCATCTGTTCCGGCGTGGGCTCTGCGGCAGCGTTGTAGCGCAGGTCCCAATTCGCGCGATTCACGCCGGCCGCGCCCGGTCCGTCCAACTCGCGCACTACCTTCCCGTCTTTGTCGGTGACGGTGATCTTGACCTTGCCTTCTTTCTTTAGCTCTGCGGAAGATTTGCTCTTCTCCTCTGCTGCACCCTTCCCCTTTTCCTCGGTTTTTGCTGCCGCGGCTTTGTCCTTATCGTCCTTGTCCGCCTTTTGTTCGGTCTTCGGCGGCTCGGGCGGCAGGGCTTCCTTCAAGTAGTAGTTCAGAATGGCGCCGTAAGGCGGATTCTTCGCGATGAAAAATTTCTGTCCCCCGCTCCAGCGCCGCATCCTGATGTTGAAAACGGTAGCTGCGTGCGGCGGGAAGAACGTCATATCACCGTTCAACACGCTGGCGTTCATCTTCTCGATCGGCGTGATGTCATCGAAAATCCATATCGAGCGCCCGTGCGTAGCCAGCACCAGGTCGTTTTCACGCGCTTGTATCTGGATATCGTCCACCGGCACGGTTGGAAAATTATTTTTCAGCGCCGTCCAGTTCGCGCCGCGGTCCCAGGAAACCCACAGCCCGAATTCCAGACCGGCAAACAACAGGTTTTGATTTCGCGGGTGCTCCCGAACCACGTGCACGCTTCCGGCGGAATCCGGAATACCGCTGCGAATCGATTTCCATGTCTCGCCGTAATCATTGGTCACGAAAATGTAGATTCCGTAGTCATCGTTGCGATGGCCATCGAACGTTGCAAACGCGGCTCCCTCTCCGGCTTTCGACGCCACCACGCGGCTGACGTACGTGCCCTTGGGCACGCCCGGAACGCGCGAAGCCACATTCTTCCAAGTTTTTCCCCCGTCGCGCGTCACTTGCAGGTTCCCGTCGTCAGTCCCGACCCACAGCACGTTCGGCGTCAAAGGCGATTCGCTGAGCGTGGTGATGGTGGGATATTCCTGCACGCCGTCGTGCCGCGATAGCGTGTTCTTGTCCGGCGTCTTCCCGAAGATTTGCAGCTTGTTGCGGTCCACTCCGGTAGTGAGGTCCCCGCCGAGCCGCGTCCAGGTATCGCCGCGGTCCGTGGATTTGAACAAATAATTTCCGCCGTAGTAAATCGTCGTGTGGTTGTGCGCAGAAACCGCCACCGGCGAATTCCACTGGAAGCGGTAGTGCGGCTCGCCGTATTTCGCTTCCGGCGCTATCGAGCGCTGCTGCGCGGTTCGCAGATCGCGCCGGTCAATGTTGCCGTCCTGCGATTCCGTGTACACGATCCAAGGTTCGAGGGGATCGATCGCCGCGTAAAATCCGTCGCCGCCGTGAATCACAAACCAATCTTCATTGGTGATGCCGTCGCGTGTCAGCGACTGGCTCGGCCCGCACCAGCTTCCGTTGTCTTGCAGTCCGCCGCAAATGTGATAGGGCTTTTCGTTGTCGAGGCCAATCTCGTAAAACTGGCCGATGGCGATGGTGTTGACGAAATCCCACGTGCGCCCGGCGTCGTAGCTCCAATGGATTCCGCCGTCGCTGCCGGCGAGTATGTGATTCGAATCCGCCGGATCGATCCACATCGCATGAAAATCCCCGTGGATGCCCCTCACGCGATCCGTCACGAATTTCTTGCCGCCGTCGTCGGAGTAGAACATCTGCGCACCGAGTTCCCAGATACGCAGATCATTATTGGGATCGACGCGAATCTGGCTGTAGTAAGAAGGCCGCGGGTTTGTGTCGCCCATCTTCTTCCACGTCTCGCCTTTGTCTTCGCTGCGGAATGTTCCGCCCTTTTCGTGTTGCACAACCGCGTAAACGATGTTCGGGTCCTTGCGGTAGATATCCAGGCCGATGCGCCCAGTGTCGCCGCCGTTCTCGTACGGCAAGCCCTTCGTCAGTTTCTTCCACGTCGCGCCGCCATCGGTCGTTTTGTATATGCCGCTGCCCGGCCCGCCACCGTTGAAACCGAAGGGCGTGCGGCGGCGCTCATACGCCGCGGCGTACAGAATGTCCGGGCTCTGCGGGTCCATGGCGATATCGCTCACGCCGGTGTCGTCATTTATCTTCAAGACCTGCGTCCAAGTCTTTCCGCCGTCCGTCGTCTTGTAGACGCCGCGATCCGGATTCGGCCCCCACAAATGGCCCTCTGCCGCCACGTACACCACGTCGGGATTTCGCGGATGAATCACAATGCGCCCGATGTGATGGGTCGCGCGCAGCCCCATGTTCTGCCAGGTCTTGCCGCCGTCCAGCGACTTGTACGCGCCGTCGCCCCACGACGAACTCTGCCGGTTGTTCGGCTCGCCCGATCCGACCCACACGATCGAGGGGTCGGACGGCGCAATCGCAATGTCGCCAATCGTCGACACCGCTTCTTTGTCGAACACCGGCGTCCACGTGGTGCCGTTGTTGCTGGTCTTCCACACGCCGCCGGAAGCGACGCCCACGAAAACAATGTTTGGATTGCTCTCCACCACCGCGAAGTCATCGATGCGTCCGCCCATCACCGCCGGGCCGATCTCGCGCAGCTCCAGGTTCTTCAGTGTGTCCGTCGGATTCGTCTGGTCCGCAGGACGAGGCTCCGCTCCAGCGATAAGCGCTCCGCCAAACAACCCTGCGGCTGATGCCAACTTCCAAGCAAACGACACTCGCTTCATGATTCTCTCCCTCATCGCGCGGCGCGGAATCATACTCCGCTGCTTTCCAACGTGCATCACTAGTTTGTGGAAGCAACCCGGTCCCGTGCTGAAACAGACGTGCGACGCCGCACCACGGTTTCGCGGCCCGCTACACAACCCGGAATGCCCATGCTAGGCTATCCCGCTTACTCCATTGACCACATCTTCGGCGTGAATCGACATTCTCATGCTCGGGAATCTTCCGTGCTCCAACTTCTTTCGCGGGTAACGCTGCTTTCTTTCGCCTTGATTTTCGCTGGCGCGGCTTCGGCCGCCGCGCAACAAGTCCGCAGGCCCGCTGCCAAGGGCGGCGTCGCCGAGCTTTCTGCGGACGGCCCGCAGCGCCGCCAGGGCAATCTCTTTATCGCCGACGACAACGTCGATATCCACTACGCCGGCCAACGCCTGCGCGCTGATCACATCGAGTACAACGATGAGACCACGGAAGCTTTCGCGCGCGGCCACGTGCGATACGACTTCGAAAATCAGCACCTCGAAGCCGAGGAAGCCCATTACAACGTCGGCACCGGCCGCGGCACGTTTCGCAACGTTCGCGGTACGGTGAAAATCGAGCGCCAGCCAAATCCCACCATCCTCGTTACGGACAATCCGCTCTATTTCGAAGCTCGCCAGGTGGAACGGTTTGGAAACGACTTCTACATTATTCACCAGGCGTGGATCACCGTCTGTGACCCGCGCCAACCTAAGTGGCAGTTTTACGCGCCGCGCGCACGCGTGCGCCTCGGCAAAACGATGGCCCTGGTCAACGCCAACTTCCGTTTATTTCGTGTCCCGCTCATTTGGATGCCGTATGCCACCGCGCCCGCCGGTTCAAAAATCCGCCAGTCCGGCCTGCTCGTGCCGGTTGCCGGAAACAGCACCAGCAAAGGCTTCGTCTTCGGCGATGAATTTTACTGGGCACCCGTCAGTTGGATGGACACCACGCTCGGCGCGGAGCTCCTTAGCAGGCGCGGTTCCGAAGAACGCGCCCAGTTCCGCGCCACTCCTTGGGAGGGCACCACCATCCGCTACAACTACTTCGGCGTGATCGACCGAGAGCGACAGGGCGGCCACGAGCAGCGCTTCGCCATGCAATCGCTCCTGCCGCACGGTTGGCGCTTTGTCGCCGACGTCAACGAACTTTCCTCGCTGACGTTCCTTCTGGCTTTCTCTGACACCTTCGGTGAAGCCATCAATTCCGATATTCGCAGCTCCATTTTTCTCACCAACAATTTCCGCGGCTTCAGTTTCAACCTCGCATCATTGAACGACAGGAGCTTCCTCAATACCAACCCGCAGTTGAGCGTGACGTTGCGCAACGCGCCGCAGGCCAGATTCGGTTCCGTCGAACAGCAACCCTGGCAGCGCCTGCCCTTCTATTTTGGTTTTGACGCCTTCGCCGGCGCCGTTAAACGCGACGATGTTGGTTTTGCTCCGAGCGCCACGTACTTGCCTATCGAGACTCCCAATTTTGTTTCGCGCACCGAGTTCGCGCCGCGCGTCACGCTGCCGGTCCATTTCGGACCGTGGCTCAACGCCACCGCTACCGCCGCTTTTCGCACCACTTATTACGGAGAGTCCCTCACTCCTGCCGGTGTCGTCAGCACGCAATCGCTCATGCGCAACGACGGCGAGTTCAGTCTCGATCTTCGTCTCCCCACGTTGGAGCGTTTCTTCGGTCCCGTTTCGTCCGGCAAGACGAAACCCCGCAGGCGCTACAAGCACACCATCGAGCCGCACATCACCTATCGCGATGTCACTGGCATCGACAATTTCCTGCAATTCATCCGCTTTGACGCCGACGCCACACGCACCAACACCAACGAAGTCGAATATGGCGTTACGCAACGCTTCTGGATGAAATCCGGCGATGACCAGCCGCAAGAGCTCCTTTCCTGGAGCCTGATGCAGAAGCACTATTTCGATCCAACGTTCGGCGGCGCCATTCTCAACGGCCAACGCAACGTTTTCGACGCTCTCGATTCCATCTCGCCATTCGCTTTTGCGGCCTCTTTGATACCGAGCATTTGCTCGAATATGATCCCCAGCTCCACAAAGTCACGGTCATAGGCACGCTGGTGAAGATCAAGCCCTATCGCGAATTCTTCGCCACCATTGCCCACTTTCGTTTGCAAGCTGATCCCATCCTGCAGCCGCTCTCCAATCAAGTGCGCGTGCTCATGGGCTACGGCAGCGAAACCCGTCGCGGTTTCAACGTTACCACCGGCATTAGCTACGACATCACCAAAAGCGCTCTGCAAAATCAACTCGTGCAATTCAGCTACAACGGCAAGTGCTGCGGCATCGCCCTCGAGTACCGCCGCATCGAACTCGGCCAGGTGCGCACGGACAATCAGTTCCGCGTGGCCTTCATCATCGCCAACCTCGGCACCTTCGGAAACCTCCGCCACCAGGAAAAAATCTTTTAGCTCCGTCCTCTCTTGCCTGTGTTCTCTGTGCGTTCCTCGGTGGCCTCTGTGTTAAATTCCTTCAGTTTGCCCCAAATGCAAGACACCGACCTAGCTTTCGCCTCCATCGAAGAAATCGCCCGCCTCTTTCGCAAGCGCAAGCTCTCTCCAGTCGAGCTGACCCAACTCATGCTCGCGAGAATCCAGCAACTGAACCCGAAACTAAACGCCTACATCACCGTCACCGCCGAGCTTTCGCTCGCGCAAGCTAAAGCAGCTGAAGCCGAGCTTTTCGGTCCGCGGGGCCGCAGGGGCCACAATGACCGCGGCCCTCTTCACGGTATTCCCATCTCGCTGAAAGACAACATCTACACGAAGGGCATCCGCACCACCGCCGGCTCAAGAATTTTGAAGGATTTCATCCCCGAACATGATGCTGCCGTTTGGGCAAACCTCCGGGAGGCTGGGGCCATCATCCTGGGCAAAACCAATCTTCACGAGTTCGCTTACGGCGTAACTACCAACAACCCGCACTACGGTCCGACTTGCAATCCCTGGGATCTCGCCCGCATTCCCGGAGGCTCCAGCGGCGGCTCCGCAGCGGCAATCGCCGCTGGCCTCTGCTATGGCAGTATCGGCACGGACACTGGCGGCTCCATCCGCATCCCTGCCGCCCTCTGCGGCGTCGTCGGCTTCAAGCCCGGTATCGGTCGAGTTTCCGCCGAAGGTGTTGTCCCGCTTTCACCGCACCTCGATTTCGTCGGTCCTCTCGCCCGCACCGTTATCGATGCCGCTCTCTTGCTTGACCGAATTTTCGTGCGGGGCAAGGCGGAACCGAGCCTCTTGTCAGTCCGAGAATTCTCGACGCGCGCCAACAAGTTTCGCCTGGGATTACCGAAGGAGTTTTTCCTGGATTTGGTCTCTGACGACGTGGGTATCGCGTTTCACGAAGCCGTTCGGTCCCTGAAGAAGCACGGCGCGCTGGTCAAAGAAGTCTCGATTCCTCTGCTAAGCGAAACGGAAGAAGCCGGCAACCACATTGCCTGGGCCGAGGCCACGCACTATCACCAGCAAGCCGGCTGGTTCCCCGCTTACTCTGGAGACTATGGCGAGGATGTTCGCACGCGCCTTGAGATGGGCACAAAAATCTCCGCGACCGATTATCTGCGGGCGCTCGATTCCCGCGACAAATTCACCCAGCAATTTCACCTCGCCATGACCGACGCTGAAGTCGACGCACTCGTCGTCCCCACAACTCCCATTGCCGCTCCGCTGATTGGCGAAGAATCCACTCGTATCGGAAAAACCAGTCACCCCACCCGCGCTCTGCTCCTCCGTCCGAATCGCCCTGCGAACCTCGCCGGCATCCCCGCAATATCCGTCCCCTGTGGCTTTACGTCTGCCGGCCTCCCCGTCGGCCTCCAGCTAATCGGTGCCGTAACAGACGAACTTCTCCTCCTCCGCATCGCGCACCGGTTCGAAGAATTTAACCCGCAACGTAAACCGCCCCCGGTTGCAAAACTGTCATCCTGAGGGCCTCCGACCTGTCCCTTTTGGCGTCTGCTGGCGAGGATCCCCGAAGGGACTCAACTTCAGCCCAGAGACGCAAATCTGAGGGACGGAGCGGAGCCGAGGCGGGGAGCCTCTTCGCTCTTCCTCATGAGCCACTTCCCAATCATGAACCCCAGCGTCCCTGTCACCATTCCTCCAAAAATATCGGCAACGTAGTGATACCGTCCCCACACCGTCGAAACGCACATGCACAGGAGTAACGGCAGCATCACCCAAAACAGCCACCTCCGGTGCCGCCAAGCGCCCCACAGCGCCGCAAATGATCCCGCCACATGCTCCGATGGAAACGCCGCCCCGCGCACGCGCCCATAATGCTCGGTAAAATTAACCACCGCCGTAAACGCTCCGCCGTGCAATTCCCCATGCCATGAACCCGTCATCGCAAACCATGGGCTCTCGATGGGAAAAAAAATCGCGATCACGTATCCGATCGCGTACCCAACCGCGGAATAGGTCATCACCGACCAATACCCGAGCCAGTCCTCGCGATAATACAAAATGCCGCCAAGCACCAGCAGGTAAACGAAGTACGTCAAGTACGCAAATTGCATGAACTCGTTGCGGCCCGCGGTAACAAACTGCTCCAGCCAAATCGCCGGCTGCACTCCCGTGAGCCAGTGATCGAACGCGATGAGCTTCGCATCCTGCCATCGCGGTGATACCAAATGCACGAGCGCTCCCAATTCCTCAAAGCAAAATAGGAAGAAGAGATGGGGATACCAGTGCCGCGAAAAATGCCAGAATCTCTGCGTCAGAGTGGGGGAGCCGTTTCTGCTGGCGCCGAGCCTCTCAATCACTGACGTCGAAGTAGGAGTCCATACATTAGCCTCAGCTCGACACAAAGCCACGATCAGCAGTGCAACGAGCACCTGCACACTGAGCAACCGCAGTGGATGCGCCAGGTTCGCCGCGAAAATCACAATCAGCGCACTGGAAACCGCCAAATATCCCAGTGCCACCCATTCAAAGGGCCCGCAGGTCGCCGCGGACGCCGCCAAATCCACAGGCTCGCTCTTGGCTTGACCACGTTGTGAATCGAAGGCTCTTAAAAGTGCTCTGTCCTCCTGCGAACTAATGCCCGGCCGCCAAACCGATGCGAATTGATTTCTTCGATAGTTACTCCCAGACGTACGGCTCATCCCGCGTTCTCCCAAATCTCTTCAGCGTCTCTCCGTTCACCCTGCGTGTTCAGAGCACTCGGCTTTGGTTTTTTCCCCTCCGCCCAGGTGAGCACCGGCCATCTCTTCCGACGCGCGAGCGTCTCGAGCCGCCGCGAAGGATTCACGGCCGCCGGCCGCCCAACCGCTTCGAGCATCCATCGATCACTTATGCAATCTCCGTACGCGTAGCACTGCGCCAACTCAAATCCTTTTTCCCCCGCCAAACGCCGCACAGCGCGCTCCTTTGCCTCACCAAACATCGCATCCCCAACAATCCGGCCCGTCCACTGTCCGTCGTTTTCTTCCAGCCGTGTAGCGCAAACCGCCACCGAAGCCGCAATTCCGCGCACCGCCAGCCGCACTACTAGGGCCAGCGCCATCTCCTGCGCCAGAGGCGCCAGCGTGCCGCTCACCAAAACAATCGCGTGTCCTTGCTGCGCGTGCCATGCCACCTGGTCCACGCCTTCCGGAAGGAACCGTGGGGCAGCCATTTTTGGCTGTCCTCTATCGCTCCGAGATCCATTCTCGCCCGCGCACACACGCCGCAAGTACATTTTGTTCGCGTGCCGCATCGCTTGGATTCCACGAGGCACGAGCCACGCCGCCCGTGCCAGCCACAAAAAATAATTCCCCATCGGAATCGCTCGCCGCTGCCGCAATTCCGCAAAAAACCGCCGCTCGAGCGAAGGCCGCGCTATCAACGTCCCATCCAAATCAAAAAATGCCGCAACCCGTCCGTCTATTTCGCGCGATTTCACGCGATTTTCCCCGCGACACTCTTCCCGCCGCGCGCCACCACTCCATCCGCGAAATACTTCCACCCCTCCAGCAGCACCGGCAACCCTCGCACAAAGCAAAATCCCGCCGTAGCCCACGTCAAAACCTGTGCTCCAACGCTAATCAGCATCTGAGCATCCGCCGCCAACTCGCCACTCAGCGCCGCTGGCCCCCGCGTCAGCGCCAGCTCCAATCCCAAATAGCAAAAGCATAGGCACTTCATCCCCGCATACAATCCGCGGCTCCACCGCGAGGCAACCAGCGCGCGTCCCCACCAGGTCTGCAGCATTGCGTTCCCACCCCATCCCGAATGCCCGCCGCGCATGGCCAACCCGCGCAGAAAATCCGTAGCCGCCCCGCGCGCAAAGAAGAACACTGGCAGCCACAGCGACACCATTCCCACCACCGCAAAATATGTGAAGTACACGTTCTCGATCATGCGGTCGCCCAAGATGTCGATCTGCGCCCCAACAGGTGTTGCGAGCCTCCTTGCCCGCGCGATGTGACCGTCCAGCGCATCCAGCGCGATCGACGCCACGGTCAGCCCCACCGCTGCCAGATTCGCCCACGCACCGCGTCCGAACAGGCTCACCGCCGCAAACCCCACCAGCACCCGCAACAGCGTCACTTTGTTTGGCGTCCAGTTCATGCGCATTCCGCGGAACAACCATTTCAGGTTGTTTCACGACGATCTCGAAGAAGTGCAACCGTGCTGCCAATACCGCCCTGCTAAGCTCATTATTTCCAAGACCTTATGGACAATCTCTTGGGGTCGCGCCTCCGGCCCCGCCAGCCAAATCCCTCATCTGTCGGCCATTCGCTACCGCGCGCCGTTGCCGTCCGTCCAAACAAGTGCTGCGCTTTTGGAATAATCTGGCCGCCAATCCAGGTCATCTCTCAGGGGCGGCCTCTTCAGTCGGACGGCCTGCCGGAAGGCCGCGAATAAGCGAGCGCCGGCGCAAGCACTCACGCACTTTGTGGGACAATAGGAAGTTGCGCGTCTAGCGCGGCACCGCATATAGCGCGCCACGATGCTCGTGTTTCCTTGTAGCGGCGCAGGAAGCCGCGCTCGCCCGAAGCAATTTCAAGCGGAACAAGGAATCCGCAAACGCAGGGCTAACGTAATGATGAATGTGGCGCGGATGCCGATCGAAACTCTGATGCACATAAGGACCGATTGCGAATGACCGATGTCTCACTCCTGGGAGCTTTCCTCGCCGGGCTGATTTCCTTCCTCTCTCCCTGCGTTCTGCCCCTGGTCCCCGGCTACATCTCGATGCTCTCGGGCATCGGCATGGAACAGTTGCGTCAAGGCCAGCCACCCCGCGCCGGACTCTTCGCCTCCTCGCTCGCATTCGTCACCGGCTTCTCCGTCGTCTTCATTTCTTTCGGCGCCTCGGCCAGCGCCGTCGGAACCTTTCTCCGCCAAAATCGCTCCCTCCTGGCTCCCATCGCCGGCGCGCTAATTCTTCTCTTCGGACTGCACCTTCTCGGCGTTCTCATCAAGCTCACCGTCCGCACCGGCCTCATTCTCGGCGGCGTGCTGGCACTTCTTGGCGTCGCTTCACTTCTGCGCGGCGGCCCGCTCTTTGCCGGTCTCGGCTACGTCCATTTCTTCTCCCTCTCGCTGATCGGGTTCTTCGGCCCCGCCATGACCCGCTGGCTCAACCGCGACGTTCGCCTGCGCACCAGCAGCAAGCAGCCCGGGATTTGGAGCGGGTTTCTCCTCGGTTTTGCCTTTGCCTTCGGATGGACGCCGTGCATCGGCCCCATCCTCGCGACCGTGCTCGCCCTTGCGGCAGCCAGTGACACCATCGCCCGCGGCGTTCTGCTCCTCGCGGTCTACTCCGCGGGCCTCGCCGTTCCCTTTCTGCTCACCGCTCTGGGCATTGGCCAGTTCCTCCGCTTCTACCAGCGCTTCCGAAAGCATCTCCACGCCGTCGAACTCTTCAGCGGCGCGCTACTTCTTTTTGTCGGCGGCCTGATTTTCACCAACCGCCTCACCTGGATGGCCGGAAAGCTGGGCTTTCTCAACAGCATCGTTCTATGGCTGGAGAAATCTTTAACCGGAGCGAAATGAGCCGTCCGCTTTTGCCGCGCTCGACAAGCTGCGAGATAATATTTGCGGTAGCTAAATCTGGAGGAGTCGAAAGTTGAAGAAATCCTTGCTGGTCATCATCGCGGTTGTCGCCGTCATCGCCGCCACCTATCTCGCCGACCGCGCCACACGCCAGCCTAAGAGCGGCGTCGCTAAAGTCACCCTTAGCAATGCCGCTGCAAAGCCCGCTCCCGACGTCACTCTAAAGGATCTCGACGGCAAAGATCTCTCCTTGGCCCAATACAAAGGCAAAGTAGTGCTCGTCAATTTCTGGGCCACCTGGTGCGAGCCCTGCCAGGTCGAAATTCCCTGGCTCATCGAAATGCAGCAAAAGTACGCGGCCAGAGGCTTCACCGTGCTCGGCATCGCCATGGACGAAGAAGGAGCGAGCGTCGTCACTCCCTGGGTCAAAAAAGAGCGTTTTGACGTCAACGGTTCTAAATCCCAGATGAACTACCCAATCGTCATAGGCGACGACGCCGCGGCCGACAAATTCGGCGGCCTGCTCGGCTATCCCACCAGCGTCCTCATCAATCGCGACGGCAAAGTCGTCAAGCGCATCACCGGTATCATCAGCTACGACGAAATCTCCAAATCCATCGAATCGCAGCTATGATGCGTCGCCCTACCCTGTCATTCCGAGCGGAGCGGCCCGGCTTTTTCTTGCGCCCGGTTTGTCGGCGCCGGGTCGCGCAGTCGAGGAATCTCTCTTCGATGTGCGATTCGCTTTCAGCCTTTGTTGCTCTCGATAAGTCGCTCGTGTACGCTCAAACCATGCTCGACGAAAAAGACTTCCAACGAAAGGCCGACACTGCGTTTGAGGATCTCAAACGCCGCCTCCTGACTCTAGGCGACGAACATGGTTTCGACGTCGAAGGCGAAAGCGGCAAACTCGAAGTCATTTTCGAGGAACCCGAAGAAGCCAAATTCGTCGTTTCCCCAAACACTCCCGTTCGCGAAATCTGGATCTCCGCCCTCTCCACCAGCTTCAAGCTCAGCTGGTCCGACTCCAAAAACGCCTTCATCCTCGAAAAAACCGGCGAAAATCTTCTCGACGTTATGAGCCGCGTCGTCTCTCAGCAGCTCGGCCAGCAGGTACATCTGTGAAGCTCGCCGCAGCCATCGCCGTCACAGCGGTTCTGCTGATCATCGTCGCTGCGCTGCCCTCCGCTCACCCGCAAATCCCGTCCGGCCGCGAAGTTGTCTCTCCCTCCGCCTACGTTTCGCTCGAGCCTGTCGCCCGCGGCAGCTCCTTCCAACTCGCCGTCGTGCTCAAAATCCGCCCCGGCTTTCACATCAACGCGCGCAAGCCATCCGCCGACTACCTCATTCCCACCGATCTCCGCGCCAATCTCCCCGCCGGTTTCAAATCCGCCGGCGAAATCTCCTACCCCAAAGGCGAACTCCGCACCTTCGCCTTTACCAAGACTCCGCTCAACGTGTACGAGGATAAAGTCATCCTGCGCGTTCCGCTCTCCGCCCAATCCGATGCTCCCCTCGGCGCGCAACATGTTCCGCTCAAGCTGCGCTACCAGGCCTGCAACAACGAAGTCTGCCTCCCGCCCGTCACTCTCGATGTCGATGCCCCGGTCACCGTCG
>WNFN01154523.1_pt2 | contig 22071 bp, 15 predicted proteins | sample 5400161 | NCBI WGS metagenome assembly WNFN01 (sample SAMN13153353, study PRJNA577476) | soil metagenome | isolation source: 80 cm saprolite on Douglas fir-dominated hillslope | place: USA:California | collected 2013-09-17 | reverse complement strand
CGCGGCTGAGGATCAGCCGGTCCTTGGCCCGAGTCATGCCGACATAGAACAGGCGCCGCTCTTCCGCCATGGCCGCCTCGTCTGCCGCGCCCCAGTGCAACGGCAATAACCCGTCCTCGAGCCCGACGATGAATATGATAGGGAACTCGAGTCCCTTTGCGGCATGCAGGGTGAGGAGCGACACGCGGTCGGCGCGCGGGTCGTAGAATTCCGCGTCGGTCGTGAGCGCGGCTGCATCCTCGAGGCGCGCGCGATCATCGCCGCACGATCCCGCGAGCGCGAGGAGGCGCTGCAGCGCCATGGCGGCCTCGCCGGCATCGCCACGCTTCCTCAGCCGTTCGGCGGCGGCCCGCAGCTCATCGTTCAGGGTTGCCTCGCCGCCGTCGGCGAGTTCCTGTAACAATACCCGCACCGCTGGCTCGGCCGTGAGCGGACGATGGGAATTCTTCTTGTAAGGAATGCCGGAACGTTCGAGCGCCTCGCACAGCGGCCCCGATTGCGCGTCGGTGCGGTAGAGTACGGCAAAATCGGCGAAAGAGCGCGCGTTGGATAATGCGGGGACTGCGCGGCCGCTGTCGATCGAGAAAAAGCTGTGCCCTCCGATCATTCGTTCGATCGCCGCGACGACGGATTCGGCTTCGGCGCGTTCGGTGGACGCAGTTTGGACCGCGATGCGCTCCTGCATCTCGCGCACGATCTCGGCCGTCGGTTCGCTCCAGCGAGAGGCAATCACCTGCGCAGCGGCCGTGACGATGGTGCCGGTCGAACGATAGTTGCGCGTGAGTCGCACGATCCGGGCAGCGGGATAATCCTGCCGGAACCGATCGAAGCACGACGCGTCCGCGCCGCGGAAGCGATAGATGGCCTGGTTGGGATCGCCGATGGCGCAAAGGTTGCCCCCAGGCGGCGCGAGCAACTTGACGAGGTGATATTGCTGCTCATCGACGTCCTGAAGTTCGTCGATCGAGATCGATCGCCAGCGGCTGCGATAAAGCGAGACCAGCGCGGGATCTGCGGTCAGCGCCCGGACGGGAAGCGCGATGAGATCGTCGAAGTCGATCAAGCTGCGCGACGCCAAAGCGCGGGCGTAAGCCGCCGCTTCGGCCACGTCGTGCTCCGCCCAGCCGCGGGTGCGCTTCTCCTTGGAGATGGCGTGCAAGAGCCGCTCCGTTTTGGATGCGGCGAGGCCGAACGTCTCCGCGATCAGCGCGGCGCGCTCCGCTTCGCCTGCTACCCGAAAGCCGCGATGGAGGCCCGCCGCGTTCGCGTGCTCGCGCAGGATCGAAAGGCCGAGCGAATGGAAGGTGTGAATCGCAACCCGCTCCGCGCGACCCGGAAGCAGTGTCGTGAGCCGCTCGCGCATTTCGGCAGCGGCGCGGCGGGTGAAGGTGATGGCGAGGCAGGCCTCGGGCTCGACGCCCCGCTCGGCGATGAGATGGGCGACGCGGTAGGTCAGCGTGCGCGTCTTCCCCGAGCCGGGGCCGGCGACGATCAAGAGCGGCCCCTCTGCTTCCACCGCCGAGTGCTGGTCCTCATCGAGCTGCGCGAGGAGTGGCGATGTAGCCTCGCCACTGCTGACCAGGCGTAGCCGCGGCCCTGCCGGCGCCACGCTCTCGCGATCATCCGCAAGGTCCTCTCTGACCCGCGGTTTCGGCCGTTCGGATCCCCCTCGTTTCAAAATCGGCGCATCGAACAGCAACCCGCCGCTCAGCCGTTTGAGTTCGCTGTCTTCGAACAGCCGGATCACGCCGTATTCGCCGTCATAGCCCGCCTCGCGGATCACGTTTCCGCTGCGCAGGCGCGTGATCGCCTCGGCGAGCAGCCTCGAGCCGGCCTGCGCGATGTCCTCGGCCGGCACCGACTGCAGGATGGCTAGCTCGGGACCGAGCTTCGCGATCGCCTGATCGTAGGCGCGTGCCACCGCGCGCGATGCCGGCCCGCTCTCGGTGAGCTCGGAAAGAATTTCCGGAAGCGGCACCAGGTTCGATACCGTCCCGGCGCTCGGCGGCGGCAGCGCCTCGTCCTCGCTGCGGTCGGCGAGCACCTCGACGCGGTGCTCGACGCCGATCGTCAGCGTTTCCCCGCACACCGGACACCGTCCGCCATGCGCGAGCGTTTCTTTCGGGGAAAAGCGCACCTCGCATTTGCGATGCCCATCGAGGTGGTATTTGCCCTCATCGGGAAAGAACTCGACCGTGCCGACATAGCCGCGTCCGCTCTCCAGGGCCGCTTTAATGGCGAAGTAGTCGAGGTCGCAGTCGAAGGTCGTGGCCTCCCGCCCAAGCTTGCCGGGCGAATGCGCGTCGGAGTTGGACGTGAGGCGATACCGGTCGAGGAACGAGACCCGCCAATTCATCGGTGGATCGGAGGAGAGCCCGGTCTCGACAGCGAAGATGTGATCCGCGAGGTCCCCGTAGCATTCGGCAATGCAGTCGAAGCCGGATTGCGACCCCAACGCCGCGAACCACGGGGTCCAGATATGCGCCGGTACGAGATAAGTGTGCGGGCCTGAGTCGAGCGTGAGCTCCAGGAGGTCGCGGGAATCGAGCCCGAGAATCGGGCGTCCGTCGGAGGCAATGTTGCCGATGCGCGCAAGCCGCGCCGAGATGCGATCGACGGTCTCGAAGTCAGGCGCGTAGATCAGGTGGTGGATTTTGCGGGTGCGGTCGGCCTTCTTGTAAATCGTAGAGATTTCAACCTCGAGCAGGAAGCGCACCGGCGTGCGGCACCCCGCAGGCAACGTCTGCGCGATCGACTGCTCGATGTCGCCGCGCAGGCGGTAGAGCCCCGCCTCGGCGGGGACGAGCTTCTGCTTGAGTTCGGCGCACCAGGCCGGATGCGTGAAATCGCCGGTAGCGACGACGCCGATTCCCTTGCGGGCCGCCCAGGCGGCGAGATGTTCGAGGTCGAGATCCCGGCTCGTCGCGCGCGAATATTTGGAGTGGACGTGCAGATCCGCGTGGAAGCGCATGCGACGCCCCGTTCGCCGCGGGGCTCACCCTAGTTGAGCACCAGGAGCAAGACCGGCGTGCCGCTATAAAGGTGCGATTCGCTCCGAAGCGAAAAGCGCGCCTGTGGATATTCGGGGCTGCCGCAAGCGCCTGCTCGCTGGGCGAGTGTGCCCAAGATTGCACCATGGCCGCCCCGGCAGCGAAGGCGCCGATTGCCGGCAAACCACTGAAGGCGCTAAGAAATATCAATTCCACGGCATTTGGCACAGGGTTTGAAGATGGCCCCTTGCACCGATGCAAGCCTCGCTCAAGATCGTCATCGTCGACGAGAGTCCGACCCGCGCTGCGGTCCTGGAAGACGCCTTGTACGAGGCTGGACACACTCACGTGGTCCGCCTCGACGAAACGTCGCACCTCATTGCGCGCATCTGTGGGCTAGAGCCGGACGTGGTGCTGATCGACCTCGGCAAGCCGAGCCGCGACAAGCTTGAGGAGATGTTCGCGGTCAGCCGCGCAGTGAAGCGGCCGGTCGCGATGTTCGTCGAGGAGAGCGACAAGGCGGCGATCGATCTGTGCGTTTCGCGCTTCAACTCGCTTGCCCGTCTGCGCGACGAACTCGATCGCGCGCGCGCCGCGCTCGAGGAGCGCAAAGTCATCGATCGTGCCAAGGGCATTCTCATGAAAGCGAAAAATCTGCCGGAAGACGCGGCCTATGGCCTGCTGCGCAAGACGGCCATGAACGAGAACAAGAAAATCGCCGAGGTCGCGCAGTCGGTCCTCACGGCGGCGGAGCTGTTGAAATGAACGCGGGCGATGCGCGCTTGCGGATCGCGGCGGGCCGCGGAGCGGCGACGCGCGAACGCCGTTTTTGCGCTGCACAAATTTTTTGCAGCAATGCTTTTGTGAGGGGCAGGGTGGATTCTCCGATCGCCCGTCCGGATCTCCCTCAAATGGACTAATAGCCTGATCTGCCGAAATTTTCTCGGCCTGTCTGGCCTTGGCACGAAGCTTGTAAGGCGAAGGCGCAGCGCCGCCACCGCTGGCGGCGCCGCAGTTTTATCGCCGACACCACAGGCAATGCCGCCGCCCTGGAAGAGACGCTTTTCGCGCGCCGGGCGGCCGCGCTTTTTCGTCGGTTCACGCCCTCAGCAAAGCAACGGCGCTCGTCAGGGATCGATGCCAACCGGAAAGGGACAAGCTGATGAGCCAGCGGAACTCGACCTGGATTTCGGAATGGGACCCCGAGGACGAGACGTTCTGGAAATCCAAGGGCAAATCCATCGCGCAACGTAATCTCATCTGGTCGATTTTCGCCGAGCACCTCGGTTTTTCGATCTGGCTCATTTGGAGCATCGTCGCGACCAAATTGCCGCAGGCCGGCTTTCACTACACGACCGACCAGCTGTTTCAGCTCGTCGCGCTGCCCGGTCTGATCGGCTCGCTCATCCGGTTTCCCTACACCTTTGCGGTAACGACGTTCGGCGGCCGCAACTGGACGATTTTCAGCGCGGCGGTGCTATTCATTCCAACGCTCGCACTCGCCTATTTCGTGACTCAGCCCGACACGCCGTTCTGGCTGATGCTGCTGGTCGCGGCAACGGCAGGCTTCGGAGGCGGCAACTTCGCCTCGAGCATGGCCAATATTTCTTTCTTCTACCCGGACCGCATGAAGGGCTGGGCGCTCGGCTTGAACGCGGCTGGTGGAAATATCGGAGTGAGTGGCGTGCAGTTGCTCACCCCGCTGCTGCTGGGATTCGGCTTTGTAAGTCTTTACCAGGCAACCCCGGTCGCGGACGGTCTTTATCTTCAGAACGCGGGGCTGATGTGGCTGTTGCCGCTGGTGCTCGCGACGGCCGGCGCGTTCTTCTTCATGAACAACCTCACCTCGGCGCGCTCGACGCTCAAAGACCAGCTCGTCATCGTCAAGCGCAAGCACACGTGGGTGATGTCCTACATCTATATCGGAACGTTCGGCTCCTTTATCGGCTACTCCGCGGCGTTTCCGCTGCTGATAAAGACCCAATTCCCGGAGGTCACGGTGGCTATTGCCTTCCTGGGACCGCTGGTGGGTTCGCTCTCGCGTCCGCTTGGCGGAGTGATGTACTTCGTGGACATCAAGGACTTTGCCGGCTTTCTGACGACGTTTCTGATTCTTTTCGTCACCACGGGGATCGGCAACGGCTCGACCTATCGAATGATTCCGGCGATCTTTCGCGAGGAGAAGCGCCGGGACGCGAAAGGCCTGGGCGAGGTTGCCCGGGCGCTCGCCTTGAAGGCGGCCGGCCTCGAGGCCGCCGCCGCGCTGGGATTTATCGGCGCCGTCGGCGCTTGCGGTGGCTACCTGATCCCGCGCGGCTTTGGCGCCTCGATCGCCGCCACCGGTAGTCCTCACCTGGCGTTGGCGGTCTTCCTCGCCTTTTATGTGACCTGCATCGCGCTCACGTGGTGGTACTACCTGCGCAAGAGCACACTTACGTCCATCGCGCCGAGTCTGGCCGAAGCGCGAGTGTGAGCCGCCCGTTGCTCACCGCGTTCCAGCCCTCGAGCAGCAAACTCCGACACCCTCGCCCCTTGTGGGAGAGGGTGTCCGAGCGCGTCGCTGCGCTTGCGCGCCGCGCTCATTCCTCCTTGTAGCCGTACTCCGGCACGTTGCCGGAATTGCCGTAATATTTGTACGGCAGGAACTTGCCCGACATGGTGATCTTGACCCGGTCGCCCTTCGGGTTCGGCAGCCGCTCGATCTGCACGTCGAAATCGATCGCCGACATGATACCGTCGCCGAACTCCTCCTCGATCAGCGCCTTCCACGCCGGCCCGTTCACCATCACCAGCTCGTAGAAGCGGTAGATCAGCGGGTCGGTCGGCGGCATCGGCACGCCGGCGCCGCGCATCGGCACCTCGTTGAGCAGCGCGGCTTCCGCCTTCGACAAGCCGAACAGATCCGCGGCGTTGGCGGCTTGCGGCTTGGTCAGCTTCATCTGGCCGAGCAGCGCGCCGACCAGCAGCACCGGCGACGTACCGCCGATCTTTTCGTGGATGTATTTCCAGCTCCATCCTTTCGCGCGCTTGATGTCGAGAATCTTTTCCGTGAGATCGGCACGTGTCATGGCTCATCTCCTTGGCATGAGGCCCGCGTTGGTTATGCCCGGTGTTGGACGAGGCCGCTCCACGACGGCGCAGCCGCCGCCGATTCGGCAGCGACTACGGGTTCCGGCGCACCCGGGCGCACCACGGGCACCTGACGGCGGTCGTAATTGGTGCCCTGTATCTCGTCGGCAAAATTTTTGCTCCGGCTCACTAGAAAATCGATGATGTGGTTGCGCACCCCGTAATAGAGCGGATGGCGATGCACGTCGCTGCGCTGGCGTTCCTTGGGCAGCGGATTTTCCACGATCTCGGCGAGCAGCGCGTTCGGCCCGTTGGTCATCAGCACCACGCGGTCGGCGAGATAGATCGCCTCGTCGACGTCGTGGGTGATCATGAACACGGTCTGCCCGGTCTCGACGCAGATGCGCCGCACCTCGTCCTGCAGCGTGCCGCGCGTGAGCGCATCGAGCGCGGAGAACGGCTCGTCCATCAGCATGATCTTCGGCTCGATCGAGAGCGCGCGCGCGATACCGACGCGCTGCTTCATGCCGCCGGAAAGCTCCGCCGGGCGCTTGTGCTCGGCGCCGGTCAAACCCACGAGGTCGATGAATTTCTGCGCCTGGGCGCGGAGCTTGTCCTTTCTCATAGAGCGCCAGCGCGACGACACTGCGTAGGCGACGTTGCCCATCACCGTGAGCCACGGCAGCAGCGCGTGGCTCTGGAAGATCACCGCGCGGTCGAGGCTCGGGCCGTCGATCGACTTATTGTCCACGATCACCGCGCCGTCGGAGGGCTCATCGAGGCCGGCGAGAATGTTGAGCACGGTGGTCTTGCCGCAGCCGGAGTGGCCGATGATGCAGACGAACTCGCCGCGCGCCATCGACAGCCACAGGTCCTCGAACACCGTGGTGTGTCCGCCGCCCGGCGCCGGAAACCGCTTGCTGACCGCTTCGATCGAGATGAATTTATCGGTCATGCACGCAGCCAAGCCGCGAGCGCGGTGTGCTCTCTCTCCCCGCTTGCAACCGAACTCGGGTTTACCCGCGCTCGGTCACTATTAAGCGGCCGAAATCGGATATACCCCGCTTCGGCTGAGAGGGTTGGGGTAAGGGGGATTCTCTGCGCGCTCAGGTCGTTTAAAGTCCGCCTCACGCGGATCGCTTCGCGGTCCGTCCTCTCCCCGCAAGCGGGGAGAGGTGACGCAGCATGCGGCGCCACCGTTACCATCACAGCTCTCACTCCGGAAACGTCACCAAGCGTGTCGCTCGTGCGAGAAGCTGGTCGAGCACCATGCCGACGAGCCCGATCACCAGGATCGCGGTGATCACGTTGGTGATGGAGAGGTTGTTCCATTCGTTCCAGACGAAGTAGCCGATGCCGGTGCCGCCAACCAGCATCTCGGCGGCGACGATCACCAGCCAAGCGATGCCGATGGAAATGCGCATCCCGGTGAGGATCGTCGGCGCCGCCGCCGGCAGGATGATGGTGAAGGCGCGGCGGAACGTGCCGACTTCGAGCGTGCGCGCGACGTTGAGCCATTCCTTGCGCACCGCGGCGACCCCGAACGCGGTGTTGATCAGCATCGGCCACAGCGAGCAGATGAAGATCACGAAGATCGAGGACAGGTTCGAGTCCTTGATGGTGTAGAGCGCGAGCGGCATCCAGGCGAGTGGCGAGATCGGCTTGAGCACCTGGATGAAGGGATCGAGCGCCTGGCTCATCAGCGGCGACATGCCGATGAGGAAGCCGATCGGGATCGCCACCGCCACCGCGACGAGATAGCCGGTCATCACCCGCGCGATCGAATAGGCGAGCTGGATGCCGACCCCCTTGTCGTTCGGCCCGTTGTCATAGAACGGACGCTTCAGGTGCTCCCACAGCTTGGCCCCGACGTCCAGCGGTCCGGGCATCGCCGACTTGCCCTGGGTCGCGGTTGTGCCCATGAGCTTGGCGTATTCCGGATCCATGGTGGCGGCAGGGCCGCTGCCGCTGGTGGCGAGGTGCCAGGCGCCGACGAACAGGCCGAACAGCAGCAGCGAAACGAGCGCCGCGCGCCACGTCATTCTCATTGTCCGTCTCCCGGCGAAACGGTTGTGTGCTCAAACGCGCTTGATCGCGAAGCTCTTAAGATAATCATCCGGCTTCGCCGGATTGAACTCCTTGCCCATGACGACGAAGCTTTTCGAATTGCTTGTCGGCGGGGTGAGCCCGACCTCTCTCATGAGCTTGGCGGTGTCGGTGGCGAGAAAGACCTGCTCGGCCACCGCCTTGTAGTCGACATCGCCTTTGATCTGTCCCCAGCGCTTCATCTGAGTGAGGATCCAGATCGCGAACGACTGCCAGGGGAAGGGATCGAAATCGATGCGGTCAGGAACACGCTTCACGTTGCCCAAGCCGTCGGCGAAGGTGCCAGTGAGCACTTGCTCGACCACCGTCTCCGGCTGGTTGAGGTAGTTCGCCGGCGCAATGGCCGCGGCGATCTCCTTGCGGTTCTCCGGCTTGTGGGCGAAGGCGGTGGCATCGATGATCGATTTGAGCAACGCGGCGTAGGAGTTCGGCATGGTGGTGACGAACTCCTTGGAGGCCGCGAACGCACAGCACGGATGCCCTTCCCACAACTCCTTCGACAGGATGTGGATGAAGCCGACGCCGTCGTAGACGGCACGCTGGTTGACCGGGTCGGGCGCGAGAAAGCCGTCGATGTTGTCGGCGCGCAGGTTGGCCACCATCTCCGGCGGCGGCACCGCGCGGATCTGGATGTCCTGGTCGGGGTCGATGCCGTGCTCGGCGACGTAATAGCGCAGGAGATAATTGTGCATGGAGTAGTCGAACGGCACCGCGAACTTGAAGCCCTTCCACGACTTCGGATCGCGCTTGTCCTTGTGCTTGATCGCGAGCGTGATCGCCTGGCCGTTGATGTTCTCGACCGCCGGCATGGTGTAGGGAATCGGGTTCGAGCCCGCGCCGAGCGTGATCGCGAGCGGCATCGGCGAGAGCATGTGGGCGGCGTCGTATTCCTTGTTGAGCGTCTTGTCGCGAATCACCGCCCAGCCCGCGGTCTTGATCACCTCGACGTTCAATCCGTGCTTGCTGTAGAAGCCCATGGGGTGCGCCATGATGATCGGCGTGGCGCAGGTGATGGGGATGAACCCGACCTTGAGGTCCTTCTTCTCGAGCGCGCCGCCCTGCGCGAACACTTCGGTCGCGGTCTTGAGCGGGAAGAGCTGCGCGAGCGCGGCGAGCGCGGTCGAGGCCCCGACCGATTTGAGAAAGGCGCGCCGTGCGGCGTCCTTGGGAAAGACGGCGCGCATCACGGCCGCGGCGACGACGCCCTCATAGCGCTTCTCTTCGCTCGCAACCGCCTCGCATTTGAGCTGCCGCTGCGCCTCGGCGTCGTGCTCGGCCTGGCTGCGATGGCGCCCGCACGTGCATCCCCACCGCTTGAGCTCCCGCTCGGGATCGAAGGGGTTGTCGAAGGTTGACATTTGGGCGCGCTCCATTCTTGCGTCGGCGCTGGGCACCGACATCCATCGCCGAATTAGCAACGGACGTGCCAATCCACCGTTTTTGCAGGATTTCCGACAGCCTGCGTCATCATGGCCGAGCCTGGCCCGCCATGACGTCTTTGGGATCTCGCAAACCAACCGTGGATGACCGGACACAAGCGTCCTCACGCGTGTCTTCGAAGCACTATGCCCGGCCATTGGCCCTGCGGGCGAACCCCGGGGCCGTGCGCCTGTTTGTTAGGCAATCGCTGAAGTTTCGAGCACCGTGGCGGGGTTCAGCGACCCATCGCAACGGCTGCTCGTGTGATCCCCCGGCCGCCTAGCCGCGAAATCCGGCCCATCTTTTGCTTTTGACCATTGGGGCACCCCGATGAGAGGTTGCAAATGAAACGTCGCGAATTCCTGAGATCGATGACCGCGCTGGCGGCCGGCAGTGTCCTGCCGGCGGCGCCGGCGATTTGGTCCCCCGCCAGGGCGCAGTCGCGCCAAGAAACGGTGCTGGCCGTGACCGAATACGGTCCCAACAATTTCGATATCCACGGCGTCGGCACCAACCGGCCGGGCTACGAGGTGGCGTGGAATTGCTACGACCGGCTCATGACGCACGGCAAGAAGACCTTGCCCGACGGCGTGGAATCCTACGACCGCGACACCTTCCTCCCCGAGCTCGCCGAGGACTGGAACCTCACCGCGACGTCGGTCACCTTCAAGCTGCGCAAAGACGCGACCTTCCACGACGGAACGCCGGTCACGGCCAACGACGTGAAGTGGTCGTTCGACCGGGCCGTCACCGTTGGCGGCTTCCCGACCTTCCAGATGAAAGCGGGCTCGCTCGAGAAGCCCGAGCAGTTCGTTGCCGTCGACGACCATACCTTCCGCGTCGACTTCATCCGCAAGGACCGGCTCACCATGCCCGATCTCGCGGTCATCGTGCCTGCCGTCTATCACTCCGAGTTGGTCAAGAACAACGCAACCGAGAAGGACCCCTGGGGCCTCGAGTACACCAAGGGCAACATCGCCGGCGGCGGCGCCTACAAGGTGACGCGCTGGCAGCCGGGCACCGAGGTGGTGTTCGAGCGCAACGACAATTGGAAGAGCGGCCCGCTGCCGAAGGTCAAACGCGTCGTGTGGCGCACGGTGCCATCGGCCGGTAATCGGCGCGCATTGCTCGAGCGCGGCGACGCCGACATCTCCGTCGATCTACCCAACAAGGATTTCGTCGAGCTCAAGCAGCTCGGCAAGCTCGCGGTCGCTACCACGCCGATCAGCAACGGCATCGGCTATATCGGCATGAACTGCAAGAACCCGCCGTTCAACAACCTCAAGGTCCGCCAAGCGGTCGCCTACGCGATTCCCTATCAGAAGATCATGGACGCGGTGATGTTCGGCCTCGCCGTTCCGCTCTACGGCGCCAAAGCCGATGCGCCGATCGAGGTTGCCTGGCCGCAGCCGCACCACTACACGACCGATCTCGCCAAAGCGAAGCAGCTTCTGGCCGAAAGTGGCCATCCCGACGGCTTCGAGACCACGCTCTCCTTCGATCTCGGGTTCGGAGCAGTCAACGAGCCGCTCTGCGTGCTCCTGCAGGAGAGCCTTGCCCAGATCGGGATCCGAACGACGATCAACAAGGTGCCCGGGGCCAACTGGCGCAACGAGCTGCTCAAGAAGGAGATGCCGCTGATCGCCAACTTCTTCTCGGGCTGGCTCGACTATCCCGAGTACTTCTTCTTCTGGTGCTATCACGGCCAGAACGCCGTGTTCAACACCATGAGCTATCAGGACAAGGACACGGACGCGCTGATCGACGCCGCGCGCACCGCGGCGGCGAACAAAGATCAGGCGACCTACGACAGGAGCGTGAAGGGCTTCGTCGAGAAGGCGTTCGCCGAGGTGCCGCGCGTGCCGCTGTTCCAGCCGATGCTGAGCACCGCCATGCAGAAGAACCTGTCGGGCTACCGCTACTGGTTCCACCGGCAGCTCGACTACCGCTCGCTGGCGAAGGCGTGAGGCCGTGCGGAGTTGACTGAGCAATCTCGATGACTGCCGTCCCTGCGAAAGCGGGGACCCATATTCCAGAGCCGGTGGTTTGGTCCCCGCTGCGCGGAAGAACGGCTTGGTTGAGGAAAGACGTGCGCCATGCTGAGAATGGCCGCCAAGCGCATGCTGATCGCCGTGCCGAGTCTCGTCGGCGTGGTGATCGTCACCTTTCTGCTGACGCGGGCGCTGCCCGGCGATCCCGCAGCCTATTTCGCAGGACCCGCCGCCACCAAGGAGGCGATCGAGCAGATTCGGGTGAGGCTCGGGCTCGACAAGCCGCTCTACGTCCAGTTCGTGCGCTACGTCGGCGACCTCGCGCGCGGCGACCTCGGCAACTCCCTCACCACCGGGCAGCCTGTCGTATACGAAATCAAGACACGGCTCCCCGCCTCGGCGGAGCTCACGTTGCTCGGGCTCGTCGTGGCGATGTCGATCGCGGTGCCGCTCGGAATTTTTGCGGCGACGCGGCCGAATTCGATGATCGATCATCTCTGCCGCGTGATCGCGACCGCGGGGGTGTCGCTGCCCGTGTTCTTCACCGGACTGATCCTGATCTATGTCTTCTACTATCTCCTGGGCTGGGCGCCGGCCCCGCTCGGGCGGCTCGACGTCTTCTTCAGCCCGCCGCAGCACGTGACCGGCTTCTATTTGATCGACAGCCTGATCGCCGGCGATAGCGAGGCGTTCGCCGCAAGCCTGAAGCAGTTGGTGCTGCCGGCGCTCACGCTCGGCATCTTCGCGCTGGCGCCGATCGCCCGCATGACGCGCGCCTCCATGCTCGCGGTGCTGGCGTCCGACTTCGTGCGCACCGCGCGCGCGAGCGGACTTTCGCCCATCACCGTGGTCGTGACCTACGCGTTCCGCAACGCCATGCTGCCGGTTGTGACCACGCTCGGCATGGTGTTCTCGTTCCTGCTCGGCGCCAACGTACTGGTCGAGAAGGTGTTCGCGTGGCCAGGCATCGGCTCGTTCGCGGTCGAAGCGCTGATCGCATCGGATTTTGCGCCGCTGCAGGGCTTCGTCCTCACCATGGCGGTGATGTATGTCGCGCTCAACCTCGTCATCGACGTGCTCTACGGCGTCATCGATCCGCGCGTGAGGATCGAGGCATGAGTAAAGCGTCGTTGTTGTTGCGCGAGGCGTCTCCACCGACTCCCACCCCCACCCCCAACCCCTCCCCACAAGGGGGAGGGGAGCCGACCGAGTCTGTCGCACCGCTGCAGGCCCATCTCGCCGAAACGCAATCCCCCCCGAGGAGTGCGAACAACACCGGTGTCGCCGCCGCGCTTCGCCACGCCCGCTACATCCTCTCGGAGAACGCGGTCACCGGCTTTGCCTTCGCGCTGTTTCTCTTGATCGTGCTCGCGGCTTTGCTCGGTCCCTACCTCGTTCCCTACGACCCGCTGGCGAGCGACACCGCCTCTGCGCTCAGGGCGCCCTCGGCGGCGCACTGGTTCGGCACCGATCAGCTCGGCCGCGACGTGTTCAGCCGGGTCGTGGTGGCGACGCGGCTCGATTTTGTTATCGCTATTGCCTCGGTCGCGCTCGTCTTCCTCATGGGCGGGCTCGCCGGCGTCGCGGCCGGATTCTTTGGCGGCTGGACCGATCGCGTGGTGGGCCGCATCGCCGATACCATCATGGCCTTCCCGCTGTTTGTGCTGGCGATGGGGATCGTCGCCGCGCTCGGCAACACGGTCGAGAACGTGGTGCTGGCGCTGGCGGCGCGGCTCTCCGGCAACGGCGAGATGCGCATCCTGCTCGCGCAGGTGCTGCCGAACATCATGCCGATCATGGTGGTGCAGATGTCGCTGACCATGGGCTACGCCATCCTCAACGCCGCGGGCCTCTCGTTCATCGGGCTCGGCGTGCGACCCCCGACCGCGGAATGGGGAATCATGGTGGCAGAAGGCGCGGCTTTCATGGTGTCAGGCGAATGGTGGAACGCGTTCTTCCCCGGCGCCGCGCTGATGGTCGCAGTCTTCTGCTTCAACCTGCTCGGCGACGGGCTTCGCGACATCGTCGATCCACAACGGCGCACGTAAGGCTGCGATGCGCGACATCCCTCAGTATTGTGTCCCGGGCGCAGCGCAGCACGAAGTGGTGCGCTGCAGACCCGGGATCGTAACGGTCCGTGGCGGTCCCGGATCAGCGGTGCACCGCTCCGCGCTGCACCGCATCCGGGACACCCGCCTCGAATTGACACGATGACTCAAACCGTACCGCTGCTCGATGTCGCCGACCTCACCGTCGAGTTCACCACCCGGCGTGGGGTGGTTCGCGCCGTGGAGCACGTCGACGTGCGCGTCGGCAAGGGCGAGACGGTCGGCATCGTCGGCGAGTCCGGGTCGGGAAAATCGGTCACCTCGTATGCGGTGATGCGCATCCTCGACCGGGCCGGGCGCATCGTCGAAGGCGCGGTGCATTTCACGGGACTCGACGTGCGCGCCGCTAGCGAAGATGAGATGCGCGACCTGCGCGGGCGTGAGATGTCGATGATCTTCCAGAACCCGCGCGCAGCGCTGAACCCGATCCGCAAGGTCGGCCGTCAGATCGAGGACGTGTTGAAGCAGCACTCGCAGGCTGGCTCCTTCGCGCTCACCGAGAAGGCGATCGAGATGCTCGACCAGGTGCGCATCGCTCGCCCGCGCGAGCGCTACCACGCCTATCCCTTCGAGCTCTCCGGCGGCATGTGCCAGCGCGTGGTGATCGCGCTCGCCCTCGCCTGCCGGCCGCAGCTTCTCATCGCCGATGAGCCGACCACCGGGCTTGACGTGACCACGCAGAAGGCGGTGATGGACCTCATCGTCGAACTGACCCGAGAACGCGGCATGTCGACGATCCTCATCACCCACGATCTCGGGCTTGCCGCCACCTATTGCGATCGCGTGGTGGTTATGGAGAAGGGCCGCGTGGTTGAGACGGCCGCCTCGCGCGAGATCTTCACCGCGCCATCGCACCCCTATACCCGCAAGCTGATGCGCGCGACGCCGCGCCCGGGTGCCTCGCTGCGCGATCTCTTGCCGGAGAGTGACGTTGGTCTGCGACCCGGACAGGCTTTGCTCGGGCCACCCTCTCCCCGCAACGGCGGGGAGAGGGAACGCACCGAGTCTGCGGCGCGTGCGAACAGCAATGGCGGCGCGCCGCTGCTGGTCGTGGAGAAGCTCGTCAAGGAATATCCGCGCCAGCGGCTCGGCGGGCGCTTCGCGCAAATGTTTGCGCGCAATCCCGCCCCGGAGCCCGAGACCTTCCGCGCGGTCGACGCCATCAGCTTCACCCTGGCGCGCGGCGAGAGCCTGGGCCTCGTCGGAGAGTCCGGTTGCGGCAAGTCGACTACCTCCACCATGATCATGCGCCTCATCGACAAGAGCGACGGCGTCATCATGTTCGACGGCGAGGATATAGGTGCGATTCCCCCCAAAGCTTTCGCCAAGCTGCCGCTGCGCCGGCGCATCCAGATGGTGTTTCAGGATCCGACCGATAGCCTCAATCCGCGCTTCACCGCCGTCCGCGCGATTGCCGATCCGATCCTGCGGCTCGGCCGAGCGAAGGGAGGCGAGGAGGTGCGCGCGCGCTGCGAGGCGCTCGCGGCGCAAGTCGGTTTGCCGCTTCCTTTGCTCGACCGCTTCCCGCATCAGCTCTCGGGTGGGCAGAAGGCGCGTGTCGGCATTGCGCGGGCGATCGCGCTCAGCCCCGATCTCGTGGTGCTCGACGAGCCCACGGCGGCGCTCGACGTGTCGGTGCAGGCGGTCGTCCTCAATCTTCTGCAAGAGCTCAAAGAATCCCTGGGCATGAGCTATCTGTTCGTCTCCCACGACCTCAACGTCGTGCGGCTCTTGTGCGACCGCGTCATGGTCATGCGCGCGGGGCGAATCGTCGAGCAAGGGCCCACCGCGCAAATCCTCGACTCACCGCAGGCGCAGTATACGCGTGACCTCCTCGCCGCCGTTCCGCATCCGACCTTTGCATGACTCTACCTTCGGTCGTCCCCGCGGAAGCGGGGGCCCATAACCACCGGCCTGAGATCATGGGTCCCCGCAACGGGGTCCCCGCGATGCGAGCGTCGCGGGGTGCCCCTCGCGGGGACGACAGCGGGTAGAGCTTGCGCAAGCTGGAGAGCGGCAGCAATGACGAAGCGGCCCAAATCGCCCCGCAAAGGCAAATCTAAAACCGCGCGCGCGCGTACCACACCGCCCCTCCGGCCGCTGCGCGCGAAGGCGCCCCGCGCAACTGCACGCCGCGATCCGCTGGAGGATTTCGTGCAGGGCGCCGCGCACGCGCTCGATCTCAAACTGGAGCCGGCATGGAAAGCCGCGGTCAAAACCAATCTCGAGATTACGCTGCACTTGGCCAGCTTGTTCGCGGACTTTCCGCTGCCGGACGACGCCGAGCCGGCGCCGGTGTTCTCGGCTTAGGGGATCTTTCTGTGATCTGGCATCCGTGCCCGCGGCAAGCTCGGTCTGCTCCCTTCCCCGTTCACGGGGAGGATGAGCAGGGGGTGAACGTCAATGCTCTGGCATGTCGCCTGACCTTCCTATCTCTCCCCCGCAAGCGGGGGAGGGGACGATGCCGCACTGCTCGCGTGTCCGACACACATTCGTGAGAGCATTGATGGACAGCGCCTGGGCGCAGGGAAGCGACATTGCCGCGGCCGTTCGCGAGGGCCGCACCAGCGCGAGCGCAGTCGTGCGCAACGCGCTCGCGCGCATTGCCGCCGCCGACCCCGTGCTCAACGCCTTCACCGCCGTGCTCGAGGAGCGCGCGCTCGCCACCGCCCGTGCGCTCGATAACGCGCGACTCGAGGGCCGGGAGCTCGGGCCTCTTGCCGGCGTGCCGTTCGCGGTCAAGAACCTGTTCGACATTGCGGGGCTGCGGACGCTCGCCGGCTCGAAGATCAATCGGGACCGCGCGCCGGCCGTGCGCGACGCAACGCTGATCGCGCGGCTGGAAGCGAGCGGCGCCGTGCTCGTGGGCGCGCTCAACATGGGTGAATACGCCTACGACTTCACCGGCGAGAACGTGCACTACGGCCCCGCGCGCAATCCGCACGATCCCAGGCGCATGACCGGCGGCTCCTCTGGCGGCTCGGCCGGCGCGGTTGCCGGCGGTCTCGTGCCGATTTCGCTCGGCTCCGATACCAACGGTTCGATCCGCGTGCCGTCTTCGTTCTGCGGAATTTTCGCCCTAAAGCCCACCTACGGACGGCTCTCGCGCGCGGGCGCCTTCCCGTTCGTCGCGAGCCTCGACCACGTCGGGCCGCTCGCGCGCTCGGTGATCGATCTCGCGCTCGCCTACGACGCCATGCAGGGAGGCGACCCGAACGATCCGGCCTTGGCCAATCGCCCCGTCGCGTTGGTGGCGCCGGCGGTCGAGCGCGGCAGTGATGGCCTGCGCATCGCGATCGCTAGCGGCTATTTCCGCGACGGCGCGTTCCCGGAGGCGCAAACGGCGCTCGCGCGCGTCGCTGCCGCATTGGGCGCCACGGCCGAAATCGAGATTCCCGAAGCCGAGCGCGCCCGCGCCGCCGCCTATGTCATCACCGCGGCTGAGGGCGGCGCGCTGCACCTTGGGCGCCTGCGCGAGCGCGCGGGCGATTTCGATCCCGCCGTCCGCGACCGGCTCATTGCGGGAGCGATGATCCCGGCTGCGCACGTCGTCAAGGCGCAGAAATTCCGCCGCTGGTACCGCGAGCAGGTGCTCGCACTCTTCGCCAGAGTCGACGCGGTGCTCGCGCCGGCGACGCCGTGCACTGCGCCGCTGATCGGGCATCATCGCGGCGCCTTGGCGCGAGGATGTCGCGCTGCGCATCGCCTACGCGCTCGAACAGGCGGGCGCCGTCGCGGCTACGCAGCCCGCGCCCGCGCGCAACACATGAGATTCTTTCCGCTCATTCCCGCGCAAGCGGGAATCCAGGGGCCGCGGTCAATCGCTCTGGGTCCCCGCTTTCGCGGGGACGAACGGGAGCAGCTACGAACTCCAGATCATGCGTCGGAGCACGTTGTTGCGCTTGAGCATGTGGTGACGCAGCGCGGCAAGTGTGTGAATGAGCACGATCACGGCAAGCACATAGGCCAGCATCAGATGCGATTCCTCGAGCCACTGCCGCACCGTTCGGTCCACCGTGGTGACGATCGGCGGCACGTCGATCCCGAACAAATCCTTCGTCATAGGATTCCGGAACGTGGTGGCGACCATCCAGCCCGTCACTGAGACCACAAACATCAGGACGTAAAGGGCTGCGTGCGATGCGCGCGCGGCGATGCGCTCCCAGCGTTGCAGATCGGCGGGAAGGTCCGGCGACGGGTTGAGCCAGCGCCACAGCAGCCGCAGGATGAGCAGCGCGAGCAGATCGTATCCCATGGCGGAATGCCCGGCATAATTGGCGAGCCGCTCCGGCCGCGGGGTCATATGCGTCATCCACCAGCCATGGACGAGCAAAAGGAGAATCATCGCGGCGCCGACCCAATGCAGGATCTTGGCGGGCCACCCCCAATCGCTCGTCGAATTGCGCGTCATAGCGTCCTGTCGGAAAACTCCGCGTGAACCATTTACCTCACGCATTCTCATTCACATTATTTTGTCACAACCAAGAAATCTGCTTGCCTTGCCGCCGCCAAAATGGGAATTCTCGAACCTTCCGGTACTTGAGGGTTGTTCAAAATGCTTGGCACCTTTCTGATCGGCCGCTGCGCCCGCAGGGCCGGCGCCGCGACGCTCTTTTGCGCAGCATTGATAGCGGCGGACGCGGCGCACGCTGCGAGGCGCGGCGCGTCGCACGCTGCGAGGCACGGCGCGTCGCACGCCGCGACACCGGCGCTCGATGCGCAGGCCGTCAATGACGCGCAGTTCTCCGCGCCATCCGGCAAAGCCCGTGCGCGCGCTCCCAGCCCCGCGACGATCATAAAAGAGGAAATATTGCTCGATCGGGCGGACTTCTCGCCCGGCGAGATCGATGGCAAGGCTGGGGCCAACGATCAAAAGGCGCTCGCCGCGTTTCAGCAGGCAAACGGGCTCAAGCCGACCGGCCGTCTCGATGCGGAAACCTGGACGCGCCTCACCGCGACGTCCAATGACCCGGCGCTGGTCGAATATGAAATTGAGCCCGGCGACGTGAAGGGCCCGTTCAACAAGAGTATTCCGACCTCATTCGAGAAGGGCTCAATCCGAAAGCGTCGTTCGAAACGGCCGGCACCAAAATCGTGGTGCCGAATGTCGCGAGGAAGCCGTCGGAGGCGAAAGTCGAAAAAGTCGTGGTGGACAAATCAGCACTCACCGTTCGCGCGTTGGACGGCCATGGAAAGCTGATCAGCTTTTATCCGGCGTCGGTCGGCAGCGAGGATCGGCCGTCTCCGAGCGGAACGCGGCACATTCGCTCGGTGGTGGAGAATCCCACCTACCACTACAGTCCGAAGCTCAAGTTCAAGGGAGTGAAGACGCAAAAGCCCTTCGACATCGCCGCGGGTCCCATGAATCCGGTCGGCAGCACGTGGATCGATCTCGGCGACAGCTACGGTATCCACGGCACGCCGGCGCCGGAGCGCGTCGGCAAGAGCGGCGGCGTATCCCACGGCTGCGTCCACCTCACCAACTGGGACGCGCGGGCGCTGGCGAAACTGGTGCACAGGGGCACCAAGGTCGACTTCATCAACTGAGCACGGGCGTCCTGTAGCCCGGATTGAGCGAAGCGAAATCCGGGGACCCGAGCTGCAACCCGGATGTCGCTTCGCTCCATCCGGCCTACGAAAACTTAGGGTAAGCCTCTCCGCTTGCCCCTCACCCGGCTCGCGCGTTCCGCGCTCGCCACCCTCTCCCCGCAAATCGCGGGAGAGGCCAAGCTTGTCGCTCGAGTCGGATTACGGAGCGGAATAGGCCGGTTTGCGCTCGACGCGGCGCGTTTGACTTGAGCTGAGCGTGTAGGCGCTCGTCGGCAGCGCGATCGGCGCCGCTGCTTTCGCGATGATCCGCGTGCGCGGCGGCGCTTTGGTGTTTGCCGCCTGCTTTGTAGTGTGCGGCGCAAGCTTGGCCGTCTGCACGCGCGGGCGGGGAATGGGGACCGGCTCGACTTTCGAGGTTGCCGCGGCCGCGTCCGTGTCGCCCATCGCGACCGCAGGGCTGGCGCTCGCCGGAGCCGGCGCGATCGCGGGCACTACCGCAGGAGGCGCGCCGCCCTGTGCCGCGCCGTCGCTCTCCATGCCGGTTGCTTCCGCGATCATCGGCGCGGTACGCAAGTTTGCCGCGCGCACGATGTGCTCTTCGATCAGCTGGCGCATGCGCGCGTCGCGCGCGCCGTTCGAGGTGCCGCCGAGGACCACCGCGATAATGTGCCTGTCGTCGCGGCGAACCGACGAGGTGAGGTTGTAGCCGGACGCTTCGGTGTAGCCGGTCTTGATGCCGTCGACACCCTTGACGTTTCCGAGCAGGTTGTTGTGGTTGCGCATCTCCGCGCCCTTGTACTTGAAGCTCGGCGTCGCGAAATATTGGTAATAGACGGGAAAGCGATGCTGGATTGCGCGCCCGAGCAACGCCTGGTCGCGCGCCGTCGTGATCTGCGCGTCGGCGGGCAAGCCGGAGGCGTTGACGTAGGTCGTCCCCCCCATGCCGAGCGCGCGCGCTTTTGCGGTCATGCGCGCGGCGAACTCGTCTTCGCTGCCGGCGATCGCCTCGGCGACGACCACCGCGGCGTCGTTCGCCGATTTGGTGACGAGGCCCTTGATGGCATCCTCGACGTTGATCGTCTGGTTGGGCTTGAGCCCGAGCTTGGTCGGGTTCTGCAGCGAGGCGCGCGTCGAGACCGGCAGCGGCGTATCGAGCTTGAGCCTGCCGGCCTCGAGCTCTTCGAACAGCAGATAGAGCGTCATGATCTTCGTGAGCGAGGCCGGGTGGCGCGGTTCATCGGCGCTGACCTCGTGCAACACGATGCCCGCGTTGTCGTCGACCACGATGTCGGCATAGGGCGGATGATAATTTGGCCCGTGGATAGCGCGGGGGCGCGGATGCTCGCGCTTGCCCTTTGCCTGCGCCTCGTGCGAACCGGCCGCGGCAATTGTCAACGTTGCCACGAGGCCCGCGAGGGCAAGCGAGCGCCGGCGCGAGATCCGAGCCCCCATTGCCGCCCCCCGGTCGATCGCGAATCGTGCCGGCGGAGTAAACCGCAAATTCGCCGCCTTGGCTGTAATCGGAATGCCACAGTCGCGCGGAAATTGGCTTATGGGCGCCGCCAATCTCCTCGCGCGAGCCGCAGGGCGCCGCAAATCTCGTCCGGTCACCCGCGGACTTGGCCGGCGGGCAAAGGCACCAATGCGCCCATAATCCGCCTCACCTCATCGAATGATTTGTCGCCCATGGCAAAGCCACGAGGTAAGTGCGCGTTCTGCGGCGGATATGGCCTCACGAAGGGGCATATCTGGCCGGAATCCTATGGTGAGATTTTACCCTCAACCGCGAACTATCATGAGCAGAGAATAGGTGTATTTGAAACGTTCGAGCCGAAATTTCCAGGCCCCGGTAAGTGGGAACGGGTCGGTACCGGCCCGCTTCAAAAGCGCAGACCCCGAAATACCTGCCTGAAATGCAACACCGGTTGGATGAGCCAGATAGAGTCCGTATCACTCCCGACAATTCGTCCCCTAATTTTGGGAGAGCCATGCGTGCTCGATATCATGTCTCAATTCGCGCTGGCGCCGATCCTCGCGCTGATATCGTCGCGAATTGAGCTTACAGCTCATGGCATGAGGACGATACCGCGAAGCGAGTTCGATCATCTCAGAGCCAAACTATTCCCCAGTCCAAATTGGCGAATTTGGATAGGACGTCATGCAGGTGCCGATTTGAAAGATTGTCTCTATCGCTACACAGCGATGCAGGTTGAATCACAACCCACGGCCCACTTCGGACCCGAATACTGCAACACACAGGTTACGACCCTTATTGCAGGCCAGCTTTACGCGCATGTCTTTTTCTCAACTGTTTGGCCTGACTTTCCCGGCTACAGACTGACTCAAATCTGGCCCCTAGCCCACTGTTACGTTGACACCGGCCTGCTCCCAGCCATGTCCGACCGAGATGCGGTAATGCTGCACGAAACCATTAGCCGGCTTGGAAAGCCGGTCACGTAAGCGTCGGCCTGTCCGACTCGACATACGGGAATTGTCCTAGCTTTTGTCATCTTCTTCGTAAGAACTTTTTGCGAACAGGATGGATTGCCGGGTCAAGCCCGGTAATGACGACGTTGAGCTACAGATCTTGCGATATGATCAGCAGCCTCGTCGCTACCAGCGCACCACGAACAAGGTGAGGAATGAGCCATGCGAATGATCGACCTGAGCCGGGAGCTCTATCACCGCACGCCGACTTATCCGGGACAGCCGCCAATCATCCACGGCATCTGGAAAACACACGAGGAGTCGTTCGTCGACTCCGGAAACGTGCACGGCAATTGCGTGATGTTCTTCTCGATGCCCGATCACGGCGGCACGCACATCGATGCGCCGCGC
>WNFN01172734.1_pt1 | contig 22117 bp, 20 predicted proteins | sample 5400161 | NCBI WGS metagenome assembly WNFN01 (sample SAMN13153353, study PRJNA577476) | soil metagenome | isolation source: 80 cm saprolite on Douglas fir-dominated hillslope | place: USA:California | collected 2013-09-17 | reverse complement strand
CGAAAGAACTTTTGCAGGAAGCTCAAACACGCAAGGTCCGTTTGCTCCTGCCGCTGGACCACGTGATCGCGGACAAGATTGACGCCACGGCCAAGACCCAACTCGTCAGCGTCGGCCCAGGCATTCCCGCCGGGCAGACGGGCCTGGACATCGGCCCAGAGACCATCGCGGCTTTTTCGCAGGAGATTGCCGCCGCCAGGACCATCGTCTGGAACGGTCCCATGGGCATGTTTGAAGTGGCGCCGTTTGCCAAAGGCACCATGCAGATTGCCCAGGCAGTGGCGGCCAACCGGGAAGCAACTTCCATCGTCGGCGGCGGTGACTCGGTCGCCGCGGTGCACCAGTCCGGAGTCGCGGACAAGATCACTCACATCTCCACCGGGGGCGGAGCCTCGTTGGAATTTTTGGAAGGCAAAAAGCTTCCCGGTGTGGAAGCCCTCACGGACAAGTAGCCATGAGCTCCCATCTTCGCTAACTTGTCTGAAGCACCTCATGAGAAAAAAACTGATTGCCGCCAACTGGAAGATGCACAAGACGCCGGAGCAGGCGCGTAACTTTGTTGACGCTTTCCTGCTTCATGTGCGGGAGCATACCCGCGATGAAATTGTTCTCTGTCCGCCGTTTGTTTCGATTGCTGCGGTAGTGGAAGCGGTGGGCGGCAGCGTCATCGGCGTGGGCGGCCAGGACCTTTTTTGGGAAACGGAAGGCGCGTACACCGGCGCCATCTCCGCGCACATGCTTCGCGCCGCCGGATGCTCGCACGTCATCATCGGCCACTCCGAGCGGCGCCAGTATTTCAACGAGACCGACGCCACGGTCAACCGCAAGCTCCAAGCCGCCCTGGCCGCAGGGCTCAAGCCTATCGTTTGCGTGGGCGAGGTCCTTCAGGAGCGCGAAGCCGGGCTGACCGAAGAAGTCCTTCGACGACAATGCAGTATCGCTTTCCGCGAAATTTCGGGAGGCCAAGCCGCTCCCATGGTGGTGGCTTATGAGCCAGTGTGGGCCATCGGCACCGGCAAGACGGCCACGCCCGAGATGGCTGTGCAGGCGCATCAGGTCATCCGCGCCGAAGCTGCCAAGGCCTTGGGCGAAGGTGTTGCCCGACAATTGCGTATTCTCTACGGCGGCAGCGTCAAACCGGACAATGCCAAGGCCCTCATGTCCCAGCCGGAAATTGACGGCGCGCTGGTCGGCGGCGCCAGCCTGGATCCACAATCCTTCGCCGCGATTGTGAAGTATTGATCCAAGCCCGGAGCGGTCGGTTTTTCACACGTCCGCGAGGATCGCATTTCCCGGAACTTTCTCTCCTCTCCTTCCGTACACATCAGAGAGTACACAGGAGGGCTGCCGATGAACATCCATCAAGTCGTGAATGAACGCAACCAAATGTCAGGCTTCAGCGCGCCGCGTCTAGGGATCGTCGCATTGGGCTTGCTCATGGCTGTGCTGCCCTTGGCCGGCCAGGATAAGCAGGACAAGGACAAGCAAGATAAGAAGGGTTCCGGCAAAAGCGTGGGTTTCGTTCTCAGCTCGGAAGCAACTGCCAAGGAAGTCGGCTTGCCGATTTACCCTGGCGCACGGCCGCACAAGGACAAGTCCGACGATAGTTCTGCCCTGCAAATGGGGCTATGGGGCGCCTCTTCCGGTTTTAAGCTGGTCGTTCTCAAGCTTGAGTCGGATGACTCCCCTGAAAAAGTTGCAGCCTTCTACCGCAAAGCGCTGACCAAGTACGGACAAGTCCTGGACTGCTCCAACGCCTCCGCCGAATCAACCGATAAGGCCGGCAGCAAGTCCTCAAGCAAGCTGGAATGCGAAAGTGACCGGCCGGAGCACGGGGGCTTTACTCTGAAATCCGGCACCAAGGAAAAGCAGCACGCGGTAGGAATTCAGCCCAATGGGGGACATAGCCTTTTCCAGCTGGTGTACGTCGAAACCCCAAAATCCGACTAGCATCAATCGCTAGAGTTTCTGTCACTGCCACCAGTTTCCAAGGGCCGGCACCGCCCCATACTGGATGGATCTCCTGGTGCGTCCCTGCACGCGACAACCAAAAAGTCCTAGACGCTTCCCGGCAATGCCGTATAATGTCCCTCAATTCGTCCCCCGCAGATTCCCAAAATTAAAGAGGAGATTCTCATGTCATCAACTCCGCCAGTAACTCCTGCTCCGTCAGCAAGTCCGCAAACACCAACCGCGGGCGGTCCTCCGGCAGCGCCACCAGCCAAGGGCGGCGGCGGCAAGGTGTTTCTTTGGATTTTTGGGGGATGTGCGACCATCGTGGTACTTGGCATTGTGGTTATGGCCGGACTCTTTTTCTTTGGATTGCATAAGATGAAACAGGCCGGCCTTGATCCTGAATTGCTGAAAAAAAATCCCGTCCTGGCCATGGCCAAGATGGGTGTGGCCGGCAATCCCGACCTGGAGATGCTATCGAGCAACGACGATGCTGGGACCATCGTCATCCGCGACAAGAAGACCGGCAAGGTCGCCACTCTGAAGTTCGATCCAGAAAAGAAGAGCATGGAGGTGTTCGACGAAAACGGCAAGAAGAGCAGCATGAGGTTCGATTCGTCAAAAAATAGTCTGGTGGTGACTGACGATACAGGCAAGACGGCAACGATTACGGCGGACGCTCAGGCCGGCAATGTGGAAGTAAATGGGCCGGACGGCAATTTCAAGATGGGGGCCAATGCGGGCAATGCGCCCGACTGGGTTCCGGTCTATCCGGGCGCGTCCTCCAAGCTCGGCATGTCTGCAAGCAGCAATGGCGAGCAGACCGGCAGCTACTCGTTTGTCACTAAAGACGCAGTGGACAAAGTGCTGGCCTACTATGAAAGCGCGCTGAAGTCTTCTGGGATGAAAACGTCGAACACCATCAGCAACTCCAACGGCAAGATCGCCGGCATTGCCTCAGGCACCAGCGAAAGCGACAAGCGCACGGTCGTGGTCTCCGCCACCGGCGAAGACGAGGGCACGCGCGTCGGCGTCACGTTTTCGAGCAAACAGTAGCACTGGATTTGTTTTTTACTTCGGCCCAGGCCGCTTGGCTTGGGCCGAAGTGTTTGCCGCTGGTTGATCTCAAGTTCTGGCCCGGACTTCCGCTCCAGTCATTTCCCGCGCTTTGCCGGCGCCTTGGCGGGACCAGCCTGCACTCTGGCCAGCAAGTCGCGCGCGGGCTTCTGGTAGGGGCCTTCGATCGCAATCAACTCCGTCAACGTGGCCTTGGCTTCCACCAGTTTGCCGGTCTTGGCGTAGGCAAATCCCAAGCGATAAAGAGCTCCAGCATAAGCATCGGGAGTGTCCTTCAATTCTGCGCAAGCCGTCTTCAACTCGACGATTGCCGGCAACGTCTTTTCTTGTTTCATCATGGCCTGGCCCAGGGCCGAATGGGCTAGCCCGGAATACAGCTGAAGCTTGTTTTCCGCGGTTGCTGTCATTCCTTTGGCCAGGTTCAAGGCTTTGCGCGCGTACGCTTCCGCGCGAGCGCCGGACCCCGGATCCGTGCTCCCTGCAAAAGTTTCCGCCAGCACCACCAGCATGCTCACGCTGTTGGGATTCGCGGCCAGGGCTTTTTCCGCGAAGCTGGCCAGCCGCGCCGAGTCTTTCAATTCTCCCAGCGTCGCTACCGCCAGTTGCGTCACCAGCTCCTGAAAACGCGAGCCGGGGAACGCGACGATGTACCGTTCAATGTAGCCCATGCGTTTTTTGGCGTCCGTCTCCGCCACCATGGCGTTGTATCCGGAGGCCTCAAGATATTCATAGGACTGCCGGAGCGGTTCTTGCGCCTGCTGCATCCGCATGGCGAAATCATCGTCGGCCATTCCTTCCGGTTTGGGCTGGCTGGCAATGCCGTTGAAGGCCGTCCCGCCGCGCACGGCAAAGTCCACAAGTTTGTCAGTGGCCTTCATTCGCTGCGCCACCCCAGCCACCGAAACCAGGATGTCGAGATTGTTGGGCTGCATAGCCAGGGCCTTTTCTCCATACTCCAGGGCCTTGCCGGCATCGCCCTGGTCCAGATATTGCTGCGAGAGTTGCCAATTGCCGTAAGCCACCGCCTGCGGGTTCGCGGAAAACGTCTGCACAAATTCCTGCAACATGGCCAGGCGCTTGGGTCCGTCAGTTTCAGCGCTGATGGCCTGTGTGGCCTTGTCTTCGGGCGTTCCCGCGGGAATGATGATCGAAGTGACTTGCGCGCCGGCAGCAATAGCAGCGGTCAGCAGAATAATGATGATGTATAACGCGCGTCTCATGCGGCGCCTCCAAGTGGATTTCTTTTTATGGCATCGTATCCTCGCCGCAAACCGCTGGCAAGTTTGAAATTCCGGTCTGCCGTAAGCGGACGTCTTCACGCAAACTGTTATTGAAACGTTCCCGTCCGATTCATCACTAAGTTATTAGCCATGCATCAAGCAAGGCCAAGGAGGCCGTACGTCTCCTGATCGCCGCTGGTTCTTTGGCGCGCATCAGGACCCTGCGAGCTCTCCATCTCAAGAAAGTGAGCCACATTTGTGGCGAGGAGTAACCATGTCAAACATACAGCCGAATGAATACACGCTGAAAGGCGGGAACATCACGTTTACCTTCGTGACATCCAATTTCCTAGGTCAGCGATTTGTGTCGTATAACGACGGCACGCACACCAAAGACTTTTTTGGCAGCGCAGTCCGGGTCCTGGATGCAGGAATTGGGACCCTGGTCACTGTCACAACCTTTATGACCATTGACACCGGCGGGGCCGAATTCAGCGTGTTGCTACCCGTCATCGAACTCGCTGACGCCACCAAGAAGCAAGCGTTCACAACCGACGGCATCGTCACCAGATTCAAGGGGCCGGACTCCTTCCCTCGCACTGGAGTGCGCGAAGATTACGATTTCATCCCCATGACTGGGACCGCCCGGGTCCTCGAATTCTTGCTTCCTAAATTGGTCAGTAAAGCTGGGTAAACTTTGTTGGTTCATCTTTGTTCTTTGTTCCTTGTTCATTCGTTCTTCGTTTATTCAGGGGAAATGCCCAGGCGCTCCGAGCGGTTCTGCTTCCCGGGTTCTGCTTTTTTTAATGAAAGCGCCCGTTTGGAGTGCCTGAGCAAATTCCTGCCCCGGTCCTACCCTTTCGCAAAAAAGCGCGGAAGGATGGGAGCCCCGCCGGGAATTTTCAAGGCTGTCTCTCCGGAAGGATGGGGCATCCGGCTGTTCACGATTTCTGCTTGTCATTTCTCTCGTTGGAGAGTATTCTGCGCCTGAAAAGGGCCTTCCTCATCCGCGAAGATCTGCCCTGAAAGCAGTCCAGGACAATTCTTTCGGGTTTGAATTGTGACCCTAACCGTTCATCCTGACCGTTCATCGATGTAGGGCAGAAAGAAACGCAGCTCAATCAAGGAGTTTCCGATGAAAAGACGCTCTGTTTTGACCTCGATCGGTTTTGGCCTGCTGGCGCAAATACCGTTCATCCGTGCTTCGCGCGCTGACTCCGCGATGGCGGCCGAGAACTGGTTCGGAGCCACCCCGGAAAGTGCTTCAGCCCCGGGAAAGCCGGCATGGCAGATGAAAGCGGACTATGTGGAAGCCTGCAGTTGCCATCTGTTCTGTCCGTGCTACTTCAACAAACATGCGGAGCACCCGCATTGTGAGTTCAACATGGCGGTAAAAGTACGTGAAGGGCACTCGGGCAGCACGAGTCTCACCGGAGCCAAGTACTGGCTCACCGGAGACCTGGGCGACGAGTGGGGCACCAACCAGAAGGGAAAATGGGTGGTGGTGTCGTTTGATCCGGCCACCACAAAAGAGCAACGCGATGCTCTGGCGCCGATGATTCTCAAGACCTACGGTCTGCAGTGGGGCGAGCTGAAGGTCCAGGAAGCCGCGATCGAGATCACGCGGACCAGCGACATCGTTGAGGCCAAACTTGGGGGCGGCCAAATGGCCGCGATGAAACTGAAGCGCGAGCCGGGCGCGGACGGCACGGGCGTCGTGTTGCGGAATGTAAAGTACTTCGGCGCGCAGAACAACAGCGGGTTCGAGTTGTACCACTCCATTGAGCACCGCGCCGACCTTCCAGGCCACACGTTCTCCTATTCCGATCGCAACGCTTTCCTGATTTCGATCGATACACGAGAAGGCGACAGTGGCGGCATGGGTGCAGGCAACAAATAGAAGAGTCCACAACTCCGCCCTGCGCGATCGCGGGTGTCTAGTTCCTTGCCCAGCATAGGGCGGGATGCGATGATGCCTCCTCCACATTCTCAAGACAACCAGCCGCGCCGTGTTGAGCTAGCTACTACAAAAGAAAAGCTCTTTAGGTATTGATTCCCGTCCCGGGTTCGTGGCAAAGTAAGAAGGGCAATCAGCACTCAGCCGGCGGGCATTCGGACCTTAGAATGTTTAAACTGAGTGCGAGTGCAGCAGCGGAGCAAGGGATTTGGGTTCTTCATTCCCGGCTTCGCCGCTCATTCAGAATGACATTTGTGGCACGACGGTTTTTGCGTCGTGCGGCGAATTCATCGGCGCAACGGAGAATATCCGTCTGCGCCATTTGTGTTTTGAAGCCGCGCGGCGCAACAATCGCCGCGCCACGAACTGTCATTCTGAGCGAGCGGCATAGCCGGGAGGGAAGAATCTAGATTCGGCGGCAGCCGTACCTCAGAAGCAGAGCAGTTAGCAAATGGCAATCCCCGGCCAGCCGGGACAGGTTTAGCCAGAAGATCTTTGAAAACTGAAAAGCCGCAGCCACTCGCGGGCCCTAGAAGAATAACTCCGATTTGCGGGGCAAAACGGGGCAAAAATGGCCTTCGACTGTCCTGTCACCGCTCGGTCGAATAGAACAAAGTCTTTGTTTGCAACAAAGGCGCCCTAGGGGGGTGGGGGTCAATCTAAGGTCCCCAGCCGAGGCTGGGGTGACCCTGTCGCCGGCGTGCCGCGGGGATGATCAAAGCGGCCGGCCAGGAGCCAGAACGCCCTTGGCTGTGATCCAGGGATGCATCTCCGGCTCCATGCCCTTCAGGTCGCCTTCGTCCCGAAGCGGACCCGCCAGCACCAGGCTTCCCTGCTCAGACAGCTTGCCAATCAACGCGAGGTGCGGTTTGAGCAGTTCCAGGTAAGCGGGCGAGGCGGGGTCCCATTTTTCTCCGCGATTCATAAGGGCCAATGTGTACTGCTCCATGGCTTGCGGCGAACTGGCCTCATGGATTCTGTCCGGCTTGATGAGCCACGGGCCGTGAACTTCAACCGCCAGGCGGCCGGCCTTGACTGCCGGATCAGAGTTGGCCCACTCCTCTGCCTGTTGCTTGGAGCCGGCTTTCAGAACGAAGACGCCGCGGAGCACCGTGTCGTCCATGAACGGCCCGGCCATGACCAGCTTGTTCTCCGCATGCAGCTTGCGGATGTTGGCCATGTGCTCTTCCTGGAGTTTCTCGCCGGCCTCTTTGCTCATTTGCGGCGCGTTGGCCGGACGCTTCAGGAGCACGAAGAAGTACTGCTCCGGAGGCGCAGGCGTTATCTGCGCTGGAGCGATGGCGGGCGAAAGCACCAGCGCTAACGCCAAAAACCAAGCCAAGGAGGGACGAAAGATTTTCATGTCTTTGAGGATAATGCAGGCAAAGCGCTCTTGACAATGTTTTTCAGAGCTGAAAGCGCGGGCTGAAATACTGATTGCTCTGCTACGCCTGCTTCTTGCTGGCCGCCGGGGAATCATCCTCTGCGGGCGGCAAGAGGTCCAAGGCAGCACGTTCGCTGGAAGTGTCGCCCATCTCGCGGAACATGGCCGCGGCGGAGCGCAGGAACTCCTGGCCGGTAGCCATATCCAGCTTGCCGAGGCCTATCAGGGTAAGGGCCTGGCCGCGCTTGTCGCCGCCTTCGCTGAACAAGCGGAGCGCGTGTTCGAACTCCTGGCGGGCAGCGGCATAGTTCTTGGCGTCGAAGTGGACGCGGCCCAGGCTGCCGTGGGTAACGGCTTCAAGCGGGAGGTTCTTGGATTTCTGCGCCAGGGCCAGCGCCCGCGAATGCAGTTCCACGGCGCGCTTGGTTTCGCCCAAAGCGCTATGCATCGCGGCGATGCGGTTCATGATCATGGCCTGGCGGTCGGCGGCTTTGTTGTTTCCCGCGCCGGCTTCGGCCGCGGCCAGGTTCTCCATAGCTTGGCCTTCCCAGGCGGGCTCTTTGGCGGAACGGAAAAAAGAAGCGGAGAGAATGAAGTGGTTGTGAGCTTCCTCATACTTTCGCAGAGCAAGATTGACCCCGCCCATATTGTTCAGGGCCATGGCCTGGCCAAAGGGCTGTCCGATCAATCCGTAGACTCCCAGCGCCAGGGTAAATTGCTCCAGCGCCCGCGGGTACTGCTTGTCGTCAACGTAGGTCCCACCCATATTGTTGAGCACGGTGGCTCTTTTTTCGTGGTCAGCCAGGGCGGTGAAATACTCAAGCGCCTTTTGGAAATGCTCCACGGCTTTTGCGGTTTCCCGCTGGTCCTTGTAATAGTCGCCCAGATTGTTCAGAGCGATTCCCTCTTTCCATGGATCGCCTGCGGCCTGCGCCTGGCGGAGCTGGTCGGTGATCTGCTCGAGACTGGGCTTGGGTTCCGGCACCTAAATTCCTCTATCGGGGGGAATCCTCGGGCGCCATATTTGGACACCCAAAATGAGAGGGAACTTACATTAAGATCATCTATCGAGAAGCGTCGCGAAGCAAGTGTAAACTGGCTGCCGGCTGCGGTCCATGCGTCCCTTGGCGCGCAAGTGGTTTGCTATAATGGGGATTCCCTTCCCGGTTTGGGGCTCTCTTTTTGGAGTTTCACGCAAAATTGGGCGCATCGGGGCCAGTGCGGAAGTGGTGAAACTGGCAGACACACCATCTTGAGGGGGTGGCGCCGAAAGGCGTGGGGGTTCAAATCCCCCCTTCCGCACCATAAAGTTTTTTGAAAGGATTTCCCGAGAAGAATGATCATCGCCTTAATTACAGTTGTTCACGTATTTGCATGCGCAGTCCTGATCGTGGTGGTGCTTCTGCAGCACGGCAAAAGCGCCGACATCGCTGCAACTTTCGGCGGCATGGGCAGCCAGACGGCCTTCGGTCCGCGCGGGACGGCCACTGCGCTCTCCCGGCTCACCACCTGGTGCGCCATCATCTTTATGCTGACCTCCATCTCGCTGACAATTTTTGCCGGCAAGAGCAGCCGGCCAAAGTCGCTCATGGAGGACGTGAAGACCCCGGCGAGTGCGCCGGCTCCGGCGAAAAAGTAGCTTGCTGGCAAATGGCTGCTAGCAACTGTCAAGCCAACGTAGGTAGCTCTCGATCTTGCAAATACTCTTTTAGCTAATTGTCAATTGCTGTTTGCTATTTGCTTCCTATGATCCACAAAGTCCTTCCCGTTGGCCCGCTGCAATGCAACTGCTCTGTCATTGGCGACGAGCATACACACGAAGCTATGGTCATCGATCCCGGCGATGAGGTTGAGGACATTCTCGACATCCTGCGCCGCGAGAACCTCACGCTGAAGCAGATCGTGATCACGCATGCGCACATCGACCACGTGGGCGGAGCCATGAAGCTGAAAGCCGCCACCGGCGCGCCGATCCTCATGAACCAGAATGATCATGCTTTGTTGAAGATGCTGGACATGCAGGCAGCCTGGGTCGGCATGAAGCCGCCGGGCGCCGTGCATGTGGACGAAGCTGTGGACGAAAACTGCGTGCTCAAGATCGGGAATATCTCTTCGAACGTGATTCACACGCCCGGACACACGGAAGGCAGCATCTGCCTCTACTTTCCGGAAGAGAAGAAGTTGATTGCGGGTGACACGTTGTTTGCCGGCAGCTTCCCCGGACACGGCCCGCCGACGAGCATTGGCGAAGAGCGAGCAACCAATCCGTTTCTGCAAAAGTAGACGAAAACGGTTAAGGCGATCTAGCAGTGATTGGATTTTCAGTCCGCCAGATAACTGATCTCAGTTCGGCGTATGCGCAGGCAAGCAAAGACCAGGATTACTGTGCACAGGACCAACAACCCAGGGACCGCGAGCCACGCAGAAACCGGCTCGGCAACTACGGTGAAGAGCGCCATGAGTCCTTCGGACGGGATGGAAACCGGGCACAACTGCTTCAAGTAGAACATCACGCTGAGCTTTTGCAGCAACGATGGCAGCACCGCATGGAAGGTCTCCCAGAGCAACACAACAATTCCCGGCAGGATTGGGTTTTTGGAAACCAGACTGAGAGCAAGGAAAAGCGAGCCATATCCCACGCAGGCCAGCAAGGTAACGCCGAGATAAGCGGCCAGGTGGCCCAGGCCGGGACCGTCAAAGACAAAAGACCGGCCAGCGGGACCAAAGTGTCCGTACATAAATGTGAAAGAGAGAAGCACGGACAGGCCGAAAATAAACGCCGAAGCAAGAACTCCCGCCAGGAACTTTCCTGCTACCAGCAGTTCACGCCGCAGCGGCGCCAGAAAATAGTAATGCAGGCTCTTCTCGACGATCTCGCCGCGGAACAGCCATGTGAACAGGCCCATGCAGCCGAAGAAAATTCCCAGACGCAGATAGAAGAGTTGAAAAATGCCGGCCAGAATTCTGGTGTCTTCGCCGATGCTGCAATTGCGGCCCCCGTGGCTTTGCAGTGCGTGGACACCGATGAGCGCTGTTGGCGCAAAGGCCACCAGGTAAATCCAGATACTGCGCCGCATCCACAAGCTTTTCTTCAGCTCGATACGCAGCATGGCCCTGATAGACGGAGTTCACGTCATCGTCGGCCGGAGTCACGGCATCGAGCGCGAAATCTTCTTCCAGCACGATGCGGCTCAGCAGCAGGTAAAACTGGTCAGCATCGCGGGTCCGCACCAGCAGACCTTTGCCGTCGTTGTTCAGCTTGGCCTCGACCACGTGGTCCTGAGAAAACAACCGCGAAGCCAGCCCGCTTGGGTTGCCACAGCGGACCAAGATCTGCATCGGGTGCTCCTTCACCTCGCTGCGGACACCATGAATCTGTCCTTCAGCGACAACGTAGCCGTAGCTCATCAGTACGACCTGATCGGAGATCTTGTCCACTTCGTGAAGCACGTGGCTGGAAACGATGACGTGCAGGCCTTCTTTCCCCAGCGCCTCAAACAACGCAATCGACTCCGCCCGCGCCATAGGGTCAAGGCCGTTCAGCGGTTCATCCAGGACCAACACCGTGGGATGATGAGCGATGGACTGGGCCAGCCGGATGCGCTGCCGCATGCCCTTGCTGTAGCCCGCGACTCTGCGTCTGGCTGCGTCAGCCATGCCCAAGCGCTCAATGGCTTCCCCGGTCAGCCGGCCGGCTTCCGGGCTGGACAGCCCGCGCAGTCTCAAAGACTGATAGATGAACTCGTAGCCGGTCACGCCCTTGGCGAAGGAATCAAACTGCGTGCAATAACCCACGTGTCGGAAGAACTCTTCCGGTTCATCCGGCGTAAGTCCCAGAACGCTAACACTGCCCTGCGTAGGCCGGACCAGGCCGGTCATCAGGTTCATCAGCGTAGTTTTACCCGATCCGTTAGGCCCAACCAGGCTGGTGACGCCCGGTGGAAGCGAGAGGTTCACGCGGTTGATGCCCAGCACCTCGCCGTAAAACTTGGAGACGTTTTCGAAGACGATCTTGTTGTTACGCTCACTCATCCGCGCTCCACCTCCCGCGCCTTCAGGCGGAGGTTCAGCACCCAGATACAGAACGCGCATACGACGAGCAACGCTGCCCAAGCCGACCAAAGCGGGATGGCTTCGCCGACAGGCTGCATTCTTCGTAGCGGGACACGGAAGAGATTGCCCCACACCAGAAAAATCGTGTGCGGCAGATTGAGCAGCCATCCCCAGCGAGTGCGCAAGATAGCATTCAGCATAAAGCCGAAACCCGGCAACAGGAAAAATGTAGCAAACATAAGTGCCGTGGCGGCGATTCGCCAGCGCACCCACACGGCCAAGGCCATCGCCAACAGAGAAACCAAGGCGATCCACAGCATCCCGCTGACGAAGATGGAACCGGCCATCCAGAGGTTTTTCCATCCCCATCCATGGCCTTGCAGTTGCGCTTGCAGACCAAAAAGTATCAACGCTGGAATCCAGGTGGTGCAGGAAAGCAACACCGCCAGCACCGAGACCTTGCCCAAGAGGTACTCGGCGCGGGAGAGTGGCCGGCTAAGATAAAGCTGTATGGAATGATTAGCAAAATCTTTGCTGATCATTCCTGGTGCGCTCCAGGCAGTGAGAATAAAGCCCATCCAGGCTTCCGCGGCGAGGAAATTCAGGAACCAATTGTTATTGACCTGAACAGCGTCGCCCATGCGTATGTTAAGTAAAGCTTGGACAGCGCTGCTGTGGATGAAATAAATAAAGACAAGCCCAATCACGAACGGCATCATGCACAGCACTGCATAAGCGGTAAACGGCCGAGACTCAAACAGATTAGCGAACCCGTAGCGGGCCAGCACAGTAAAGCGCGACCAGATTGGCGTCTGCCGCCCTTGATAGGCCTTGTATGTGCGTTTATAAACGGCCATTGACGCTCCCTGGCTGTGGTGGCGGCGGTGTGCTGCTGGTCATAGCTTTGAGGAAGATATCTTCGAGCGAGTCCCGCCGGTAATTCATGCGCCGGATCTGAACTGCATGTTCTGACGCGAGACGATAAAGCTGGCGCAGCTCAATGTTGTCGGGAAGGACAATCTTGAGCCGGCCCGAGCCGAAGCTGGCGCACTCGCAACCCAAGTCTTTGACCGAGTCCAGAAAGCCATTAGCTTTCTCCTGGCCGATCTCCAGTTCCAAGAACTTGAGGTTCGCTTTGCGCTCCTCCTCCAGATTGCACAGAGCGGCGATTCTTCCCTCTTTCAGAATGAGCACCTGGTCGCAGCACTCTTCCACGTCATGCAGCAGGTGTGACGAAATGAGCACATTGACCTCACCTGTGTCGCGGATCTCGCGCACCAGTTGCAGCATGCGCTGGCGGGCTTCGGGATCCAAGCCGTTAGTAGGTTCATCCAGAAGCAACAACCGGGGACCGTGCGCAACAGCCTGGGCCAGTTTGGCCAGTTGCTTCATGCCCAGCGAATAGGTGCCCAGCTTGCGGTAGCGAGCTTCGCCCAGTCCGACGTAGAAGAAGGCTTCATGTGCGCGCTCCATGGCTTCGCTAGGCGGCAAACCGGAGAGCTCCGCCATGTAGCGGACAAAACGCACTCCGCTCATGTCAGCTATGAATGCGTCGCTCTCCGGCATATAGCCGATCTGAGCGCGCAGCTCGCGCAAGTTGCTTTGATGAACTTCCTTGCCAAAGATGCGGGCTGCGCCTGCCACCGGCCGGTAGAAGCCGAGCAAAGTGTTAATCAGCGTTGACTTGCCCGAACCGTTGGGTCCGAGCAAGCCAACGCACCGCCCGGAAAGTGTACCGTTCAATCGGTCAAGGATGGTGCGGGCGCCCAGCTTGACCTCGAGATTCTCCAGTTCGATGACGGCAGGCATTCAGTTTCTAATACGCGATTCTCAAGCTTAATGTTCCCCGTTAATCTGGATGTGCACGCCTCGGCTGTGCCAACTTTAACAAGGTTGATAACGCCAGGGTGTTCAAATCCAAACCAAAAAGCTTGCTGGTGCTGGCCACGCGGATAGCGTTGGCCTCTCCATAGGCACAGACTACGCTGGGTTTCGTTTCCGCCGCCAACTGCTGTAACGACTGCAACTGTGACGGCGTAAGCTGCTGGGCGATCGGGCCCACCACCGGCGCCAGGTTCTGGTACAGCACGGCAGAAACATCAGCATGATCGTCCTTCGGCAGCAAGGCGCGGAAGTCGCTTGACCTTGCTAGCGAATTGCCGCTTTGGTGAATGTTGATGGCATTCATCACCAGGGCCCGGCTCGGAGCCACGATCAGATAGCCATCCACAAACGTGTAATCGATCTCCACGCTCTTTGCAGAGTCCTGGAAGTGCAGACTGTAATAGGTCAAGCCGTTGACCGCCTCCTGCTCCAGGGACACATGATGCTCGGGCCTTTCTTTGTTGTGCTCGTTGGCATCAGCAACCAATTGCTGAATGGTGGACTGTAATCTTCCCGAGTCATACACTTCGGCAACAATTTTCCAGGACGGCGTGGGAAGAATGGGACCATCCAAGGCAAAGGTGACCTCACCACCCAGGGTGTCGGCCAGGTCCTGATGGAACCTGATCTTCAGCTCGGATTCGCCTTTGGCCAGATTCGCTTCAGCATTAGGATTGGATGCATAAGCGATGTTGAGCACGTCATCCAGCATCTGCGCCGGGCTCTTGGACACAAACGCCGCCACGATGCCGGCATCTTGGGAGACGAAGTCCAGGCCGCCAATCGGCGCTGGCGCAGCCAGCCAGGAGGCGACTCCCCGGCGCGGTCCGTTAAAAGTCAGATCGGCATGATTCAGCGTCTGGCCGTTGCTGTCCTTGCGCTCCGCCACCAGATATTGCACATCAGCCAGTCCGGATTGCTCGAAGGCGTGCTGGTTGTGACTGCCATCCGCTGGCCAAAAGGAGTGCCGGCAAATCCGCCGCCTTGATCCAGCGCCGCGTTGAAACGCTGCAGCGCGCCAACATCGCCACTGGCAGCCACAAAGTCTGGTCGCACCAGCACCAGGAGGTGCCGTACCTTCGATGCCGGCATGTTGTTGAGCTCCTGCGCGTCCACTACATAGATTTCTGACGATTTCGAGCTGGAGTGTTTCGCGAATTCTTGCTGAATGAATTGCTTCAAGCCCGGTTTCTGTACTTGAGCTACGACAATGGCCGAACCCTCACGCCCGTCAAGCGCGACGGAAAAGACGATCTCATCACCCAGATATTGTCCCAGGTCGTGAACATAATTAATGATTTCGTCGAAATTGGCAGCGCCTTTCCGCGCCTGCACCTGCTGCCACCACTCGCGCAGCACCGAGCTTTCCTGGAGCTCTTGCTGGAAAAGCTGGTTGGCCTGCTGGGCAGCGTCGCCCAAGTTGGGGATGCTGGCGTACAGAACAGTCGTGCCGGGCAACGCCGGCAGCACTTTGCTCTGGTAGCGGAGTCCCGGCATGCGCACTGTCTCCAGCTTGTTGCTCAGGTGGGCAAACTCCGCCAGCAGGGCCAGATGCTTATCCAGGTTCTGGCTCCATGAGATTTCTTCTCTTACCGGAACCACGGCCACGCTGACGTTGGTGGAAAGCTGATCGCCGGAATGGAGAACCTTTTCCGCGCCGGCTTCCGCCACCCGTACCTCTCCTTCAATCACGGAGACGCGGGAGCCCTTGATGCCGGCGTTGACGGAGAACACAGTGCCAGTAACAGAAACACGGCAATCTCTGGCCGCCACATAGAGATGTCCGGTTTTGCGTTTCGCCGCCTGGACAATGATGTTGCCGCGACCGAGTTCAATCGTGGTGTCGCGGCGGCCCATAGCGACGCCGAATTCCGCCCGCTCATTCATCTCCACCAGCGAGCCATCGCGTAGGCGGAGCATGGCGTGGGAACTGCCTCCGGTCCGGACCTTCTCGCCTTCGGCCAACTCGTCTCCAACTTTGAGCAGCTGCCCTCCGTCCAAGCCGACGCGATACAAGATGCCGTTAAACGACTCCACACGCGCCCGCATGCCCGCGGGCCCGGCAAAGAACCTGTCCTGGACGAAATAAACGGAAATGGCGATAAGAATTATCGCCGCTGTCGCGGCCACCCAGCGAAAATGATCATTCGTGACCCGGGGCAACTCGTGTTGCCAGGCCAGCAATACGGATGAACTGCGTTTGCCCGTCTCCGCTTCCCGGCGACAGGCAACACACTCATGCAGATGGGCTTCCACCAGCATCACCCGCGCGACCGATAGCTGGCCCTCGCGATACTGTGGCAGAAGGCTTCTCACGTCATCGCAGCCTCGGATGGAATTCAATTGCGGCGATTGAGCTGTGCTCGCCTCCTGCAAACGCTGCCAGACTCTCTCGCTCGCAGCCTGGATGGTTTCTGCTTCCGGTTGCTCCGCGCGCAGCGCTGTGAGCGCCTGCTCCAGGTTTTCCTTCGAATTTTTTTCCTGATGCTTCATCGTCTTCCCCTCGCCGATTCATTAAAGTCTTTTTTGAGCTGAGCACGCGTACGATGCAGCACCACGGCAACTACCGCCGACGAAGTCGCCTGCCGCAGCCATTCCCGGATTTCTGTGGAAGGCTGCACAGTGTTCGCTGACACCGCTTCAATCTGGTTTTGTTCCTCGTCCAGGGACAAAGTCCGTGCTTCTTTGCTGCGGCGCAAGATGTCCAGAGATGCATTCACCGCGGAACGGTGCAGATAAGCCGGCAGGTTGCGGATTTCCGGAAGTTCTTCCTGCCTTACCAGCCGTAAAAAGACCGTCTGCAGGACATCTTCTGCGTCCCCGGCATTGCCGGTGATGCGAAAGGCTGCCCGAAAAATCAGGTCTTTGTGCTCCAGAAATATCTGCTCCAGCCCTGGCCTGAATTTCGTCTCCGCCATGGCTGCCATGTTCACCCCGGTGATTTGCATTGTGGCTTGCAATTTAGTACGGTGCTCCTCTGACTACAATGACGAGAGAAGAACCTTTTTCTTAACGGAACGTCAAAAAAAATGTTTTGCCGCTCCTCATGATATGAATTACGGCTTCCAGGAGACTAAAGTTCAGTCGGATTCAGCATCATGCATAGTAAAGTAATAATTCATCAATATGCATTTAAATAATTGATTTTAATATACTTATACTGCTTACAGTAAGGCCAGAAAAGATGGCGCAGATGAAATCAATAGAACTGCCCGCTACCTTCAACGTGGCCACTCATTTCGTTGACCGTCACCTCCGCGAAGGCCGCGACCACAAAGTGGCGTTTGAATGCGGTGACGAGCGGGTAACCTACCAGCAACTTTTTGACCGCGTCAACCGCCTGGGCAACGCTCTGAAGAAACTCGGCGTTCGAGGTGAGGAACGCGTTGCTTTGCTGCTGCTCGATACCCCGGAGTTTGCCTACTGCTTCTTCGGCGCCATCAAGATTGGGTCGGTTCCGGTGCCGATGAATACTATGCTCGCGCCGCCGGAATATGAATACATGTTGAATGACTCCCGCGCGCGCGTCGTGATTGTCAGCGAGTCTCTGTTGCCGCGGCTTCAGGCGATCCCGAAAGGCGGCCTCAGCTACCTTGAAAAGATCATTGTTTTCGGAAAATCTCCGGGAAGCGCCGATTCACTCCAGAACCTGCTGGACGAAAGTTCTCCTGAACTGGAAGCCCTGCCCACCAGCAAAGATGACGCAGCGTTTTGGCTTTATTCTTCCGGCAGTACAGGATTTCCCAAGGGTTGCGTGCACTTGCACCACGACATGGTGGTATCCGCCGAGCAATATGCCAAGGCAGTGCTGGGAATCACCGAAAACGACCGCCTTTTCAGCGTGGCCAAGCTTTTCTTTGCCTACGGGCTGGGGAACGGGCTTTACTTCTCTCTTGCCGTAGGCGCCACCAGTATCCTTTGGCCCGGCTCGCCCTCGCCGCCCAACATCTACGCGGTCATTGAGCACCATAAGCCAACGCTCTTCTTTTCCGTGCCGTCCAATTATTCTTCGCTGCTGGTGTACCAACGCGAAGTGGGCCTGGACTTTAACCTTTCCAGCGTACGTCATGCGGTTTCCGCGGGCGAGGCCCTGCCGGCGCCCCTGTTCCATCGATTCAAACAGCGCTTTGGTGTGGAGATTTTGGATGCCATCGGTTCCACCGAGGCCCTGCACATGTTCATCGCCAGCCGTCCGGGAGCGGTCCGTCCGGGCTCCAGCGGGCAGGTCCTTCCCGGCTATGAAGCGCGAATCGTGGATGAGAACGACCAGCCCGTTGCTGACGGTGAGATTGGCAATCTCCTTATTAAGGGGGACTCCGTTTGCGCTTATTACTGGAACCAGCACGAAAAGACCAAAGACACAATCCAAGGTCACTGGCTGCGCACCGGCGACAAGTATTACCGCGACCCCGATGATTACTATTGGTACGTTGGACGCTCCGACGATATGATGAAAGTCAAGGGCATGTGGGTGAGTCCGGTGGAGGTCGAGAGTGTGCTTTTGGAGCTTCCCATGGTGCAGGAGGCCGCGGTTATCGGCTGCTCCGACGGTAATCAGCTCATTAAACCAGCAGCTTATGTCGTTCTCAAGTCGGGCCACAACAGCTCGCCGGAGCTGAGTGACGCTATCCGCCAGCACATCTCCTCGCGGCTGGCCCCGCACAAGTGCCCGCAGTGGGTAGAGTTTGTTGGCGAGCTTCCCAAGACCGCCACCGGCAAGATCCAGCGCTACAAACTGCGGCAGTTGGTCCCCGGCGTTGCAGAATAGACAGAAGCCTCAGCGTTCCGAGATTTCCGCGAGCCGTGAGATGATGCGTCTTATCCCTTCGGCAAACTCAGGCTCCGGCGTGATCAGGCTCACCACCAGGTAGCCGTCACCAGAAAAGCCGTAGAAATGTCCTGGATGCACATACACATCGTGTTTCTCCAATAATGCAATGGCCAGCTCTTCATCCGGGCGCGTGGCCGGGACGCGGAGCACGGCATACCAGCCTCCTTCCACTTCCAGGCGGCCGCAGTTTTTCTGTGCGGACAATTGCGAATCCAATTCGGCCAGATTTTTCCGGACCCGGGTCAGGAGCTGAGCTTGAAAGTCATGGCGCTGTTCCAGCAGGGCCCGCGCGGCAAGCTGGATGGGAGCATTCAGCGATAGATATGTGTCCGCGATGACCTCCAGGCGATTCAGCGCTTCCCTCTTGCGTTCTTCCGGCCCGCTCACAATGAGCCATGCCAGCTTCATTTGCGGCAGGCCGGAAATCTTAGAGAGGCCGCTCATGGTGAAGGTCAGTGCGCCGTTGTTCACGGCAAAGCTGCGGGGATGTCCGGCGTCCAACGAAAAGTCGAGGAACACCTCGTCGGCAATGATTGCCAGGTCAGCGGCGGCAGAGATCTCATTCAGCCGGGCCAGCGCCGATGGTTTAGTGAAATGGCCGGTGGGATTGTTGGGATGCACCACGATGACCCCACGCGTGCGCGATGTGATGGCCTGCTGCAGAGCGTGAAAGTCAGCGTGCCAGCCGTGATCATAGAAAAGCGGATAGCGGACAAGCTTCACATCCTGAATGTCGGCAAGAAACTCGAACAATGGATAGCTTGGCGCGGGAACAAGAAGCTCGTCGCCAGGATTACACAGCAAGCGAAAGACAAATGAGTAGGCCTCACTGGTGCTGGTGGTGAGGACCATGTCCTCCAGGGCGATCCTGGCGCCGAACCCCGCATAGTACTCACTCACTGCTTCGCGTGCGCTTTTGAGGCCGCGCGGGTCTGGGTGATATCCCAGCGCAGAAGGGCTGCAAAGCGCCCGCATGATCGCCGAACCATCATGCGTGAATCCGCACTCTGTGGGATTGGAGGCGCTCAGATCCAGCAGTTTTCGGCCTCTGCCGCGATGGCGCGCCAGCGCGGCAGCCAGGAGGTTCGCGCTGAGGTTCCAATTCGTGCGATCGGCAAACATGGATTGGATTGTAGACCTAATGCACTGGATGAACAGGATCCAGATTCCCCGGCAGCTTTTTTACCGTGCCGTGAAAGTGATAATCGCGCAAACCATCGATTCCGGTCCAGGCGGAATGGTATGCCGTATAAACATCATCCTCTTCCTCCGCCCAGGCGCCGTCGGCGAGCTGGCTGGATACGAGGTACTCCATTCCCTTGCTCACTAGCGGATCATTCTCAAATCCAGCGGCTTTCAGGCAGTCCAGCGCTTCGCCAACCATTTCAGGATCTTCGTCTGCTATCGCCTTATCGAGTTTTAGCCGGATGAATCGAAGCTCCTCCGGCAGCAGCGAAGGCGCAATTCTGTGTTCGTGATAACGGTTCAACGTGTAAACCACGTGCGTGACGGCGTAAAAGGCGTCGAACTCCATGTCCTCATCATGCCCATCGAAGGGACGGAAGCGCGGCAGCCACTTCACCACGTCACGATAGCGCGCGCCCAGCCGGACACCATAGGCATCGCCAAAGTAGGTAGTGATCAGAGCGCCCGTCCACGTGTCGTAGCGATTAGGGTCGTCAGGGGAAGGCGGTTCGCGCGGGGCGTCAAAACCGAGATAATCTCGGGTGTTAAACCGCCGGGCGGCCTTGCGCAGTTCGGCCTTCAGTCGGGGATCCGGGACGCCCAGCAGGTCGGCGGAATATGCGCCCGAGACCATCAGATAGATTTCGTGGGCTGTGACATCGGGGGGCACATGCTGATGCGACTTGCGCCAACGGCGCGCCAATTCACGCCCCATGTCGGCGGCAGATTTGCTCAACTTGCGGTCGCGGGAGGTATGGGAGATTGTGTAAAAGCACCACAGCAGGTCCGCTCCGTACTTGGCGACGTTCGCGTCGTCTGACGCGGTAGTGTGCAGAAAGGTAAGGGCGTGCTCAATTGCAGCGTGCCGATCTTCCAGCGAGCCGGCGTGTAGAGCGTTCCCGGCCCCAAAGACAAGCACAAGGAAAACGAGAAGAGCATGAAATTTAAGCAGTCCTCGCCCCATTATTTGTGGGCCAACCCGTATTCCGACGTGTAACTCAGCTTAATCTCGCCGCACTTGTGCTGTTCATCTGAATAGACAACGCAACGATCGTAGGGCCTTGAGTAAACGTGCAGGCTCACCGCGCGCTGGCCAAATTCCGCCGGGTTGTAGACACTGTGCACCGGCTGGCCGGGATCAACTCCAGCGGGATTGGACGGATTCATCTCATAAAGATCAGAAGGCACGAGGTCACAAGTGCCGGACTTCAGGTCCTGCTGCAGCACACGGTAGTTTTGCACCATGAGGCGGCCGATGGGCACCGCCATCCAGCAATTCTGGTCTTTGTGATTGTGGATTGAACTCGCTTGGCCCACTTCCCAGCAGATGGCCAAGAGTTCATAGAGCGGGGTTTTATCGATCAGATTGCGGGTGTAGTGCTGGCGGTCCCAGATCAGGTACTTTTCAATGGATTTCGGATCAACCGGATTCTGACGGAGCAGTTGGTGGATATGGGGAACATCAACAAACTCTTTGTCGCTACAACATCGCAACTTGGCAACAAAATCCTGAATCGCAACGCCGGGCATGGTGGGTGCCTCCATGTATGTGAAATTGATTTTATTCTAGCCTAGCGCTCGCTTCTTCTGAAATTCCGAGCGAAGCGAGGAATCCCTATTGTATAAAAACTCTCCGGACTCTCTTTTGCATTGTTTTTGAGATATAGGGTTCCCTCCGCCTGCGGCGTTCGGGACTTCTAAAACAAGCCCTACACCTTTTGCACCGCCTGGGCCAGATTAGTCAGACTGCTTTTGGCGTCGCCGTAAAGCATACCGGTGACCGGCTTGAAGAACAACGGGTTCTCCAGGCCGGAGAATCCCTTGCCCTTTCCTCGCTTCAACACGACCACCGATTTCGCGCGGTCAACCTCGATTATGGGCATGCCGGCGATGGGGCTTTTGGGATTGTCACGCGCGTCGGGGTTGACCACGTCATTGGCTCCGATCACCACCGCTACGTCGGTGGCCGGAAGTTCAGGGTTGATCTGGTCCATTTCATACAACGACGAATAGGGCACGTTGGCCTCTGCCAGCAAGACGTTCATGTGTCCCGGCATGCGCCCGGCCACGGGATGGATGCCGTACTTTACTGAGACCCCGCGCTCTTCCAGCAGATTACCCAGCTCACGGCATGCGTGTTGCGCCTGGGCCGTAGCCATGCCGTATCCGGGAACAAAAACCACTTGGTTGGCATAAGCAAGTTGCACGGCCACGTCATCCAGAGTGACCTCACGCATAGTGCCGGCTACTCCTGCGTCGGTCCCAACCACGGCCCCAAAGCCGCCAAACAGCACGTTGGTGATGGAGCGGTTCATAGCGCGGCACATCAGAATGGACAAAATGAGTCCGGAGAACCCATCCAGCGTGCCGGCAATGATCAGCACGTTGTTGGAGAGCACGAAGCCAGTGGCCGCCGAGGACAGGCCGGCATAGGAATTCAACAATGACATGACCACTGGCATGTCCGCCGCGCCGATGGGAATCACCAGCAGAATACCGAAGGCGAAAGCGCAGCCAGTCATGGCATAGAAGAAAGCTGCCGTCGTCGGATTGAGCAGCCAGAGGACGAAGCA
>WNFN01178264.1_pt1 | contig 22148 bp, 22 predicted proteins | sample 5400161 | NCBI WGS metagenome assembly WNFN01 (sample SAMN13153353, study PRJNA577476) | soil metagenome | isolation source: 80 cm saprolite on Douglas fir-dominated hillslope | place: USA:California | collected 2013-09-17 | reverse complement strand
AGATCTTCCAAAACTGCTTCGATCGCGGCTGCAAAACCAAGGGTGCGAGGACGAAGAAACAGCACGGGTTGTCTCCCGACCCGAGGATTTTCGGCTTCCCCTTCCGGCGCGCCAGACACAACAAACTCACCACGAGGAGAGAGTTGAACGACCAAACGCTCAAGAAACTCCGACGTGGGACCGTCGCCAAGAGGGGAGTGTCCCTCCTTCTCCAGTTCGTCGCGGCAGCGTCCGATGGCCCGTCCATCGACGTCCGGCATCGACTGGAATAGGGCAGAATAGAGCTCCACGGGGTGTTCTGTTTCCGTCAGTGTAAACTCGGGGACCGACGGGCTGAAGCTGAGTTGGAGCCGCTGCAAAAGAATGGGATGGTGTACAGCCCCTTCCGGCCGACTCCAGCGGAGTATCCCGTCACCCAGGACGATTTCCACGCGTTCGGCTTCGCGTTCCACCCGGCCATAGAGCTCGTAAAAATCCTCGAATATCTTCATCGCGGCTCGGGCGGGCCGCTCGTCTTGCGCCCACTGGGTTCGATGCACCTTCCATTGGTCGAGTGCCGGCGCCCGTTTGGGATCGCTCCCGAATCGCACACGCGCACCGCCACCCGACCTTGAACGGATTCTCCCATCCGGCTTCAAGCCATGGCTCGATCAATGCGGGAGGAGGCGGTGGATTGGTGAGTCTCGGCCGGGCAATTTTGAGTATGAAATCCGATTCCCGCCGCTCAGTCGGCATCCCGTCGCGGCTATCCACCGGGGTTGGCACCTCAACGGCAAGAGAAGATCCTCTCTGGATCGAGGAATGATTCGGTAGTTCCTTTAGCCACAGTGTCCACAACTGTTCGTCGATGTGCCGCTTGACGGGATTCCGGTGTTCATTGAGCGCTTCCAAGTAACGGAAGACCCTCAGAAGCCGGTCCCGCCCAATTCGGGTTGTTTCACTGTCCATGAGCCCTCCAACCCGAACTTAAGATAGCATCGCGGCCTTAAGAGTTTGATGCCCGCAGAACTTTGCCGGCGCGAGGGAACGGTCAAAACAGCCCCGATGGGGACTCGGAAGTGCTTGCATATTTTCAACTTAACGACGTCGTCAGTACCTTGTGAGGCCAAAACTCAGAAGTACATCACGGGTGGCCAAGGTTCGTGGCCAGCAGTCGGAAGGGGTCGTGCGGCAAAAGGCAGCCGCATCTCAAGGTTTGCGATACGTATTCGCCCGCGCCGGCCAAATATTGCGTGCCCCCCACCATGAAGATACGGTCTATTAGGCCAATCGCGTTGGCAACGTGCGATGTTGGCAAGAAGGAAAAGTCTCAGTTCACGCTGCTTGGACTGCCGGGTATCTCCCGCAACGTGTAAAATTCTTGAATCTGGCCATACATCTATTTGGAGGATGCGAAAGATGCACTTTGAGCCCAAGCAGTGCGTTCGAGCTCTGACCGCATGCGTTCTGGTTACGAAGTGGTGGACGCTTCCCGGGTGAGGCAGCAGAATGTGGATACATTGAAAGAGTTTTTCTCCTCGGAAAGGGCGCAGCGGGCATTGAAGGCAGCTCATACAGACCCGGAGCAGGTGAAGAAGGCAGTGGCCAGTCTTAGCGATGCTGAACTGGCACAACTGGCGTCCCGGGCTCAAAAAGCACAAGCCGACTTCGCCGGGGGCCACCTCAGCGACCGAGACCTGATCATTATCTTGATCGTCATCGCCGGTCTGATTCTGATCATTGTCGCGGTGCATTAATAGCAATCCTATGCCTCGCGTGATGCGCATCGTTGTCCTCGTGCTGTGGGTGGGCGGCATGCTGTTTGCCGCCAACCCATCCGGCGTCTGGCTCGATATTCCCTTTGTGAAGCAGGGAAAGGACGGTTGCGGTGCGGCCAGCATCGCGATGGTGATGCAGTATTGGCAACTGAAACAGTTCCGATCGGGCAATCCAACCGCCGAGCAGATTCAGCGTGCTTTGCACTCGAACTCAGCGCATGGGATCTACGCTTCTGACATGGTGCGGTATTTCCAACAGAATGGATATACCACGTTCGCCTTCGCCGGAGATTGGTCGGATCTGAAGCAGCACTTGGAAGAAGGCCGCCCCTTGATTGCCGCGTTGAAGCCGGGGTCAATGGTGCCACTCCACTACGTGATCGTCGCTGGGCTGGACGAGGAGCGCCAGCTTGTGCTGCTGAACGATCCTGCCCAGCGTAAACTCCTCAAGGAGGACCGTTCCCGTTTCGAGCAGGAGTGGAAAGGTGCCGGGCGTTGGACTCTGCTCGCTCTTCCTGAGGTCGGCTCGCACTGACCCCAATACCGCGCTTGTAATTCAGCTAAATTTTTGTCTAGTCGTTGCTTTGGGAGTTGGTTCGGGTCGAACTCCCAGTTCGGCAGCTTCGGGCGTTGTCAGCCTCCTAATCGTGAAAAACACAGACGGCTGCTGTCGAGCGCAATGTGTCTGGAAGAGGAGGTATTTGTGTGTTTTCGTTGTGTTGCTCTGCAGTTTCTTGCGGTTGTCCGCTCAGACTGGTCCCGCCGCAGTTCCGTTGTCGGACGAAGTCCGGCAATTGGCGGCCGAACAACGCTGGCAAGACATCGCTCGTCTGCTGGGACCATTGCAGTCTCGCACAGCCGATTTGAATTTCTATTATGGAACTGCCCTGGCGCGACTGCAGCGTTGGCACGAAGCCGAAAGCGCATTTCAGGCCGGACTCCGCCTCCTGCCCCACGATCCGCGCTTCCCCATCGAGCTGGCGGGGATGGCGTTCAAGCAAAAGCACTATCCGCAGGCCGCACGTCGCTTGCGGCAAGCCCTCAAGCTGGCTCCGCAAGATCCCTATGCGAACGACTTTCTCGGAACGATCTATTTTCTTCAAGGGAATCTGGACGGCTCCCTAAAATACTGGAACCGAGTCGGCAAACCACAGGTCGTGGAATTGAGGATGGATCCTACGCCCCAGGTGTCCCACGCGCTCCTCGATCGAGCCTTCTCATTTTCGCCCGCTGGTACGCTGCAACGTTCGGAGCTCCACGCCACGGACGCGCGCATCCGGTCTCTTGGGATCTTCCCGCGTTACCAATTCGATCTGCGTGCTCGGGACGACACGTTCGATGTCTGGTTTCGCAATCAAGAACGCAACGGGTTCGGCAGCACCAAGTGGGAAGGATTGTTCTTTTTGTTGCGTGGACTGCCGTTTCTCAGTGTTTATCCTGAGTACTACAACCTTCGCCACGAGGCGATCAATCTGGTGTCTCTGTTTCGCTGGGATCCCCAAAAACGGCGAGTCTTTGCCCAGATTTCCAGCCCCTTCCAGCACGGCGCCAAATACCGGTACGAGGTCGCGGCTGATCTGCGAAATGAAAACTGGGCCATCCTGAATTCGGACGCCCTTCCCCCGCTTGCGAGCTTGAACCTGCGTCGCGAGGTGCTGGGGTTTAATCTGGCGTCTTATTCCAGCGGACAATGGCAGTGGTCCGTGGGTGCGGAGTTTTCATATCGTGATTTCCGCAGCGTCGTTCCTGGGACTGTCTTGACCCCGGCGTTGCTAGCTAAGGGCTATCAGCTCAAACAACTGGCGGAACTCACAGTCACTCTATGGCGCATGCCTGAGAGGCGATTTACAGTGCAAACAAACGTCTCATCCCAGGCGGCGCGTCTGTGGTCGCAACCGCTGCAGACTTCCGAGAAGCTTCGAGGCTCACTGGGATGGCATTGGTTCCCCCGCGCAGAAGGGGACGACTACGAGATGCAGCAGCAACTCCGTGTCGGCAAGACCTTCGGAACCGTCCCGTTCGACGAACTCTTCATGTTGGGATTGGAGCGGGATAACAATCTTCCCATGCGTGCGCACATTGGCACGCACGACGGTCGCAAAGGCAGTGCACCTCTGGGGGGCAATTACTTCCTCGCCAATTGGGAAACGGACAAAACGCTTTATGGAAATGGAATTGTGACGCTGAAGATGGGGCCATTTCTTGACACAGGGAAAATCACCGATCCCCTTGCAACGTTGGGTTCGCACGAGTGGCTGTGGGATACCGGAGGGCAAATCAAGCTGCGCGTATTCGGCACCGGAGTTGTGTTCTCCTACGGAAAAGACCTGCGTTCGGGAAATAACGCTTTCTATTTAGCAATCCCGAGGTAGTTGAGGCGGGGTGGAGTTTCTGAGGCCCGCACCTGTGGTATTTGACGTTCATCAAACCTCAAAAACCAGATCAGTTCCGACCACCACCACGATAACCCCCTCAAATGGTCAGTGAATCGGGAAACTAAGAAAATTGCTTGCCCGCCGACTCCTACGTATAGAGGGTCCCGCCTATTCCTCTTTTGGACTGAACCCTTCAAATGAGACACTCGCAATGGGCACACCCTGCAGAGAAAGGGACTGCGAGTGGCAAAGAAACGAGCAATAGGTCGATATCCCAAAGCGTTTCGAAAGATGGCTGTCGAGCGGTTGAAGCGTAGCGACAATATCGTGGCGCTCTCCCAGGAACTGGGGGTCCACCGGCGACTGCTCTACAAATGGCGAGATCAGTTGGAGCCAATCGAAGACGGCGAAGGACCACCGGCAAACTTTCGCGAGCGTGAACTGCGGCAACATGTCACGCAATTGAAGCGCGTGTTGGCGGACAAGACGCTGGAGGCGGATTTTTTCAAAGGTGCCTTGCAAAAAATCGAGGCTCGACGCCGGAGCAGAGGCAACTCTGGCGAGACAGCATCTACGAACAGATCCGAGAAGTGATGCCGATGCAAGGCAGCCTGAGTATCGAGCGGATGTGTCGGCTGGCTGGGGTCAGTCGAGCTAGTTTCTATCGTTGCCTGCAGGAGCGATTGCCGGCGGAAGAGGATATGGAGGTGCGGTCGGCGATTCAGCAGATCGCCGTCGAGCACCGGCGACGCTATGGCTATCGAAGGATTGCGGCGGAACTGCGACGGTGCGGGATGCTGGTGAACCACAAGCGTGTCTCTCGCATCATGCGGGAGGATAACTTACTTGCGGTGCAGGAATACCGACCATTCTTCTCGCTTCAGACGTCGAGTCCGGGGTAGGACACGCCCAGAAGACCCCGCTGAAAGGTCTCCGCTTCGAAAGCCTGGAGAAGGCACAAGCCTACCTGGATGGTTGGGAAGCACGCTGGGCGGATACGCGGATCCACGGCACTACGAAACGACAAGTCGCGCTCATGTTCGCAGAAGAGAAACCGGCACTGCGGCCACTGCCGATCGAACCCTTCCGCTACTACCAGTACGGAGACCGCACGGTTCATCTGGACGGCTGTGTGGAAGTCGAGGCCGCCTATTACAGCGCACCCCCGGGCTGGATCGGACGCTGGATCAAAGTGCAGTGGGACGGCTTGCTGGTTCGTCTCCTCGACCCCAAAAGCGGGCAACTGCTGCGCGAACACATACGCCAGAAGCGTGGCTGGTACCGCATTAAAGAAGAAGACCACCCGAAACAGAGGCCGCTTCGCGTCTCCCAGTTACTATGGCGAGCCGGACGAGCGGGTACTCACATCGGCACACTCTGCAACCTTCTTTATAGCCAGCAAGGAGAACCGGGTGTCCGCCGCATCTTGGGCGTGCTCTCGCTGGCCAAAAAGTTCGGCACCGCCGCGGTCGAGGATGCTTGCGCAGCGGCTCTCGAGATGGGAGTGCACGAATACCGCTTTGTGCGCCGTTATCTGGAACGCGGTCCGCAGTTGAGCCTAAGGCAAGTCGATCCCCTCATTCGCGAGTTAGTCCATTATCGCGATCTCATCAACCATCGAACCAAGGAGCAACCAGAATGAACCTGATCGAGTTAGATCGTGCCCTACGACAGTTACGGCTCGGTGGCATGGCCGCCGTGATCGAGACTCGTCTCCATCAAGCCCAGGCGGAACCGATGACACCCATCGATCTGATCTCCTGCCTGGTCTCCGACGAACTCACTCGTCGCAGCCAGCGATTGCTGCAGCGCCGTCAGAAACAAGCCCAGTTTCGCGACTCACAGAAGTCACTCGATAGCTTCGACTTTACTTTTAACAAGAAGATGAATCGCAGTCTGGTCTTCGATCTGGCTACCGGCGCGTTCATCGCTAAACACGAAGACGCGTTGTTCTTAGGCCCGCCGGGAACCGGTAAGAGTCATCTCGCGCAAGCCATCGGACATGCTGCCATCCAGCAAGGCTATCGTGTGTTGTACCGGGAGACTCACACCTTGCTCGATGAACTCGCCGAGACCACGATCGATGGAACTCGTAAAGAGCACATGGACCTACTCGTTTCGGTGCCCTTGCTCATCATCGATGATCTGGGCATGCGCAAGTTGCCGATGACGTCCGCCGAGGACCTACTGGAAATCGTGATGCGACGCTATGAACGTGCCAGCACCCTACTGACCTCCAACCGGCCCGTGGAAGACTGGGGCAAGTTGCTGGGAGATAGTGCGGCCGTCACCGCGATGCTCGACCGCTTGCTTCATCACGGACACGTACTCAAATGCGGTCCGCGAAGCTGGCGCACAAAAACAGAGTTGCTTCCTCAAGCTGCGGCAGTGTAGAACAAACTCGTCCGGGACGGCTTACGTGCATGGCCGGTTTTGCACTGACCACGCATGGCCGCTTTTGAGGTGACCGCTGAGGCCGAGAAGCGGCGACGCGTCGGGCGGGTGGATGTGGGCGCCCTGGTGCTGGTCGAGAGCGAACACGGGAGGGCAGACAGCAATTAACACAAAATTGCGGAGCCTGTAGTCACAAGCTCCGCGAAGATGTGCACTTGGTGAGCGGCTACGCCGACTTCTCTCCGTAGCTGTCTTTTGCAGTTCTGGCAGGGCTTCTTTGGCTCTTTCCCTTTTCGTTAGGCGCTGAGATTGCCGGGAATGTTCGATGAGGCAGACCGCTACTAGGGCCTGGGCTTGCGTCTCTTGCGCGTTCGGCCAACCCTTTGGCTATCACGAGAAGATTCGTGAGTTTCGTCCTCTCCTGACGGAGTTGGGAACGGCGTCGAGCGCCGGCTAGCGCGTGATTTGGCCGATGTAGTATCCAAGCCGATTTTCGACATCCCCCGGCTTGTGGAAGCCGCGCGCCATCAGCGCTTTGATCCCATCCTGGGCGGCGGGTCGCCCGAGCGATGCGATGCACGCATCCCAGCCGGCGCCGAGTTCGACGTCCGGCGGCAGGCTGGTATTGACGAGGCGCTTGGTGTTGGCGATCGCCCATTTGTCGAACCCGGCGATCCGGGTCGCGAGCGCCTCTACGAACGCGTCGAGATCGGCGTCGGGCAGGGCGCGATTAACGTAGCCGTAGGCTTCGGCCTGGTCGCCCCTGATGTCTTCCGAGCTCAAGAGCACCTCAAGAGCGCGGTTTCGGCCGATGAGTTGGGGCAGCCGGGCCATGGGGCCTCCGCCGGCGACCATCCCGACGCCCACCTCCCATTGCGAGAGAATGGCCTTTTCGCGGCTGGCGAAACTCATGTCGCAGGCGAGCAAGAGCTCACTGCCGTTGCCTGTCGCCCGGCCGCGGATGAGGGCGATGGAGGCGACTGGCGCGCGGGTCAGACGCACGAGGAAGTCCGGCCAGGGCGGCAGGCCGGTGGGACCGGGCGGCATTGCCGTCAAGTCCTCGAGCTTAGCCAGGAAGTCGGAGTGATTCAGGAAGTAGTCGTCGACCGCGCTGTCGAAGACCACGACTCTGACATGCTCGTCGGCCTCGAGAGCGTCGATAATTTCCTGGAACTGCCGGACCATTTCCGGGCCCATGACGTTGATCGGCGGGTTGTCGATCGTGACACGCCAATAGGCGGGCGACCGCCGGGCCAGGCGAATCTGTTTCGTTGGTGCATTCACAGCTGTCATGATTTCTCCTTTGTAGCGGGTTCATTGAACGTTTCCGATGAATTAATTACTGCTGCGCCTGCTTTGCTGACCACCTCATCTTGTGAATCGGTACCTCCAGAACAACCGATTGCGCCGATAATCTTTCCCTGCTCGATCAGTGGAATGCCGCCCCGAGACGCAATGACTCCGTCGAACGCGAGCAGATAGTTGAGATGCATAAGCTGGATACCGTCCTCGAAGACCTTTGTTTCGCGCCGGAAGGTGGCGGCTGCTCGTGCCTTGTGTTCCGCAATCTGAATGGAGGCAAGCATCGCACCGTCCATTCGTTGGAAGGCAACCAAATTACCACCGGAATCGGCTACTGCTAGGTTCATCTTCCAATTCCGCTTCTTGGCCGCTACAACGGCGGCGTGAATGACCGCCTGGGCTTGGTCTAGTGATATCGGGAGCCCATAGGGCACATCGAATGGTATTTCGTCTGGGACGGCATCAAGAGGATTCGACGACGTGAGCCCTGCATCAATGGCGATTGCTGGTTTGTTGGTTGACATAGATTTTCTCCTAAGGGTTTGTCGTGCTTCCGGCGGTTCCTTCTACCGCATGAAAGCGCGAACTAATGCTGCGATCTCGTCGGCGCCGGTGTCCAACGCGAAGTGGCCGGCATCGAGCACGTGCACTTCAGCGTTCGGCACGTCGCGGCGATAAGCTTCCGGTTCGGATGGATCAAAAGAAAGATCGTACTTTCCCCAGAGCACCAGAAGGCGTGGTTGGTGCTCCCGCATCCATGCCTGCCATTTCGGGTACGATTCCACATTGGTGCGGTAGTCGTAAAACAACTCCGTTTGAATGTCCATCTGACCGGGCTGGTTGAGGAAGGCAAACTCGTCAGTCCATAAGTCGGGATCATAACGCTCGACGTTGGGATCGTTGCCCACGTGGCGGGTACGCGTGGTGGGAAGTGACAGGAGGTTGGTGCGAAGTGCACTCTCGTTGGCCTTTCGGTCTGCCCAAAACGCTCGCCGGGTCTTCCAATTCGCTCCAAGCCCTTCGTTGTGCGCCACGGCATCCTGAACGATAAGCGCCTGGACACGTTCCGGGTGCGTCAAGGCCATGCGAAAGCCCACAGGTCCGCCGTAGTCCTGCATGTACAGCGTGTAGCGCGGTATCGCGAGCGCCTTAGTGAATCGAGCCATGATCTCGGCATAGCGGTCGAACGTGTACGTGAACTCCTTCGGATTCGGCCAGTCGCTGTGGCCGAATCCCGGGTAGTCGGGCGCTACCAGGTGGTAACGATCGGCAAGGCGATCGAACAGCGGCTGGAACATGCGCGAAGATGATGGCAGGCCGTGAAGCAACAGAATGGTGAGGCCGTCTTTCGGCCCAGCTTCACGATAGAAAATCGAGAGGCCATCGACCGCAATGGTTCGATAGCAGGTTGGGTATTTTGCCGGCTCCCCTTTCGCAGCAGGCGCTCTCAATGATGTGGTGACAAGTGTTGCCATAATAATCGCTCCTATCTTCTTCACGGCTGCACCTCAAATATGAGCTCCACCTCGACAGGGGTTCCAAGTGGAAGACTCGCGACTCCATACACCAGGCGCGTAGGATTTTTGTCTGGGCCAAATACCTCCTGGGGGAAGTCAGACGCTCCGTCCGCGACCTTCGGCTGGTCGCGAATATTTCCTTCGTCGCCACGCTGACGCCGAGGCGAACGATTCGTTTGACTCGATCCAGCGAGCCGAGATGCTGGCGAGCGATCGCGACGGCGTTCATCGCGGCGAGCCGCGCTGCTTCGCGACCCGCCGCAGTGTCGAGCTCTGCTCCCACCCGCCCGACGAACTTGGCCGTACGCCCTTCGGTCGGCAACGTTCCGCTCAGAAAGAGCAGGGAGCCGACCTGCAGCGCTTCCGTATATGTTCCGAACGGCTCAGGAGGAACCGGAAGATGAATGGCTAGCTCCTGCAATCTCCGTTCAGCGGAGACCGCCTGCGAAGCGTGTTCAATTGTCGTTTGCATAAATGTGTCCCTTGACCGTTGCGTTCTACATTTGCCGTTGTACCTGCCGGCATCGACACACAGGAAGTTCCCCGGTGACGTGCGAGGCGCCGGTAACGATCGGCGTCTTTGCTTTTGATTTGATTTCGTCGGCTCCGACAGGGGCATCGTGCATCCCGCCGTTAGTCGACTTAGATGCAACTTCATGGCCGAGACTAAAACCGTGAACCTGTGCAGGTAGCGACCAAATATCGCTGGCCACTGTCCACGGGCGGAGTCCACAGACCCCACGCGACATGGAAAGTCGGCGCCTACGACCAAAACAAGGGAACTTAAGAGTTTGCCGCCCCTGGAGCGGCGCCCGGCCCGCAGCCCGAGGATTGAGGCCCCGCAGTGTAACTGCGTGCCGCTGTGGACTTGCCGGTGCCACTTCGCCAGTCAGTAGGCCAGCCACCCACTGCATCCTGACGAAGGGCAGACTTGCGGTGTCAACGGGTCGACTTCAGCCAGCGAATACTTATGGCTGCCTCTCAGTCCAGATGCTTCCCCGTTCGCAGAAGAGAACGGAAAAGCCCGCCTTCCTCAAGCACGACCGCTGCCTTTGAACAGTGTCCCGCCGCAGGTGCGAGGATGGCAGAAGGCGTGCACCAGGAGGGGTATCATGCCGTCTCCGCCAAGCCCGAACGCCCCGGACGTCGACACTTAAGCATTCCCGCTCTTGACGTCCACTCAGATCGACCGCATTCGTCCGCTTGGCCATATCCGGAGCGTCCAAAGCGGTGAAACGCTATTTAAACCAAACGATTCGGCTGTCCCGTTTTTTGTAGTGCTCTCAGGCCAGATGGAAGCTTTGCGGCCCACACTGGATCGCGAGCGGCTGGTGATTACCCACAACCCGGGCAGCTTCACGGGCGAAATGACTATGATCGCGGGCCAACGATATCTGGTGCATGGGCGTGTCACGGCGCCCGGCGAGTTTCTGGAATTAAGCAGGGACGCGATGCTGGCGCTTGTGGCGAGGGATGCGGAACTGAGCGAGATTCTGCTGCGCGCCTTCATCCTGAGGCGTCTTTTACTCATCCGGGAGGGTTACGGCAACGTCGTCCTGATGGGTTCGCGTCACTCCGCGCAGACGTTACAGTTGCGCGAGTTCTTTAGCAGGAACGGAAATCCTTACACCTATATCGACCTTGACACCGATCGAATCGCGCGGGAACTTTTGGACCGCTTCCAAGTCAAAGCCTCGGATGTGCCGGTGGTGATCTGCCACGGCACAGTGCTGCGAAGCCCAGACAATTCGCACCGCGTAGTTCCTTTAGATTCTGTAAAACACACCTCGATTGAGCATTCCCGAGGGCACTCCGCCTTACCGCGTGCCGGTTAGGATGTCAATCGTTAACTGGTCCAGGCGTTCGTAGGGCAAGCGCTTCTTAAGAATGGTGTCTTTGTTGAAGACGTGCGCCAGCAGCGCGGTCGCACTCTGCTCGGAATACCGCCCGACCTCCGGCGTGTCTTTTGAGGTCGTTGAAATTTCCTTCAAAATCGCTTTGATTTCCTTGTCATCGTCCCATCGCGCAGCCTTTTCTTTAAGAATGAGATATGTACGCATGCAGCCGCGGGCGAAGTCTTTCACTCCGTCGTAATTCTCTGTTCGATAGGCATGCGCGTCGAAGTGACGTGGCCCGGCATATCCAACATCCTCAAGGAACTTCACCAGCCAGAAAGTCGACTTCAGATTTGCCGATCCGAATCGCAGATCTTGGTCATATCGGCCAGGCGCCTGGTCATTCAGATCAATATGGAATAGCTTGCCAGCTTCCCATGCCTGCGCAACACCGTGCATGAAGTTCAGCCCGGCCATCTGTTCGTGGGCGACCTCGGGATTGACGCCTACCATATCAGAGTGGTCAAGTGTTGGAATAAAGCCCAGATAGTGTCCAGTCGTCGCCATGTACATGTCGCCGCGTGGTTCATTGGGCTTAGCTTCAAGCGCGAACTTGTAGCCATACTTTCGATCGATATTGTATTCACAAAGATAGTTCACCGCCTCGCGCAAGCGCTTGACGGCTTCATCCGCGCGCCGGCATGCATCTGTCTCCGTGCCTTCCCGCCCTCCCCATAACACGAAGATTTTCGCGCCTAATTCAGCGCCGATGTCCATGGCGCGCATCGTTTTCTGGACCGCATAAGCGCGGACGTCCGGATCGTTTGAGGTAAAGGCGCCGTCGCGAAAGACCGGATGGAAAAAGAGCGAGACTGTGGCCATGGGCACCACAATGCCGTGTTCTTCGCATACCCGTTTGAACTCACGAACGATTTTGTCACGATCCGACGGAGTGGCATCGATCGGCACTAAGTCGTTATCGTGCAGATTCACACCCCAGGCACCGACTTCGTGCAGCATGGCCACGATTTCTGCAGGAGAAATCGACCGCCGTACGGCATCACCGAACGGATCCCGGCCGCGATTTCCCACCGTCCAAAGACCGAATGAGAACTTATGTTCCGGTCTCGGCTCGTAGTCCTTACTCATCTAAACCCTCCCGCCCCTGAGGGGACATTAGGCTTGGAATATTGATTTCATCGCCGGATAGATCCGGCTATAAACGGCATATCGCTCTTGCATCGTGGCCACATCGGCTGGCACCGGAAGCACTCGCTGAGACACGCGCACGACCGACTCACAAGCGGCATCCACGGAGGGCCACATTTGCATTCCCACCCCCGCCAGGATAGCGGCACCATAAGCGGCTCCCTCCTCTGCTTCTACAATCTCCACTTCGTGCCCATAAACGTCGGCTTGAATTTGCCGCCATAATGGAGCGCGCGCGCCTCCACCACCGAGACGGATACTTCCTACAGGCACATTCATCTCCTCGAAAATGCTGAGCGTATCCTTCAGGCTGAATGCGACCCCTTCGAGAATTGCGCGGATCACGTGGGCGCGCGTGTGCGATGCTGTGATTCCGGCAAGCACGCCACGCGCCTCTGGGTCCAGGTGAGGCGTGCGCTCACCCATCAGATATGGCGCCCACAGCAAGCCGCCCGATCCAGCCGGAGCTTTGGTGGCTTCCCCGATCAGAAGCTCATACGGATCCGCGTCAGTGCCTGGGATTGCAGTCCCGAATCGATCGCGAAACCAGCGCAGTGATAATCCTGCCGCTTGTGTCACGCCCATGACATGCCAGCGCCCAGGAATCGCGTGACAGAATGTGTGAAGACGTCCTTCAGGGTCGAGGGCTGGGCGGTCCGTCGCGGCGAACACAACTCCAGAGGTCCCAATGGTCGCACTCACTGCTCCAGGAGCAACAACACCCATTCCGATCGCGCCGGCCGCTTGGTCACCCGCGCCGGCAACAACTGGTGTGCCGGCCGCTAAGCCCGTTGCGGCGGCAGCCTCGGCGGAAACCTTTCCGCAGATGTCGGGCGATTCGAATAATGTCGGTAGCAAAGATGAATCAAGCTCCACGGCCTGCAAAACTTCTTTCGACCACTGGCGTCGTGAAACGTCGAGCATCAGAGTTCCAGACGCATCCGCAACATCGGTCGCCTTCTCGCCAGTAAGCCGGAATCGAACATAGTCTTTCGGCAGCATTATGGAACGAACGCGTTTCCAGTTCTGCGGCTCGTTCTGTCGAACCCAAAGCAACTTGGTCAGTGTGAAATTCGTTAACGCCGTATTACAGGTGAGTTGAATCAGTCTAGCCGCGCCGATACGCTCGTTCAAATCGTTGCATTGTTTTTGCGTCCGAACGTCGCACCAGATCAGCGCAGGCCGCACGACGTTTCCAGCCGCATCGAGCATGACCGCACCGTGCATCTGCCCAGAGAAACCGACACAAGCTATGCGACGGCCGGCAAGGCTGTGCAACGTCAGAACCTTGCGGATGGCGAGTTGGGCCGCGCGCCACCAGTCATCTGGATGCTGTTCAGCCCACCCGGTGTCGGGGCTGGTAAAAGGTGCGTGTTCCTGAGTGGCAGAATTGACCACCTGGCCGGCCTCGTTGATTACGAGAGCCCGCGTGCCGCCCGTGCCAACATCGACTCCTAAAACGTATCGTTCCATGCTCAATTACGCCGCCGTCTGGTTACATCCAATCCCACGGCCAAGACCAGAATCGCTCCCTTAACAATGTCCTGAATGAAATCCGGTACATTCTTCAGAGACATACCGTTGTCGAGGGCTCGCTCTCCTGGAAATGTCTCCAGTAGCTGTGGCCGATCGGAATTGGTATTTTTCATGGGCTAAAACTACTCGCTGGTTTCCTCGGGCCACCTATCGCGCGGCACATTGTGGTACACGTCCTCTACTTTCAGGAAACCATCCTTGATCACAGTTTCCCCGATGTTGCTCTTGTCCACACTGAGTGGCATCAGGAAGTATGTCGGAACATCATTCGAGCCGTTGTTGACCTTCGTATTCGATTCGACCGGGGAATGTTTCGCCCGCGCGACAGCAATCTCCGCAGCACGAGTCGCCAGCGGACGGATTGGTTTGTAGACAGTCATCGATTGCGTGCCAGCCACGATGCGCTGACAAGCTGCCAAGTCGGCATCCTGACTGGAAACAAGAACGGTCCCCCCAGGCTTTTGTTCTTCGAGCGCCTGCACGACCCCGCCCGCTGTACTGTCGTTGGAAGCGACCACCGCAGAGACATTATTATTTGCTTGCGTCAGGGCATTCTCTGTGTGCTTGAGCGCCTCGCTCGGTAGCCCACCCTTCGCCCACTGATCGGCAACAACTTTGATATCTCGGCGATCGATTGCAGGGGCGAGAACCTTCATCTGCCCGTCGCGGACCATGCGGGCATTGTTGTCAGTAGGTGAACCACCGATGAGGACGTAGTTCCCCTTCGGGACATGATCGAGTAGATATTTCGCCTGCAAGTCTCCGACTTTGAAGTTGTCAAAGGAAACATAGAAATCCACGTCACTATTGCGAATGAGACGATCATACGAGAGCACCGGACGTGCTGCTGCTTGGCGCTGTCGACGATTGAGGCAGCAATCTCGCCGTTGTGCGGCACCACCACCAGTACGTCGACTCCCTGAGTCAGCAGGTTCTCTGCCTGCTGAACCTGCAGAGCATCGTTCCCATCGGCCGATTGCACTAGGAATCCGCGCCAAGTTCCTGCGGACGACGGTTAAATGCATCTCGATCCCGCTGCCATCGTTCCAGTTGTAGTGAATCCATGGATAGTCCAATGCGAATATGTTTGTTTGCGACGCGGTGGCTGCATCCGGAAAGATGGCAGCACATGCAATCAAGCTGAGAACGGCGCGATTAAAATGCCTAGGCAGGTGGTCGTCACCAAATGAGGAAGGTATTGGATTAATTTTGCCCAAGCAGCCTTTGCCGATGAACGTGTGAGCAACTTTCCGTCGGCATCGGTGACTTGCACTGGACTCGCCTCTCAAAACGGCCACCCCCGAAATTGGCTTCCATTGATAATAAGTTTGCAGCTGACCATAAATCCTCTTGCTAAGTGCACGAAGGAATGCGTCCGACGAAGCACTTGCTTGGGAAGCACCGTTGACTGAGGCCCTCGAATGAGAAACAAGACTGATGCTTCTACCGAAATCAACGTTAATTTCAAACAGCCCTTTCGAACTAGCGTAATGCCAGCCAGTCTCTAACCGCCGCAGCTCCCCGGGCTTGATGGTGAAGGATATTTCACGAATCTCCGGAGAACTTATCGTGATCGTGGCGTCAGATTGTCCATCGTTGAAGGCATCAATGCCTGCGAATACGCGAGGCGCATAAAAGCTGAATTCTGTTCTCTGTTTTGCCGGATCGTTCATAACCAGCGTAAACGTCGCAAACCTTCCGCGCGGGGTGCCGATCTGCCAATCCCCTTTGCCCCAGTCAATGACGCCCGAAGGATACTGTCCCGTCAACACGGTTCCGGCCGGAAGATGCGGGTCGTCAAACGTTATATAGCTGGGTGGCACCCGGTCGCTTTTTCCTTGTATGTCAATATCTCTTGAACTGACATGCCGGATCCGAAGGACGTGAGTGGTATCGTCAAACGTGTATCCGTCCTGGGCAAGATCCTGACGGCGGGAGAGCGGTGCTCCACCTGCAGTTACCGAGTCGGGCACGAAATTCAGACGCAACACCTCACTCGAATCAGTATCAAACGTCGAATAGGTTACAGAGCCCACTCCGTACGAAATTTTAGTGACCGGAGAAAGAGAGCCGAGCAAATGTGATTCGGTAGCTGGAGCCCACTCCGGAACGGCCCAGAAGGAATCCATCATTCGCCGGGGCCCGTCGGCAAACTCATCCGTAAACCACCACTGGTCGCCGAAGGGGGTATGGGCGTTCGGAGCGAGTCCTTGAAAATACGTGACCCAATTGAAAGATCGAAACGCTTCTTCTTTATAGGTCACGTCCCCTGTCTTTGCGAAATACAGGGCTTCGACCGCGGCGAGCCGTGAGGTGTGGCTGTCGCAACACTGGTTGGGCGCGTTGCAGCAGAACGATTTGCCATCCCCTTGTTCGGTGGTCACGGTGGCGCCGTGCACAATATATTTCGGCCACTTCGGCGTGGTCTTGACCCATTCGATGAGTTGACGGGCATGCTGGCGCCAATCCGGATCTTTGTCGGGATGTAGTAGCACATAGCGCGCATATTCGAGCGGAATCACCTGATTCATGTTCGCCATTGCCGGGGTAACATCCTCGAAATAACCGACCCAGACGTTGTTCTTCATGGGGTATTTATTTAGCCAATCGGCTGCGCTCTGCCGAACCTTGGCATATCCGGTCACGTCACCCTTTTGCAGACGGATCAATTCGTCAAACAACATTATCGGTTCCACGACATTGGCGGAATAAGGCCCCATCCCTGGTGTTTGCTGGGGATTATCGAAATTGGATACGTGATCTTCACTACTCTGATTTTCAATTCTTCCGTCGCGGGCGTAGCTGCGGTACGGCCAGGGAGAATGCGTCTCATCCCCAGGTTTGAAGTTCTTGACCAAAGCGTCGGCACAGCGAATTGCCGCGCGCAGATATTTTGTGTTCCCGGTCATTTCATAAAGGCGCAGATAGCCATAGCCATCCTCACCCACGACGTGCGGTTCGATGAAGTCTTCCCCGTGGAAACTCCATCCCGTGTAGCGCACATCCCCGGGATTTGCCGAGGCGTAAGGAACCTGCGACCAGGCGTAGCCCGCAGGAGTTAGGCCGTTCTCGAGTTCGTAGTCGACAAAATCCTGCAGGAACGTCAAGGTGCGCGCGTCGCCGGTGTAAGGATACAAACGTTCAATGAAGCCCTGCATCATTGCGCGAAGGTATCCCGTCGAGTTCGCCCAGTTTCGATCGGGCGCCATCTCGAACGTAGTTCGGTCAAAATCGAAGCAGCAATAATAGTAGGGCAGTCTTTGGCGATTGAATTGGTCCCAGAGGATTGTCCACTGTGAAAGAAAATGGGACGAGTAAGAGTAGCCCGTGTCATTCGGCATTGGCCAGGGCAAGAGCTTCCCTTCCGCATCGAGTTCCACCGGACGTCCCGCAATAGTCGGCTCATCGACCGTTGAGAGTACCTTGAAGGACTTCTGCTGAGACTGCGCAGCCGTAAAACAAAAACACAAGACAACGAGGACGGCTATGAGTTTAGTAGGTCTTGTCATACTTGATCTCCAATAAGGTCGCGATGAGAACAACGGCTGCGCCGAAAACAGCCAGCGCATTCAAATGCTCACCGAGTAATGCCATTGCGAGAAGCACACCGAATACGGGTACCAGGTAAAGCGATGCCGACGCGGTGGTCACATCGAGGTGCTGCAGCGCCTTGAAAAAGAGCAGCATTGATGCTCCATACATGAAGAAGGCAAGAAAGGCGAAGGCCAGCCAGCTTTTCCAGTCAAACGCTAAAAAAGTTCGGAAATGAAATGGTTCAACCCAGATAAAGAGTGGCAGACTGGCGATCGATGCTGTGATGTAACTGAAGATCAGGATCTCGACTTCCTGAAATCTCTGCATTAGCCCCTTGCAATAGACGTTGTAGAAGGAGGAGCCGAGGCATCCGCCAAAGATCAGGATGTTGCCCACCAGGAATTTCATCTGACCAAAGGAAGACTGCCGGAAGTCGCCGACCGAGAGAAGAATGACGCCGACCAAGCCGATCAACAGCGCTGTGATTCGAAGCGGCGTCAATCGCTCCTTTAACATGAAGGAGGCCAGGACGGCGCTGATTACGGGGATCAACAGGTTCAGGATAGCGCCATTGGAAGCAAGGGACTTGCTAATTCCCCACGTCATTCCCAGTTGAGCGAGCACTTGGCCGGCGACTCCCGCAATCGCGAACTGGATCCAATCCTGACGGGTTAGCTTTGGAGAATTCGGATTTGCCCGGCGCATTCGCACGAGCAGGAACGCAAACAGGATGGTAGTAACGAAGAACGGCAGGAACGTGATTGCGATGGGCCCCAGGTGCCGGTCAAGAACTTTCACGGCGGTCCCTTGCCCGGACCACATCAGCGATGCCAGTGCCAAAAGAAGGAAATACCAGGCAGTCTGGCGCTTCTGCGAGACTGTGGGCGCGGTCACCATCACAGGCTCTCCTGCAAGACACGCAAGCCGAATCGGTCTGCCCCTATGGAACTGCCCTCGAACACATAAGGCTCGCAAGATCGTGCTTGCGCATACTTTGCAACAACGCGTCGAAATGCCTCTTCGGCGCCTCTTGCTCCCAGTACGGCCACCGTTCCGCCTGCCCCGTGTACGACCAATGCGACTGAAACATGAGTTCCCCCAGCATTCGGAAGGCTTCACCTGCTCCTCCGTCCCTTACCCCTCTTGCCAGCTCAACAAAGAGCGCGATTCGCTGATTTTCCTCCACGGCGTACCGTGTGCATGCTCGTACGCGGTAATTCACCCCCGGGCGTACGCTCGTAAATGGGTCGGGATGAGTTTTGCCCAGCGTCAGGATGTCGGAGCCGGCGAGCGTTTCCGGCAAACGGTGTTCATACTTCGATCGAAAGACAGAGGGCACGATTTTCGAAACGTACCCATTCCATCGCGGGTCGCGAAACTGGGGAATTCGTCCGCTCCCATCGAGTGTTAAGGGCAGGCCTTCCCACTCGCAAATCATCCGGTAGCCCACGAATGCCGCGGCGCGGGCCGCTTCATACTCGATCCCAGTCACGGCATGCTTCACTCCCGAATCGATCGCCCACACCTGCACTCCTTCTGGAAGTTGCACCAACGGCATGGGAGTGCAAGGCTGGCACAAGAGCGGCAGACAATATTCTTTGTCCCCGAGCACGGAAGCTGCCTGGTCCATAATTCCGCAAGCAGATTCTGCAATCACGTTCTCGACCCATTGGCACGCCTGCGCCAATTCGATTCCTGCAAGATCGATGCCGTACGCTGCGCTCGCGGATTTCATGACCGCTACTTCGACAGCTGCGGAGGAACTTACACCTTTGTTCAACGGAACGTCGGACTCCAGATATATGCTTGCCCCGGTTGTGACTCGCTCCGGATAGCGAGACCTGAGGAGATAGAACACGCCCAGCACGTATGCAGTCCAGCGGATTTCCGGGCTGCGATTGACGATTCTTCGTACCGCGGCCTCGTCGGATAAGTCCTGCAGTTCAAACTCAACGCGATCCGACCATCCCTGTTCGCGCATCTGCGGATTCCAAAAGACAATTGATCCGTCATTTCGCCGTTGCGCAGCCGCCCATGTGGCCTCTCGAATCGTTGCCTGAAAAACAAGTCCTCCGGTGTAATCCACATTGCCGCCCATCAGATCGAGACGGCCGGGCGCGCGACTGATGTACACAGGGCGTTGCACGGAGAAGTAGCCTTCCGGACCTCGCAAGCAAGACACCCTGTCTTCGAAACCCATCATGCAAGCTCCCGAATGCTTTCGATGACGTAGCGGATGGACTCTTCCGTCATTCTGGGATGAATGGGAATGCTCACGTACTTTTCAGACATCGCCTCAGCCACCGGGCACTCTCCTTCATGGTGGCCAAACTTGCGGTACACGGCAGTCAGATGAATGGGGGTGTAGTGGGACCAGACTTTGATCTGCTTCTGCGTGTAGAGTGTCCACATAAATTCCTCTTTATTCATCGGGAACTCTCGTTCCACCAGAACCGTGTACACGTGAAAGGCGTGTTTGACTTCGGGACTGACACACGGAAGCCGCAGGCCGCGAATACCTTGCAGGCCCTCGGTATATTTCTTCGCGATCTCGAGGCGCCGAGCGTTAAACGAGTCCAGCTTCCGCAATTGCACCAGGCCCACCGCGGCCTGTATGTCGGTCATGCGGTAGTTAAAGCCGATATCGTCGAACTCCAGATGCCAATATTTCTTGCCCATGGGCTGGACCGACTCGTCAATCGGAAGATATTTTCCTTTGGGGTCGTAGGTACGGCAGCAGAGTGAACGGTGAGAAAGCATGCTCTCGTACAGCGCTTTGCTGTTTGTCGTTACCATGCCCCCTTCACCGAGCGTGACCATGTTTTTCTGCTGGTGAAAGCTGAATACTCCAATGTCTCCCAACACACCCGCCTTGTATCCCTTGTACTCAGCGCCGGCGGCATGAGCGGCGTCTTCCACCACGACGATGCCTCGTGGTTTCGCCAGTTCGTTCAATGCGTCCATATCGCAGCACTGACCATATAGATGGACGGGCAGAATGACCTTGGTTCGGCTCGTGATCTTCTCAGACACCGATTTCGGATCCAGATTCAAGGTGCAGCCATCAACATCGGCAAACACCACTTTTGCGCCTAGAGCCGCCGCTGCGTTCGCGGTTGATATCCAGCTGATTGGAGTTGTGATGACTTCATCGCCGGCACCGACGCCCGCGGCAATCAATGCCAGGGAGAGACCTGCGGTTGCAGAGGTCACGGCCAGGCCGTGAGCCGCATTGCAATAAGCGGCAAATGCCTCCTGGAATTCCTGCACTTTTGGCCCGCAAGAAGGAGCATTTGCGCTTAATACTTCGAGTACTGCAGCTTTTTCCTCTTCGCCATAGATTGAGCCCTGAGAAAACTCCAGCTCGAACACGGCCTTAGGCAGCTTCATTCACACACCTCATGATCACCTCATCGCAACTCGGAATAGGAAGACCGCAAACTGCTCCAATCTTGTCGGTCAAAAGAAAATGATCTTGTCCACGTGGAGCCCGGCCAGGTTTAGGTTGGGTCTGTGGCAAAACCAGAGTGGCGTATCCCATTCGTCTCGCGACCTTCATGCTCAATTCGTATCGCGAAATGGAATCGGTTGACCCGGCATGAAAAATGCCACGAGCATCTTTGCTGCAAAGTAACTGAAACATGAGACGACTGAGAGTGATTGCGTCTATGGGATTTCGATACTCAAATGTCGGCGAAGCGACGGGATGGCCTGAAGTCCACTGCGCTAGCCAGTTGTCCAACACCGAATTGGTTCCTGCCCTTCCCGCAAAGCCAAGTACCAGTGCTATGCGCAAAACAATCGCGGAGGGCACGAGCCCGAGCACAGCGGCCTCCGCACGCGCTTTTGTTTCCCCGTAGATGCTCAACGGTGTGGTTGGATTGTCTTCTGTATATCCGTGCTTGCGTCCGTCAAATACCGCCGCCGAGGAGGTAAATATCAGGCGGGCATTCGCGCTAGCGCACGCATTCGCAACGTGTTCAGGACCGCGCACATTCACGAAAAAAGCCAAGTCTGGCTGTGCCTGACATTGATCGATATCCGACAATGCGGCCAACAGCATCACGACATCCGGCCTTACATCGCGAAATGCCGCGTTCACACTAGATGCCTCTGTGATATCGATTTGAACGCTTCTTGGATCCGCTTCGGCATCGCGGCTCCCTCTGAACACTTCAAACGCGTCAGCGGCTGCGCGTGACGCATGCATTCCAAGGAAGCCGCGAGCACCAATGATTAACATCCGAGCTTTATCCATGGTGCCCATGATCCTCGCAACTCCGCACAGCAATCGCTCAAGTCTCATACGCACAGCGATGTCTCTTGGCGAATTCAGAGCTCTATGAAGAAGCGTCTCGTTGGAAAGCCAGAGACTTCCTCTCCCACTAGAATGAATATCTCAGGGAAAACTGCATCCGGCGGTTATCCACGGAGGTCAGGAACACCTGGCCCTCCGTAGCGCTGCCGATCGTATTATCCGGCGCACTGAAGTTTGGGTGATTGAACGTATTAAAGAGGTCCGCTCGGAACTCAAGTTGGTGCCGCTCGGTCAGATGGAAGTTCTTAGAGATTGATGAATCCAGCTGTTGCTGCCCATCCGCGTGAAGCTGGTTGATCCCGGCCGTCCCATAAGTCATCACCCCCGCATGATTTGTAAACGCAGAAGTGTCAAACCACCGGGCAGGGGTC
>WNFN01076585.1_pt1 | contig 22161 bp, 26 predicted proteins | sample 5400161 | NCBI WGS metagenome assembly WNFN01 (sample SAMN13153353, study PRJNA577476) | soil metagenome | isolation source: 80 cm saprolite on Douglas fir-dominated hillslope | place: USA:California | collected 2013-09-17 | reverse complement strand
TCGCGTACCATGTGACCTCAGCAAATGGACGCTGACAATTCAAATCCCGAGCCTGCCCTCGGAGATGCCTTCTACTCCGGCGCCGTCAGCCGTATTCGCCACTTCATGATCGGTCTCGGACTGCTCCTGTCCGCAGTGGCCGCGTGGCGGTTTGGACGCTGGTCCGCCTTAGGTTTCGCCTGCGGATGTGTGATTGCCTACCTCAATTTCCACTGGCTTAAGAGCGGCGTTGTTGGCCTCGCCGACCGCATCACCAACACGGGTAAGCCGCAGTCTGGAAAGGGGATCGTGGCGCGCTTCCTCCTGCGTTATGTTTTGATGGGCGGTGCCGCGTATGGTATATTAACCAGTTTTCCCGCGAGCCTTCCGGGCCTGTTTGCGGGCTTGTTTCTGCCCGTTGGAGCAATTGCCTGCGAAGCCGGCTACGAAGCATATGTAGCGCTGACCAGCAGGTCTAGCAGCGGGGTCTAGCGACCAGTTGGCGAGATCGGTTGGGGAAGCCGATCGCTAAAGGCGAGAAGCGTTTTTATGGAACAACTCTGGTTGACCGCACTTCTAAACCGCCTCTTCGCCGGCCCGGTCACGTCCTTCCTGCGAGCGCTGCACATTGAGCCTCAGCATCCGCAAGCTCCCATCTCGAATTCCTTCGCCATGGAGCTCGTCGTCTTCGCATCGCTGCTTGCGGTGTTCCTGCTGATCCGCTCACGCCTGTCCGTCGACAAGCCCGGAGGAATTCAACACATCACCGAATTGTTTCACGGCTTTGTCGATTCTCAGGCCCACGAGATCATCGGCCACGGCAGCGAGAAATTTGTTGCCTTTCTGACCACGCTCGGCGTATTCGTTCTGGGTTGCAACTTGCTGGGCGTGATTCCTACATTTGAATCACCGACCGGGGTTCCCATCGTCCCCTTGGGCTGCGCGATTTGCGCGTTCTGTTATTACAACTGGCAGGGCATCAAGCATCACGGCGTGGCAAACTATTTTAAACATTTCTTCGGACCTCCCATGGAGGGGATGCCGCTCGTGGTTCGTATCTTCCTGGCGGCTCTGATGCTTCCCATCGAACTGGTCAGCCATGTTGCACGGTTGTTGTCGCTCACGGTTCGTCTGTGGGCCAACATTTTTGCCGGGGACTTGGTGACGCTGGTCTTTTTCTCCATGATTCCCATCGGTATCCCGGTCATCTTTATCGGCCTGCACATTGGCGTTGCATTCCTGCAGGCGTACGTTTTCGTGCTGCTGACAATCATTTACCTGAGCGGAGCGGTAGCGGAAGAGCATTAAGGGCAGTTCTCAGTTGTCGGTTCTCAGTTCTCAGTAAATCTCAGATACGCAACGCTCGAACACTGAGAACCGAGAACCGAGAATTGAGAACCGAAAATTGAGAACCGAAAATTGAGAACCGAAAACTGTAGGCTGCAAGCGTGAGGGCGTCTGCACGGGATGACGTCAACCACCCACTGGCGGCAATTTGATACGAGGAGACACACAATGCGTAAGCTTAGTCATCTGTTCATGACCCTGTCCGCTCTCTGCTTCGCCGTCCCTGCCTTCGCGCAGGGCGGTGGCGCCAGCGAGACCAACTGGATTGCCATCACTGCTGGATTTTCTATGGCGATCGCCTCCGCGGTTTGCGGCCTTGCTCAAGGCAAGGCTACCGCCGCTGCCGCCGAAGCCCTGGCCCGCAATCCTGCGGCGCGCCCAGGCATCCAATTTGCCCTTCTTTTGGGATTGGTGCTGATCGAGTCGCTGGCACTGTACACCTTGGCGATTATCTTCTTGAAGGTGAAATAAGCAAGACCCACTGAGAATCAGAAAGCCTCTGCTGGCAAGCAGAGGCTTTTTCAATGTCCCAACCGCAACGGAAAATAACGGCGGTTCAAAGGGATCAGCCGCCAAGCGCGGACTCACTCTTACCACTTCTTTTCATCAACTCCTGGATAGCGTCCCGCGGAGCCTTGCCTTCATGAAGGATGGCATATATCTGCTCCGTGATCGGCATTTCAACGCGCCGGGCTTTGGCCAATCCGACTGCTGCCGTGGTCGTAAAGATTCCTTCGGCGACCATGCCATGCATGCCAGAAACGATTTCCTGCAACTTCCGTCCGCGACCGAGTTCGACGCCCACACTGCGATTGCGCGAAAGCCCGCCCGTACAGGTGAGGACCAGATCGCCCAGCCCAGCGAGGCCGGCCATTGTGTCTGCACGTCCGCCGCAAGCCACGGCCAACCGCGTCATTTCGGCCAGTCCGCGGGTGATCAATGCTGCGACGGAATTGTGCCCAAGTTCAAGGCCGGCGCAGATTCCAGCGGCGATGGCGACAATGTTCTTCAGCGCGCCGCCTAACTCCACGCCAATGACGTCGGTATTCGTGTAGACCCGGAAGCTGGGATCGCTGAACTCGTGTGACCGCCGTCGGATCTCCGTGGGCCACTTCCAACGCGAATGAAGGACCGCTGAGTGCTCCAACACGTGGTCTATGCCCGCCGTTGTCGAGCACTTGCATGATGACCTCGGTCATGCGCAGCAGTGAACTTTCCTCCAGTCCCTTGGTTGCGCTGATGATCAGCGTTTCCGTCCTCAAGTGCGCACGCATTTGTTCAAAGATGCTCCGGCAATGCTGCGATGGCATTACGCTTACCACAATCTGCGCGCCGTTGATCGCCGCTGCCAGATCATTACTGGGCATAACCGAGTCCGGGATGGAACAGCCGGGAAGAAATCTCTCGTTCACGCGCCGTTCCGCGATGGAATCGCACACTTCCTCTTCGTGAGCCCATAGGCGTACGCGATGCGACCCCTTCCGCCCGAGGACGATGGAAATGCCAGTACCCCACGCTCCTGCTCCGATGACGGCGATCTCGCTCATCCGCGCCTCGATCCGATGCGATTCTCAGTGCCGGCGAATAGTCGTCGGATGTTCTCGTGGTGTTTGGCAACAATCAGCAGAGAAACCAGTGAAATGACTGCCAGAGATAACGGCGCACTTCCGTATTGGCGCAGCATCCAAACCAGAAGCGGAAAGAGAGCAACCGCTGCGATCGACCCCAAGGAAACGTAGCGAAACAGGAGTACAACAGCAAGAAAAACACCAACTGCCGCCAGCATGGCCTTGGGAGCGATCATCGCAAACGATCCGAGTCCAGTCGCAACTCCCTTTCCACCTTGGAATTTCAGCCACACGGGGAATATGTGCCCCAAGACGGCGAACAGTGCGGCCAGAGACATTATGCTGAAAGAAAAAACCTCCGGAGTCCGCACTCGGCTACATATGAAGATCGCGAGCCAGACCGCCGCGGCACCCTTCAACGCATCGAGCAACAACGTCGTCACTCCGAGCGCTGGTGACTTGCGCGAGACGTTGGTGGCGCCAATATTCCCGCTTCCAGCCAGCCTTACGTCCTCTCCCCGAAAGATGCGCACTAACAGATAGCCGAAGGGAATCGATCCTAGCAAGTAACTCACGGCAGCGATGAGGAGGACTGTGGACATTGGTTGTTGCAGTTTAATCGTAACGAACTGTCATGCGAGTCTGCGCTACCGCAGAGCAAAAGCGGCCAGCTTTGTGTAGCACGACCCGCCCCGTGATAACTGGCTTTGGTACAAAAAGAAGTCGCGGGCCGTCATGGTACCAAATTCCGGCGTAGGCATGGCGCTGAGTTTTTCCTGGAGGCGCTGAAAGCTCCGGTTTAAGGTGCGGGCTGTACACATGCTCTTCCTTCGGGATGCCGAGCGATGCCATCTTCTCATCAACCTTAGCCGCCAGGGATCCCAGTTGCCGCCCAGCTTCAATCCCGATCCAGAAAACACGCGGCGCTCTCGCGCTGGGAAAGAATCCATGTCCACGAAACTGAATCTCCACCGCACCGGACTCGATCGTTTCCAATGCCTGCTTAATTTCTCCAACCGCTTGCTCAGATTTCTCGCCGATAAACTTCAGCGTGACATGCATCGACTCTGGCTGCACCCAGCGCGCATCCGGAGCGAAACCATGCACGCCTTCCACGTAGCGCGCAATGCGTGCGCGGATCGAATCGTCTATATCAAGAGCGATGAAGATGCGCATGAAAGATAGGAGTCAGCAGCCGATCTCACATCAACTTTCTTCTCAACATATCCAGGGCCATCGTAGAAGCAAACCGGCGTATGCGTTTACGATCCCCCGGGAAATTTCGCTGAACCACTTCGGTACCGCTACTGTTCGCCACCGCGTGAAATACCAAGCCGACGGGCTTCTCGGGTGTGCCTCCGCTGGGACCCGCCACGCCGGTGATGCCCACTCCGAACGTCGACTCGCAGCGATACCGTATGCCTTCAGCCAGGGCTGCGGCCACTTCACGGCTGACCGCGCCGTGCCGCTCGATCATCTCGGCGGGGACGCCTGCAAGCTCCGTCTTGAGTTGGTTCGAATAAACGACAGCTCCGCCGAGAAAATACCGCGAGCTGCCGCTGACCGACGTGATGCGCTCAGCAAGCATCCCGCCCGTACAGGATTCTGCTACAGCCAGCGTGGCATTGCGCATCTGCATCCAGTAGCCCACGATCTGTTCGAGCGATTCGCCATCTCGCGAGTAAACGAAATCATCCAATTCGTCCTCGACCTCGCCGGCTACTTCGTCAACTCGTGTCTGCGCGGCCTCAGCGGATTCGGCGCGCGCGGTGAAGTGCAGTTCAACCTCTCCTCCTCCAGCCAGAATTGTGGTGTCCACGTCAGTATGTCGTTTGTAAATCGGAGCGACGCGAGCGTCGACCTGGGATTCCCCGAGCATCGCGACTTTCAACACGCGAGTCGCGAGAAACGCCGGCGGAACCTTCGCGCTGAGCCGCTGCCGGACCTCCGCCTCGAACAAAGCCTTCAGCTCGTGTGGTGGTCCGGGCAAAAGCACGACGATGCGCTCGCGATCGTCAAACTTCCCACTCAGCCATTGTCCAGGGGCGGTCCCATTCGCATTGGGAAGAGCGGTAGCGCCGTCGAGAACATCCGCCTGCTTGGCGTTGTTGGGCGTCATTTTCCATCCGCGCGAGGCAAAACGTGCCTCCAGTCGGGTCAATATCTCGGGATCACGCCGCATTCCCAGTCCTAGCGCCTCAGCTACCGCTTCGCGCGTGAGATCGTCCTCGGTCGGACCCAAGCCGCCGCTGAAGATGACAATTTCCGAGCGGAGCAGGGCGTGCTGGGCAGCTGCCACCAGCCGCCGCAGATTGTCACCCACAATGCTCTTGAAGGTCACCTCAATGCCGAGCTCGTTGAGTTGCTCGGTAAGGTAAAGCGAATTGGTATCTGTGCGGAAGGGAGTGAGAAGCTCGGAGCCTACCGCGATGATCTCGGCATTCACGCGAAGAAGTTTAAATGAAAACTGCAGAGCACGCCGAGCGCGAAGCAGGAAAGAATGCTCGGCGACAATCACTCGGGTATTAGTGGCAGCCCCGCTATATTCCACGCAAGATGGTGGACCGCATTCGTAGTCGCAAGAACGACTGAGCGTCCCGGAGCAAACGCCAGTCCCACGAGTCCCTGCCCGGCGACTTCCAAATTGGCCTTGCCGTCGGGTGTGATTTTCACAATCCCGCGCTTGCCCGACAGCGACGCGGCTACGTACATATTGCCCGCAACATCGAAGGCCAAGCCTTGCGGCCTCCCCAGTCCTCGGTAGAACGTGCTCACAGTACCGTGAGGATCAATCTTGTGTACGCGGTCGAAGCTCGATGTGGTGGGTCCGGTGACGAACAAATCTCCCTGCGGGCTAAAAGCCAGGTGATAGGCGGAAACGCTGGGCTCCAGCGTTGCAAAAACGAAAACCTGCTGGTCCCGGGCAATCTTGAAGATCGTGCCGCTGCGGTCGCCTACGTACAGGTTCTGGTCTCGATCAAAAGCAATTCCCGTCGCCACGCCCATTCCCTCCGCGTAGGTCGTCATCGTCCCATTCGGCGCCACGTGGTACACCGCGCCGTCATAACGGGATGAAACGTACATCTGACCGGCGCGATCGAATGCAATGGAGGTGGCATTCATCATTTCCGCCACAAAGGGTTTCACCCCGTAGTTCGTGTCAATCTTGAAAATTGCGACCGGAACTTTCTGGCCGCGCGCACCTGAGAATGTGACGTAAATGTTGTGCTCCGCATCCAACGCCGGGTTGGTGACCGGATGCAGGTTCTCGGCGATCGGCACCGCCACCTTCACCGTGTACGAATTGCTGATGTGGCCGTCCGTCGCCACGACGACTGGACCCGAGGTCGCGCCTTCGGGCACGCGGGCGATGAGAAAGGCATCGGAACTGACCACGACAGCGCCCTCGACCTCGCCGAACTGTACCCGTGGACGGTTCAACTCCTGCGGCCGCAATCCCGCGCCCATGATACGGACTTCCCCCCCAGCCAGCGCCAGCGCCGGGGCCACAGCCTCGATGTGCGGACCGCCGTTAACGTTTTTCTTACCCAAAATACGGTTGGAAAATACCATGAACGTCAACTTCCTTGGGGAACGCCAACTCTCCTACGGTATTAGTAGACCAAAATGGAGCAGGAGATGCATTACGATCAAGCCGTAAAGCCCGGCGGCAACGTCGTCCAGCACGATGCCAGTCCCCTCCGGAAGCTGTTCCAGTTGGCGCACAGGCGGCGGCTTGACGATGTCAAAGCCTCGGAAAAGTATAAAGCCCGCCAGAAAAGTTTTCCATGCCAAGGGAACCGCAATCAGCGTGATTAGTTGCCCCGCCACTTCGTCGATCACCACAAACTGAGGATCTTTCAGCCCGGACGCCCGTGCCACCCGCGTGGACGCAGGGATGCCAATCAGCGTGACCAGCAGGGCCAACGCAGTCACGACCGGAGTTCGCAGCGACGGAGCAAGCCCATAAGCCAGGGCAGCCCACAGCAGCACAGTGATCGCCGATCCCCAACTACCCGGCCCCGGGCGCAACCGCCCGACGCCGAAAAATGTTGCAATCAGCGTTGCCCCGAGTGACGCAGGCGGGCGGGAGGGTGGCGGGATGTCAGCGCTGCGATTAGGCTCCGCGGTTGCTGGATATTTCACGAGTCTTCGTCCAGATCGTTCGGACCACTCTCTGACACCGCATCGCTGACATCTGTGACCGGCGACGCAATCACGTACGCCCCGCTCGCCCACTTGCCGAGGTCAATGGTCCGGCATCGGTCGCTACAGAAAGGGAACTCCGCATCCGTGCTTTTCACGGTTTTCTTGCAGATTGGACAACGGAGTTTGACCGCGCGCTTGCGTGACATACAGATTCTTATTGTAGAGGGAAGAAGCCGGATTGAAGATTGAAAAACGCTGAAGAAGCCAGGCTTTACACAATCTTCGCCACCAAATCGTAGTCATGCGCTTCCGTGATCTGGCAGCGATAGAACTGGCCCGGCTGGGCGTCCACTTCTTCAGGAAATTCGTTCACAAAGACTTTGCCGTCAATCTCGGGCGCGTGCATCGCCGTACGACCTTCCAGCAGCAAGTCGCTCTCTTCGGAGGTGCCTTCGAGAAGCAAGTCAAACTCGCGTCCTACCAGCGCTCTTTTTTTCTTCTTGCTGATCTGCCGCTGGACGCCCATCAGATGCTTGCGCCGGCGCTCAATTTCGCGCGGCGAAAGTTTATTGTCCAGGCCGTAAGCCGCGGCGCCTTGCTGGTCTGAGTAGGCGAAGGCTCCCATCCAATCGAATTGCGCAGCACGTACAAAATCGCAAAGCTCTTCGAATTCCTTGTCGGTTTCGCCGGGGAAGCCGACGATAAACGATGTCCGCAATGTCACGTCAGGAATCGTGCGGCGCATCTTTGCAATCGATCGCAGAAACACATCCGCTCCGCCCCCACGCTTCATGCGTTTCAAGGCCGAAGCCGAAGCGTGCTGCAGCGGTACGTCCATGTAAGAGCAAATTTTTTCGTGGCTCGCGATTGTCTCCAGCAGTTTGCCAGTGATCTTATTGGGATAAGCGTAAAGAAAGCGAATCCAGCGCAAGTCCTCGATCCCGGCGAGCTTCTCCAATAATTGGGCTAGGCCGTCTTTGAGGCCTAAATCCTCGCCATAGCAGGTCGTATCCTGGCCGATCAAAGTAATTTCCCGGACCCCGCTCTGCGCCAGTCGCTCGGCCTCTGCCACTACCGACTCGAAGCGCCGTGAACGGAACTGTCCCCGCAACTGAGGAATAATGCAGAAGCTGCAGGGATGATCGCAGCCCTCCGCAATCTTGATGTAGGCCATGTGCCGCGGCGTGGCCAGAATTCGGGGCGTGGCATCGTCGTAAAGATAGTTGGGCAGATCGCCGATCGCGCCGTCCCATGATTCCCGCGAAAAGCGTCCCTGTGCAGCTCGAGCATCACCCTCGGGTCGCGACTGCAGCACTACAAACGGCGAATCACTGCGCACTGGAGCGGGCGCGAAACCGGTGGCGGCAAGGATTTTCTCCAGTTCCCCGGTCCCGACCACAGCGTCTACCTGAGGAATGTTCTTGCGGATATCGTCGCGGAACCTCTCTACCAGGCAGCCGGCGACCACGAGTTTCTTTGCCTGGCCACCGCTCTTGTGGCCGGCCATTTCGAGAATCGTGTTGACCGACTCCTGTTGCGCGCTTTGGATGAACGAGCAGGTGTTTACCACGATGACGTCAGCATCCTCGGCGCGAGTGGTCAACTCGGCACCGGCGCGCGCCAGGAAGCCCATCATGACTTCGCTGTCCACCAGGTTCTTGGGGCAACCCAGGCTCACAAAGCCCACTTTTTGGGGCCGATTGGTCTGCGGAGTCTCCAGGGATTTCCCAGCCGGGTCGCTAATTGTGAGTTCCTTCAACGGCATGCAATCTGTCTATTTTAGCATTCTCCAGTGCGGCGCCCCGTTAACGCACCTCTTGAACCGTCGTGTGACCGTAGGCACCACGAAAGATAGCATCGGGGCACTCAAAGAGGCTGCTGTCGTGCTACGCTAACTTTTATCGCCGTAAACTTATAAACCACTTCTCAGGAGGGGAAATGTCTGGGAAACAACTCTGGATTGGGGTCCTCGCCGTGGTGACGATTCTCGCGGTCTCGGCGGCCGCTCAGGATGAGAAGAACGAACTGACCGGCATGATTGGTCGCACCATCATCAGCGACCAGGGCATCAAGGGCGCGACGTATTTCAATCCTTTTGTTCGCTCGGGCAAGGGCCTGAGTTTTGAAGTCAACTACGCGCGCAGGTTTATTGCGACACAAGTCTTCGCCATTTCTGGCGAAGTGCCGGTAGTTTTCAATCCCGACGAAGACCTGAACGCTGGTGCCAACGTTGTCCCCATCGACTACAGCGCTTTTTTCATCGCTCCCAGTGCTCGCTTGAATCTGTTCCCCACCACAGCATTTTCTCCGTGGATCAGCTTCGGCGGAGGATTCGGACATTTCGGTGAAAACAAGACGCTCCTCTACGGCGGCACAAACCCGGGCAAATCCAAGACCACGGGTGTCATCCAGGCGGGGATTGGCTTGGACGTGAAATTTTGGCACCGTTTCAGCATCCGCGGTGAGGCCCGCGACTTCTGGTCGGGCGAGCCGGATTTCCCGCTTGCGGCCACCGGCAAGACCCGCCAGCACAACTACTTTGTGGCCGGCGGCGTCATCTGGCATTTCTAATCAAGCGGACTTTCCCGGCGATTACCGAGCGACGAGGCGGAATGTGATTCGGGCGCCGCGGAGTAGGTTCTCAGACGAGCGATTGTCTTTCCATCCCTAGGGTTGGTTACTTCCCAGCCGCCGACACTACTTCCTCGTACAACTCCGGCAGCCGTTCCGCATCGTCCGCGGAGTTTCCGAAGCGCGCTGATTCGTAGGCCTGGGTGAACTGCGCAACTCGGGTCCGCAAGCGCTCGTCCTCAATCTTCCTCACGAATTCCTGGGGTGTGTTCCCGGGCAGTCTTTGCATTCCCCATCGCGCCAAAGAACGCGCCATTCGCTCATACCACATGGCCGCCGCCTGTTCCGGAAACCGCTCGGGATGGGAACGCAGCCGCTTCTCTTGGATCATTCTCGCAACCCGGGCCGCATTTCCTAGCAGGAGAAGCAGCACCGCAATGCCAGATCCGAAAGCGACCCATCTTCGGGGCGAGCCTTCCATATGCTGCTGGCCGCGACGCGCCCAAGCCACCATGGACTCATAACGGCTGCGTGCCCATGCTCGCGCCCGCTCCCAAGACGCGCGGGTTCCACCCAGTGCCGCCTGCCCTAAAACGTACTGGTGCGAGGTGTCGTAGCTGATGATCCATTCCCGCCAGAATGACGACATAGCGTCCAGGTAGAGCCCGATGCGGTCCCATCCTTGCGGCGTCCCCGCGTTTCCAGCAGGTGTCGGATCGAAACTTTGCCAGCCATAGCCCGGGAAAAAGGCCTCCACCCAAGCATGTGCGTTCTTCGCTCGAACCACGTAATTTCCGGTAAGGTCGTTGAATTCATCGCTACGGAATCCGTTTACCACGCGCGAGGGGATTCCAAGCGTCCGCAGCATTACGGCCATTGTAGAAGCGAAGTACTCGCAATGGCCCTGCTTTCGTTCAAACAAGAAATTTGCCAGTGGATCCTTCACCGCCGTCCGCGGCAACTGTAGCGTGTAGCCAAAGTGCGTCTTCAGGTAGTGCTCGAGTGCCGACGCCTTGTCGTAGTTACTGGACGCCGAACTGGCAATCTGCGCCGCCAGCCGGGGGATGCGTGGGTCTACCACGGGCAGGCGTAAATAATTCCCGGTGACTTGCGGCGGATAGTTTTCTGAGGCCTTGCGCAACTGTTCCGGTGAGGGCGTGCCGATGTCCGAATCGGCTTCATAGACGCCGATTTGATGCTGCCCGTCGAGATCGTATACCGCCGCGCCAGCATCCACTGAAAGAGTCTGGTACGCTCCTTTCACACTGCGCGCCCAGGGCGCCAGAAAGAAAACGTTCGTGCCGATCGGTTCCATCAGCACCCGATAGTGGATGATCTTCTCGCGGGTGGTGGGCCCGTCCGCCCCGGGAGGCCGTCCGATCTTCGTACCAAACGAAGGAATGGCAAAACTATTGTCCGCTCCGCGCTGCAGTGGGAATTGCTGCCGCAGGTTCGACCAGCTATGTCCGTCGAAATCCGCCAGCGCCACGCCGCGCCAGCGCAGATCGTAAGTGCCCACTTTATCGCCATCGATCTGGACGTGCATCACTACGGCATTCGACTGCTGAATCTGCCCGATTCGGCCCAATTGCACGCGGTCGCTGAATCCAGTAGAGAAATCCGTCCCAAAGGAGTACGCGCCCATGTACCCTGCGGACATACGAGGCAGCACAAAGAAGACAGCCGCTGCTCCGGCCATGATCAACAACATCAGCGCGGGAGTTACCCTCGCCAGGGAAAATGCCAGGTGACGGTGTTCCTGCAGATCATTTGTGTGCCGCGCCTGGATGCTGGCAGCACGTCCAGAGCGCCCCATCTCCATCAGCACAAACGTTGTCACGGCCATCAGCATGAAGCCGGTGAAGAACAGCAGAAACACGCTATCCACGGTTAACACGGACGCCGCCAGCACCATGAGAAAGGCCAAAATCGCCAGCATCACGTGATCGCGTTCCCGGCGCAGCGAGAACATCCGGATCACTACGGCAAACAGCGCCAGATGTACCGTGGCAGTCAGAAAGCTGCGGGAAAACAGAAGGAAATCCGCAAGGAAGAATACGAAATAGGCGATCGTCAGTGGACCGGTCCAGCGCTCCGAGATCACCACCCGTCTCCGCTCCGCCAGAAGATACCCCCGCACCGCGAGGGCAGCTCCGACCAGCAGCGTTGTAGTTAGCACCAGTCCACCTGTGCTCGCCAGGGCGCCAAAGCCGGTTAATACAAGAAGATAGAGAGATAGTTCAAAGTAGTGCTCGACCGCCTTCTGAAGCGGAATGACGCGGAATTGGGAGACCTGTGCAGCCATGGAATCGGGGCAATGAAACCAGAAACTCTATTGTTCGACAATCAAACCAAGAAGGGAAGACTTTCCGGAAAGTTTCTTGCACCAAAAGTCACATATGGTCGGCGGCACCTCTTCGGCGGTATCGGCAATCTTCTCAGGTATATCCCGTCGCCGCCTTGCAGCAACCGGCACCCATGCGAGTTAACCAGCCGCGCCGTTGTGGAATTCGCTCTATCGAAAGGGGTCCGGACGACATCCAATGGACCAGTCTGAGCTCGGATTGCGAATGCTAGAATGATTCAGGTCAGGCATCGGTCTTACGCGACGTACTCCCGCCAACCCCGCCAGGTCCGGAAGGAAGCAACGGTAACGGGCTCTTGCGTGTGCAGTGAGTCCCCGGTGCCTGGCTTATTTTCACGCTTCTTCGGAAGCGGCGGCTTGCTTGGCCAGGTTCTCAGAATGCGGCGTAGTCTTCCTTCACGGGTTCCGCGACAAAGCGAAAACTTTACCCGCCCTTGACGAGTCTTTACGCAAGAAACGCCCTCCTGGGACATCACAGAGGAGAAGGCTTCCGGCAGATGTAATTGCCGGGGCAGGAGGAACGGGAATATGAGTGTTGTTCCGTTACGCGCAGCTAATCCCGCAGTCACCATTCGAGTATCCGGACAATTATTCCGAGGCCATCTTACGTATCTGGACCAGGTCGTCCGCTCGGCCGTGGAGTGCGGCTTGCGGGCCGTTGTCGATCTGCAGCAAGTAGTTGAACTGGACCGTGCCGCGCTGCTTTACTTGATGCGAGGCGAAGGCCATGAATTTGCTATGGTCGCTTGCCCGGACTTCATCCAGCAACGGATGCGCCATGAAAGGCAAGCGGCCGCTGCCTAGGATGTTGACAACCTTCATTGATGCTCAACGACGACTTCAAGACCAGCGTGCGTGTGAAACTCTACCAGATGTTCGTGGCAGGTGGTCGATGCCCCACGAAGGAGGAGCTTGCGCTGGCGCTCGATTGCAGTCTTTCCGATGTGGCGGCGGCCTATCGAGAGTTGGCCGCCGCCCACGTGCTCGTCCTGCAGCCTGGCAGCGGAGAGGTCTTGATGGCAAACCCGCTCTCGACGATTCCAACGCCGTTCGTTGTGGAGACGCACGATAAAGCCGCAGTGCGAAGCTGGTACGGCAATTGCATCTGGGATGGTTTGGGTGTGATTGCCATGCTGCGCACTGACGGCCGGGTGCTCACGTCCTGTGCTTGCTGCGGAGAAGGTATGACTGTCAGCGTGAGGAACGGCGCTGTGGTCTCCGAACCGGCGGGAGTCGTCCACTTTGCTATTCCCGCCAGGCACTGGTGGGACGATATAGTCTTCAATTGAAAGACCATGCTTCTCTTCCGGTCGGAAGAGCACATCGATCGGTGGTGCTCTGCCTGGAAGTTGCCTCGCGGCGCAACTCTGACCGTGGAACAGGGCTGGAGACTGGCCGACGCATGGTATCGGGACCGGCTCTCGCCCAATTGGCGGCGGCGCACGGTCGACGAGGCGCACGACCTGTTCAGCTCTCTGGGACTGGTATCGGATTTTTGGCGATTCAGCTAAGCCTGTCTGTTCTAGTTCGACCGTTACGGTTAGACATTCTGCTCCCAATCATTCAAAATATTGAGTTTCCTTCATACAGGAGCTCTCATTGACTACACCGGTCCGCGCCAGAGCGAAGATCAGCGCCTTAGGTACCTATGTGCCGCCCCGCCTTCTCACCAACGCCGACCTGGAGAAGATGGTCGACACGTCCAATGATTGGATCATGTCCCGCGTCGGCATCAGCGAGCGCCACATCGTCGACAAAGGCGTCGCTAGCAGTGATCTCGCCGTGGAAGCATCCAAGAGGGCGCTTGCTCAGCGTGGCCTTGCTCCTACTGATATCGATGCCATTATCGTCGGCACGGTCACTCCCGACATGCTTTTCCCCTCAACGGCTTGCCTGGTACAGCACAAGCTAGGTGCCAAGGGTGCCTGGGGCTTCGATCTCTCTGCAGCATGCTCGGCCTTTCTATATGCGCTGCAGACGGGAGCCCAATTCATATCCACCGGAGCGCACAAGCGGGTGCTCGTGATCGGCTCCGACGTAATGTCGTCAATCATTGATTACACCGATCGCGCCACCTGCGTGATCTTCGGCGACGGTGCGGGGGCCGCGATCCTCGAAGCCTCGGAAGATGATTCTGTCGGCCTGATCGATTTTATCCACGAGGTTGACGGATCCGGAGGATGCTCCCTGTACATGCCGGGAGGGGGAAGCCTGAATCCCTCGAGTCACGAAACTGTCGACAAGAAAATGCACTATGTTCACCAGGATGGCCAGCAGGTATTCAAGTTCGCCGTCCGTAAACAGACCGAAGTTTGCGAAAAGTTGCTCGCCCGCAACGGTCTCAAGGGCTCCGATATCGATGCCTTCATTCCTCACCAAGCCAACCTGCGCATCATCAACGCGACCGCCGAGCGCCTGGGCCTGCGCCCGGAAAGCGTGGTAGTCAATATCGAACGCTATGGTAATACGACCGCCGGCACCATTCCGCTGGCCATGAACACGGCGGTTGAGGAAGGCAAGCTAAAGAAGGGAAGTCTGGTGCTGCTGGCCTCAGTGGGCGCCGGCTTTACCGTTGGGGCCACGCTATTGCGCTGGGCTTTTTAAACGCAGCGCCCGCAATTCTTCTTCCGCGGCCGCGAAGACACCACGAAGCACAACGCCACCTTATTCCGGCGTTTAGGCGGTTCTCCGCCGGCCTTTAAGCTCGCCCTGCGCATGCTCCTTGCTGAGATAGGTAGCGATGTTGTCATTAAGAACGCTAAGCGCGTTCGACTCCCGAACACTCAGGACGTTGCCCAGTTCACGCAGACCCTGCGCCACCGTGGCGGTGCGGGTGGCTCCTTCGACGTCTCTACCAATCTGCATCCCAGGTATCCCGGCCAACCGCGCATCGTCAAGAGAAACGAGGGCATTGACCAATATTTCTACAAAGCGGGACATCTGCTCAACCGCCTTTTCATAGCGTGTGACGTAATACATGGCGGCGTTTCCGTGGAGCGCTACCGCAATGCGGTCCATGGTACGCTTTGGCGATTCCGCGGTGGCGAGGTCCCGCTGTAAGCTCTCCACCTCCTTGGTGGCTGTGAGAATGGTCCGAAAAATCATGGGAGAGTAGCCGTCGTGCGCGACCGCAGCAAGCAGCCTCAATTCCTCACCCAAGACCTGAAGACCTCCGGTCAGCTGCGACGCTTCGAGTTCGAGCCCATTGACCCGATCGCTGATTTCCACAGCGGCTGGCGACTTGTACCACCCCGTGACCGACACCGAGAGCATGACACCATCGTCTCGCAAGACTCGGTCGATTTCTTCCTTAGAGGCGACGGGGGACAACCTGCTCTCGATTTCACTCGCGACCGAGGCTGCTGCTGCAATCATGGCGGCCCCGTCTTTCATCATCAGTTTCAGCCTTTGCACCTCCGACGCGATGCGCATCAAGCGCTCCCGCAGTCGAGCTGCCTTTTCACTCTGTACCGCGCGCCGGTTTCGTCTGGTAGTGTTCACGTATGTAACTACCGCGACTACCGCCGAAAGCATGGTTCCAATCGACCCAATGGTCCGGATCCACTCGTGTATCTGCATCTGTACACCTCCAACCACGTAAAGAGAGTACGCCTCCTCGGTCGAAACAGGGAACTCAAGAACAACAGCTGGGAGTCCAATTCCTTATGCCTGCGCTCGTGACGTTCGTAACTCTCCTTCGTGCATTTCAATGGCACATTCAAGCAAAGCACTGTTAATGTTCTCGGAGCGTCCACCTCACGTGGGGATGTGGCGAGCGCGTAAGACCATGATCCGCAATGTCTGCTGTGTTTTGTTGGTGCTCGGCTGGTTCGGGCAGGCCGCGGCGCAGCAGTCCGACCCGCGTGAGAGCAAGCTTGTCGTGCTGGAACACCTTTGGAACGAAGCGCAAGTCAATCGCGATTCCGCATCCTTGGACGCCCTTGTCGCCGAGCGCTTCATCAATACCGAATACGACGGTGAAGTGAGCGACAAAACCAAATTTCTTTCTGACATCAAGGATCCGCTATTCAAACCAACCGCTGCGAACATTCAGGGCGTCAAAGTCAACCTTTTCGGCGATACGGCCGTCATCACCGGCATCTATCGCACCAAGGGCACCTACCAAGGGAAGCCCTATGACCACCTGGGCCGCTTCACCGACACCTGGATCTCGGAAAACGGCAAGTGGCAGTGCGTCGCCAGTCATACCAGCCTGCTGAAGAAGTAAGCTCGCTCATTCCGCAACTTAAGCCGTTCAACGCGTTGTGTTCGCCGCACCTTGCCGAGGTAACCCTCCATAGGATCTTTTTATGCTAGAAATGCGCGCCCATAGCGGGCTTGCGGTGATCTAATCAGGACCGGGATGGCTTGGGCATCCCGCTCAGGAACCGCCGCATGGAAGCGACCTCTAAGCCTCGCACGTGGAAGGTCCTGCTGGCCTTCACCATTATTTACTTTGTATGGGGCTCCACGTTCCTGGCGATCCGCGTAGGCGTTCGCGAGGTTCCGCCGTTCCTGCTTGCGGGTATGCGCTTCTTCGTAGCCGGAATCGTCCTCTATGCCTGGATGCGTGCGAAGGGCACGCCCTCACCTGCACTCCGTGAGTGGGCAGCGGCGTCCTTTCTAGCGATCTTGATCTTTGTGCTCGATTACGGCCTGCTCTTCTGGGCCGAGAAGCGAGTTCCCTCAGGAATCGCAGCTGTCATGATGGCGACAATTCCCGTATTCATGGCGCTTTTCGAAATCCTCATCCTGCGCACGCAGCACCTCACCACGCGGCTCGCCGTTGCTTTGCTGGTAGGGCTTGCTGGTGTCGCCGTGCTCATGAACCGTACGGTGAGTTTGGGCGAAGGGCCAATCGATACCGCAGGCGCTTGCGCTCTGATGGTGGCTGCACTCAGTTGGTCCGTGGCGTCGGCCCTCACTCGCAGGTTGCCGCTGCCCCAGGAAAAAGTCATGAGCTCCGGTTCTCAAATGCTTGCCGGAGGCGTGCTGCTCACATTGACAGCGGCTTTGCTCGGAGAGTTCCGCGGCTTCCACGTACAGGCAGTCTCCCGTGCTGCCTGGCTGGCGTTGCTGTACCTGATCGTGGCGGGCTCGATCGTCGGCTTTACTGCCTACGTCTGGCTGATCCATCACGAATCGCCGACAAAAGTCGGCACCTATGCGTATGTGAATCCGGTGGTGGCGGTTCTGGTCGGCTACTTCCTCGGAGGAGAAGCGATCGGCCTGCGCACGATCGTCGGGACGCTGTTGGTTTTGGTCAGCGTGGTTGTGATCACGACCGCACCGTCGAAGAAACGCGAGCCGTCGTTGATGGAAGAGTCACAACCGGCAGTCGAACCGTAGAGGCTCGTTGTCGCCCCTGTGGCAGCTGTTTACGGCCGCGTCATCTTCTCCGGTCGCATGAGCTGGTCGAATTCCTCGCCCGTCAGATATCCAAGCTTCAACGCAGCGTCACGTAAGTTGGTGTGCTCGACGTGCGCGGTGTGCGCGATCTGTGCGGCCTTGTCGTATCCAACCTTCGGCGCCAGCGCGGTCACCAGCATCAGCGAATTCTTCACATACCAATCGGCCTTGGCGCGATCTACCTCAATGCCCTTGATCATGTAGTCGACGTATCCGTGGCAGGCGTCGGCGATCAACGTGACCGAGTGCAGGAAGTTATAAATGATCACAGGCTTGAACACGTTAAGTTCGAAATTGCCCTGCGAGCCGGCGAATCCGACCGCAGCGGTTGCTCCATGTACCTGCACGCACACCATCGTCATGGCTTCGCACTGCGTCGGGTTTACCTTGCCTGGCATGATTGACGAACCCGGCTCGTTCTCAGGAATGGAAAGCTCGCCCAGGCCGCATCGCGGACCCGAAGCCAGCCAGCGGATGTCGTTCGAAATCTTCATCAGCGAGGCGGCCAGAGTCTCCATCGCGCCCTGCGCAAACACGATCTCGTCATGGGCCGAAAGGGCGGCGAACTTGTTGGGATGCGAACGGAAGGGAAGCCCCGTGAGTTCGGCGATCTTTTTCGCGGCGCGCTCCGCAAATTCGGGATGCGCATTCAAACCCGTGCCAACCGCGGTTCCGCCGATAGCAAGATCGTAGAGACCGTCGAGCGCTTGCTCCAGCCGCTTGATGTCGCGCTCCAAAAGGCTGGCCCATCCGCCGAACTCCTGTCCGAAAGTCAGAGGGACGGCATCCTGCAGGTGGGTTCGGCCAATCTTGACCACGTCTTTGAATTCCTTTGCCTTGGCCTCGATCGCGTCATGCACGCTCTTGATCGCCGGGATCAGCGCGTTCTTAACCCGCTCTGCTGCAGCAATGTGCATCGCCGCCGGAAACGTGTCGTTCGACGACTGCGACATATTCACGTGGTCGTTGGGGTGAATCGGCTTCTTCGATCCCATTTCGCCGCCCGCGAGCTCGATGGCGCGGTTCGAGATCACTTCGTTCACGTTCATGTTCGTCTGCGTGCCACTGCCGGTTTGCCAGATGCGCAGGGGGAATTGGTCATCGAGCTTTCCCGCAATCACTTCGTCAGCAGCCTGCACGATAAGTTTGGTTTTATCCGCAGGAAGTTTGCCCAAGTCTTGATTAACCAGCGCGCACGCCTTTTTGAGGATGCCGAATGCCCGGATCAATTCCGGCGGCATGATGTCGCGTCCGATGTTAAAGTGCAGCAGCGAGCGCTGCGTCTGCGCGCCCCAGTAGACATTTGCCGGGACTTCGATTTGTCCCATGCTGTCGGATTCAACGCGCGTGCGAGCGGCCTTTTCTAGGTTTGACATGGCGCTTGTAGGGTGAGCGTATGGCCCTGTAGAGAACTTTGAATTATAGCAACGTTAACTCGCCGGGGATGCGCCAGAGTGCGGAGCGGCCCTGCCGATCATGTCCGCAATTCCGCAGCATTCGCGCATGCTAGAATCTCCGTTTCCCGTCCATGCCCGCAAGACTCGGTGTGGCTATTTTGGTCCGGTCGTACATGCCCAATATCCTCGCCACTGAATCCGTGCCCGACACGCTGCCCAAGCCCAAGGCAGAGCCTCGCCCCGAGATACGCTCTGATGTTTTGGTCATCGGTGCCGGTCCCACCGGGCTGGCCTGCGCCATCGAGGCCCAGAAGCTCGGCCTCAAGGTCATCGTCGTCGACAAGGGATGCCTGGTGAATTCGCTCTTCCACTATCCTGCCGGGATGATCTTTTTCACTACCCCGGAGCTGCTCGAAATCGGCGACATCCCGTTCACTACGGCACTGCAGAAACCAACCCGCGAAGAAGCCCTCGAGTACTACCGCAAAGTTTCGGAGCACTACCACCTCGATGTTCGGCAGTATGAGTGGGTCAAGACCGTCATGGGCGAGGATGGGAACTTCAGCATCACAGCGACTGACCGCGCCGGACGTCCGCACGACTATCGCACTCGCAAGGTCATCGTCTCGACCGGCTATTACGATCTCGCCAACCAGCTTGGCATTCCCGGCGAGGATCTCCCCAAGGTCTCGCACTATTACGGTGAACCTCACCCGTACTATGACAGCGAGGTGCTGGTGATCGGGGGCAAGAACTCCGCCGCAATCGCCGCTCTCGACCTTTGGCGCCACGGTGCCCGCGTCACGCTGGTGCACCGTGAGGCGCAGTTGCACCATCACGTGAAGTATTGGATCAAGCCCGATCTGGAAAACCGCATCAAGGCGGGAGAAATTGAAGCGTACTTCAGCAGCAGCGTGCAAGAAATTGGAGTGGACCACGTCGTGGTCAATACACCGCGCGGCCCCATCCGCCTGAAGAACGACTTTGTCCTCGCTCTCATCGGCTACCATCCCGACTATGATTTTCTGCGCAGCATGGGCATTGAACTATCAGAAGAGCAATGCCGCCCGGTATGCGATCCGGTGTCTCTCGAGAGCAACGTTCGTGGAATTTATGTGGCTGGCGTTATCGTCGCGGGATCCCGTACCAATGAAATCTTCATCGAGAACGGGCGCTTCCACGGGAAGCAAATCGCCGAAGACCTCAAGCGGAAATTACGGCCGCAGAACTAAGGAACGATTACTCTGGCTCCGAATTCCCAAATCCCAGCTCGAGCAGTTACCCTAGCCATTTGCCATGGAACCCGAACCAGAGCACAGCACACCATCGATCTCCTATACACTTTCCATCTATACGCTTCTGCTGCAACTCACCGGTCACGCCAGTTCGGTCGCTCTGGCGCTGGTTCTCCAAGTCCTGCCGCAGACGCTGATTGGTCCTACGGCGGGCGTGGTCAACGACCGTCTGCGCCGCAAACGTGTAATGATCGCGGCTGACCTTGTCCGCTTCGTCGTTGTCCTGGCAATGCTGCTGGTACGCTCGCGTTCCATGGTGTGGCTCGTCTACCCGCTGCTGGTGGCGGAAACTACCATGGCGGCATTCTTCGAGCCCGCGCGCAGTTCGGTGATCCCCAACATCGCTGACCGCGGAGAAGTCCTCATCGCCAACACGCTTTCTTCAGCGACGTGGTCGGTGAACCTGTTGGTCGGCGCTTCGGTCGGCGGAGTCGTTGCTGCTTTCTTCGGACGCGACACTGTCTTCATCCTGAACGCGCTGTCGTTCCTGGCGTCTGCGCTACTCATCAGCGGAATGCACTTCGCCGAGCCGCACGCGGAATCCTCGCCGCCGCTGAGGCCTCGAGACCTGCTCGACTTTTCTCCTGTACTTGAGGGCATTCGCTACGTGCGCAATCACCGCACGCTCTTTCCTACAGTCTTCGCCAAGGCCGGTGAGCTCATGATCGGACCAAGTTGGGTGATCTTCACCGTGATGGGAGAGCATGAATTTGCCGTGCACTGGCACCATATCGATCAAGCACGGGGAGCTATGCTCGGCATGAGCATTCTGCTGGGCGGACGCGGCCTGGGAGCGTTGGTAGGACCGCTCGTCTTCGCGCGCTGGGCGGGTCGCGCGGACCGTAGGTTGCGCCTTGGCATATTCCTCGGTTATCTCTTGACTGCTCTCGGTTACACTCTTCTCGGCGGCAGCCGCACCGTCTGGATCGCGAGCGCGTGCGCGATGCTGGCGCACATGGGAGGCTCGACCGTCTGGGTCTTCTCCACCACGTTGTTGCAGCTCCACACCGACGACCGCTTCCGGGGACGGGTGTTCGCCGCCGACCTTGGCTTCTCCATGCTGACGATTGCCGTGGGGGCTTACCTGTGTGGACGTTTTCTGGATTGGGGGATTTCCGCGCGCACAGTCGCAACTTGCACAGGACTGATCATGCTGCTTCCGGCAGCTTTGTGGGCGCTAGCAATGCGTGCGTGGAAGGATGAACCTGCGACGGCGGCGATGCGATAGGAGACTTGAACGGGAGGAGATCGGCGCCGGAAGCCGGAGTCCGGGTGCCGGAACCGTCTCAGGCCAGGCGGTCAATCTTAGCGGCCATGATGAAGTCGCTCTCGGTCAAGCCGTCAATCTTATGCGTCCACAGTGTGATTTCCGCCTTACCCCAAGTCAGTAGGATGTCTGGATGGTGGCCCTGATCCTCGGCTACGGCGCCCACCTTATTTACGAAGTCTAGGGCCTTAAGGAAGTCCGGGAAAGTAAAAGTGCGCACAATGTGATGCTCGTTCACTACTTTCCAATGAGCCCACTCTGGCAGTTGCTTATGTACCTGTTCGAGCTCCTTTCCGCTCAGTGGCGGTACTCCGCCGCGGCAGGGGACGCACGTTTTTTCAGCTAGTTGTTCGGTCATAGAGTCTCCGATACACATTGTAGCGGTTCAAGGATTGGGACATTTTTTTACTTGCGGCCAGTCTGAGCGCGCAGGGCTACAACCAGACCCTTCTTCCGTATCTCATTCACGGCCAGTTCGATCTTGGGTCCCTTAGCGGCGGCAATGAGATCCTGTTCTAGGGAATGAAGCCGCCGTGCCTTGTCCTGGCGAACTAATTCGCTAATGCATTTACTCAGGGCCATAGAACCCTCTCTTAGTTATTCCAGACTTACATAAACTTCCGGCGCCTAACCTGGATTATTCACGAAGGCTCTAGCCAAAAAAGAAAGGATGCTCTAAAAGGAATGATGAACACTGGGTTAGCAGACCCAGCAGTCCCTTTCGGAGCATCCATCGCTTGATACAAAGTGTTTTACCACAGCTGACCTTCTCCTTCTACCGTCATCAATCCATCCGCGCCGATTTTTCCGGCGG
>WNFN01209141.1_pt2 | contig 22206 bp, 28 predicted proteins | sample 5400161 | NCBI WGS metagenome assembly WNFN01 (sample SAMN13153353, study PRJNA577476) | soil metagenome | isolation source: 80 cm saprolite on Douglas fir-dominated hillslope | place: USA:California | collected 2013-09-17 | reverse complement strand
AGGGACTTGCGCAGCGTCCAGGGGTTGGTCGCCCCGCCCCGGACCGTCGGGTCGCTGGCGATCAGCACGCACTCGGTATCGCAGACCACGCCGATGCCGGTGACGACGCTGCCGCCGACCGGGAAGCCGGTTCCGTAGCCCGCCAGCGGCGAGAGCTCGAGGAACGGGGAATCGGGATCGATGAGCAGCTCGATCCGCTCGCGGGCCATCAGCTTGCCCCGGGCGCGGTGCCGCTGAACGTACCTCGGCCCGCCGCCGGCCAGGGCCTTGGCGTGCTCGACATCGAGTTCGGCCAGCCGGGCCAGCATGGCACCGCGGCGTGCGGCGTACTCCGGTCCGCGGGTGTCGAGTGCGCTGGCGAGGAGGCTCACATGCCGAACGATATTCGCCGCGCGCTCCGGCCACCAGGCGCCCGTCCGTGCTCAGATCCGGACCACGGCGATCCGCTCCGCCTTCCGCCGTCCTGGCTCCTCGGTAAGGCGAGCCATGTCTTCGGTGTCGCTGGTGACCAACACGACGGGTCGCGGCTGGGCGAGCGCGACCACGGCGAGGAGCGCGTCGAGGGCGCACTTGTGGCCCGACAGCCCGGTCCGGCCGAGCAGTTCGCCTGCCGCCCGGCCCTGTTGCTGCCCGATCGGCACCACGGTCACGTTGCTGAGGATGCGGTGCACTGGCGCGTCCCTCGGCCCGCCACGCAGGACCTCGACTAGTGTCGATGCGGCGGTAACGATTTCCGCCTCGGCCTTATAGGTATCCCGGGCCAGCGACACAGTCAGCGAGTTTCCGTTGGCGAGCCTGACCAGTCCCTCCGCGTCCAGAACGAGCGTCCCGCCTACTCGTCGTCGGCTTCCTCGTAGTTTGGCCACATCCGCCTCGTCTGCTCCCGTACCTCCGGAGGGACAGGACCGTACTCCGCCTCAAGCTCGTCCAGCAGTTCGCCTAGCTGATCATGCTTGATCTCGCGCTCTACTGCCTCGGTCACGTACCGGCTGAATCCTCCCGCGCCCGTTCGCGCGCGCACCGCCTCGGCCAGTTCCTCGGGCATGGACACGCTCACCTTCCGTACTTTGCTCTCGTGCAGCCGAGCGCTCTCGTCTATGAGAAGCTCAACCGGAAGCGCAGTCATGATGCTCTTCACTACCTGGCCACGCGGCACCGAGGCGAGGGCCTGCCGGAGGGCCTCCTCGAGCGCACTCAGTGCGACGGCGGGGCCCGGCCCTTGGGGCGGCTTATCTCGCCGGTCTTTCCCGGGTGCTGCTGCCTTCCGATCCGCTGCACTCACTAAACCATGCTACCGCCGGTGGCAAGATGCGCAACAGATATACCTGTTGGCTCGACCGGGCTTGTCGGCGGCCGATCCGCAACGCCTCACGGCGTTCAGAAGTCCGAGCCGCCGTCGACGTTGACATCGGCCCCGGTCATGTAGCTGTTGGCGCGCGAGCCAATGAACGCGACCACGCGCCCGATCTCACCTGGGTCGCCCGCCCGGCCCAGGTGCGCTGGATGACCGAAGTCCTCCGCGATGATCCGCATGGCATCGCGCAGGTCGTCCGCATCGGCGTGCCGTTCGGGCGGCAGGGCGCGCAGGTAGCCCTTCAGGCCCGCGGAAAGGATGGACCCGGGCGAGACCGTGTTGACCAGGATCCCGGCGGGGGCGAGCGCCAGCGAGAGGTTCTTGCTCAGGCTCGTGAGCGCCGCCTTCGACGCCGTGTACGCGACAAGCTCGGGTGACTGGCGGCGGGTGGAGTGGGCCGAGATGTTCACGATCCGGGCCCACGGAGCGCGCCTGAGCAGGGGAAGCGCGGCCCGGACGCACCGCATCGCGCTCAGGGTGCCGATATCGAAGGTCGCCTGCCACTCGGCGTCGTCCAGGTCGTCGAAGCGGCCGGTTCCGACGTCGACCGGTCCGGCCGCGTTCACCAGCACGTTCAGCCCGCCCCACCGCTCGCCGACCGCGGCGAACGCGGCGTCGACCTGGGCCCGGTCGGTGAGGTCGGCAGCTAGGCCGACCGCGTCCGGCGCGCCGAGGGCCGTCAGCGCCGCGACAGCCTCGTCGAGCCCAGCCTTCCCGCGGGCCAGGACCGCGGTCCGGGCGCCCTCCTGAGCGAACACCTCCGCGGCGGCACGTCCCATCCCCTGCGAGCCGCCGCTGACGACGACCGCGGCGTCCTCCAGGCCGAGATCCACGTCAGATCCGCTCTGTGCCGGGTGCGGTGGCCGCCGCGGTGGCGGCCGTGCCAGGAGGCAGCGACAGGGTGCGCAGCGGAACGCACGACGCGATCACGTCGAAGTCGGCGTCGCAGTGGACGACGGTGGCGTCGCGCCGCAGGCCAACTGCCGCGATCAGGCAGTCCGCCATGCTCCTGATGGTCTTCCCGCCCGTCCGCGCGAGCCGGAAGATCGCCGCCGCCTCGTGATAGTCGCACGCCGGGTCGACCCTCATCAGCGGCAGCCCGCCGGTCATGGCCGTCAGCCGCCGGAAATTTCCGGCATCACGCGCGCCTGCCAGCAGCTCCATGATGACCGGCTCGGTCGTAGCGATCGGAGCGTTCGCCTCGATCAGCCGCGCTACCTCGGCGTCTGCGCTGCTGCCGGTGGCCCGCAGGTACTCGATCCAGGCGGATGTGTCGATCAGGTGCATCCGTTCAGAATTCCTCGACGCGCTCGGAGCGGCGCATCTCCTCCAGGTCGCCATCCCAGCCCGTCCCGCGCAGGCTGAGCAGGAACTCCTTGGTGACCGGCGGCCCGACGAGACGGCGCAGGGCCAGATCGACAGCCTCCTTCTTGGTTTTCAGGCCGTACCGGCGGATGGCTTCCGCGACAAGGTCATCATCGATGTCGATGTTTGTGCGCGTCATACACCAAGCATACACCTCAGCGGGCGATCTGCTCGACGCGGTCAAGCGCCCGGTCCAGGTCCTTTTCCGTGATCACCAGCGGCGGGGCGAGCCTGATCGTCGTGCCATGGGTGTCCTTGGCCAGGACCCCAAGCTCGGCGAGCCGCTCGCAGGCCTCGCGCCCGGGAAGCGACGCGAACTCGACGCCGGCCCACAGCCCCCGCCCGCGCACGTCGCGCACGGCGGACTCGGGCAGCGCCGACAGCCGGTCGTGCATGTGCGCGCCGAGCTTGGCCGACCGCTCCTGGAACTCCCCGGTGGCGAGCATGGCGATCACCTCGCGCCCGACCGCGCAGGCCAGCGGATTGCCGCCGAACGTGGAGCCGTGCTGGCCCGGCCGGAACACGCCGAGGATCTCGCGGGAGGACACCACGGCGGACACCGGCACGATGCCGCCGCCTAGCGCCTTGCCCAGCACGTACACGTCCGGAACCACGTCGTCGTGCTCGCAGGCGAACGTGGTTCCGGTCCGGCCCAGGCCGGACTGGATCTCGTCGGCGATCATCAGCGCGCCGCGCTCGGAGCAGATCTCGCGCACGCCGGCCAGGAACCCGGGCGGCGGCACCACCACTCCGGCCTCGCCCTGGATCGGCTCGACGAGCACGCCGACCACGCGGTCATCCACGGCGGCGGCCCGCGCGTTCAGGTCCCCGTAGGGCACGACGGTGAACCCCGGCGTGAACGGCCCGAACGAGGCCCGGGAGCCCTCGTCGCTGGAAAAGCTGATGATCGTCGTGGTGCGCCCGTGGAAGTTCCCGTCGAAGGCCACGATCACGGCCTCGCCATCGGGCACGCCCTTGACCTCGTACCCCCACTTGCGGGCGGTCTTGATCGCCGTCTCCACCGCCTCGGCGCCGGTATTCATCGGCAGCACCATCTCCATGCCGGCCAGCGCCGCCAGCTCGGCGCAGAACGGGCCGAACTGGTCATGCTCGAACGCCCGGCTGACCAGGGTGACCCGCTCCAGCTGGCGCTGCGCCGCGGCCACCAGCCGGGGATGGCGGTGCCCGAAGTTGACCGCCGAGTACGCGGCGAGCAGGTCCAGGTAGCGACGGCCCGCGACGTCGGTCACCCAGGCGCCCTCGGCTTCGGCGATCACCACCGGCAGCGGGTGATAGTTGTGAGCGCTGTGGGCCGCGGCCTGCGCGCGCAGCTGTTCCGCCGTGGGCGTGCCGTCGCTGCCTGACATATTCATCCTCCCGGAGACCGGAACTTGTGACTCGTGAAGCTGTTAGTGAAATTGTGACTCGTGAAGCGGCTGGTGAAACTCGTGCAGCTTATGCAGCTCCTAGTGCAGCTCGAGGGTGCAGCACTTGGGACCGCCCCCGGCGGCGAGGAATTCCGACATGTCCACCCCCACGGGCTCGAAGCCTTTATCCGCGATCTGGGTCGCGAGCCCGGTCGCCTGCTCGGGCAGGACGACATGCCGGCCGTCGCTGATCGCGTTCAGGCCGAGCACGTCGGCGTCCTCGTCCTTCGCCTCAATCAGCTCCGCGAATAGGCCGGCCAGCGCCGCCCGGCCGGCATCGTCGAACGCGGCCGGGTAGTAGGCGGCGGTATCGGCGTCGAGGACGCACAGCGCGGTGTCCAGATGGTAGAAGCGCGGGTCCACCAGCCGGACGCTGAGCACGGGCAGGCCGAAGAGCCCCTCGAGCTCGCTCTTGACCGCCTCGTCGGTACGGAAGCCGTGGCCGGCGATGATCGCCCGGCCGGTGAAGGCGATGTCCCCCTCACCCTCGTTCACGCTGCGCGGCAAGACGCCGGTGTAGCCGCTGCGGCGGAGCCAGGCCAGGTACGCCGGGCCCTCGGCCGCTCGCTGCGGATGCCGGAACCGCGCGCCGAGCGCTGCGCCCCCTATGACGGTGGCGCCGTTGGCCGCGAAGACCATGTCCGGCAGGCCAGGCCGGGGGTCGATGGTGTGCACGACATGCCCGAGCCGGATGAAGGTCTCCCGCAGTTGCCACCACTGGTGCATGGCCAGAGCAGTATTGACGGGTTCATCCGGGTTCATCCATGGATTGATGGCGTACTCGACCGCGAAGTACCGGGGCGGGCACATCAGGTACGTCCTGGTGCGCGCGGCGCGGTGCCGGGCGCCATCCGTCTGCGTCATCTAGCCCCCACGATGATCTAGGTCCATCTACAGCGTAGGAGTCGAAGACGGGGCCGAGCAGACGCACGTTATGTGTATCGACGACGATTCGTTGCGTCCTTCGCGTTCAGGCCGTTGAATTGTTGCGCCGAAGGGACGCTGCCTCAACCTCCAGGGCGTACCGTCCAGGCCTGGCCGTCGGCGGTGTCCGTAACCGCCACGCCGAGGGCGGCCAGCTCGTCGCGGAGCCGGTCGGCCGCGGCCCAGTCCCGGGCCGCCCGGGCGGCCTGCCGGGCGGCGAGACGCGGCCGTGCCCCGTCGGGCAGCGGCGGCTCGGCGGGCGCGCGGCCGATGTCGCGAGCCAGGTCGAGCCCGAGGAGCTGGTCGGCGTGGGCGAACGACTCGAACTTCGATCCCGGCGGGACATTGCGGTCCTTCTCGAGGAGGCGCAGCGCTCGCAGGGCCGCCGGGGTGTCCAGGTCATCATCGAACGCGGCGGCGATCTGAGCGGCCGCCGGGCCGTGCACCGGCTTGCTGGGCGAGCACGCCCACTCCGCTACCAGTTCACGCCACCGGCGCAGCGTCCGGTCCGCGGCGTCCAGGGTGTCCCAGGTGAGGTTCATCTGCTGCCGGTACCGATGCTCAAGGAACGCCAGCCGCAGCGCCAGCGGGTCCAGCCCGCGATCGGCCAGGTCGGCCACCAGCACCACGTTCTGACTGGACTTGGCCATCTTGCGCCCGTCGACCAGCAGGTGCTCGCCGTGCACCCAGTGCCGGACCACCTCGTGCCCGGTCACCGAGTTCGACTCGGCCCGCTCGTCCTCGTGGTGCGGGAAGCGCAGGTCGATGGCGCCGGTGTGGATGTCGATGACGTCGCCGAGGTAGTGCCGGGACAGGGCGGAGCACTCGGTGTGCCAGCCGGGGAACCCGGTGCCCCACGGGGCGGGCCAGGTCAGCTCCCGGTCGGCCGGCGCGCCCTTCCAGAGCGCCCAGTCGGCGTGGAAACGCTTTTGCGCGCTCCCCGCCGCGCCCGTCCCGCCCGCCGCGCCCGTCCCGCCCTCGCCGACCCGGTGGCCTTGACGCGAGCGGGCGGGGCGCAGGTCGGCGAGGCGGTTGCCGGACAGCTCGCCGTAGGAAGGAAACGATCGGGCGTCGAAGTACACCGACCCGTCAGGCGTCGGGTAAGCGTGCCCGGCCTCGATCAGCCCGGCGATCATGTCGATCATCAGGCCGATCCAGTCCGACGCGCGCGGCGAGTGTTCGGCGGGCCGGAGGTTCAGCGCAGAGCAGTCGGCGCGGAACGCGTCCTCGTAGAACCTGGCCACCTCCAGCGCGGTCCGGCCCTCCGCGCGGGCCTGGGCCAGGACCTTGTCCTCCTCGCCGCCAGGGCCGTTTGAGGCAGGGCCGTTTGCGGCAGGGCCGCTTGTAGCGCCATCGTCGGCGAGGTGCCCGACGTCGGTGATGTTCTGGCAGGCCAGGACCGCGAGGTGGTGCCGGTGCTCGGCGTTGCGCCGGATCAGGTCGGCGAGCAGGTAGGTACGCAGGTTCCCGACGTGCGCGTGGCGGTACACAGTGGGCCCGCAGCTGTACATCCGCAGCAGGCCGCCCCGGGCAGGCTCGATCGCCTGGACCTGCCTGGTCCGCGTGTCGTAGAGCCGGAACACCCGCCCAGCCTAGATCAGCGCCGGGTTATATCGGCACGGTCAGGCCAGCGCGGCGAGACGCGCGGCCGCGGCGGCGATCCGCTCGTCGGTCGCGGTGAGCGCCACCCGGACATGCCGCCTGCCTGCCGGGCCGTAGAAGGAGCCCGGCGCGACCAGGATGCCGGCCTCGGCGAGCACCGCCACCGATTCCCAGCAGTCGCGGTCGGGATGAGCGGCCCACAGGTACAGGCCGGCCTGCGAATGCTCCACGGCCCAGCCCGCCGCCGCCAGGGCCGGGCGCAGCGACGCCCGCCGCGCCGCATACCTGGCCCGCTGGGCGTCGGCATGGTCATCGTCGCTGAGCGCCGCGGCCGCCGCCGCTTGAACCGGCCCGGGCACGATCATCCCGGCGTGCTTGCGGATCTCCAGCAGCTCAGCGATCAGCTGCGGGTCACCGGCCACGAATCCGGCCCGGTAGCCGGCCATGGTGGACCGCTTGGACAGCGAGTGCACCGCGAGCAGGCCCGCGTGCGACCCGTCACACGCGTCGGGGTGCAGTACCGAGACGGGCCGCTGCTCCCACGCCAGCTCGATATAGCATTCATCGGACGCGACCACGGTGCCGCGCTCGCGTGCCCACACCACCACCTGGCGCAGGTCATCGGCGGGCAGCACCCGCCCGGTCGGATTGGACGGCGAGTTCACCCACCACAGCCGCACGGGCCCGGAACCGGTAATGGCTGACGACCCCTCCAGATCCCCTGGGTCGTCGAGGGGCACAGACCGAGCCCCGGCCAGCCGCGCGCCGACATCGTAGGTCGGGTAGGCCAGCGCAGGATGGACCACCACGTTGCCGGGACCGCAGCCGAGCAGGGTCGGCAGGGCCGCGATCAGCTCCTTGGTGCCGATCACGGGCAGCACGGCGTCCGGGTCGACCGTGACCTGATGCCGGCGTGCCAGCCACCCGGCGGCCGTCTCGCGCAGCGCGCGAGTACCAGCGGTCGCTGGATAGCCTGGCGCGTCCGAAGCCGCGGCGAGCGCCTCGCGCACCCGGGCCGGAACCGGGTCCACCGGGGCACCGACGGACAGGTCAACAAGGCCGCCGGGATGAGCCAGCGCCCTGGCCTTGTAGGGCTCGAGCTCGTCCCAGGGAAACACGGGCAGCCGCGCGCCGAGAGCGGACGCTCCGCGCCGCCGGTCAATGGGCAGGGCTCAGTGCCCTTCCCCCTGCGGTGGCAGCGCTGCCACCAGCGCGTGATCCCGGCCGATCTTGCCGGTCTTGGACGCACCGCCCGGCGAGCCGAGGTCGGCGAAGAAGTCGACGTTGACCCGGTAGTAGTCCTTCCACTGCTCGGGCACGTCGTCCTCGTAGTAGATCGCCTCGACCGGGCAGACCGGCTCGCAGGCACCGCAGTCGACGCACTCGTCCGGGTGGATGTAGAGCATGCGCTCGCCCTCGTAGATGCAGTCCACGGGGCACTCCTCGATGCATCCCTTGTCCAGCACATCGACGCAGGACTCGGTGATGATATATGTCACTTCCCAGACTCCTCTTCCGTCCCCACAGATCGCAGGGTATCAGCCGAGCTCGACGCTTTCCGGGGGTGTAGGGGACTGTGAGCGAGCCCATCCTCGCGCGCTGTTGGCCGCGGTCCACCGGTAGCCCTCGTATCGCACATCAGTGATCTGGTACTGCTGCGCGTGCGACACCAGCCAGGCCGCCACCGCCCACCCGTTGCGGGCACTTCCGACCTGCACGCTCAGCACGGGATCCGCGGTAGCGCGGGCGGAATGCGCGCCGAACGTCTGCGTCAGCCCCGCCTCGGCGGCGCCGAGGCGGGCCCTCCCGGTGATCTTCTGGGAGTACCAGCACGAGACGGCGTGCGGGACCTGCCCGGTGAAGGCGCGGGCCATACGCGCGGCCAGCAGCTGGTACTGCTGGTAGGCAGCACCGTCAGCGCTGTGCTGCACCGCCTGCGCGGCCTGGTAGACGGGCAGCCGCAGGTACCCGGGAACCTTGGTGAGCGCCCCGAAGAATCTCGACGTCGCGTACACCGGGTTCTCGATCTGGCTGGGCTTCCCCCAGCCCTGCGACGGCCGCTGCTGGAAGACCCCGACCGAGTCCCGGTCGCCGTAGGTCAGGTTCTGCAGCTTCGACTCCTGCAGGGCGGCAGCGTAGGCCACGGTGACCGCGCGGGAGGGCAGGGCGTCCCGCTGCGCGACGCCCGCGATCGTGGCGGCGATCCCGGCCTGGCCCGGGGCCAGGGTGATCACCTGGCCGTCGCCCGTCGCCTCGCAGGCGCTGCCCTTGAGCAGCGGCGTGACCCGCTGGAACGCCAGGTACAGCCCCAGCACCAGCATCAGGGCGATGACGAGGCTGACTCCCGAGATCCCGCGGCGCCTGAGACGGCTTTTCGGCACCCTCCGAAGTTACCCGCTGCCTGCGCCGCCCGCCCGCAGGCAGGGAACCCGACATAAGTTCCCGAACGTAAAGAGCGCCCGGCCCCGACCGCCCCGGGCCCGGGCCGGGACCAGTCCGGGATGGCCGGCGCGCCGACACCGCCGGGCGCGGCCCGGCTACGTTAGGCGGTCATGAGCGCGCCTTCAGAGCCGCGCCGTCGGCTGCGCCGTCAGGGGCCAGCGACGCTGCGCGGCAAGCACATCCCGAAGACCACCACCGACCAGCGACTGCTGGACCGGCGCGGTCCCAGCGACTGGGTGCACACCGATCCGTGGCGAGTGCTGCGGATCCAGGCGGAGTTCGTCGAGGGCTTCGGGCTGCTGTCGGAGCTCGGCCCGGCCGTTTCGGTCTTCGGGTCGGCGCGCACGCCGCCAGGGACCCTGGACTACGACCGCGCGGAACGGATCGGCGCGGGCCTGGCCAGGGCCGGCTACGCAGTGATCACGGGGGGCGGCCCGGGGATCATGGAGGCCGCGAATAAGGGGGCGGTGACCGCCAATGGTGTATCGGTCGGCCTGGGAATCGAACTGCCCCAGGAAGTGGGCCTGAATGAGTACGTGGAGATCGGACTGGAGTTCAGGTACTTTTTCGTCCGCAAGACGGTGTTCATCAAGTACTCGCAGGCCTTCGTGGTGCTGCCGGGCGGGTTCGGCACGCTGGACGAGCTTTTCGAGGCACTCACGCTAGTGCAGACCGGCAAGATCACTAAGTTCCCCATCGTGCTCGTCGACGGCGAGTACTGGTCGGGCCTGCTGTCCTGGATCCACGGGACGCTGCTGGCCCAGGGCAAGGTCTCGGCCGCCGATCCGGACCTGTTCCGGATCGCCGACGATCCTGCGGAGGTCGTCCGGATCATCATGGAGGCGCACCACCCGGACGGCCCAGGCGGGCCCGGCCCGGTCGGCTGATCCGGGCGTTATGCGGCCCTCCCCGGGCACGCCGGCATAGGTCAGAGCATGGGACGATTCTTGTTGTGCCCGTGGTGCTGCTCATGGCCGCCGCCGTTATCCTCGTCGGCGTGATCGTCGTCGCCATGGGCCGCGGCGGGGGGATGGCGGAATTCACCGCCGATGTCCGGCCGGTCGACACCGACATCGAGACCGCCACCGACGTCGCGCTGCTGCGCCCGCCCGTGGCGCTGTGGGGATATGACAAGCGGTCCACGGACGAGGCGCTCAACCTGGTCGCGCGGACGGTGACCGAGCGTGACGTCGAGATCGCGACGCTGCGGCGGCAGATCGCTGACATGCAGTCGGCCAGGGAGCCGGGCGCGGCCGCGCAGCCGGGCCAGGGCGGTCCCGGCTCGCCCGCGTCGCCGTTCCTGCGCCGCCAGGCCAGCCCGGCGGAACCCCCGCCTGCGGAAAAGCAGCCGTGGTCGGCCTGGGATCGGCTCGGCCCGGCGTCGCCGCCAGGTCAGGGCGAGCCCGCGGAGCCGGAGGAGACCAGGTGAGCGTCGTGCCGGAGGCGCGCAGATGAGCGTCGTGCCGGAGGCGCGCAGATGAGCGTCGTGCCGGAGGCGCGCAGATGAACACGGCCGCGCCGGGAGCGGAACCGGGGCCCGACGGGCTCCCGCGCTGCCCCTGGGCCCTGGGCAGCGACGAGTACCTCACCTATCACGATGAGGAGTGGGGCCGTCCGGTTCACGACGACACGGGCATGTTCGAACGGCTCTGCCTGGAGGCGTTCCAGTCCGGGCTGTCCTGGCTGACGATCCTGCGCAAGCGGGAAGGGTTCCGGTCCGCGTTCGGCGGGTTCGACATTGAGGCCGTGGCCGAGTACGGCCCCGACGACGTGACGCGGCTGCTGGCCGATCCGGGCATCGTCCGGAACCGGGCCAAGATCGAGGCCGCCATCGGCAACGCGCGGGCCGCGCTCACGCTGCCCGGCGGGCTGGCCGCGCTGGTCTGGAGCTATGCGGGTGGTCAGGAGAGAGCCCCGGTGACCTTGGCCGACGTGCCTTCCTGGACGCCCGGCTCGAAGGCGCTCTCCAGGGAGCTCAAGCGGCACGGGTTCTCGTTCACGGGGCCGGTGACCGCGTACGCCACCCTCCAGGCGTGCGGCGTGGTCGACGATCATCTAGAGTCGTGTTTTCGCCGCGGTGCTTACCGTTCCTGACGCCGGTGCCATCATCGTTGGCGAGCTGGCGATGAATGGCAGAAACCAATGGCCCCCGGCTGACTCACGGCGTCTTGTGCATCCCGCGTAGCATGCCAGAGTGAGTATTGGGGGGCGACGGAGGCGTTATGAGCGATGCCCAGTATGTCCCCCCCGGCGTGGACCCCACCAGGCCCACCGCGGCCCGGCTCTATGACTACTACCTGGGCGGGACGACCAACTTTGCGGCCGACCGGGCGGTTGCGGAGAGGCTGAAGGCCGACGTTCCAGACCTGATCGATGCGGTGTGGGCCAATCGGGGCTTCCACGGGCGGGCGGCGGTATGGCTGGCCAGGCGGGGGATCCGGCAGTTCATCGACATCGGGTCGGGACTGCCCACGCAGAACAACACCCACGAGGCGGTGCACAAGGTGGCCCCGGAGGCCCGTGTGGTGTACGTGGACAACGACCCGATGGTGGCCGCGCACGCTGACGCCCTGCTGGCTGAGGACGGGACCACGGCGGTTATCACCGCGGACCTCCGGGATCCGGGCGCCCTGCTGGGCCACCCGAGTCTGCTGGCGCTGATCGACCTCGCCGAGCCTGCGGGGGTGCTGATCACCTCGGTGATGCACTTCGTGCCCGACGAGATGGATCCATGGGGGATGGTGGCCCAGTACATGGCCGCGGTCGCGCCCAATAGCTACCTGGTCTTGTCCCACGGGACCTACGACAACATCGGTTCTTCGACGGGCTCGAGCTCGTGCCGCCCTATACGGACGCTGATCCCGGCGTCACCTACGCGGGCTTGTGGGGTGCCGAGGATCCGGTGGCCGCAGACAGCGACGGGTCGCGCGGGTTCTATTGCGGCGTCGCCCGGCGCCCCGCCCCGTCCGCCGGGTGATCGCCGGGAGGCACGATGACCGAGACCAAAGCCAGCCAGACACTGCCCGGCGTTGATCCGGCGGTGTCAACCCCGGTCAGGCGGCATGACGCCCGGCTGCACGGTGGCCACGACAGCTGCCCGGCGCCCGGCGAGTCCGCGGACCGCGCTGCGGGCAGGCTCCGGTGAGTGCCAAGCCCACCGCGGCTGGGCTCGGCATTGATCTCGACGCACAGGACTGGCGGCGCTCCAGCGACGGGGATGACGCCCTCGAGATCGCGTTCGTCGGCGGGGCGGGCCGCGGTACGGAAACGGAATGGGTGCTGATGCGCGTGGCGGGGGACCCGGAGGGCCAGGTCCTCGTCTACGACCGCCACGAGTGGGAGTGCTTTCTCGATGGTGTGCGGGGCGGCGAGTTCGACGACGCGGCCCGCTGAGCGTGCTAGCCCGGGGATCTCTGGCGCCGGAGTCGGCCGCGCCGGACCGTTGTCAGGGCCGTTCCCCCGCCGCTCCGGTCCCGTCTCGCGCGTCCGTTTCACGGCTGCTCGCCCGCCGTTCCCGGGCATTCCAGGTGGTGCCCCCGGCCGCTGAGGCATCCGATATCCAAACGATGCCGAACCGAGGCTCAGCTGATGACGCCAACGTTTGTGATTCACAACTTAAGTAGGGCTATGCTGAAAGTGACGTCCTGTCAAGGAGGCAATCGCGGATGAGCGACGATGCCTACGGGGCAACCGTCGCCAAGCGGCGGCTGGCCCGCCGCCTCACCGAGCTGAGAAGCGCGTCAGGGCACACCGCCAATCATGTCTGCGACCTGCTGGACTGGGGCCGGGGCAAGGTCGGGCGGTTCGAAGCCAACCACTGGAAGCGCCCCGAGATGAGCGACATCAGGGACCTGCTGCGGGTCTACGGGGTCGACGAGGGTGAGCGTGAGGAGCTCGAGGAGCTCGCCATGCGGGCGCGGGCCAGGCCCTGGTGGCGGGACTACTCGGACGTGTTCGAGAACGAGTTCCCCGGGTTTGAGAACGATGCCGTCCGGATCCGGGTCTTCATGCCGCTGGTATTGCCCGGGCTGCTGCAGACGAGGGACTACATGGAAGCGCTCTGGCGGGCTGGCTCAAGGCCACCCGCCTGGCAGCGGCAGGCCATGGAGGCGCGGCTGCGGCGGCAGCAGATCCTGGACCGCACGTACGGCACCGTGCCCAGGGTCACCGCAGTGATCACCGAGGCGTCGCTGATGTACCGGTGGGGCGCGAAGGCGGACCGCCTCCAGCAGATCGAGCATCTCATCGAGCTCGGCGATCGTCCCAACATCGAGTTGCGCATCCAGCGCTTCGGCGACGGCCCGCCCCGGGGCGTGCATTCCATGGTCAACATCCTCGACCTGCCGGACGAGGAGCCGAGCCTTGTCTACCTGGAGACCGACGTGACGATTCAGGAGGTGAGCAAGCCGGAGGAAGTGGCCAACTACGTTCATGATTTCGCTCGTGCCGCCGACACCTGTCTCGAGCCGTCTGGCGGAAGGCCAGCAGCAGTTCACACAACGGAGGCTGCGTGGAGATCGCGGCGAACCTGCCCGGCGTGATCGCCGTCAGGGACAGCAAGCGGCCGGAGGATGGCGCCCGCGTGGTCGGCAGGGCGGCGTTTGCCGCGTTTCTCGCCGACGCGCGGGCGGGCCGGTATGACCTCGGTGGCCCCGGCGACAGCTGAACACGATCCAGCGCTGAGTGAAGAATCCCCCGGGCTCTCTCCCCGGGGGATTCTTCACGTGCTGAGCCTGTCTCGAGGCCCGGCGGCCCAGCCGTTACGGTCGGTCCCGCCGCGAGTGCGACGTTACCGGCCCGACCTGGGGCCTGACTACCGCGCGCCGTCCGTTCCTTCTTGCCTCAAGGTCATGCTTCCGTCACCACAGCCGCCATCGTTCCGTCACTAGGCGCGGCTAGCCACGCCGATGGAACCGGCCAATAGCTGGTAGTTTTTCTCCCGTTACCATTGCGTACGCTCGTACCCGACTCATAATCTGTGTTTCACAGATATCTGAGTCGGAAAGGCGGAGGAGCATGCTACCGTCGCCCGCCGAGAGCGGGCCGGACCGTCGCGGCGCAGGCGGCCATTCTGCCGCGGACAGCGGCCTGATGGCGGCTCCGGTAGTCGATGCATTCGATTCCGCGGGGTCCATCGCAGAGGCGAGCGTGCGGGCCGGCGGCTGCTTCGCCCGGGCGCTGCCGCTCGATCCGACCTGCGCGGGCGCGGCGAGAAGCTTCTTCCGCGAGGCGGTGGCCGGGATCGGGCTGCCGGGTGACCTGGTTCACGACGGCGTCACCATGGCCAGCGAACTGGCGGCCAACACGCTGCACGCGCAGGGCAACGTGGAGTTCAGCGGGGCCAGCCAGCGGCCGGTGAGCGGCTTCCCCGAGCTGTGGCTGTACGTGCGCGGCACCGGTTCCCGGTGCGAGTTGGTGTGCAAGGTCTTCGACTCGCAACCCGGATGGAAGACGGGCAGCCTGCCGGACGTCAAGGTGCGGTCCAAGGAGGGGGTGAACGGCCGAGGCCTGCAGGTCGTCGACGGGCTGTCAGCCGGCGAGTGGGGCGCCCACCTCACCCGCGGGCGGCTGGGCAGCTGGAAGGTCTCAGGCAAAGCCGTGTGGTTCGCGCTCCGGGTGCCGCCCGCCTGCGATGTCGCCCGTTTCGCCCGACCCGAATTCAGCCCGTGGCAGGCGGTCAGCGAACTGGAGACCATGCTGGGCGACCGTGGCCTCGGAGGCCGGCTGGTCCGGGCTGACGAGCCGAGCGTGGCCATGTCCGTGCTGTCCGTCAGCCGCGACCTGACCGTCTGGTGTCACTCCGGAATGGCCTCCTGGCGCGCCGCGGACGGAAGCTCCCAGCGGCTGGCGCTGACCGACCTCGTCGACGTGGCCGAGCACATCGTCTGGGTGCACGAGGAACTGCGCGACGCGGCGGCCGCCGGCGCGGAGGCCTGACTCGCCTGCCCTGGTAGGTCGGCTGCTCCTGGCGCAGGAACGCAAGCGTCGCCGCGCGGTGATCGCGCGTCTCCGCGGGGCCTGGGGCTGCGCCTCCTTCTCCACTGCTCCCCCTCAGATGGTCGGTAAGAGCGCCGATCTCGCCTCCACTTCCCAGTCTCGCCTGGCACTCGCCAGACAGCGAGGCATCGGCGGGAACGCTGATCGTTAGCACCGCGGGCCGGAACTCTGGATAATAGAGGTACTGATCGACATGGTTGTGGCTAGCCGGTCCCGCCGGGAACCGGAGAGGGTGCCGTAGGCCGCGCGAAGTCCCAGCGGCCCCCAGGCAGGAAAGGGGATGCCGGATGGCGGCGATGAAGCCGCGGACAGGTGACGGTCCGCTCGAGGTCACCAAGGAGGGTCGCGGCATCGTGATGCGCGTCCCGCTTGAGGGCGGCGGGCGGCTGGTGGTCGAGCTATCGCCAGACGAGGCCATTGCGCTAGGCGAAGCGCTGAAGACGGCCGTCAGCTGAGCCTTGCCGAAGGCCACCCAGGTGACCCTGCTGCCCGCGGTCGCCCCGAGGCGGAACGCTCCGGCGGGCCGCCATGGCCTCCTCGCTCCGCCCGCCCCGGTGCCTGGCGTCACGTGCGTCAGCCGGGCCGCTTGACCGCCGCGAGCAGGCCGTCCCCCACCGGCAGCAGCAGCGGCACGAGGCGCTCATCCACCCTGACCTGCTCGCAGAGTTCCCTGACAGCGACCGTGTCCGGGTCGCTGCGGGCCAGGTCGGCGACGCGGTCACCCGATAGCGCGTTGTCAAAGGTCACCACCCCGCCCGGCCGCAGCAGCCGGAGCGCCGCGACCAGGTACTCGGGGTACTCCTGCGGATCGGCATCGCAGAAGACGAGGTCGTAGGCGCCGTCGGCGAGCCGGGGGAGAACCTCGAGGGCCCGACCGCTGATCAGCCGGTAACGGCCGGCGGGGAAGCCAGCGGCAACGAACACGGCGCGCGCCAGCCGCTGATGTTCCGGCTCGACATCGACACTGGTCAGAACGGCTCCGGGGCGCATGCCGCGGAGTAGCCAGAGGCCTGACGTGCCGCAGCCGGTGCCGATCTCGACGACCGACCTGGCGCCGATAGCTGAGGCGACAAAGCGCAGGGCAGCGCCGGTGACCGGCCCGACCGGAGCAGCCCCACCGACCTCAGCGGCGTTCTGCCTGGCCGTGAGCAGGAGCTCATCTTCTCCCGCGAAGTCGTCGACGTAGGCCAGGGTGACCTCCGCGTTCACGATGTCTGCCTCCCCGGGCTGTGCTTCCCGCTCGCCTCCGGGGCGCTTTTGTGGAGCGCACCTCCGGCCCCTCGGCTGTCCGTGCGGAAGCCTAGTGCACCTGCTGTGACCCGGGAACCGGCCCGGCCGTCTCGGCCGTAGACTCCTGCGTCGGAGGCCAAGCCGTCGCGCGGCGAGATCCGGGAAGCCCGGGCGCGGTCATGGCGTTGCACAGTGTGGGAGCGGTGGAAGGGGGATGCCCGTGGACGAGGGCCAGCCGTCGCAGGCTGCCGCCGCCGAGTGGACGCCACCTAGCTGGGATGACGTGGTCCGGGATCACTCGGCTCGGGTCTACCGTCTTGCCTACCGGCTTACCGGAAACACCCACGACGCCGAGGACCTCACCCAGGAGGTCTTCGTACGGGTCTTCCGGTCGCTGTCCAGCTATACGCCAGGGACGTTCGAGGGCTGGCTGCACCGGATTACCACGAACCTGTTCCTGGACATGGCACGCCGCAGGCAGCGGATCCGGTTCGAGGGGCTCGGCGAGGAGACGGCAGCGCGACTCGGTGACGGCGGCCCGTCGCCCGCGCAGGCCTTCGACGATCGGCACCTCGACACCGACATCCAGGCCGCGCTCAAGGCCCTGGGGCCGGAGTACCGGGCCGCGGTCATCCTCTGCGACATCGAGGGCCTGTCCTACGAGGAGATAGCCGCCACGCTGGGGATCAAGCTGGGCACCGTTCGCAGCAGGATCCACCGCGGACGGGCGCAGCTGCGAGCGGCACTCGAGCATCGTCGCCCGAGGCATCCCGGCGAGGCACGCGTGCTGCAGCGGCGGGCCCCCGTGGGGGCCAGACTCGCACCCGGGAGGCAGCCATGACCCATCTCGGGCATCGCCTTTCCGCTCTGATCGACGGAGAGCTCGATGCCGTGGAACGGGATCGAGTGCTTGTGCATCTGGCCGGGTGCGAGCCGTGCGGGGGAGAGGCGATCGCGCTGCGGACGCTGAAGCGGCGGATGAACGCGCTGGGCGGGGCCGCCGCCGATGCGGCACTGACCCGTCGACTGATCGGGCTGGCCCAGCCGGGCAGCCCCTCGTCGCCGGACCAGGCCGGCCAGGAGCCCTGGCCCGGGATGGCGGCATCTGACCCCATCGGGCCGGGACGCGGCGGCCGGGAGGTCCGGCCTGCCTGGTATGTCGCCTGGGGCGCCACTGCCGTGGTCGTGGTCGGCGTGGGCACCGCGGCGTTCCTGGCTGGCGGTGGCACGGCTCAGCCGGGGCCCAGGGTCACGCCAGCGGTAGACACCAATGTCTTGCAGCACGACCTGATGGACGGCGTGGCCCCCGCGCCCTCCCTCCCCGGCCGACTGCGTACGAGCGAGAGCTTCACTTCGCACGCGCCGTGAGCTCGGATTCTGGCAGCGGATGGCCCGCGGCCTGCACCGGCTCGCCTCGTGGATCAACCCGCTGCGCTGATTAGGCCTATCACGTCCGGCTCAGGGGGATGTATGCGTGCAGCGGCGGCCGCAGCCCGTCCCTGACCCGCAGGCCGCCTCGGGGAGGCACACGATGTCCGATGGGTCCGTGCGCGGCAGCGCGCCCGATCCGCCCGGCCCGGATGATCCTCTGGAACCGTCCGCTGCCGCTGATCCCGCTCGTGCCGCTGATCCGTCTCGTGCCACTGAGCCGGCTGACGCCGCCCGGACGGCTCGTGCCGCCGATCCGGCTTGTGCCGCAGATCCGCCCTATCCGGCCGACGTGCCAGATTGGCAGGGCCTGACCGGCTCGTCGCATCTGTACGACCTTTCCGGCCCGGCCGGCCCGCCCGCCGAGGACCCGTTCGCCCCGCCCGGAGGACTCCGGCGGCCCGGCAGGCTGGCCAGATCCAGGCTCATGGTCGTGGCCGTGATCACGATGGTCATATCGGCGCTGGCCGGAGGCCTGATCGGCGGGTACATCAGCTCCTCGGCCGCCGGGACGCAGCCCAGCTACAGCCTGGGGACGGTTCCCCCCGCCCTGACCACCCGCCCGCCGGATTCGGTCGCCGGGATCGCGGCCCGGGTGCTGCCCAGCGTCGTCATGATCAAGGTGGACGGCGCCGAGGGCACTGGCTCCGGCTTCATCATCAGCGGCGGCTACATCGTCACCCACAACCACGTGGTCACCCTGGACGGCCAGCTGACGCACGCCACGCTGCAGGTTGTCTTTAACGGCGGCCAGACGGAGCCTGCCAGGCTGGTCGGCACCGACCCGTATTCGGACATCGCGGTGATCATGCCCCAGCAGGCTCCCCATGTTCCCGCGCTGACGCTCGGCAACTCCACCGGCGTTCAGGTCGGAGATCCGGTCGTGGCCTTCGGCTCGCCCCTTGGCCTGGCCGGCACGGTGACCAGCGGCATCGTCAGCGCGCTGAACCGGCCGCTGCAGACGGCCGCGGGCAGCACGGGCAGCGCTTCCCAGGTCTTCTACGACGCGATCCAGACCGATGCTCCGATCAACCCGGGTAACTCGGGCGGGCCGCTGGTGAATGGGCAGGCCCAGGTGATCGGCGTGACCTCGGCGATCGACACGCTGGGCGGCGACCCGGCGATCGGCGTCCAGGGCGGCAGCATCGGCCTCGGGTTCGCGATCCCGATTAACCAGGCGCGGCTCGTGGCCACTGAGCTCATCAGGACCGGCCAGGCCGCGCACGCCGTCCTGGGCGCGCTCATCAGCACCAGCTACCGAGGAACCGGCGCGCAGATCGCCCTGCTGCGCGTCGGCGGTGTCCCGCCGGTCAGCCCGGGCGGGCCCGCGGCCCGGGCGGGCCTGCGTCCTGGCGACGTGATCATCCGGTTCGCCGGACAGCAGATCGGCAACGCAACCGCGCTGCTCGACGCGGTCCGTTCCCGGCAGCCGGGCACTCGGGTACCCGTCACCTTCACGCGGCACGGCGTCAGCCACACGGCGACCCTCACCCTCGGGTCGGCCGAGTCATTACGCTTCTCAGGGGGGGCCCGCTCCGCGAGTCGACCTTGAAGAGGGTCGTCCCCGCTAGGCCTAGGGCCAGCACTGCCCGCGCGACCTGGGGATGAGGCCGGTGCCTGTCAGCGCCGGCCGGTCCCTGGCCGGTTCCGCCTGATCGGCTGGAGACTGCGGCCGGCGCCGGCCGCTTCTGCCGCTCAAGGCTCGCGGCTTCATGACAAGCGGCCCGACGGTCTACATTGGACTCAGCGGACCCAGTCGCGACGCATATGCCGCGACTCGCCGGAAGATGCCGGAGCCCCCTCGTGTTCGATCTGTCACTGCCCAAGCTCCTCATCCTCGCCGTGCTCGCGCTGATAATCTTCGGCCCCGATCAGCTGCCGAAGATCGCCAGCCAGGCCGGGCGGGCGCTGCGGGACCTGCGCCGGATCGCCGACAGCGCCAGGGCCGACCTCCAGGAGGGCCTGGGCCCGGAGTTCCGTGATTTCGACATCAATGACCTGAACCCGCGCGCTTTCGTTCGCAAGCACCTGCTGGACGACATCGACACAGACCACAACGGCAACGGCAACGGCAACGGCAACGGCAACGCAGGCCGGTACTCCGAGACGGAGCTTCCCGAGACACAGTTCTCCGAAACTCCGGGCGCGGCCACGCTGCCGCCCGGCGAGAGCCCGCCCTACGACTCTGAAGCCACCTGACGACTTCGTCCCATTTCATCGTCTTCGTCACGGTAAGCGGTTCGCCAGAGCGGATCATGACCGCCGTGAATGTGAGCTCAGTTCACTCCTGTGTGCAGCAAGGTCACGTTCACCGGCTTCTTGGCCGGGCCACCGGTCACACCGGGGTCAGGCCGAGCGGGCGCCCGGCCAGGCTACGGGACCGGCTGGCCAGCTGGTCGGCGATCGCCGTGAGCTGCCGGGCCGCGGGGGAGTCGGGATCGGACAAGACCAGTGGGGTGCCGCTGTCCCCGGCCTCGCGGAGCCGCATGTCGATCGGCACCTGGCCGAGAAGGGGGACCCGGGCACCGACCACGCGGGTGAGCGTGTCAGCCACGACCTCACCGCCGCCCGTCCCGAACACTTCCACGCGCTCGCCGCAGTGCGGGCATGGCAGGTATGACATGTTCTCAATCACCCCCACCACCCGCTGGACCAGGTGGGCCGCCGAGATAGCGACATCGCCGGTACCCGGCGGCAGGTCCATCAGCAGCACGTCCAGGTCGCCCCACCAGACGTCGGCGAGGAACTGCTCGAGCAGCCGGTGCAGGATCGGGCCGCGCACCGGCAGCGGCTCGTTGCCGCGCTTCATCATGCCGGCCGAGATCGCGGCCACGCCGTGTGCCGAGGGCGGCATGATCATTTTCTCGACCTGGGTCGGCAGCCCGGTCACGCCCAGCATCCGCGGCACCGAGTGACCGTAGATGTCCGCGTCGAGCAGGCCGACCTTCAGCCCGGCGGCGGCCAGCGCCACGGCCAGGTTCACCGTGACGGACGACTTGCCGACGCCTCCCTTGCCGCTGGCCACCGCGTACACCTTGGTCAGCGAGTCCGGCTTGGCGAACGGGATCACCCGCTCCGGCCTGCCGCCGCGGAGGTTGCTCTGCAGGGAGCGCCGCTGTTCCTCGCTCATCACGTCAAGCTCGACCCGGACCCGGGACACGCCGTCGAGCAGGCTGACCGCCGCGGTCACTTCACGGGTGATGGTGTCGCGCAGCGGGCAGCCGGCCACGGTCAGCCAGACATCGACGCGCACGCTGCCATCGGCGGCGACGTCAATGTCCTTGACCATGCCGAGCTCGGTGATCGGACGGCGGATCTCGGGGTCGTTGACTCCGGCGAGCGCCTTTGTGACCTGATCGATCGTGGGCGGCGCGGACACGACGCGCGGGGTTGCCATGACCCAATGCTACGGAGCCGTCGGCGGCCCGTCGAAAGCAGCGTCCTAGGATCATCGGAACGGAAAGACCGTGGGGTGGGTGCGGCCGGGCCCGGCACGCCGGATGCGGGCGGGCCGGGCCCGCCGTCCGTCTGACCGGTGCGGCACGCGGGGCGGCGTGATTCGGATGCCGGCCGCTGACGGCGGTCCCCTCTCGGAGGTTCTGATGGCGGAACTGCAGCAGGTCGGCCTCCGGCATCCGGCCGCCGAGCTGGTCAGGGATATTCAGCGCAACCGCACCGGGATCCCGCGGCGCGCCTTCGTGGCCGAGGGCCTGTTCGAGAACAACATCGTGCTCGAGGCGGGCGTGGCCGTCGACACGTTCCTGTGGTGCCCGGAGGCCGCGTACTCCGACGAGGCCACCACGCGCAGCCTGCAGCTCGCCGCGCGGGCGCGCCGCGCCTACCGGATCTCGGCGAAGACGCTCCGGTACCTGGCCGAGCGGCCGAACCCGGACGGCCTGATCTCGATCGCCCGGCTGCCGGATACCGACCCCGAGGCGTTGGCGTTCGGGCAAAATGCCCTCATTCTGGCGATTGACGGGATCGAGATCCCGGGAAATCTCGGGACCGTGATCCGCACCGCGGACGCGTGCGCGGCGGACTGCCTGGTGCTGACCAACCGCCGGACCCGGCTGACGCACCCCAAGGTGCTGCGCAGCAGCCAGGGGATGAGCATCAGGGTCCCCGCGCTGGAGTTCGATGAGGTGGCGGACGCGATCTCGTGGCTGGACTCCCGCGGATTCACCGTCTACCTGGCCGACACCGAGAACAGCTCGAACTACCGCAGCTGCGACTTCGCCGGGCGGACGGCCCTGGTCGTGGGCAGCGAGCGTTATGGAATCTCTCCGCCCTGGCACGCGGCGGGCTTCCGCAGGATCGGGATCCCTATGCTGGGCTCCGCGGATTCGCTGAACGTCGCGGTCTCCGCGGCGGTGCTGCTGTACGAGGCGCGAGCGCAGATGAGCAAATGGTGAGCCGGGTGGCGCGGGCGACGGGGGG
>WNFN01076030.1_pt1 | contig 22216 bp, 23 predicted proteins | sample 5400161 | NCBI WGS metagenome assembly WNFN01 (sample SAMN13153353, study PRJNA577476) | soil metagenome | isolation source: 80 cm saprolite on Douglas fir-dominated hillslope | place: USA:California | collected 2013-09-17 | reverse complement strand
ATGCGAGTGGCGTTTTTCAGCCCGGTCACGCGCAATGACTTCACGATCAGTGATCTTGCTCCGTATGCCTCCGTTGATGGATCGATTTCGCAATTCCTCACCTACAGTGCCGGCGCCCGCTACGACGCACTTTCGTTCAGCAAACAAGGACCGGCTCACTCCGGCTGATTCATACGAAATTGGTGCGGGACTAACTTCGCTCCGAGGCACACTATCGTTTCGGGTTCCGAGCAGGTCTCATGTTCCGGTCTTAACCTTCAGCTCGGGCGAGGCGTTTCACACCAATGACCCCCGCATTGGCTTAGGCACGAACCACGGCGCGCCCATTGCAATCTCGCATGCGAACCAACTCGTGGCAACGGAATCGGTCTTGGGCGCACGGTTTCGATTGTCGCTGGTGCGCGTACGCAACTCGCAGGAACTGGCGAAGATTGATCGGATACCGGCTTGCAGCAGAGTGTCGGGCCGTCCTTGGTCCAAGCTCTAACTGTGTCCGCTCAGCGGCATTTTTCCTTTGGCTCACTCCAAGCCACGTTTGCCCGCGCCCAAGCGAAGAACCGGCTCACCGGTCAGGACATCCCAGAGGCGCCCTGGCTGATCTGGGATGTTTCCGCTTCGACGCTCCGCTTGCCGGAGCGATTGCGGGCTTCTGGCGGATTCGAGTACGTCGGCCGCAAGCCGTTGGGAGATGGATTCACCGCCCATCCTGTGCGCGAAATTCGCGGCTCTCTGACCCGTAGCTTCCGCGGCGAATTGTTCGAAGCGGGAGTCCATTTCCTGCTCGCTAACGGCTACACCGGACAGACTCTAGAGACCCTCCAGCTGCCGAGCGAAACAATATCGACCGAGCGGGTCGTGGGCGTGCGAAACCAATCCTATGCCGGAGTCAGCTTCATCTACCACTTCAAACCCGCCCGCTATTAGAGATTGCTCTGAGCAGGTTCGCCTGTTTATGGATCCCGGCACCTGCTGAATATCGGGCACACCGGTCCGGTTGTGAGGTTGGAAACGCCATAGTGCTCGCCACCGATTGCGATCGGATTACGCTAGCGTTTTATCGGAAGCGTCTCGGTTTCGAAGAAGTTGAACCTCACGGCATTCGGAAACATTGCCATGGGTGCGTTTACTCCGGTACTCGCCAAACACTCAAAGTCCTTCTCGCTCATCGATTGCATTGCAGTGGGAGTGGATCGAATGCAGCGAAACTTTGAGCCCATGCGCAAGCAGGTAGAAGCATGGCAGAGAAGTGAACTCACCGACGTAACTGCCAAGGTCGTCATCTATGAGGCGTTTGTGGAAGGCCAATTCGAAGCACCGAAGTACCTTGCTCGCACTGTACATGACTGGTACTTCGAACCGAAGTACGAGGAATTCCGGCCACGAACGATTTGGAGTCTCTCCAATGCGTTTACGTCGGCCTTCAAGGAACTGGAGCCAATCCCACAGTTCAAAGCGACAGCCAAGCTGGGCGAATTCCTGGAAACTCGATTTTCACAATCGTTCCAGTAGTAGGGCGGTGTTGGCTAGCCGCCCTTCGTAACTACCCAGCGTTACGCTGAGGAACGACCCTGGCCTCGATGGACCTCCCAGAAGTCCGTTTCTGAATAGCGCAAGAGTCATTTCGCCAGTTACAAATTCGCTCCATTCGGGGGACTCGAACTTCAGGCGGAGGCCGAGCACGTTCCGATAGAACCTCACTGCACAGTCGTCGCGCCGGAGATACACCCCACGGAGATTCCTTCCTCGCGGGGCTGCTTCGAAGTCAGCAGGCGAAGATGCGGAAATATGTGCCTAACTCTGGACCAGGAACTCTTAATTGAATCGCCGGCATTGCTGTTGGCGCTGTTTTCCCAATCTTGTTCGTTCTCCATATTCGTCAATTTTCACTTACGTTCGTAACTTGTCGGGCAAGGATCCCTTTGTCAACATGAAGCGAACTTAATCCGATGGACTCAAGGGCGCCGAGCCTCGCCTTTGAGCAATGCATCGCTGTCTGTCGTCGACTCTCCCTACAGCCAGACGTGCGTAATGTACTCGCGGTTACCAGCGTGTACCGGAGGCAAAATGTCGTTAGACGCGCAGGATCGGCGAACGTTGAACAGCTTGCCACAGCTGCCGAGCCTCTATGCGACTTATGGGGTCGAGGTCAATGCCCTGACGGTCGAAGAGATCTTTGCGCTCTACGAACGAACAGGTTTTCTCTATCCCGAGAAGGCTTCACGCCTCCGTCCGCACCTCGAACTCGTGCGGGACAATTGGCGCCGGATGCTGCGTGGCGGGGAGTCTCTGCTCTACGTCCTTACCGCTGGTGACGAAAAACGAGGCTTGGCCTCGCTGGCCGTCTGGCGAACGGCGCCCCACGGCTGGATGCCACAACATCTCGTTAGCGATAACAATCCTTTTGCATCCCGCGCGGTGATGCTGGCCGCTGCAGCGGGAAAAATTCTGAGTGGAATTGACGACGCCCAGAACTGGTTTCGGCCAGAGAACCGCTTTCCAGCGCGGGTGTTCGGGTCCATGGTACAGACCATTGGGGAATCTCTCTGCTCGGTCCAGCGCCACAGCTATTTTGCATTACCGAGACGCTTGTCACTGCCCTTGAGCGGCAAGATTCACGCAGTACCTTACGACCCCTCTCAAAAACAGTCTCTCTCTGCCATCGCGTCCGCGACACGAGGTGGTGTCTACATTACCGGGGAGGATCTGCTAGGAGACGTTGAGCTTCGAACTGTCGATGAAATGTACCGTTCCGTTGGGCTGCGACGCACTCGCTCTGTGTGGCTGGCATACAAGGGATCGAGGAGAGAACCGGTGGGGGCAGCGATCGCTTATCGCGGTCCCTTAGGGGTTAATTTTAGTTACCTCGAGAACCGTTGTGATTTGTTGCTCCATCCGACTCTTCCTGAGTCGGAGATTCAGGACACCATAGCTTCGCTTCTGAACGCGTCGTCTGCTGCGTATCACGACTTTGAGCTCGATGAAATTCCGCTGATCGCCGACGAGATGGCCACTAAGGTCCTGCTCGGGTTTGGTGCGGCATTCCTGCGCCACTATTGTCAGGGAATCTGGCTTAAAGCCGGACATCAGGGCTTCTATCAGCACGTCGACGGTTTCTATTCGAAACTCTTAGCTCGCGCAGAAAAGCAGGAAATGCAACTCAGTCGTGCAGCTGCAGCCTCGGAATCGCTATGAATAGAGTCTCTCCAACCGCCTACATCATGGAGGACCCGCGCGAGGCCATGCGGCTCGAGGTGAAAGTCGATCCCGCTGCTTGGGTTCGCAAATACTTAACCCACCGTGTGCCACCTGGGGCGGAAATTCTTTCTGTGGGGTGTGGGCCGGGAGTGATTTTGCGAGAAGTCTGCGCACTTGATTCCTCGATTAAGGGAACTGGAATAGACATCAGCGCAGAGCGGATACGGGAAGCGATTCGGAACAATCCCGCGAATTCACGCATGCAACTGCTTCGCGGAGACGCGCACGCGATGCAGTTTTCGTCGGATAGCTTCGATCTGGTTTACTCGCGCATGTTATTCGAATACCTGCACGACAAAGAACAGGCCGCCGCCGAAATGGTCCGAGTTTGCCGGCCCGGCGGGACCGTCCTCCTTCAGGACCTCGATGGACAGTTGCTGTGGAACTATCCCGAAGATCCGGTCGTGCAGCGCACAGTTGAAAAAGTGGTGGCCGGTTTAGCGAGCACGGGTTTCGATCCTTTTGTTGGTCGTAAGCTTTTCTCGCTGGCACAGAAGGCGGGCCTCAAAGACATTGAGGTCCAGGTCGAGTGTTACCACTTAATCACCGGACAGATCGATCCTGGGATTCTGAAGCAGTGGGAACTTAAGCTGGAGATCGCGCTACCCCAAATCGCTCGGGTCCTTGGGGGCGAGGGCGCAGCCAGAGAGCACACCCAAAGATTTCTTGAGTACCTCCGCAGGCCCGACACGCTTACATACTCCATCGTGTTCACGATAGCGGGGAAGAAGTCCTTATGAATTGTCAGTCGACTATTTTTGCTGCAAGACACAACGCTAATTGCGGAAGCAGATTGAACAAGAAAGGCGCTGGGGTCCGCGCGAAAAGGTAGATCTGGGATTGAGAACTCCGCACCAGCTTTGCAGCCGGCCTTCGAAAAGGAAAATAGAAATGGCAACTAATCACAACCAATACATTGGCTCAATAAACTCCGCCAAGCGCGTCTTCTTGTTCGCAGCGCTGGTATTTGTATTTGTGGCCGACGCATCGGCGCAGAATCTGCCCGATGTCACCGCAATGAGCGTGGAAGACCTGATGAACGTGCAGGTCACGTCGGTCTCAAAGAGAAGCCAGAAGTTGGCAGACGCTGCCGCGGCCATCTTTGTGATAACGCAGGAGGACATCCGACGCTCGGGCGCCACCAGCATTCCGGAAGCGTTGCGAATGGTTCCTGGTCTGCAGGTCGCGCGCATTGACGAGAACAAGTGGGCCATCACGTCGCGCGGATTCAATGGCCGCTTCGCCAACAAGCTACTGGTACTCATTGACGGCCGGAGCGTCTACACACCTCTGTTTTCTGGAGTGTACTGGAATATTCAGGATGTGATGCTGGAAGACGTAGACCGGATTGAAGTGATCCGCGGTCCGGGGGCGACTCTCTGGGGAGCCAACGCAGTCAATGGCGTCATTAACATTATCACCAAGCCGGCAAAATCCACTCAGTCTGCCCTGGTCTCGGCAGGCGGGGGAACAGAAACGCGCGGCTCTGGCGGTGTTCGCTACGGTGGGACGCTAAACAAGGACACCTACTACAGAGCCTATGCCAAGTACTTCAATGTTGGGCCATCAACGGACCCTTCCACAGGGAGACGCGCTGACGACAAGTGGGATGCAGTGCGCGGCGGTTTTCGAACGGACTGGACGCCCGCAGGAGCCGATTCGCTCACGGTACAGGGAGACATGCACCGTAGCGGCTACGGTGAGACCTTGACTATTCCCTTGTTAGACGCTCCCTATTCGAGCACCTTTCCCAATAAAGGGAGCATCAGCGGAGGGAATCTTCTGGGCCGTTGGAATCACGCCTTCGCGAACTCCTCGACGTCTCTGCAGATGTACTATGACCGCACGAACATCACCGAGAATTCGCTATTTACAGATCATCAAGACATCTTCGACATCGATTTTCAGCACACCTTCCATGCAAGTGAATCACAAGAAGTGGTGTGGGGGCTCGGTTACCGTTCGAGCCACGATGGGAATGACTCCAGCTCTGTAGTTTCGCTGCAGCCAAACAAACTCACACTGAATCAATTTAGCGCCTTCGCACAGGATGAGATAAGTCTTTTTGAGAAACGCTTGCGCATCACGGTCGGCTCCAAGTTCGAGCATAACGGGTTCACTGGGTTCGAGGTTCAGCCGAACACCAGATTACTCTGGACCATCACGCGCAACCAATCGGTCTGGACTGCGGTCTCCCGTGCAGCCAGGACCCCTGCCCTCACCGAAGAGGGCCTTCGGCTAAATTCGGCGGTTGTACCCCCGGGAACTCCTCAGAATCCTACTCCGTTTCCAACTTTACTATCAGTTTTCGGGAGCCGCCAGTTCAAATCAGAAGATCTTCTCGCGTATGAAGCCGGTTATCGCGTACAAGTGACCAGTAACTTCTCGACTGATATTGCCGTATTTTATAACCATTACACTCATCTTCGAACTGCAGAGCCAGGGACGCCTTTCCTGGAAACAACCCCGACCCCTATCCATGTCGTCGCTCCTTTCGTTGCAGCGAACAAGATGAGCGGTGGCACCTACGGTACTGAGTTCTTTGCAGATTGGAGAGCTCTTCCTAAGTGGCGACTGTTGAGTTCCTACAGCTATCTGCAAATGGATATACGGAAGGATATAAGCAGTCTGGACCCGACTGCGGACAATCCAGGCCTTGTGAGTCCGCGTCATCAGTTCTACGTGAGGTCTTCAATCGATCTTCCTAAACATTTTGAACACGATTTGGATGTTCGATACACAGATCGACTCCCAGGCGTCAATATCCCCAGTTACTACTCGGTGGACACTCGCTTCGGCTGGAGGCCAAGGACAGGCGTGGAACTCTCCGTTGGCAGCCAAAATCTGCTGAATCGGCAGCACCTGGAATTCTTGCCAGACTTCATCAACACCTCTCCCACCGAAGTAAAACGCACCTTCTACGGAAGCGTTACTTGGAGATTTGAGTGAGTTGTTTGTTACTTGCTCGAGCAGAGTGACCATTACTTCCATGCAGGGTAACGCGCCAATGAGATTTTTTCGACTGTTGATCACGATAGCGATAGTGATATTGCCGAGCTTCGGGTTGGAAGCCCGAGCCGAAGATTCCTCTGTTTCGTCGGAATACTTGATCAAAGCCGGTTTTATCTACAATTTCGCGAATTTGGTGCAGTGGCCCTCGAACGCTTTCGCTCAGCCAGATTCTCCGATTGTGATCGGCATTCTAGGAGAGGATCCCTTCGGAACTATCCTAGACCGGGTGCTGGAAGGCAAAAAAGTCAATGGCCGGGTATTTCTTGTCAAACGCTTGAAATCGGTCCTTGACCTCAAGGAATGTCACATTGTGTTTGTAAGTTCGTCAGAAATGACTCGCCTGGCAGAGGCAATTCACTCTGTTAAAGGCATGCCAATCCTGACAATCGGTGAGATACCTGGTTTCGCCAAGCGTGGCGGGATCATAAATTTAGTTCTTGAAGACAACAAAGTTCATTTTGAGGTCAATGTCGAAGCGGCGAAAGAAGCAGATCTAAACATCAGTTCCCGGCTGCTCGCCCTGGCAAGAATCGTTCAGGAACCAGCCCCGGATGGAAGGAAGACGGAATGAGTCTTCAAGATCTATCCATTCGGCGAAAACTCATCCTGATCACGATGCTGACGAGCAGCGTCGCCCTTCTCCTCTCCTCGGCTAGCTTCCTCATTTACGATCTAATCTCGTTTCGCCAGTTGCTCACTCAGGATCTGACAACCCAGGCCGAGATTATCGGATATAACAGCGCGGCGGCAATGGCCTTCAAAGATGAGCCTGCCGCCACGGCAACGTTGTCCGCGCTCACGGTCAAAGGAGATATTGTAGCGGCGGTTTTATATAGTCCCGACCGAAAGATGTTCGCCCACTATTTCCGCAACGACAAGACCCTTCCGGCGTTTCTTCCTTCCCGTTCACAAGAGCAAGGCTACCGGTTTGAAGGACGCTACCTCGAGGTCTGGCACGACGTTGCCCTCAACGGAGAACATCTTGGAACGCTGTTCTTGCAGTCGGACATGCGCCAATGGAGTACGCGGGCCAAGCGCTACGCGACTATCTGTTTTGTATTCGTGCTGATTTCGGGCTTTCTCGCATACCTTGTCTCTTCGAAACTTCAGAAAGTGATTTCCGGACCCATCGTGCACCTGGAGGACACAATGCGGATGGTGTCCGCCAACAAGAACTATGAGGTTCGGGCGGTCAAATCTTACTCTGACGAGATCGGTAGTCTCATCGATGGTTTCAACACCATGTTGTCCGACATCCAACACCGGGACACAGCATTGCGAGGCGCTAATGATGAGCTGCAGACAAGAACGCGAGAATTGGAAGAAGAGATTTCCCATCGCAAGCAGGCGCAGGAAGAACTACTAAAGGCAAAGTACGTAGCCGAGGAGGCAAGCCGCGCAAAAAGCACATTTCTCGCAAACATGAGCCATGAATTGCGCACGCCGCTTAACGCAATCATTGGATATAGCGAGATGTTAGAGGAAGAGGCGCAGGATTCAGGGACTGAAGCGACTGTCCAGGATCTTCAGAAAATCAAATCAGCCGGTAGACACTTACTTGCACTAATCAATGACGTGCTGGACCTTTCCAAGATCGAGGCCGGAAAGATGAGTCTGCACCTGGAGACGTTCGACGTATCCGGGATGATCGAGGAGATCGTTACTACCCTTGAACCAGCGATAGAGAAGAACGGCAAGGCAGATTTTGTTTAACCTGCTTAGTAACGCTTGCAAATTTACAGATCGCGGCGCTATCTCTGTAGATGTCGATCAAAGCACGGAAGAAGGCCTGGACTGGCTCCGGTTCCGGATCACCGATACCGGGATCGGGATTAGCGCTCAACAACAGAAAAATCTATTTCAGGAGTTTGCACAGGCAGATACCTCCATCGCGCGCAAGTACGGTGGTACCGGCCTGGGACTTGCGATCACTCACCGGTTTGTTCAGTTGATGAAGGGACGCATTGGGGTCGAGAGCCAGCCTGGTGAAGGCTCCACCTTTACGGTACACATTCCAGCCCAAGTCACACTGGAGGCTGTTGGCCCTATACCGGCGGAGGGGAGCAGCGAGGCATCCGATGCCATCGCCGACATACAAAACGACCGGGATACGATTCTCGTGATTGATGATGACGCTGCCGTTCGCGAACTTATGTCGCGCTTCCTGATGAAACTGGGCTTCAACGTACTCACTGTTCCCAGCGGGGAAGAAGGTTTGCGACTTGCTAAACAAGTTCACCCTGTACTTATCACACTGGATGTCGTTATGCCGGACTGCGATGGATGGTCTATCCTGAGCAAGCTGAAGGCAGACTCCGAACTGTCGAAGGTCCCGGTGATTATGGTGACCATCGTTGACAATGAGGCGAGAGGTGTTGATTTAGGCGCCTCGAACTATCTCATCAAGCCGGTTGACCGCGAGCGTCTCGCAGTTCTCATCGAAAAGCACCGGATTACTCGCTTTACGACTATTACTGGAGCCAACACGGCAGCCATGTCCGACGTATCGCACGGCCAGAAACGCAGAGAAGTCGAAGCTCAGGTCTCTGAGAAGGTGAGTCATGCCGAAAATCTTACTAGTCGAAGATAACGAAATGAACCGTGACATGTTGTCCAGAAGGCTCGAGCGGAGAGGGCATTCCGTCGTCATGGCTCACGATGGTGAACAGGGACTGTCGATGGCATCTACGGAAATGCCCGATTTGATTTTGATGGACATAAGCCTTCCAGTTATGGACGGATGTGAAGTAACCCGCCGATTAAAAGCTGACAAGAGAACCCGTCACATCCCAGTCATCGCATTGACCGCTCATGCGCTTGTGACTGATCGCGTAAAGGCAATCAATGCCGGCTGCGATGACTATGACACCAAGCCCATAGAATTTAGTCGGCTGAGCGAAAAGATCCACAATTGTCTCGTCGAGAAGAAAACACTATGAATACGCAAGCGAGTCGGTTGCTCATCGTAGATGACAATGAATTGAACCGGGACATGCTCGCCCGCCGGCTCGCGCGGAAAGGCTACGAGATCCTGCTGGCGGACAGCGCGCGACAATTGCCGCAGCGTGTCAAAGAAGACGCGATAGATCTTGTGCTGCTCGACATAGAGATGCCAGAAATTAGCGGACTTGAGGCGCTAAAGATACTGCGGGAGACCTACTCTCCGACTGAACTGCCGATCATCATGGTGACGGCAAAGAATCAAAGCGAGGATGTTGTTAAGGCTCTGGACTTAGGGGCCAATGACTATGTAACGAAGCCGATCGACTTTGCTGTCGCTCTGGCACGCATAGGTACCCAGTTATCCCATAAGCGCGCGCAGGAAGGATTGAGGGAGAGCGAAGAACGCTATGCCTTGGCGGCACGCGGCGCCAACGACGGCCTTTGGGACTGGAATCTGGAGGCTAATGTTGTGTATTTCTCTACCCGCTGGAAGAGCATGCTGGGCTACCAGGAAAGTGAAATCGGGGACAAGCCGGACGAATGGTTTAACCGCATACATGATGCCGACCGGGAGCGGGTGAACCAGGAAATTGCGGCCCATCAAGAGGGATCGGTCCCCCAGTTTGAGAGTGAGCACCGCGTGCTGCACAAAGATGGCACGTTTCGGTGGATGCTGTGCAGGGGGCTTGCCGTTCACAATGGCTCGGGAAAAATCTCACGCATGGCCGGATGGCAGACTGACATTACCGAAGGTAAGGTCTCCGATCCACTGACTGGTTTACCTAATCGCCTCCTATTTACCGACCGAGTGGGGCGCCTTATCAAACATGCGAAACGGCGCAAAGATTATTTGTTTGCGGTTTTATTCCTAGACCTCGATGGTTTCAAGATGATCAACGACAGTTTGGGCCATCTGGCCGGGGATCAACTGTTAGTTGGAGTGGCCAGTCGATTAGAGAAGTGCTTGCGGGCAACTGACACAGTTGCCCGTCTGGGAGAAGGTTTCATAGTGGCGCGCATGGGAGGCGACGAATTCACGGTTCTCCTGGATGATCTTAAGCATCCAGACGACGCCAAGCAGGCAGCGGAGCGGCTAATGAAGGCGGTGACGTCGCCCTTTATGTTGGGTGGCAGGGAGGTATTCACTTCTTTGAGCATCGGGATTGCTCTAAGCAACCCTGGCTACGAGCAAGCAGAAGACATCCTTCGTGATGCGGACACGGCGATGTACCGGGCGAAGTCTATGGGCAAGGCGCGTTACGAAATATTCGATGCAGATATGCGGGCCAGCGTCGTGGCTCGTCTGCAATTGGAGACGGATCTGCGTCGCGCGCTCGAACACGGAGAATTTCACAATGTGTACCAACCGATCGTTTCCCTTGCTGCGGGACAGATTGTTGGCTTTGAGGCTTTGTTACGCTGGCAGCATCCAACGCGGGGACTCCTTGGACCAGAAGAATTCATCACGGTTGCGGAAGAAACCGGCCTTATTCGCGATTTGGGTTGGTGGAATCTGCGGGAGGCGTGCCGGCAGATGGCCGAATGGAGGGCAGATTATAACGCCTATTCCCAGCTAACCATGAGCGTCAATCTCTCTCCTAAACAGTTTCTCCAAGCGAATCTGGTAGAGGATATTGGAAGCTTACTGCGTGAACTCAACCTGCCGCCGGAAGGCTTGAAGCTGGAGCTCACAGAAAGCACTGTCATGGGCGATCCCTCCGCAGCGGTTGAGATGCTGCAGCAAATCAAGTCGCTCGGCATCAGCTTGGCCATCGATGACTTCGGCATCGGGTATTCCTCGCTGAGTTACTTGCACCGTTTTCCGCTGGACACGTTGAAGATTGACCGTTCCTTCATCAGCAGCATCGGCAACGGGGAAGACACGGAGATTGCGCGAACAATTTTGCCTATGGCATTGAATCTTCACTTGGATGTAGTTGCGGAGGGCGTAGAAACCATTGAACAACTAGTGTTGCTGAAGAAACTGCAGTGCAAGTATGGGCAGGGATACTACTTTTCCAAGCCATTATCAGCCGTGGAAGCGGGATAACTGTTAGCAGAACAGCCGACGTGGTAACCGGGCGAGTTAATGTTTCTCGGTGAGTAAAAGTGCTGACATAGGTAGCGTATGAAATTAGCCTGGCAGAACATCTTTCATGACCGAGCCCGTTTCTTGGCAACCGTACTCGGCGTGTCTTTTGCAGTCTTTCTAATGGTATTCCAAGGCAGTCTCTTAGTCGGATTTCTGCAGGCCGCTTCCAGGTTTATAGAAGCCAGCGACTTCGATATTTGGATAACCGCCAGAGGAGTGCAGGCTTTCGAATTCGGAGCAACCTTGGAAGCGCGAATGCGGGAAATGGCTGCCGGCGTACCAGGCGTCGTGGAAACGGGCCGCCGGTATTACTGAAACAACCGAAAGTAGGTCGCCGGATTCGGTTGTCTACGATGCAAGTGACCGAGATCTGATTGAGGTGGCGTCACTACCGGCAGAAGTCGAGATCAATGGGCACCGTGCCAACATTGAACATGAGATCGAAGGCTTTGGCGGATTTCTTGGTGTCCCTTCTCTTTTCACGTCGTATCGGAATGCGGCCCGCTACCTGGGTGTCGGTCCTGAAGATGGCATGTACGTCCTCTTGCGAGTTGGCAAGGAGTACTCGGTTTCGGATGTCCAAAAGAACCTTAGGCAACGTCTGCCGGAGGTCGACGTCCTCACGCGTGAAGAGTTCGCTCACAAATCCCGCATGTACTGGGTGATCAAGACCGGTGCTGGGAGCGCGATTCTGACCGCGGCAGTTTTGGGATTTCTGATAGGCCTTGTGGTAGTTTCGCAAACGATCTACGCAAACACCATGGAGAACATAGAAGAATATGCGACGTTGAAGGCTCTTGGAGCTTCCCGAGTCTTTGTGGCTTGCGTCGTGCTTAGTGAGTCTCTGATTTGCGGCGCGGTTGGAAGCATTCTGGGCCTGCTTGCGGTAGTTCCGGCCATGAATTATGCAAGATCTCTGATTCCGTGGATTCATACTCCGTGGTGGCTACCTGTGATCATGGTTGTGTTGAGCTTGGTGATGTGCTCATTGGCCTCCGTCGCTTCCGTTCGGAGGGCACTTACAGTTGACCCGGGAAGGGTGTTCCGTGCCTGACCAGTTCTTAGCTGTTGAGGATGCCCGCATCTCGTTCGGCGAGGGGGACGCACGAGTTCGCGCGCTCCGCGGCGTTTCAGTAGCGTTCGAGCGCGGTACGCTTTCGTTGGTTATGGGGCCATCCGGGAGTGGAAAGACCACGTTATTGTCTCTCCTCGGCTGCTTACTATCACCCGACGAGGGGACAGTGTTTGTCGACGGCGCCGCCGTGAATGAACTGAGCGGGATTGAGAAGACGGTGCTCCGTCGACAAAAGATAAGCTTCGTTTTTCAAGCTTTTCGACTCTTGCACTCGCTTTCCGCAATCGACAATGTTGCACTTGGTCTTGAAATTCGTAATGGGAAGCGAGCTGACAAAATGGTATTGGCACGAGAACTACTCGTTCAATTTGGGTTGGGGGAGAAGCTAAATCACGAGCCCAACGAACTTAGTCCTGGAGAAAAGCAGCGAGTCGCGATTGCACGCGCGCTGGCGGGAGATCCTCCTATTCTTCTTGCAGATGAGCCCACAGCGTCTTTAGATGCCGAAGCGGGAAGGAATATCTGTCAAATCCTCCGCAGTCAGGTTGATCAGAATGGAAAAACAGTTGTTGTCGTCAGTCACGATCCGCGATGGAAAGAATTTGCCGATCGCACAATTACTCTGAGTGACGGACAAATTAAGCCACAAGCACAGGGGCAGCACGCTTGAGCGCGCGCAGCAAATTGGGCAGTGGTGTACTGGCGATTGTCCTCGTCATTGCTAGTGCCGCGTTCATCTGGAGTTCACGGGACAGAAAGACTGTTCAGGCTCATCAGGCGCCCTCGAACAACGTTGCCGAGGTGGTATTCGCCTCCTCTGGAAGGGTAGAGGGGCTTTCGGACACAACTCAGGTAGGAGCTGCAGCCGATGGCGTGTTGAAGGCAATTTATGTGAAAGAGAATCAGTTCATAACCAAAGGGACACTCATGGGGGAAATTGCCTGTGATGACTTAGACGCCATGCTACAAACTGCTCTCGCGGAAGCTGATGTTACACGTCAAGCAAGGGTTCGTCTGTTGCGAGGCGCACGTGCCGAGGAAAAAAGAATAGCCAGCAAAAAGACGGCAGCGGCTCACGCAACGTTCGCGGAGGCTACATCACGGCTGACTATGCAGCGCGCCCTGTTTAAAGGTGGAGAGATCTCCCGTGCCGCTTATGAGCAAGCCGACCGCGACTTCGGTGTCGCGAAAGCTGACTTTCAGGCTGCTGTTCGGACGGAGCAATTGCTCGCCGCGCCTCCGTTGCAGGAAGATAAGGCGCGGGCGGATGCAGAAGTGCTCGCCGCGGAGGGGCGCGTTCGAACTGCACAAGAACGGATCAGGAAGTGCGCAATTCTGGCTCCGATTGATGGTACTGTTCTGAGAGTCTACGCGAGAGCTGGGGAATCCTTTAGCACAGTCACTCCTCGCCCTCTATTCAGTCTGGCAGATACTTCCGCTCGGCGCGTTAAGGCGGAAGTAGACGAAAGAGATCTCGCTAAAGTCACGATTGGCCAGAACGTAATTATCCAAGCCGACGGGCTTGATGGGAAGAAGCTCACCGGGACTGTAGTGAGCTTATCTGCAGTCATGGGCAGAAAGAGCGTGTACACAGGCGATCCATCTGACAAGATCGACCGCGACGTACTAGAGGCGGTGATCGACTTAACCGACGATGCACAGTCACTACCCATAGGACTTAGAGTCACGGTACAGTTCTTATCTAATAATTCTCCGAAACATTAACCACGGTAGCCGCAAGTCCTGACTGCCGACTAAAACCAAGCCAAGCAAGATCGGTATTGGCGAGCGGCATTTACAGGTCTTTGGCGAAATCCGAGATTATGTACTTGACTCAACTCTGATCCTCTGCTATTGTCCTGTATGTGATTCACTTTCATGACTTTCGCGGCGATTTAGGCGGCTGCTCCGTAGCAATATGCTGCTTGGCCGCCTTGAGCACCTTGGGATGGAATACCCCCTCGGCTAATTCGTCGCTCGTCATCTTTGCTGGATGTTTCTTGAACTTGACCTTTTTCTTCATGGTGACCCTATGACCTCCGCTCCCGTAAATCTGATGTCACTGGTGGATAAGTACAGCACTGATGAGCACTGCCGCGAAGCCCTGATGCATTTGCGCTGGCCCACTGGCGTGACTTGCCTGAAGTGCCAGAGCGATAACGTTGCCCCAGTCCACGACCGTAAGGTTTACGTGTGCTATTCATGCCGCTATCAGTTCTCCGTAACCGTGGGAACGATCTTTCACGATTCTCATCTGCCTCTGACCAAATGGTTCTTCGTTACCTATCTGATGACCAAATCCCGCAAGGGGATTTCCGCCAATCAAGTGAAGCGAATGCTCGGCATCTCCTACAAGACGGCGTGGTATCTCTGCCATCGCATCCGCGCTGCTATGACTGAGGCGGAACACAAGATGACTGGCACTGTCGAAGTGGATGAGACGTACATCGGCGGAAAGCGCAAAGGCAAGGGACACAGAGACAAGCTCGTAAACAAGACTGCGGTAATCGGCATCCGGGAGCGTGATGGACATCTGCACTTCGTCAAGGCCGATCAGGTAAACCAAGGCACCGTGTACGACATCATTGCTCGCAACGTGGACACAACCGTGGATGTCATCATGACCGACGAATCGAAGCTCTATAACTTCGGGATGACGAAGTACCGTGGAAAGCACAAGAGCGTCAATCACAGCGCAGACGAGTACGTCCGATACGAGAAAGGTATGTGCGTCACTACGAACTCGGTAGAGTCCGCGTTCTCGCTGTTCAAGCGCGGGATCGTGGGTGCATGGCATAAGGTTTCTGCGAAACATCTTCCCGCCTATCTGCAAGAGATGACCTTTCGTTTCAACAATCGGAAGAATCAGTACCTCTTTAGAGATACGCTGATCCGATTGCTGGCATCGGACAACCTCGAATATAAAGAGTTAACTAGAGCCGCCTAATTCTTTCCATCTCTTAATGTAGCTAGTTGCCGAAGTGTTGAAGTTGTTCCCTGCTATTGGGTCAGTTACAAATGGTCTACCTTTTTCATCCGTAATGATTACTTCCATCGTTAACTGATGCGGGTAGTAAGCCCGCACCCCCGCAAGCCTGAATCCAAACCAGCCTTCCACGGGAATATGGGGAGACAGCCCCTTGCCTCCCTCCAAATATTGACTTAGATCGGGGATAGGCACCCAGGAATTACCGTCATGAGCGCACCAATCGTTCAAAGGAATAGCTTTCAGCGTCCTTTGGATTGCGCTTGCGTTCGTGTATTGCAGCGCGCACTCTTTTAGCTTCAGGCTTGCCCAACTATCCAATCTCAATTGGAACAATAGGTCGTAAGTATTCATCCCGTTTGGGTCGTGGGCTCCGTGTGCCGCATAGAAAAACTGATGAAGTATTACCGTCAAAGGGCGAGTATTCGCGTCTGTGTAGTGCTTGGCGGTGCGATGCTCTCTCACCCACGCTTGAAACATGGAAACGACAAATCCAGCACCAATTAGCCATTTATATGCGCGGGGATTGGGAGTCCACCAACCAAGGCTTTGCCCAAGCCCAAAGAGCCCAGCTGTGGCCGATCCACCTACCCAGCCATACCACGCGCTAAGCACCGCCCACACCCACGCGCCGAATTCCGAGGCCACTTTCACGGGCACAATTGTACGCCGTAGTTGAGTGAAAGTGATAATCTCGGCGAAGTCCATGGGGAAGCTCCCTTTGCCGCAGCCGTTGTAGTCGCTTGGTCCGGAAATACTCCTGGACTTGGGATAGAGGCTGCCATCGGTCGCATAATCCAAGAATAGGTCGAGCTGGATTTCGTCATTTCCCATTCGGGCCAGGAGCGCGCAGTCAAACTAAATCGGGCTCAGGCGGTCATCCCGCAATTCTGATCGTCAACTCGATGGCCGATCCTCAGCAAGGCCCCAAAGTAACCCCCAAATTGAAGGTTCAAAAAAATATCATCAGCCCACTGAGTGGGCCGGCTCGCATGGGGACGGCCATTCATCAATGTCGCTAGCTCCTACCTTCACTGCGGCTCATTCGGTGTCGGAAGGTCTGGAGGCTTCCGTTGCCCGGTTGTGACTGTTGTCGATTACATCAGCAACTTGGGCGCGCTTCTCGCCTTGGTCCTACCATTTGCTATCGCTGCATGAACCTCCAGTCACTTCTCGTCTGCTCGGACGACCGAACAGTTCGTGTCCTACGTCAGGTTCTGGACGAGTTGGAAATCGGGGTCGAACATTGTGCCCACCCGACTCCGGCACAAAAGACGCTTGCACGACGGAACTTCGAGGCGGTGATCGTGGACTGCGCAGGGGAGCGTAGTCTTTCGTTGCTGAAGAGCGTTCATGAAGGGCTGCACAACAAGAAGATAGGCTCTTACGGTCGCGTCGATGTAACGGGCGTCAGCATACACAGGGTCCTCGGCCGTGTCATATAGCGAAGACGACTCATTGGTCTGGTTGTCCCACGTTCCGGCGTAGTCGTAACCGTCGATGGTGAGGAAATCCACTTGCGCAGCCGCGGCCTTAAGATCGATGTTCACATATTTCTTCGGACTCGCTGGCGAATCGAACGTCAAGACATATTTCTTGCCGGTCGCTTTCGCTAAAACGTGGAGTTGCTTGCGGAACTCTTTTAGCAGAGCGGTGAAATTCTGCTTGTCCGCCGCGCCGGGAAACTCCCAGTCGATATTGAAGCCGTCAAATAAGCCCGGGGCTGTAACGCCGGCGGCGATGTTGCCCTTAACAAACAGATCGATGCATGACGAGGCGAGCGCGGCGCGGCCGGCCGCGGTCGCGGCCGCAGTAACGAAGCCGGTAACGTCGCCCGCTTGTCCCCCCAAAGAGATCAGCACTTTTAGATTGGGATGAAGCCCCTTGAGTTGTTGGATCGCGCCAAAATTTCCATAAAGTGGCGCGGTGTAGGGCTTGCCGCTCACACTGGGAAGGCTTGAGTTCTTGTAAGCGGCCACGGGATCGGCAATGGCGCACGCCGGCGGAGAGGTCAGGGTTACATTGCCGAAGGCGTAGATCAAATGTGTCAGTTCATCGGCCACGCCATTTTTCTGCAGGTCCGCAATGTTGTAACCGGCGTAATTGATGCCCCATTCTTCGAAGTACCCGCCGAAAATCTTGCCATGGTGGCTTGCTTGCCCAAACGAATAAGGGACGCATGTAATGAAGGCCAACAAACTCGTCAAAACTAGTCGTCGCAGGCGCGGTAGGAAATGGCTTAACATAGCGAACGTCGCTCCCAGGGTTCGTAAACGGTTAACCAGCGAAGCACGTGTCTACACAGCGGAGCCTGTCGGTCCTCAACATAACCGGAAGACGCCTTTTCGATTCTCGTCGGCGCCAGCCACGACTTCAGCCAGCCCTCTCAATAGGAGCAAGTACATCATCGCTCAATTCTTCTGCCTGGGCAATGTTCCCCATCGACGGGTTCCAGCCATCGGGGGCAACCTGGGGCGATTACGACAACGACGGCTGGCCCGATCTCTATGTGGCGAACGATGCCGGCCCGAATTTTCTCTACCACAACAAGCGTGACGGAACTTTTGAAGATATCGGCCTACTTGCCGGCGTCGCACTGAGTGGCGACGGCATGGAACAAGGCTCCATGGGCGTGGACTGGGGCGACTATGTTCATGAAGGCCGCTTGTCGATGATCGTCACGAACTTGTAGAGCAAGGCTCGACTCTCTACCACAATCTCAGCAAACAAAATTTCGCCGACGTCAGCGTGCGCGCCAAGTTGATTAAGCCCACTTATCCCTATGTGAGTTGGGGCACTGCTTTCTTTGACATGGATAACGACGGCTGGCTCGACCTATTCATCGCCAACGGCCATGTATACCCACAAGTGGACACTATTCCCGGCGGTACGCCCTACCGCGAGCCCATGCTGCTTTTCCGCAACCATCACGACGGTGTCCGCGGACGGGAAGGGTCACATGTAAAGCAGTGCTCAGCTGAGCTTGGCAACATTGTCCAAGGAGTGTTCACTCCGGTGCTCGCGAAACACTCGAAGTCGTTCTCCCTCATCGACTGCATCTCGGTGGGTGTGGATCGCATGCAGCGCAACTTTGAGCCGATGCGAAAACAGGTGGAGATGTGGCAACGAAGTGAACTCACGGACGTCACCGTCAAGGTGGTCATCTACGAAGCTTTCGTTGAGGGCAGACTGGAAGCTCCCAAACACCTCGCCCGCACCGTGCATGACCTCTACTTTGAGCCAGAATACGAGGAATTTCGGCCGCGGACGATCTGGAGTCTTTCCAATGCGTTTACTTCAGCATTCAAGAAACTGGATCCCATTCCACAGTTCAAAGCTACGGCAAAGCTAGGCGAGTTCCTGGAGGCCCGGTTCTCACAATCGTTCTAGCCGTCGGGGCGGTCTCGGTCGGCCGCCTCTTCCCAAACCAGTAATCAAGAAGTAGCGCGCAACAGTTCGGCGAGCCTACGGGCATCGATCTTGTCGCTCTTGTGGCCAAACTTGAGCAAAGCGTTGTGCCGGAGTGAGTCGTACCTCCTGCCAATTTTGAATAGTTGGTTCAGTCATCACTCATAGCTCCGCTGCTGAAAATCGCCCGCGTTGAACGGGCCGCTGCTTCTCACGGCAAAGAGGTTGCCGTTCACAAAGAGAGCACGGAGCATCGAGCCGGAGGAGATCGCGTAAAGAGGCGATGAACAGCATCTGAAGTTGTTTCTCCGTATAATTGCAACGGTCATGGACCGAGGCCCTGCGTCCGCGATCGGTTGGCTCTTTGATCGGCAACAAGGAGTTCCAGACCGCCTGATTCCGGGAAGGGATTCTGCCCGCCAGCCGCTATCTTCACGCCGTAGAGCAATCACTCGGCCATTGGCAACGAGTGTGGTATGCGCCGACGCTGTTGTGGTTCTCGGCCGGTCCTCTCATGCTGAGCGCGCTGTGCTGGGCGGGGATGTTGGCCTCGCTGCTGCTTGTCTTGAATCTGTGGCCGCGCGGCATGCTGGTTATTAGCTTCGTGTGCTTTCTGTCGTTCGTCAGTGCGGCCCAGGACTTCTCCGGTTATCAATCAGATGGCATGCTGCTGGAGGCTGGTTTCATCGCCTTCTTTTTTGCCCCGCCCGGATTCCGTCCGGGACTAGGCCAACTCTATCCTGCCTCGCGCGCCAGCTTGTTCTTGCTGCAGTGGGAGTGGTTTCGCATCTACTTCGAGTCCGGTGTGGTGAAGCTTCTAAGCGGAGACCCCGAGTGGCGCCATTTCACGGCCATGGATGAGTACTACCAGAACGGACCTTTACCCACTTGGGTTGGCTGGTACGTGCAGCACCTGCCGCACGGGTTTCATGCTGGCACCGTGTATGCCACGCTGGCTCTGGAGTTGGGCCTGGTTTGCATGCTTTTTCTGCCGCGGCGTTGGAGAACCGTATGCTTTTTCATTGTGACGCCGTGGCAGGTCGGTGTAATCCTAACGGCAAACTACACCTTTTTGAACTATCTGGTTCTCGCGATGGGTGTGCTGTTGCTCGATGATCGCTTTGTGCTGGGCGTCATGCCGGAGAAGTGGAGAGTGAGGCTCACGGCTGCCATCTCCCGTCCAGAAAGGTCGCCAAGGCCAGAACTGAGAAACTGGAAGGAGAGCATCAGTCGCTATTGGCGTCTCCTGAAGCTTTCCGCCAGCACCATTATGTTGACGTGGATCTTCTATGTGACGACGACAGAACTCGTCTGGATGTTTGCCAAGATACCTTTACCCACTTCTCCGGTGAGCGCACTTGAGCCGTTCCGGATCGCTAATCGTTACGGACTCTTCGCGGTGATGACGCGCGGACGATATGAAATTGAATTCCAGGGCTCCGCAGACGGACAGACCTGGGTCGCATATCCGTTTCGCTATAAGCCACAGAAATTGGATGAGCCACCCAGAATCTATGCGCCATATCAGCCGCGCTTTGATTGGAACTTGTGGTTCGCTTCTCTGGGGTCGTGGCGCGAGTATCCGATCGTGCCCAACACGGAAGTGCTCCTGCTCTCGAACGATAAGGATGTGCTGGCACTCTTTGCCGGTAATCCTTTCTCGCGGGAGCCGCCACATCAGATCCGCGCGGTGCTCTGGCAATACTGGTTCACGACAACGTCAGAAAAACACGCCACCGGGATGTGGTGGCGGAGGCAACTGTTGGGCCTGTACGCGCCCAGCCTGGAGCGAGGACCTGATGGAGGCATCAAGGTTGTCGAGTGGCCGACGGTGCAGCCGAGGGAATAGTTTATGGTGGCGCATTTGAAAATGAGAAGGGCCGCGCGCAGAACACGGTTGGTTGGAGATTTGCGATGAGTCGCAAGGCATGCGTTGTTGGCTCTGGTCCAAATGGGTTGGCAGCGGCCATCGTACTGGCCCAGGCAGGCCTGCAAGTAGATGTGTTCGAGGCCGAGCCGACGGCAGGTGGTGCAGCGCGTACGATGGAATTGACGCTGCCGGGCTTCTTGCACGACTTTGGATCAGCGGTGCATCCGATGGGTGCCGGGTCGCCTTTCTTCTCTTCGCTGCCGCTCGAAGATCATGGACTGGAGTGGGTTCATTCTCCAACTCCGCTCGCCCATCCGCTCGACGACGGAACAGCAGTGCTACTGGAGCACGACCTCGGCGATGCCAAGACTTCCCTCGGTGCAGACGGCGATGCCTGGGGCAAGCTCCTGCAGCCGTTTGTCGAGCACTGGAGTGAATTCGCCCCCGAGGTGCTTCGCCCGGTTCTCTCGATTCCGAAACATCCCTGGCTCATGGCGCGTTTTGGGATGAATGCACTCCTTTCCGCCAGAACGATTGTTCGCCGCTTTCAGAGCGAGCGCACACGCGCGCTCTTCGCGGGCCTTGCCGCGCATTCCTTCCTAAGTCTCGACGAGCCCTTGAGTGGCGCGTTTGGGATGTTGATGGCCGTGCCAGCGCATGCCGTTGGCTGGCCGATTCCGCGCGGCGGGTCGCAGTCACTTACAGATGCGTTATGTCGCTATCTTTCCTCGCTCGGCAGTAAGGTTAAGACTTCGTCCCGGGTTGAATCTCTCGCGTCGTTATCGCACTATGACCTGATTCTCTGTGACGTGACGCCGCGGCAACTTCTCAGAATCGCCGGTCAACGCTTATCCGACAGCTACAAGCGTCAGCTGGAGGGCTTTCGTTACGGCCCCGGCGTTTTCAAAGTCGATTACGCATTGAGCGGTCCCATCCCCTGGAAGGCTTCTGAGTGCTTGCGCGCGGCGACCGTGCACTTAGGCGGTAGCTTTGAGGAGATTGCTGCATCGGAACAGGCGGCGCGAGATGGGCGGCACTCGGATTCCCCGTTTGTCCTGCTCGCTCAGCCGAGTCTATTTGATCCCTCGCGCGCCCCTGCGACCAAACACACGGCTTGGGCGTATTGCCACGTTCCTAATGGGTCAAAGCTGGACGTGCTGAAGAAGCTGGAAGATCAGGTTGAGCGCTTCGCTCCTGGGTTCCGCGAGTGCATTTTGGCGCGCCGAGTCTTTTCCCCTGCGGACCTTGAATCTATGGACGCCAACCTGGTAGGCGGTGACATCGGAGGCGGCGCGATGGATCTTCGCCAAATTGTGTTTCGACCGACATGGCGATGCTACGCGACCTCAGCAAGAGACCTATACATCTGTTCGTCATCAACTCCGCCGGGGGGCGGCGTGCACGGCATGTGCGGTTATCACGCTGCCAGGATGGCGCTCGCCCGATCATCCTAGATCGCGAGGTGAGCTTGGCTGCACCAGTGTGGTTTGTGCTCGTCGCCGTCATGATCATCGCTTATGTCGTGCTTGACGGCTTCGATCTGGGCGCGGGAGTGTTGCACCTGCTGATTGCGCG
>WNFN01220852.1_pt1 | contig 22275 bp, 20 predicted proteins | sample 5400161 | NCBI WGS metagenome assembly WNFN01 (sample SAMN13153353, study PRJNA577476) | soil metagenome | isolation source: 80 cm saprolite on Douglas fir-dominated hillslope | place: USA:California | collected 2013-09-17 | reverse complement strand
GGCGGGTCAGCGAGTCCGCGCCTTTGTATCTTCGCCGGTCCGTGGTGTACCGGTCGCGCTCAGCGCTGCGGCGGCAGCGTCCCGTCGCGGGCCGCAGCAGGCCCGAACCCGCGCCGGGCAGCCAGGGCGAATACCCGGCAGTCATCTCGGCATTGCGCGCGCTGCCGGCCCGGCAGCGCGAGGTTCTCGTCCTGCGTTACTACGCCGACCTGTCCGACGCGCAGATCGCCTACGTCACGGGTATCAGCAGCGACGCTGTGAAGCGCCACGCCGCGCGGGCCATGGCCTCACTGCGCCAGGCGCTAGAGAGCGCGGATGAGTGACCCGAGGGCAGGCTGAGAAAGCCGCGGTGGCGGTCAGGCCCCGGAGGCCTGTTTCTCGTCGTGGCCGCCGAACTGCTTGCGCATCGCCGACAGCGCCTTGTCGGCGAACAGGTCGAGCTGGCGGGAGGAGAACCGTGAGTAGAGCGAGCTGGTGAGGACCGGCGCCGGAACGCCTTCCTCGATAGCGGCGATCGAGGTCCAGCGTCCCTCGCCGGAGTCCGAGACCCGGCCCTCGAAGTCGGACAGGTCCGGTGACTGCTGCAGCGAGATGGCCAGCAGGTCGAGCAGCCAGGACCCGATCACGCTGCCCCGGCGCCATACCTCGGCCACCGCGGTCGTGTCGATGTCGTACTGGTAGTACTGGGGGTTCTCCAGCGGGGCGGTCTCCGCGTCACCCTCCTGCTTGCGGTGGCCGATATTGGCGTTGTGCAGCACGTTCAGGCCCTCGGCCAGGGCGGCCATCATCCCGTACTCGATGCCGTTGTGAACCATCTTGACGAAATGCCCGGCACCGCCCGGCCCGCAGTGCAGCCAGCCCTGCTCGGCAGGGCCGGGCTCGCCGGTGCGGCCGGGCGTGCGCGGTGCGGCGTCCACGCCCGGCGCCAGCGACTGGAACAGCGGAGCCAGGCTGGCCACCGCGTCGTCGTCGCCGCCGATCATCAGGCAGTAACCGCGCTCCAGGCCCCAGATCCCGCCGCTGGTCCCGCAGTCAACCAGCCGGATGCCCATCTGGGCCAGCCGGGCCCCGCGCTTGAGGTCGTCGCGGTAGTAGGAGTTGCCGCCGTCGATGATGATGTCGCCCGGCTCCATGCGCTGGGCCAGTTCGTCGATCGTCTGCCCGGTGATCTCGCCCGCGGGCACCATCACCCAGGCCGCCCGCGGCTTGGTAAGGGCCGAGACGAACTCGTCCAGGGTCAAGGTTCCGACGGCGCCCTCGGCGGTCAGCTGCTCCACCGGCCTGGGGCTCCGGTCGTAGACGACGCACGGGTGGCCGTCGCGCATCAGCCTGCGGACTATGTTGGCCCCCATCCGGCCCAGCCCCACCATGCCGAGCTGTCGAGTCTCAGTGGCTGGCATCGTGTCCTCCGTTTTCTGAATCGGAACTGGCGGGCAGCCACGGCTCGTGCCAGTCGGCGAACCCGCGGACCAGCCTGGCTGCCTCCGGCGGCCCCCAGGATCCCTTCGGGTATTCCTGCACCGGCGGCGGCTGGTCCAGCAGCGGCTGGACCACCCGCCAGGTTTCCTCGACGGTGTCTTCGCGCGCGAACAGGTGGCCGTCTCCCGCTATGGCGTCGCGCAGCAGCCGCTCGTAGGGCTCCAGCTGCGGGCCGAGTTCCTCGAACAACATGTCGAGGTACACCGTCCGCCACCCGCGCCCGGCCCCCTGCGAGGTGAGTCCAGCCCGCAGCCCGGACTTCGGATCGATGCGCAGGACGATCTGGTTCGGCTCGCCGTGATTCATCCCGGCGATGAAGCGGATCCGAGGCGGCCGCCGGAACACCAGCCGCACCTCGGTCACCCGGGTGGCCAGGGCCTTGCCCGTCCTGATGAAAAACGGCACCCCGGCCCAGCGCCAGTTGTCCACCTCCAGCCGCAGGGCGGCGTACGTCTCGGTGCCGGACCCCTTCGCCACCCCGGGGACGTCGAGGTAGCCCTGGTACTGGCCTCGCACGTAGTGGGACGGGTCGGCGTCCGGCATGGAGCGGAACACCTCGGCCTTCTTGTCCCGCAGGTCGTCGGCGCTGGGTCCCACCGGCGGCTCCATGGCGACCAGGGAGAGCACCTGGAGCAGGTGGTTCTGCACCACGTCCCGCAGCGCGCCGATGGGGTCGTAGAAGCTGCCGCGGTCGTCGACGCCGAAATCCTCGGCCATCGTGATCTGCACGGAGGAGACGTGGTTCCGGTTCCACACCGGCTCGAGGAGGTCGTTGGCGAACCGGATGTACTGCAGGTCGAGCACCGGCTCCTTGCCGAGGAAGTGGTCGATGCGCAGGATCTGGTCTTCCGCGAGGTGGCGCCGCAGGTCGGCGTTGAGCTGGAGCGCAGAGGTCAGGTCATGGCCGAAGGGCTTCTCCACCGCGACCCTCGCCCCGCTGGTGAGCCCGGCGCCGGCCAGCGACTCGACGACGCCGGCGAACAGGCTGGGCGGGATCTCCAGGTAGAACAGCGGATGGGCGGCGCCGGCCAGGGCCTGGGCCAGCCGCCGGTGGGTGCCGGAGTCCGCAAAGTCGCCGCTCAGGTAGGACAGGCGCCGGGCCAGGCGGCCGAACACCGTCTCGTCGAGCCGCTCGCCGGACTCCTCGATGGACTTCCGGGCGTGGGCGATGAGGTGCTCCGTGGACCAGTCCTGCCTGGCCACGCCGATCACCCGGCAGGTGAGGTGGTGATTGGCCTCCAGCCGGTACAGGGCCCGCAGCGTCTGCTTCCTGGCTAGGTCCCCGGTAATGCCGAAGGCCACGAGCGCGTCGACGGCGGGTGCCTTCTCCGGCGCGTGCACGGGCATGCGTCACCTCCCCCAGGCCATGACGATGGCGGACAGAGCCATTGGCCGCGCGGACGACGCTACACTGCCGGGCTGTCGCCGCGCTCACCCAGGGGCACGCTCACGGGGCCGGTTTCTCCGCGCCGTGAAGCTGCGCGTTGCGCCTTAACGCGGTGGCCGCCGGCCAGGGTCACGATGGTGCCGGCGGTCAGGTAGAGCCCGGCCTCGATGACGCAGTCGTCGCCGAGGGAGATCCCCAGCCCGGAGTTGGAGCCGAGCAGGCACCGCTCGCCCACGGTGATGCGCTCCTTGCCGCCCCCGGACAGCGTGCCCATGATCGCAGCGCCGCCGCCGATGTCGGTGCCCGCCCCGACGACCACGCCCTGGCTGATGCGCCCCTCGACCATCGCGGCCCCGAGCGTTCCGGCGTTGAAGTTGACGAAGCCCTCGTGCATAACGGTCGTTCCCTCGCCCAGGTACGCGCCGAGGCGCACGCGGCTCGCGTCGGCTACGCGGACGCCGGCCGGGACGACGTAGTCGAGCATGGGCGGGAACTTGTCCGCCGACCGCACCTCCACCTGGCGCCCGGCCGCCCGGGCCCGCATCTGGACCGCGCCGGCCTCGGCCGCGTCCACCGGCCCGGCGGACGTCCAGCAGACCGTCGGCAGCACCGCGAAGATGCCGTCGAGGTTCATGCTGTTCGGCCGGGCCAGCCGGTGCGACAGCAGATGAAGCCGCAGGTAGGCATCTCCGGCGTCGCGGGGCGCCTCGTCGAGATCAGCGACCTCCACGCGCCGGCGGCTGACGCGCACCGCGCGGAGCGGGTCCTCGCGCTCAGGGCCCGGGGGGAGCTGGTCGGGGCCGCTCGGCGGGCCCAGCCGGGGGTCGGGAAAGTAGAAGTCGAGCGCGACGCCGGCCTCGCTCACCGTGACGATCGCGTCTCCCCATGCTTGCCTGGTCACGGACACGAACCCTACCGCCGGGTCACGACGTTTGCGATGCGGCCCGGGACGACCACGACGCGGTCCACGGCGGCGTCGCCGACATAGCGGGCCATGTCCGGATCTCCGGTCAGGATCTCGACGATCTGCTCCTCGCTGGCGTCCGCGGGAACCTCGATCCGGAACCGGGTCCTGCCGTCGATCTGCACCGGGAGCACGACCGTTGGCTCGGCGGCGAGCGCCGCGTCGGCCTCGGGGAACACCGCGTAGGCGATCGACTCGCCATGGCCAAGGCGCGCCCAGAGCTCCTCGGCAATGTGCGGGGCCAGCGGCGCGACCATGAGAACCAGCGGCTCGGCGATGGCCCTCGGCAGCCTGCCCCGCGCGGCGACGAGGCGGCCCGCCAGGGTGACGAGCTCCTGCAGCCGGGCGATCGCGATGTTGAACCGCAGCTCGGCATAGTGCTCGCGAACCGCCCGGATCGTCTGGTGCAGCAGCCTGGCCGTGTCCGCGTCGGCCGGGCCGTCGTCGACGATGAGCTCGCCGGTGCGCTCGTCCACCAGGCTGCGCCACAGCCGCTGCAGGAACCGGTAGACCCCGACCACGTCGTCGGTGTGCCACGGCCGGTCGGCATCCAGCGGGCCCATCGCCATCTCGTACAGCCGCAGGGTGTCCGCGCCGTAGCTGGCGTACATGTCGTCGGGGCCAACGCTGTTCTTCTTGCTCTTGCCCATCCTCCCGGCCCGGCGGGTCACCGCCGTGCCGTTATGAATAAATGTGCCGTCCGCCTGGTACTCCACCTCGGCCGCCGGGACGTACATCCCGCGCGCGTCGGTGAACGCGTCGGCCGTGATGTAACCCTGGTTGACCAGCCGCCAGAACGGCTCCCTGGTCGAGACGTACCGGAGGTCGAACAGCACCTTGTGCCAGAACCTGGCGTACAGGAGGTGCAGCACGGCATGCTCCACGCCCCCCACGTACAGGTCGACCCCGCCGTCGCCCGGCTGGACGTCATCAGCTCCCCCGCCCGCGGGCACCATCCAGTACCGTTCGGCCTCGCGGCCGACGAACGCGGCGTCGTTGTCCGGGTCGAGGTAGCGCAGGTAGTACCAGCAGGACCCGGCCCACTGCGGCATCGTGTTCAGCTCGCGCCGGTAGGTCCGGGGGCCGTCGCCCAGGTCGAGCTCGACGTCCGCCCAGTCGCGGGCCCTGGCCAGCGGGGGCACCGGGTCACCGGCCTGGCCGTCGGCCGGGCGGGCGGCAAAGTCGGTCATCTCGGGCAGCGTGACCGGCAGCATCTCGTCGGGGAGCGCGACCGGCAGGCCGTAGGAGTCGTAGACGATCGGGAAGGGCTCGCCCCAGTACCGCTGCCGGGAGAAGAGCCAGTCGCGCAGCCGGTAGGTCCGGCGGCGGCTTCCGTGCCCGGTGCGCTCCAGCCAGCCGATGGCGGCGTCGATCCGCTCGTCGGCTGGACCGTCGGCTGGATCCTCGGCGCCAGGCACTTCGGTGACCGGCAGCCCGAAGGAGCGGGCAAAGTGCCGGTCACGCTCGTCGTGCGCAGGGACTGCCATGATGGCCCCGGTACCGTAGCCCATCAGCACGTAGTCGGCGAGGAACACCGGGATCTGCCCGCCGGTGGCCGGGTTCAGGGCGTAGGCACCGGTGAACACCCCAGTCAACGACGTGACCCGCTGCCGGTCGCCGATCATCGAGGTGCGCTCCCGGTACGCCCGTACCGCATCGGCCGGCGACCAGCCCGCGTCGTCGTCCCCGTGATGGTCCGCCCCGTGGTCGACGGCACTCTCGCCGTGCCCCTCGGTGAACCGCCATGACTGCGGGGTACCCGGCGGCCACCGGTCGGCGACCAGCGCGTCGGCGAGGGGATGCTCGGGGGCCAGGACCAGATAGGTGGCCCCGGGCAGCGTATCCGGCCTGGTCGTGAACGCCTCGATGCGCAGGCCGACCGGGCCCGCGACGGTGGCGCCCGCCACGGGACCGTCCCCTACGGGACCGCCCGCCACGTCAAACGTGATAACGGCACCGTCGCTAGGGCCGATCCAGTTCCGCTGCAGCACCTTGACCGACTCGGGCCAGTCGAGCCGGTCCAGGTCGGCCAGCAGCCGCTCCGCGTAGGCGGTGATCCGCATCACCCACTGCCGCAGCGGCCGCCGGTACACCGGGTAGTTGCCGACATCGCTGCGCCCGTCGGCGGTGACCTCCTCGTTCGCCAGCACCGTGCCCAGGTCCGGGGACCAGTTGACCAGCTCCTCGGAGATGTAGGCCAGCCGCCAGGAGTTCACGACCTGCCGCCTGGCGGTCTCGTCAAGGTCCGCCCAGGGCTTCCCGTCGGGGTTGGCCGGGCCCGACGCCGTGCGCGTTCCGGCTTCGAACTCGGCCACCAGCTCGCTGATCGGCCGGGCGCGGCCCTGGTCCTGGTCGAACCAGCTGTCGAAGATCCGCAGGAAGATCCACTGGGTCCAGCGGTAGAAGCGGGGATCGGTGGTCGCGACCTCCCGCCGGGCGTCGTGCCCGAGACCGAGCCGGCGCAATTGCCCGCGCATGGCGTCGATGTTGATCTTCGTGGTGATCGCCGGATGCTGACCGGTGTTGATCGCGTACTGCTCGGCCGGGAGTCCGAACGCGTCGTAGCCCATGGCGTGCAGCACCGCATGCCCGGTCATGCGCAGGAACCGGGCGAACACGTCGGTGCCGATGTAGCCGAGCAGGTTGCCGACCTGCAGGCCGGCCCCGCTCGGGTAGGGAAAGAAGTCGAGGACATAGAACTTCGGCAGGCCGGCGACCCGCTCGAACCCCGCGGCCAGCGGCCCGGTCGGGTTCGGCGCGTGGAATGTGCCCTCGGCCTGCCACCGCTCCTGCCACGCGAGCTCGATCTGGTTCGCCAGCCTGGCGTCATACCTGAACGGCAGCTCGGGGTCGGATCCGCCGTCTCGTGACGCGACCCGCCCGGGGGTGGGATTCTCGCTCATAACTTCCTCGCCAAGGCTGGTCCGGGAAACGAAAAAGCCCCTCATCCAGAGGGGCTGCCGCGCTGACTGTCCTGCCGAATGCCGTCAGCGCGGCCCGGCGAGGAGGAGGCTGGTGCAGTCAGACATGCTGCACAGGATACCGGAACCCCGCTCGGGCCGGTCAGAGAACCTTCCCGGGATTGAGGATGCCGACCGGGTCGAGAGCGGCCTTGATAGCGCGATGCACGGCCATCGAGTCGTCTCCGAGCTCGAGAGCCAGCCAGCGACGCTTGATGACGCCGACGCCATGCTCGCCGGTCAGCGTGCCGCCGAGGTCGAGCGCGGCCCGGAACACCTCGTCGGCGGCCGCCCAGACGTTGGCCGGCACCTCCGCCTCGCCCAGCCCGCGGTCGAAGACGAAGACCGGGTGCAGGTTGCCGTCCCCGGCGTGGGCGACCGTGGCGATCAGCACGCCGTGGTGGTCGGCGGCGCGCTCGATGAGCTCGACCATGTCCGGCAGCCGGGAGCGGGGCACGCACACGTCCTCGACCAGCGTCGCCCCGAGCCGCTCGATGGCCGGGAACGAGAGCCGCCGGATGTCGAGGAGCTGCTGCGATTCTGCCTCGGTGGCTGAGACGTCGGCGAGCAGGGCGCCGTGCTCGGTGCACTTGTCCCGCATGATCGCGGCCCGCCGGGCCGCGTCGTCGCTGTCGTCCTGGGCGATGAGCAGCGCCTGGACCGGGTCGCCGAAGCCGAGGTGCTTCCAGTCGTCGATGGCGCGCAGGGTGACCCGATCGAGCAGTTCGAGCAGGCTGGGCTGCAGCCGGGCCTGCAGGATCGCGCTCACCGCGCGGGCCGCCGCGCCGAAGCTGGGGAAGCTCGCGGCCACGGTAGCGGGCGGCGCGGAAGGCCGGGGACGCAGCCGCAAGGTCGCAGAGGTCAGCACTCCGAGGGTTCCCTCCGAGCCCACGAACAGGCTGGTCAGGTCGTAGCCGGCCACTCCCTTGATCGTCCTGCGGCCGGTGCGCAGGATCCGGCCGTCGGCGAGCACGACCTCGAGCCCGAGCACGGCATCCCGGGTGACGCCGTACTTCACGCAGCGCAGCCCGCCCGCGTTGGTGGCCAGGTTCCCGCCGATCGTGGATATCTCGTAGCTCGACGGGTCGGGCGGGTACATCAGCCCGTGGGCCGCCGCGGCCCGGTCGAGGTCGGCGTTGATCACGCCGGCCTCGGCGACGGCCATCTCGTTGGCCGGGTCAAGCTCCAGGATCGCGTTCATCCGGGCCAGCGAGAGGATCACACAGCCGTCGACCGCGGCCGCCCCGCCGGCCAGGCTGGTCCCGCCGCCGCGCGGCACGACCGGGACGCCGTGCTCGCTCGCCCAGCGCATGGTCGCCGCCACCTCGCCGGTGCCGCGGGCCGAGACCACGCATAGCGGCTTGCCCGGCGCCACCGCCGGGGTCTGATCCCGGCGGTAGCCCTCGACGATGTCCGGATCGGTGATCACCCGCCCGTCAGGCAGAGCAGCCATGAGCCCATCCAGGTCGTCGCTCACCGCCACTCCTTCGCCCGCTCCCAGTCGCATTCTGCCGGCCGATCGCCCGCCGGCTCAGCAAGCATGCCGAGCGTCCGCCTCTCCATTAGCAAGCTACCCATACTCGGAGCGGTCTCGGGGTCGGGCTCGGCCACTACTGGGCAAGCACGCCGGGATCACTCCGCGGACTGCTGGGCATGGATGGCGTCTTCCAGGCTGGCCGACAGGTCCTCGTCCTGATAGCCCCGGACCGCAAAATCGCACAAGATTCCGCCCGTCCGGTCCGGCTGGCGGCCTTTGTGGTCACCAGCGGCTGTTCCCACGACCGCTTGTGACCACGTTTCCGGCCGGGCGCTCCCGCAAACGGATCCGCAGCCAGTCTGCGTCACCGCCAGCACGGGCCCGGCCGGAGGCCGTGGCAGAACCACAGCCTGATCCCTGCTATCGATCGGTCTCCGTCCTCGGTTCGCCGCAGGGGCAGGTGTCCAGCTCCACCCAGACGGCCTTGCCCCGCGGGGCATCGCGAACTCCCCACTTGTCAGCCAGGCTCTCCACCAGCACGAATCCGAATCCCGACTCGTCGAGCCCGGCCGGTGTGCGCGGCCGAGGCCTGCGCGGGTCGGCGTCCTGGACCTCGATTCGCAGGCAGGTTCCTGCGGTTTCGAATCGCAGGATCATCGCGGACGTGGTTCGAGCGTGCCGCACCACGTTGGTCACGAGCTCATCGACGAGCAGGACCGCCGTCTCTTCCAGGTGCGCCACCTGCCATGAGGTCAGGACCTGGCGTGTGGCCTGGCGGGCCAACGCCGGCGCCTGCTCTGCTGCGGGCAGCGTCAGCTGCCTGCCCCAGGACGGGTCTCCCGCTACGCCGGGCCGCGCGTGAGCGCAGTTGCATCCGCTCCGGTCAGCCGTCATTGCAAGAATGCCTCAATCTCGTTATCCGCCGGGCCTCCCGGCAGTGTCCACGGCGGATACGGTTGCGGCGCTCTGTTCCCCGCAGCGGCGGGCACATCATGGACGCGCCGTGATGTGGCCCCCTTATTACACGTCCCCCCGTGTGGTACTCCTCCGAGAGTCGGTCATGTACCTGAGCGAAGCCTCCAAGGATGCTGATGGCACGCTGTCAACTCCCCGGCTATCAGCTGACCGTCAGGGCCGACGGCTTGACGACGGAGGCGTTCGAGGGCTAAGTGTCCACTCGGCCTCACAGCGTGGACCGAGCGTAAGGCGGCGCGATTCGGACCCTCTGCCGGTCAGGCGGCCAGCGCGCGGCGCAGGTAGTCAAGCCGGGCCGCCCGCGCGGCCCGGGCCAGCGTGGTCTGCGGAGCCAGCCCGTCGAACCCGTGGAATCCGCCGGGCCACAGGTGGAACTCCACCGAGACCCCGGCTCGAGACAGCCGGGCCGCGTAGTCGATGTCCTCGTCCCGGAACGTCTCGACGGACAGGGAGTGCTGCAGTTCTGGCGGCATCGCGGCGAGCGCCGCGCTCAGCTCGGGATCGAACGGCGGGTGGGTGCTCGCAGCCGTCATCGGTCTCCTCACACCGGGGGTAGCCCTGATCGTAACCCGGCGGGCACGCCGAGGGATCAGCCGCACTGCGCGGGCAGCCCGCAGCGGATCGCGAGGGCCGGATCGCGGTAGGACACCAGCGCGGTGATCTGCGGCTGTCCGCCGGAGTCGGCGAGCTGGAGGACCTGCAGGCCGCTGGCGACCAGGCGGCCCTGGCCGTCCGGCTCGTAGGTCGCGAACGCGGGCTGGCCGTTACACGAGCCGGCCCTCAGGTGTATCCCGTGCGGGCGGGCGGGGGCGAAGACCGCGTTCTCCATGAACGCGGCGACCGCCTCCCGGCCCTCGAACCACGCGGTGAGCGGAGGCATGGAGAACCGGATGTCTTCGGCGATCAACTGCACGAACCCGTCGATGTCGGCGAGCTGCCAGACCCGGACATAGCGCTCCAGCAGCTGCTGCACCCGCGGTTCGCCCAGGTCAGGCTGGGGCCTGCCCGCCGTAACGCGCACGGACTCGCGGGCCCGCGACAGCAGGCTGTTGACGGCCGTGGTGCTGACGCCGAGAACCTCACCGACTTCCGCGTGGGTGAAGGCCAGCACGTCGTGCAGCAGCAGGGCGGCGCGCTGGCGCGGTGCCAGTCGTTGCAGCGCGGCCACAAAGGCCAGGCTGATCTCCTCCCGCCGGACCACCTCGTCCTGCGGGTCGCCCGATCCGTGCAGGTCGGAGTCGCTGACCGGCTCCACCCAGGCCAGCTCCGGGTCGGGCGATCCGGGCATCGCGCCGGGCGCCATGGGCGGCCCGTAGCCCGCGGGGCCGATCCGGGTCCGCTTCGCCCGCAGCCCATCGAGGCAGATGTTGGTGGCGATCCGCTGCAGCCAGGCGCCGAACCGCCCCGAGCCGTCATAGGTCGCCAGCTTGCGCCATGCCCGCTCGAGGGTGTCCTGGGTGGCGTCCTCGGCGTCGGCGCCCGAGCCGAGCATGCGGTAGCAGTGACGGAACACCGCCCTCTGGTGCGGCCCGACCAGTGCCGCGAACGCCGCGTCGTCTCCGGCGACCGCCCGGGCGAGCAGGCCAGGGTCGGCGGGATCCGGCATAGCCTCAGCCCCACCCTTCCTGTCCCGCCTGCCCGGGCACGCCGCCAGAACCGTCAGGCGTCAGCCTGGGCCAGTCCGACCACTTGCCCCTGCGGGTCGGCCAGCAGCCCGAAGGTCACCCCGGGCACCTTTGTGGCGGGCTGGACGATTCGTCCGCCCTGGGCGACCGCCGCCTCCAGGGTAGCGGCGACGTCTTGCACGCCGACGAAGAACGTGACCAGGGGATCGCCGCCCTGCAGCGGGCTGATGCCGCCGGGCACGGCGCCCTCGACCCCGGTGTCCACATAGGTGTAGCCGGGCATCCCCCCGTCGGGGAACGTCCAGCCGAATAGCTGCCCGAAGAACTTCCGCGTCGCGTCCGGGTCCGGGGACCTGATCTCGAAGTGAACCACTGGGCTGGGCATAGATGCGCTCCTGTCGTCTGTGGTGATGCTGACACCAGGTTCGACGGTGAGGTCCGCACCGATCTCTCGGTCGACGGCCGGATTCATGGGGCCGCCGGAATCACGGGGCCGCCGGAATCACCGGGGCACCGGGCGGGTTGGCCCTGGCATGGCATCAGGACACACGATCACGATCACGCCCGCCGAACTGCACGTCGAGGTCAGCCTGGCCGGCCAGAAGCTGGCAGAGTCGGACCGGCCCGTCCTGCTGGACGAGACCGGACTGCCGACCCGCTACTACCTGCCTCAGGAGGACGTGCGTACCGATCTCCTCCGGCCCACGGACACGGCGACGCACTGCCCGTTCAAGGGCGACGCGTCGTACTGGTCCGCGCAGGTCGGCGGCGAGACCTACCCCGACGTCGTATGGAGCTACGAGGCGCCAATTCCCGGGGCCGAGGGAATCACCGGCCTCCTGTGCTTCTACCCCGAGCGGGTCGAGCTGACGGTCAGCGGTGAGCGCCAGCCCGCCGCGAAGACCTCACACTAGGCGGCCGCGCCGCTGGCCGGCCTACGTCCTGGCCTTCTTCGGCTTCTTGACCTTGGGAGGCAGCGACCCGACGTGGGTCAGGGCTTTCGCGACCCAGCCCGCGGCGAGGTCGGGCTGGGCGCGCCAGGCCTCGGGCAGGCTGATGTAGCCGCCCATCGGGCGCTCCGCGGGCCCGAAGGGCCCCGACCCCTCCATCGCGGCCAGCTCACCTTGGCCCGTCTCGTCAAGCCGGACGCCCACGGCCGGACCGAACAGCCCGGCGAACATGTTGCCGTGCACGAACGCGCCGAGATTGCCGAACATCGGCTTGACCTCGACCGCTGGGTCGTCGGGTATCAGGCCCAGGAAGAACTGCTTGTCGTCCTCGCTCGGCTTCGGTATATCCATGCGGGATCCTAGGCAGGCTGCGTGCTCTGCGGCTGGGGGGCCGACTTCATGATGCTGAACGTGCTGCCCTGCGGGTCGCGCACGACCGCGATACGGCCGACACCCGGGATGTCGAACGGCTCGACCAGGACGGAGCCGCCCAGCTCGGTCACCTTGGCCGCCGCGGCGTCCGCGTCAGCGACCTCGAAGTACACGTGCCAGTGGTTGGGCACGCCCTCCATCTGCGGCGCGGTGGTGCCGCCCACCATCTGCCCGCCGACCTCGAACAGCGTGTACTCGCCCTGCTCCATGTCCGTCGTGGAGGCGGTCATGCCGAGGACCTGCTCGTAGAACCTGGTGACCGACGGGTCGTTGCTGATCAGCTCGTTCCAGCTGATGGTTCCCGGCTCGTTCACGAGCGTGGCGCCGATGTGCTGGTTGGCCTGCCAGAGTGCGACGGCGGCCCCGCTCGGGTCCATCACGAAGGCCATCCGCCCGGCGTCCATGATGTCGAACGGCTGCATCGCGACATGGCCGCCCGCGGCCTCGACCTTGGCCACCGCGTCATCGACCGAGTCGACGGCGATGTAGGTGTTCCACATCGGGGGTGCGCCCGCGGCGGCTATCTCCGGTGACTGCGGCGCGATTGCGGCGACCTGCTCGCCGCCGAGCTGGGCCATGGAGTAGACCGCTCCCTCACCCATCGGCTGGTCGTCGTAGGTCCAGCCGAACAGGCGCGCGTAGAACTCCTTCGCGGCGGGCTGGTCGGTGGTCTGCAGGTCCACCCAGTTCGGAGTCCCCTGGGCGTATGAGGTGCGTACGGGCATGACGTTCTCCTTATGCTGGAGCGAGCTGGGCAGTACGACCGGTAAAACCGACAAGACGATCCATAACGTGAGCGTCGGGGCCGGCCGGGACCGCGTCGGCGAAACTGCCGCTGCTGCGGAGTTCCGGCGTGATGATCTGTCCGGCGACGTCGAGCACGTAAGCGGCGACCCCCTCGGGAACTGTAACCTGCTGGCCGGTGGCCTGGGCGAAGTCCCACGCATGCACCAGGAACTCGATCGATCCGATGCCCAGCGCCGCGGCGGCGGGCATCTCGCTGGAGCCCAGCTTCACGGTGCCCTCAAGGCCACGGGCGTTCCAGGCCTCCAGCACCGGCTGGGCCGCGGCGGCGACCCGGGCCTCGAGGGTGGTCGCGGCGGTCGGGGAGAACTCGGCGCCGACGGCGGTGCCCAGGAACGTAACCGACCCGACCAGATGATCGGCTAGCTGAGCCACGCTGAACTCCGGGCAGACGGTGGCGCGGCCGTAGTCGGCCTCCGCCATGCCGCGCAGCACGAGCTGGCAGACCGCCAGAGTCGCCTCAGCGGCCGTGATCGCGTCGAGGTCCGGCGGCGCGGCGGCCCACTCGTCGGCCCCCGCGTCGCCCCGCGTGCCGGCCTCGACGAGCCGACCGAGGTAGTGGGTCCAGCCCTCGCCATGACTGGCGGCCTGCTCGTCGGTCAGCCCGTCATGTACCAGCCGGACGATCGTCCCGCCTGCCGACGGTTCCAGCGTGATGGTCACGGTCGACGCACCCGGAGGCAGGTCCGCGTCGCCTTCCCAGCCCCACGTGAAGACCACCCGCCGTCCCGGCTCCACCTCGGTGAAGGTGCCGCGGGCGGAGTGGCCGGGGATGATGGTCCACCGGTAGTCGCCCCCGGCGCGCAGGTCGACCCGCGCGGTAATCGTCTGCCAGCGGCGCAGCCGGTCAGGCTCAGTGATCAGGGCGAAGGTTTCATCGGCGCTCAGCGGCACGAGCACGGACTTCTCGAACGGCATTAGGGAACCCCCCAGCTGTGGCGAGCGCATCACGGACAAGCTGATCTAGTTCACGTGTCCAGAACGAGTCGAGTTCAGCTCGCAGGGCCGTCATGCCCTCCGGTTTCAGGCGGTAGTGCTGGAACCTTCCTTCTCGTCTGCTGGCCACCAGCCCCACCTCGGCCAGCACACCCAGATGCTGCGATATCGCCGACCGGCTCACCGTGAAGTGCCCGGCCAGCTCGGTCACCGTTCGTTCTCCGTGGCCCAGCAGCTGCAGCAGCCGTCGCCGGCTCGGCTCGGCTACCGCACGCTCATGTTCAGTCCGCCCTCCCACACCCAGACCACGTTGTCACCCCAGTAGAGGCCGCCGAGCGCGCGGTCGAGCTCAGCAAAGCCCGTGCCCGCAGACTCATCAGCCATGCTTCAAAGGTAAAGGCAATCTGGAAGCGACAAATGGGTCACAGCAGGCCCGCTGTCGGCACCAAGACGCGACCCGGCCGATGCCGGAGGCGACGAGCGGATACAGCAGTGCTGTCAGAAATTTCGGTTACTAGTTATTTTGCTTTAGCGTTGCTCCGGGTCTGCGGTCCCGCCTGGGCGTCCTGCGAGGCCGAGGCGGCCTGAGTTGGGAGCGTCTCATGATGAGTTTCGACGACGGGGTCCAGGCGGGCGACTCGCAGACGATGACCCACCCGGTGTTCAGGCGGGTGCTCGTTTCCGTCCAGGACGCAAGCCAGGTGGAGGACGCCGTCGAGCTGGCGCGGCGAGCCTGCGTGCCCGGCGTGACCGAGGCTCATGTCCTGCACCTCAATCTTCGCGACATGGCCGACATCGGAGCCTCCGGACAAGTTGGCCACGCCCTCTTCGACGCGGCCGCCGAGGCGATCGTCGCCGACGCCGCCGCCTGGCGGGCGGATCTGATCGTGCTGGGCTACCCGCGCCGTGGCGGGCTCAGGACCCGGCTATTCGGCAGCGTGACCCTCCGCGTGCTCCAGCACGCGCCGTGCCCGGTTCTCGTGGCCTCCTCGGCGAGCAAGGACCGCCATCACCGTGGCGAGAAAGAGCGTTACGCCGGTCACCGGTCCTGACCTCAGTACTCGATTCCTTTGCGGCCGCGGATGCCCTGGTCGTAGGCGTGCTTGATCTTGCGCATCTCGGTGACGGTATCCGCGAGCTCGATCAGCTCGGGCGCGGCGTTACGGCCGGTGATGATCACGTTCGTGTGCGCGGCGCGTCCGGCGATTCCGGCCGTCACGTCGCCGACCGGCACCCAGCCGTAGCTGACCGCGTAGGTGAGCTCGTCGAGAATGAGCAGGTCATAGTCGCCAGATGCGAGCTTTCGGCGGGCGACCTGCCAGGCATGCCTGCCCTTCGCGGCGGTCTCGTCGAGGTCGTCGGACTCCCAGGTGAATCCGTCGCCGAGGGTCTGCCACTCGATCCCGAGATGCCCGGCGAGCTTGCGTTCCCCGGTCTGCCACCGGCCGCTCTTCACGAACTGAATCACGCCGACCCGCCAGCCCCGGGCCCAGGCCCTGCCCATGACGCCGAATGCCGCCGAGGACTTGCCCTTGCCATGCCCCGTATTGAGCAGTACCCGCGAGCCGACCCGGCTGGCCGCCCCGCGTGTCACTGGCCGGCCCGGCTTCGGGAGAGTGCGTTCGCAACGGTGCGCAGCAAGTCGACGATCCGCGGTCCCCACCGCGAGGCGATGTCGTCGTTGAGCCCGACCACGTCGCCGTCCTTGACCGCGTTAAGCCGCGCCCAGCCCGACCTGGCCGCCACGGTGTGCGCACTCTGCTGGCAGCAGAGCGTATCGGCCAGGAAGATGTAATCGGGGTTGGACTTGAGGATGAGCTCGGCGGACAGCTGGGGGTAGCCGCTTGCTGCGGCAGCTCCCCGCGCGGCGTCTGCGACGCTTTTCAGCCCGAGCAACCCGAGCAGACGGCCCACGAATGTGTCCGAGGTGACCGAGTAGTAGTCGGTGGTCAGCTCGTAGTAGTACGTGAGCGGCACCGTGCGCTTCGGCACACTCGCCGCGATCCGGGCGATCTGGGATCGTATGGAGCGCCCTTCAGCCTCCGCCTGTCCAAGGCGGCCCGTGGCCCGGCCAAGCTCGTCGAGCTGGGCGTAGACGTCCGTCAGGCGCGCGGCTGCGGGCAGCAGTAGCACGGGGATGCGGAATGCGGCCAGTTGCTTGGCCAGGCCCGTGGCCGCCTCACTGTCGATCAGGACAAGGTCGGGCCGACGCACCGCGATGGCCTCGATGCTCGGGTTGGCCTCCGATAGCCGGGTCAGCGGTGCACGCGCCGGGTAATCGGAGTACTGGCCCACCGCCTTGACCTGGCTGCCTGCGCCAATGGCGTACAACATCTCGGTTCCCGTCGGGGAAAGCGAAATGATCTCGCCGGGCCGGGCCGGTATCCGGACCGGCCCGTTCGCGGCGAGGACGGTGACGGGAAAGCCTTCCCTCCTGTCTGGCGCGCTCACCGCGGCTGGACCGGAGCTCGCGCCGCACGAGGCGACGAGCGAGCATCCGAGGATCACGGCTATGACCGGCGGGACGACCCGCCACGACGAACTCCGCATTGCACATCCTCCATCGGCCGAGGAGGACGAAGTGCGCCCGCTGCGACGCCCATGCAGGCATCCAGCAAACCGCCCTTCCTCCGAGGACTGGTTTTGCTGGCACAGGGCAGGCGTCCGGACTAATCCCTCCGTGCTGCAAGCACCGTGCGGCAAACACCGTGCTGCTGGCACTGGGGGCATCACCGTTGCGGGACAGCGCCGGCTTCTCACCGGCTTCGCTGGCACCTGTGCCGCCCCGGCTGACGCCAAGGCCCCGACACCATACCGCGCCGCAAGCCGCGCCGTCAGCGGAAGTCGCGGCTGCGGGCGGCGGCGACCACGCGGAGCCGCCGCAGCCGGGCGGCGAGCAGGCTGGCCGCCCCGTCCAAGCGCTCCACCCGACCGAAGACGACAAGCGCGCTCGCGTCCAGCGCCAGGCGGCGGTGACGCTCCCAGACGGCCGGAGGGCAGATGACGTTCGCCATCCCGGTCTCGTCCTCCAGGCTCAGGAACACCACCCCGCGGGCGGTCCCCGGCTGCTGCCGGTGCGTGACCAGCCCGGCCACCGTCACATTCGAGCCCGGCCGGGCCGTCCGCAGATCCGACGCCCCGATCACGCCCTGTTCCGCCAGGCCGGCCCTGATGTGCTCGATCGGGTGGGTGCCGTAGGTTCCGGTCGCCCACAGGTCGGCGAAGGTCTCCTCGGCCGCCGTCATCGCCGGCAGCGGTGGCGCGGCCAGGCCCGGGGTGGTCCCGGGCAGCTGGCCCGACCTGATCGTCGCCGCCGCCCCGGCCGCCCACAGCGCCTCGCGCCTGCTGATCCCGAAGCAGCCGAACGCGCCCGCCGTCCGAGGTTGCGGACGTCGGACAGGCCGAGCCTGATCGCGGGCTGGCCCGCCACGGGCTTGCCGCCAGCGGGATCAGCCTGCCCGGCACCTCGCGCGGCGCCACCCCCCGCAGGGTTTTCGAGGGCCGCGAGCACGGCGCTGACGTTGACGTCGACGCCGCGCACCTCGACCCCGTGCCTGCGAACGTCGCTGATCAGGCTGGCCGGGGAGTAGAAGCCCATCGGCTGGGCGCGCAGCAGGGCGGCGGTAAACGCCGCCGGGTAGTAGCACTTCAGCCAGGCGCTGGCGTAGACCAGGTAGGCAAAGCTGATCGCGTGCGACTCGGGGAAGCCGTAGCTGGAGAACGCCAGGATCTTGACGTAGATGTCCTCGGCGACGTCGGCCGGGATGCCGTTTGCGGCCATTCCCTCCAGCAGCCGCTCGCGCAGCTCCTCGATCCGCTCCGGGGCGCGCTTGGAGCTCATCGCCTGCCGCAGCCGGTCGGCCTCGGTGGGCGTGAAGAAGGCGCAGTCGATCGCAAGCTGCATCATCTGCTCCTGGAACAGCGGCACGCCGAGGGTCTTGCCGAGGGCGAGGCGCATCGACTCGTGCGGCAGATCGGCCATCTCGTCGCCGTGCCGACGGCGCATGTAGGGGTGCACCGAGCCGCCCTGGATCGGGCCCGGCCTGATCAGCGCGACCTCGACGACCAGGTCGTAGAACTCCCTCGGCCGCAGCCTCGGCAGCGTGGCCATCTGAGCGCGGGACTCGACCTGGAACACGCCGACGGTGTCCGCCTCGCACAGCATGTCGTAGACGCCGGGATCCTCCTGCGGGATCGAGTGCAGGTTCCAGCGCTGGCCGTGGTGCGCCCCGACCAGGTCGAAGCAGTCCCGCAGCGCCGTCAGCATGCCCAGGCCGAGCAGGTCGAACTTGACCAGCCCGGCGTACGCGCAGTCGTCCTTGTCCCACTGCAGCACGGTGCGGCCCGGCATCCGCGCCCACTCCACCGGGCACACTTCCCCCACCGGGCGGTCGCAGATCACCATCCCGCCCGAGTGAATGCCCAGGTGGCGGGGCAGGCGCTGCATCCTGGCGGCGAGAGCGGTAACGGCTGGCGGGACCCCAGCATCGGCCGGGATCGGCTGGCCGGGGCCATACGGGCGCGGGCCCACCTGCTTGGCCCAGGCGTCCATCTGGCCTGGCTCGTAGCCGAGCGCCCGGCCCGCGTCCCGCAGCGCCATCCGCGGCCGGTAGGAGATCACGTTGGCGACCTGGGCGGCGTTCTGCCGGCCGTACCTGTCGTAGACGTACTGGATCACCTCCTCCCGGCGCTGGTGCTCGATGTCCAGGTCGATGTCCGGCGGTCCGTCCCGGCCCGCCGACAGGAAGCGCTCGAAGAGCAGGCCATGCCGGACGGGATCCACGCTGGTGATCCCGAGTGCGTAGCAGACGGCGGAGTTGGCGGCTGACCCGCGGCCCTGGCACAGGATGCCGTTCCGCTCGCAGAATTGCACGATGTCCTGCACGATCAGGAAGTAGCCGGGGAAGCCCAGATCCGCGATGACCTCGAGCTCGCTGGCGATCTGGGCGTAGGCCCCCTCGACGCGTTCTGATTCCCGCTGGCCATAGCGTTCCGGTGCCCTGTCCTCGACCAGTTGGCGGAGCCAGCTGGCCTCGGTGTGGCCTTCGGGGACCGGGAATTCCGGCAGCTTCGGCGCGATCACGTGGAAGTCGAACGCGCAGTCCGCCGCGAGCTCGATAGTGCGCTCCTGCACGCCGGGGTACCTGCGCAGGCGGTAGGCCATCTCCGCGCCGGACCGCAGGTAGGCGGCACCGGAGGCGGCCAGCCATCCATCCATCTCATCCAGGCTGCGGCGGGCCCGGATCGCGGCCAGCGCCTGAGCGAGTTTCGCGTCCGCCGGCGACGCGTAGTGCACGTTGTTGGTGGCGATCACAGCTGTTCCGGTACTCGTGGCCAGCTCGTAGAGCGCATCGTTGCGCTCGTCGTTGGTCGGCAGGTCGTGGGTGGTCAGCTCGACGACGATGTTCTGGCGGTCGAACATATCCGCCAGCGCGCGGAGTTCGCGCGCGGCGGCCCCCGTGCTGCCTGACACTGGGTCGGCCGTCGCGAGCGCCGCGGGGACGGCGCCCTTGCGGCAGCCGGTGAGGATCACCCAGTGCCCGTCGTGCGCCTGCGCCAGCTCGGCCATGTCGTAGATGGGGCGGCCCTTCTCTCCCCCTCGGAGCTGCGCGGCGCTGATCACCTGGCACAGCCGCCGGTACCCTTCGGGATCGCGGGCCAGCACCAGCAGGTGCCTGCCCACCGGGTCGGGTATGCCGCCCTGGCCGCCGGGCAGGTCCAGGCTGAGCTCGGCGCCGAAGACGGTGCTGAGCCTGGTGCCGGTCTGCTTGAGGCGGGCGGCCGCCTGGGCGAACTGGGGCACCCCGTACATGCCGTCGTGATCGGTGATGGCCAGCGCTTCCAGGCCGCGTTCTGCCGCCTCGGCGACCAGCTGCTCGGGACTGGATGCCCCGTCGGTGGTGGTCGAACTCGTCGCGGGGGAGATCGTCGTGACAGACCTCGTCGCGGGCGGGCACCAGGCGTGCGCGGCGCGATCGTCCACTTGCGTCCGCTTCTGCTTCCGCTCGCGCCGCTGCGTCCGCGTCCGCTTCCCCGTGGTCCGCCGCCTCGCTGGCGGACTTCCCCCAGGACAGGCGCCGCTCGAGCTCACGCCACGAGAGCGGCGGATTGTCCCAGCCCATGATCTGTCGACCTTCCTTCTTTGTCCGACCCGTCTTTCCTGGCCCCCGCCTTGCTGACTAGCCGACGGACGCGCGTCCGTCGCACGCACGACGCCCACTGCGGCCCGGCTGAACGGGGCCGGGCCGCGTGGCTATATGGGGTGGATGTCGGGACCCACGGTGTAAATCCGGCCGCCCGGAGCGGCCCACCGGAACTCGCCCGGCCGGATCTGCTCGAGCTTCCACCGGGGATGCTGCTTGAGCTGGTGATCTCTGCGGCAGCCGCCGCCGAGGTTGCACGAGCATGTCCGGCCGCCCTGGCCGTGGGGTGCCCAGGGCGTGGTGTGGTCCAGGTCCCCGCGCCAGGCCGGCTGGCCGCACACCGGGTTCCGGCAGGTCAGATCCCGAGCGATGACGTACTCTCGCAGCCGCGGCGGAGGCCGGTAGGCCGGCGACTCGCCGGTGTGCGCGCACCCGCCGACCGCGGTGTCGGCCGCGGCCTGGGCGCGGGCGGTGTCCAGCGCCCGGGCCGCGGTCCGCAGCGCGGCGGCGGCGATCCCGCCAGGCGGTCCGGGCCCGGATGCCGCCGGCCGCCGACCAGTGATCGTGTCCTGGGTGATGGTGACGGTGATCCGGCCGACCAGCCCGGTGCCGGGCGGCGGCCCGTCCCGGGCGGCGGCGCCAGCGCGGGCGACCCCGTCGCGGCCGCGGCGGTGGCGCCGGATCCGGGCAACCGCGATCGCCTGCCCGATGTCGTTGATGACGATGACCCTCCACTGGACGGCGGGGTCGGTCTCGGCGGCGCGGGCGAGCTGGAGGGCCTGGACGGCAGTGACCGCGCCGATCCGGCCCAGCGTCCCCGGCGCCTTGCCCAGCCCGGCCAGAGTGGTCCAGGGCAGGACCGCGTCCAGCAGCCCGGGCACGGGCCCCCCGTCCGGCTCGGCGGGGCGGCGGCCCAGCGCGGGCGGTATCACGCCCAGCGCCGGCCAGGCCGGGACGGGCCGGGTCCCGCACGGGTCGTCATCCTCCTCGGCGGGATCCCAGGCCTGGTCCGCGCCATCGTCCGCCTGGTCGTCGAGGCCGTCGTCGGGCGGGGCGTCCTCATCCCGGGGAGCCGGAACGTCATCCCACGGCCCGGCGTCGCCGGGGGCGTCATCGGCGGGGCGATCGTGCCGGCCGCTGTCGCCGGGGCCGCGGCCGCCGGGGCCAGCATCGGCGGGGCCGTCGCCGGGACTGGCGTCCACGGGGTCGTCGCTACCCAGGTCGTCGCTACCCGGGTCGTCGCTACCCAGGTCGTCGCTACCCAGGTCGTCGCTACCCGGGTCGTTGTCGCCGGGGCCGCCGTCGGCCGGACCGCCGGGGCCGGCGTCGTCTGCGGGTCCGGGACCGAAGTGGCCGGGGTCGTTGATTCCGAAGTCGCTGTCTTCGGCGCCGCTGTCTTCAGGGTCGCTGTCTTCGAGGCCACTGCCGTCAGGGCCGCTGTCTTCGAGGCCACTGCCGTCCGGGCCGCTGTCGCCCGGGCCGCCGCCGTCTGCAGGCCCGGAGTCGCCGTCGTGCGGGGGCTGGTCGGGGGGGGCGCCGTCGGGCGGGGGGATGAGCGGCAGGGTGCCGAGCATCAGGCCGATCAGCACCTGGCCGCGGTGAAAGCCGAGGCTGCCGGGCAGCCCGGCGGCCTTGCGGGCCCGCGCCATCGCGGTGATCCGGGCGAACCCGGCCGCGGCCTCGATCTGCGCCAGCTTCGACGCGGTGATCGTCGCGGTGTGATCATCATCGGCGTAGAGGCGGACGTCGGCGTGCCGCTCGGCCTGCTCGCGGCGCCGCTCGGCGCCCTCGGGGTCGGCCGCGGTCACCGCGTAACCCAGCTTCTCGCGCAGCTGCGCCCTCGTCAGCTTCCCGGCCTGCGGCAGGATCTGCGCCTCCACCTCCCGGGCCTGCTCTTCGGACAGCACGGACGTGGCGTTGGCGATCGCCTCGGCCCGGTCCAGGTCGACCCGCCCGCCCGCCAGCGCCCGCCCGGTCGCCGGCAGCCGCCAGGCCAGGGTGACCGCCAGCTCGGCCCACTCCTCGGCACCCCAATGGGTCAGCCTCAGCGCGAACTCGATCTGCGCCAGCGCATCGCGGCAGACCCGGGCGGGGCGGCCGTCGGATTCCAGGCCGATCTTCGGGTCGGCCTGGGCGGCGCGGG
>WNFN01262005.1_pt1 | contig 22290 bp, 15 predicted proteins | sample 5400161 | NCBI WGS metagenome assembly WNFN01 (sample SAMN13153353, study PRJNA577476) | soil metagenome | isolation source: 80 cm saprolite on Douglas fir-dominated hillslope | place: USA:California | collected 2013-09-17 | reverse complement strand
TCCTGTGCCGGAACCTGCTCATCTACTTCAAGCCGGAGAGGCAGAACGAGGTGCTGGACATCTTTGCCTATTCGCTGGCGCCGACCCAGGGTTACCTGTTCCTCGGCAAGGCGGAGACGGTACGGCCGTCGAAAGCGGCCTTCGAGGAGGTGAACCGGCGGTACAAGGTCTATCGGTGCGTCAGCGCTCCTCCCGGCCTGGTCGCCGCCCGTCCCAAGACCATGCCTCCGCGGGCGCCGTCGGCGGAGGGCGAGCTGGTGGTCGCGGCGGGTGAGGGCCTCGACGTCTCCGGGCTGCGGCGGTTCAACGATCTCGTCCTCCGCTCCATGCCCGTGGGCCTGGTCGTGATCGATCGGACCTACCGCACGGTGACCAGCAACCCCGCGGCACGGGGGCTCCTGCAGATGCGTGACCACGTCGGCGACGACTTCCTCCATGCCGCGCGCGGCCTGCCCTACAACGAAGTGCGGGCCGGCATCGACGCCGCCTTCCGCGATCGAGTGCCGACCACCCTCTCCGAGCTCGGTCTCGCCGCCGGCGGCGAGGAGCGCTACGTGCAGCTCACGATCGGCCGGGTTCACGCCGAGGACGCGGCGGGCGAGTACGCCGTGATCTCCCTCGTCGACGTCACGGAGACGGTGCGCGGGGTGCGGCGGCTGAAGGTCTCGCAGGACGAGCAGCGTCTCCTGGTCGAAGAGCTCAGCCAGACCAACAAGCGGCTGGCCGACCTGAACAAGGACCTCCAGGACTCGAACGACGAGCTGCAGGCGGCCAACGAGGAGCTGCTGCTCGCCCACGAGGAGATGCAGGCCACCAACGAGGAGTTCGAAGCCACCAACGAGGAGCTGCAGGCGACCAACGAGGAGCTGGAGACCAACAACGAGGAGATGCAAGCGACCAACGAGGAGCTGGCCACCACGAACGAGGAGCTGTCCGCGCGATCCACCGAGCTGCACGACCTCACGCGCACCCTCGGCAGCGAGCGAGCGCGGCTGGCGGGCATGGTGGAGCTGGCGCCGTTCGGGATGATGATCCTGAAGGGCCCGGGCCTGGTCATCGACGCCTTCAACCCGGCGGCCACGCGCGTCCTGGTCACCGAGGACGCCGGCGGTCGCGCGTTCGAGGAGGTGTTCTCCGCCGATCCCGTCCTCATCGACGGCGTCCGCGGCGCCTACCGGACCGGTTCGGTGTGGACCAGCCCCCGCCGCACCATCCGGCTGCGCGAGGGTTCGTCGTCCGGCGACGAGCGCACGATGCGCTTCATCGCCGTGCCGACCCGGATCGACGACGCGGCGGACGGTATGGTCCTCTACGCCGACGACGTGACCGGGCTGAGCGGGGACGCGGCCTAGAGGGGTCGGGATTCCTGCCGCGGCCCGCGTCCGTGCTTCGGGGGTCGCATGCGCGGTCAAGGCGATCACCGGTATCTCCCGCGTGATCGACGATGACCCAAGTTGCCGCGTGCATTCCAGTCCGTCGAGGTCGGGCATGGCCAGGTCCATGATGATGACGTCGGGGCGAAGGGACAGCGCCTTCACCAGGCCGTCGAGCCCGTTGATGGCGGTGGCCACCCGGAATCCCGCCTGCATGAGCAGGCAGGCGCAGCCTTCACGCCCTTCCGCGTGATCGTCGACGACCAGCACGAGCGGCAAAGGACGCGACATTTCCATAGGATCAGGACGCGGGGGAGGGGCGCGCCACGTCATGGTAACGCGAGACCGGCGCCTCGAGGTCCGGAGGCGGTGCGATCGCGTCAACGTGGGGCCGCGAAGGGCATCGACAGAGTGAAGCAGGCGCCCTGGCCCGGCCCCGCGCTGGCCGCCGAGACCTCGCCTCCCATCAGCTCCGCGAGCTGCTTCGCGATCGAGAGCCCCAGGCCGGTGGCGGGCTCGCCCGCGGTGGGCGTGGCCGAGAGCCGCTGGAAGCGACCGAACATCCGCCGCTTGTCGTCCTCGCTGAGGCCCGGGCCCGCGTCCTTCACCTCCACCAGGGCATGGCCGTCGCGGGACCGCGCCGTCACCACGATCCGCGAGGACAGCGGCGAGTACTTGATCGCGTTGCCGACGAGGTTCTCGACCACTTCGACCAGCCGGTCCGCGTCCCCGAACACGGGAAGGGCGCCGTCGACCACCAGGTCGAGGGCCTGGCGCTTGTGCCGGGCCGCGGGTCCGTTCGTCTCGACGACGTGCCGGGCCACGTCGGCCAGGTCGAGGTGCTGCGGCCGCAGCACCAGCTTGCCCGCGTCCATCGCGGAGGCGTCGAGCAGGCGCGTGAGGATCCCCAGCATGCGCTCGGCCGCCTGGTGGATGTGGCCGACGAACTCGCCGAAGGGCCGGCCCTCCCGGATCGAGACTTCCGCCATCTCGGCGTGGCCGAGCACGACCTGCAGCGGGTTCTTCAAGTCGTGGGCCGCGATCTGCAGCAGCTCGGTCTTCACCGCGGTCGCCTCCTGCGCGATCTCCTTCTGCCGCTCCGCGATCTCCCGTTGGCGCTCCGCCTCCGCGCGCGCCTCTTCGGCGCGCCGCTGTTGCTCGGTCAGGGCCCGCGTGCGCTCCTGGACCAGGCGCTCCAGCTCGCGCCGGCGCGCGTGGAGGCCGCGGACGTGCAGGGCATATCCGAAGGCACCGGCCAGCATCAAGGAGACGCCTACGATGGCGTAGAACACGCGCGTCTGGTGGAAGCGCGGGCGGAGCGTCACCTCGGTACGGGCGGGCGCCTCGCTCCACACGCCGTCGTTGTTGGCGGCGCGCACCTCGAAGGCGTAGTCCCCCGGCGGCACTTGCGTGTAGAAGGCGGAGCGCCGGGTGCCGGCGTCCACCCAGTCGTCGTCGAAGCCGACGAGGCGGTACTTGAACTGGACCCGCTGCGGGGCCAGGAAGCTGAGCGCGGTGAAGCGGATCTCCCAGTTGGCGGCGCCCGGCGGCAGCACCCGATGCGCGCCGCCGTAGCTGGCGCCGGAGGCGAGCAGCTCCTCCACCACCACGCGCGGGGGCATCTCGTTGCGGGGCAGGCGCTCGGGGTCGATCACGACGATGCCGCGCGTGGTCGGGAACACCAGGCGTCCGTCGGGCAGGCGCGCGGCCGCGGGTTGGGAGACGCCCGAGCATTCGTTGCTCTTCATGCCGTCCGCGATCCCGAAGACCTGCGGCTCCAGCCGCCTCGCCCCCTCGCCGTCGAGCAGGGCGCTCTTCGGGAGGCGCGAGATCCCGCGGTTGCCCGAGAGCCAGAGGCCGCCCCTGGCGTCCTCCAGGATCGCGAATACGACGTCGTCGTGGAGCCCGTCCCGGGTCGAGAAGGTGGTGAAGCGATCGTCCTGGAGGTGCGAGAGCCCGCCGCCGGACGTGCCGACCCACAGCTCGCCGTCCCCGTCTTCGTAGAGGCACAGGACGCTGTCGGCGGCGAGGCCGTCGGCCACGGTGAAGGTGCGGGCCTTTCCGCCCACGATGCGGGTGAGCCCGCCGCCGTCGGTGCCGACCCACAAGGCGCCGTGGCGGTCGACCAGCATCGCCATCACCAGGTTCGCGCCGAGACCGTCCTCGCGGGTGAAGCGCGTGAAGTGCCCGTCCTTGAAGCGCGAGAGGCCGCCGGCGTTGGTCCCGATCCATACCGCGCCCTCCCCGTCCTCGACCAGCGCGGCGATGTGGTCGTCGACGAGGCCGTCACGCGCGGTGTAGGTGTGGAAGCGGCCGCCGGCGAAGCGCGCCACCCCGCCCCCGTTCGTGCCCACCCACAGGCCTCCCTGCCGGTCGAGGAGAAGGGCCTGCACGAAATCGTGCGGCAGCCCATCGCGGCGCGACCACGTCTCGAAGGCGCCGTCCTTCAAGCGCGCCAGGCCGCCGCCCGAGGTGCCGACCCACACCGACCCGTCCGCGGCCGCGAGCACCGTCTTGGCGATGTCGCTGGGCAGGCCCTCGCGCGTGGTGTAGGTGGTGAACTTGCCGTCGCGCAGGCGGGCCAGGCCCCCGGTGTTGGTGCCGATCCAGAGGCTGCCCTCGTGGTCCTGCCCGAGCGCGCGCACGAAATCGCTGCTGAGGCCGGTGTGGGTGGTGAGGCCGCGGAACCGTTCGCCCTCGCGCCGGAACAGGCCCGCGCCGTACGTGCCGACCCACAGGCTGCCCTCCGCGTCTTCGAGGATCGACCAGATGATGTCCCCGTCCAGGCCGTCGCCGGCCCCGTAGGTCCGGAACTGCCCGTCGGCATAGCGGGCGAGGCCGCCGCCGTTGGTGCCGATCCAGAGCGCGCCCTGCTTGTCGAAAGCGAGGGAGAACACGAGGTCGCTCGGCAGCCCCTCCTTCCGCGTGAAGCGCGTGAACACGCCGTCCTGCATCCGGAAGAGGCCGTCGCCGTTGGTACCGATCCAGAGCGCGCCTTGCGCGTCTTCGCGGATCGCGCGCACGACGTTGCTGGTGAAGCCGTCGGCGGCGCGCCAGGTGCGGAAGCGGCCGCCTTCGAACAGGGACAGGCCTCCGTTCGTGCCCGCCCAGACCCGGCCCTTGCCGTCCTGGAAGAGCGCCCGCACGACGTCCGCGCCCAGGCCGTCGGCGACGGTGAACGTGCGCGCCTCTCCGTCCCGCAGGAGGGTGAGGCCGCCCCCGTTGGTGCCGACCCACAGGCCGCCGCTGCGGTCCGCGAGCAGCGCGTGCACGCCGCTGTTGCGCAACGCGGGCGTCGTGCTCTTGTCGAACACGACGAAGCGGGCCCCGTCGAAGCGGGCCAGCCCGCCGAAGCTGCCCATCCAGAGGTAGCCGTCCCGGGTCTGGGCGATCGCGGTGATCGTGTTCTGGGGCAGGCCGCTGGCGGTCGTCCAGGCGTCGAGGTTGTACTGCGTGACCGCCTTGCGCGGGTCCAGTCCCGCGGCCCGCGCGGGCACGGGCGCCACCATGGCGGTCAGGAGCAGCGCGGCGTGAACGCGGGCGCGCACGTTCACGGCCCGAGCGTGGTCAACGGCGTCGGTCAGCAGTCATCGGCGTCGATCGCCCGGATTATACGCGGCGACGTGCGGGGAGCGTTCCGGACTAACATGCTCCGCAGCCGTGTCCGCGCCCGCGCCGGGAGATCAACAATGGCGCTTGTCCAGATCCGTAGTCTCGTCACGTTGGGCGCCCTTCTCACGATGGCCACCCTGGCCGAGGCCCAGGCCTCGGGCGGCATCGAGGGACGGGCCCGGGACGACACCGGCAATCCCCTCCCCGGCGTCACCGTCGACGTGCGCGCGGCCGCGGGCGCGCTCGAACGATCGGGGACGACCGATGGCCAGGGGCGCTTCGCCATCTCGGACCTGCGGCCGGGCCGCCATGACGTGGTCTTCCAGCTGCCGAGGTTCGCGACTTCGGTACGCACGATCGAGGTGCCGGCCGGCGGCGCGGCGGAAGTGGACGTCATGCTGCGCGTGGCCCTGGCCGCGGACGTGATGGTGACCAGCCGGCGCACCTTCCGGAGCCTTATCGACGTCGACGACCCCGTGAACGGCCTGATCGGTCTGGCCGGCGCCGGCTCCGAAGGGGTGGTGCCCGCGGAGCAGATCGAGGCGCGGCCCGTCTTCCGCTCCGGTGAGGTCTTCGAGACCGTCCCCGGCGTCGTGATCAGCCAGCACAGCGGCGAGGGCAAGGCCAATCAGTACTACGTGCGCGGCTTCAACATCGATCACGGCACGGACCTCGCCACCTGGGTGGCCGGCTCTCCGGTGAACATGCCGACACACGCTCATGGCCAGGGATACTCGGACAACAACTTCCTCATTCCGGAGCTCGTCGCGGGCGTGCAGTACCAGAAGGGCACCTACTCCGCCGAGGAAGGCGACTTCTCCGCGGCCGGAGCCATCAACGTGAACTACGTGAGCGTCCTCGACCGCCCGATCGTCAAGCTGGAAGGGGGCGCGGACCGCTTCGGGCGCGTGCTGCTGGCGGGCTCCGCGAAGCTGGGACGAGGGGACCTGCTCTATGCGGGCGAGGGGTACCACAGTGACGGGCCCTGGGTGCGCCCCGACGGCTATCGCAAGTGGAACGGCCTGGTGCGATACAGCCGGGGCGATCAGGGCAACGGGTTCACCGTCACCGCGATGGGGTATTCCGGCCGGTGGAATTCCACGGATCAGGTCCCCGCGCGTGCCGTCACCTCCGGTGTCATCGATCGGTTCGGGACCATCGATCCCACGGACGCCGGACGCACGCACCGCTACTCGCTCGCGGGCGAATGGCGCCGGACCACGGGCGCTGGCTTGACCATCGCCAAGGCCTACGCGATCGGCTACGGCCTCGACCTCTTCTCGAACTTCACCTATTTCCTCGACGATCCCGTCCACGGCGATCAGTTCGAGCAGAAGGACGCGCGCGGCATCCTGGGCGCAACCCTGAGCCAGCGGTTTCTCGGCAATTGGTGGGGCCACGACGCGGAGAGCGTCGCCGGGTTCCAGGGCCGCTTCGACCGCATCCCGACCCTCGGGCTCTACCATACCGAAGCACGCCGGCGACTCGACACAGTGCGCCAGGATCGGGTGAGCCAGTCGAGCGGAGCCCTCTTCTTCCAGACGAGCGTGCAATGGGCACCCCGGCTGCGGACGGTGGCTGGCCTGCGTGCCGACCTCTACCACTTCGACGTGACCGGCGACGACCCGGCCAACTCCGGGAGCCGGACGTCCGCGCTGGCCAGTCCCAAGCTCAGCGTCATCCTCGGCCCCTGGAGGAACACCGAGGTCTACGCCAACTGGGGCTGGGGCTTCCATAGCAACGACGCGCGGGGCGCGGTGCAATCGCGGGATCCCCGGACCGGCGCTCCGAGCATGCGCGTCGACCCCCTGGTTCGCGCGAAGGGCGCGGAGCTCGGGATCCGAAGCGTCGCCCGCGGCCGCTTCCATGGCACGCTCACGGGGTGGCTCCTGGACATCGCGTCGGAGCTGGTCTTCGTGGGAGACGCGGGCACGACGGAGCCGAGCCGGCCCAGCCGCCGCCTGGGCTTCGAGTGGGCGAACGTCTATACGCCCGCGCGGTGGCTCCACCTGGATGCCGATGTTTCGTACTCGAAAGCGAGATTCCGAGACCCGGGTCCCGCCGGCGAGCGAATCCCGGGCGCGATCGAAGGGGTGGTCTCGGCGGGCGCCACCGCGCAGGGCGCCGGCCGCCTCTCCGGCAGCTTGCGGCTGCGGTACTTCGGCCCCCGGCCGCTGACCGAGGACAACCGCGTGCGGTCGCAGGGATCCTCGACGCTCAACGCGCGGCTGGCCTGTCGATTGACACGCCGGTACTCGCTGGCGATGGAGGGGTTCAACCTGACGAGCGCGAAGGTGAGCGACATCGACTACTACTACGTGTCGCGCCTGCCCGGCGAGCCGGTAGCGGGGATCGAGGACATCCACACGCATCCGCTCGAGCCGTTCACGCTGCGCGCCTCGTTTGTCGCATCGTTCTAGGAGGACAACGCATGGCGAATCGGGCCGTCACCAACTTCATGCGCCAGCAGGGCTTCCCCGAGGAGCCCGCCGACGCCTGCGACATGCGCTTCCAGGGTCTCTACTTCCAGCCCGCGATCGTCTTCCCGCTCGTGCTCGTCGCGGTGGCGCTGCAGTCCGCTCCCCTGTTCCTCGCGCTCTCCGCCGTGCTCTGGTGGAACGTGATCTTCCCGGCCTGGAACCCGTTCGAGCGGGCCTACAACCGCTGGATCGCGGCCCCGCGCGGTCGCCTCCCGATGAGCCCGGCCCCCGCGCCGCGCCGCTTCGCGCAGGCCGTCAACGCCGCCTTCAATCTCGGCAGCGCCCTCACGCTGCTGGCAGGCTGGCACGTCCTCTCGTGGATCATCCAGGCCATGCTGGTGGCGGCCTTCTCGCTCCTCGTCTTCGGAAAGTTCTGCCTCGGCGCCTACATCTTCCACCTGCTGCGGGGTGAGGCCGCGTTCGCGAATCGAACGCTGCCCTGGGCGCGGGGCTGACCGTAGCCCGCGCGCGAAATCCTTTACTTCCGGCGGGCACCTGGCGTCATAATCCGAGCCTCGACCCGCCAGCCGCTGCACCGTCCGGAGGGAGGAGAGCATGATCACTCTCGATATCAACGGCGAGACACGTCGTGTCGACGCCGATCCCGCCACCCCGCTGCTCTGGGTGCTCCGAGACACTCTCGGGATGACCGGCACCAAGTTCGGTTGCGGGATGGCCCTTTGTGGCGCGTGCACCGTACACGTCGACGGCCGGCCCGTGCGTTCGTGCAGCACGCCGGTCTCCCTGGCCACGGGCAAGAAGATCACGACCATCGAGGGCCTGGGCACGTCCGCCGTCGGCCAGAAGGTCCAGGCCGCGTGGGCCGCGCTCGACGTCCCCCAATGCGGCTATTGCCAGGTGGGCCAGATCATGAGCGCGGCCGCGCTGCTGGCCGTCAAGCCCAACCCCACCGATGGGGACATCGACACCGCCATGGCGGGCAACATCTGCCGCTGCGGGACCTATCCGCGCATCCGCGCCGCCATCCACAGCGCGGCCGGCCAGAAGGGGGCGTGACATGGAACCGATCATGGACCTCTCTCGCCGCGATTTCCTGAAGACGGGCGCCGCCGCCGGCGGCGTCCTGCTGCTCGGCGTCGCGCTGCCCGAAGGCCGCGCCCAGGCCGCGGCGGCCACGACGTCGATGCCGAACGCCTGGGTCAAGATCGGCAGCGACGACAGCATCACGATCCTCTCCGCCCGTTCCGAGATGGGTCAGGGCGTCTATACCGCGCTGCCCACGCTGGTGGCGGAAGAGCTCGAGGTCGACCTCGGGAAGATCAAGGTCGAGATCGCGCCCGCGGGCGCCGTCTACATCAACAGCCTGCTCGGCGGGCAGATCACGGGTGGCTCGACGTCGGTGGTGGAGGGTTACGACAAGCTGCGCGTGGCCGGAGCCCAGGCGCGCACCATGCTCGTGACCGCGGCGGCCCAGAAGTGGGGCGTCGATCCGTCCGCCTGCCGCGCGGCCAGCGGCGTCGTGCAAGGGCCGGGGGGCGAGAAGGCGAGCTACGGCCAGCTCGCGGAGGCCGCCTCGAAGCTGCCCGTCCCCGCGGACGTGAAGCTGAAGGAGCCCAAGGACTCGCGGTACGTCGGCAAGCCGATCAACCGTCTCGACTCCCCGGCGAAGATCGACGGTACCGCCGAGTACGGCATCGACGTCAAGCTGCCGGGAATGCTCTACGCGTCCCTGGCCCAGTGCCCGGTGATCGGCGGCAAGGTGGCGAGCTTCGACGCCGCGCGGGCGAAGGCGATGCCGGGCGTGAAGCACGTCGTTTCGATCACCGACGGTGTGGCCGTGGTGGCGGACAGCTGGTGGCAGGCCAAGAGCGCCCGAGACGCGCTCGACATCAAATGGGACGAGGGCGCGGGCCGGGCGCTCAACAGCGAGAGCATATCCGCCGCCCTCAAGGCAGCGGCGGCCAAGCCCGGCGCCGTCATCAAGAAGCTGGGCGACGTGGACGCCGGCGCGAAGGGCGCGGCCAAGACCCTGCAAGCGGACTACGAGCTGCCCTTCCTGGCCCATGCCGCCATGGAGCCCATGAACTTCACGGCGGACGTGCAGAAGGATTCCTGCCTCGTCTACGGCCCCACGCAATTCCAGCAGCTCGCGCAGGGCGTGGCCGCGCAGGTGACGGGCCTCAAGCCCGAGCAGGTCACGGTGAAGACCACCTTCCTGGGCGGGGGCTTTGGCCGTCGCATCGACGTGGATTTCGTCGGACAGGCGGCCGAGATCTCCAAGGCCATGGGCGGAGGCCCGGTCAAGCTGGTGTGGACGCGCGAAGACGACATGACCCACGATTTCTACCGGCCGACGAGCTACCACCGGATGTCGGGCGCACTCGACGCCCAGGGCCGGCCGGTGGTCCTGAAGTTCCACCTGACCTCGCCGTCGGTGACGTCGCGCCTGTTCCCGCCGGTGGTCAAGGACGGCGTCGACCCCTTCATGACGGAAGCGGCGGCCGTGCCCTACGACATCCCCAACCAGCTCGCCGACGTCGTCATCCACGATACCGGCCTGCGCGTCGGGTACTGGCGCTCGGTGTCGCACGCGCTCAACTCCTTCGCGTACGAGTCGTTCATGGACGAGCTGGCCAGCGCGGCGGGCAAGGACCCCTACGAGTTCCGCCGGGCCCTGCTGGACAAGCAGCCGCGGCTCAAGCACGTGCTCGAGCTGGCGGCCACGAAGTCGGGCTGGGGCACGAAGCCCGCCGCCGGCCGCGCGCGCGGCATCGCGCTGATGGACGGCTACGGCACCGCGATGTGCCAGGTGGCCGAGGTCTCGGTCACCGGGAACAAGGTCCGCGTGCACCGCGTCGTGGTCGCGGCCGACCCCGGGCGGATGGTGAATCCGAACATCGTCCGGCAGCAGCTCGAGGGCAGCATCATCTTCGGCCTGTCCGCCGTGCTGTACGGCGAAGTCACGCTGAAGGACGGGCGCGTGCAGCAGACCAACTTCAACAACTACCCCGTGGTGCGCATGCCGGAGTCGCCGGCCATCGACATCCAGCTCGTCGAGAGCGACCTGAAGCCGGCCGGGATCGGCGAGCCCGGCACGGCGCTCATCGGGCCGGCGGTGGCGAACGCGGTGTTCGCGGCGACGGGGAAGAGGCTGCGGAAGTTGCCGCTGAAGTTGGTGTAGACAACAACAACGGCGACGATCGGCCTGGGTTAACAGAATAGAGGTTGTGGCCAGGTCGGCCGGTCATCCTTTGCCGTCTACGAACGGACGGCCTTGTCCGTAATCGACAGCCCCTCATCGATGATGGCCAGACCTTCCTCCAGCTGCGCTTCCGTGATGACGAGCGGTGGGTTCGTGAAGAAGGTGTTGAAGCGCACGAACGTGTAGAGGCTCTTCTCCCGAAAGAAGCGGCCGAGGGCCGCCATCTCCTCCGACGTGCCGTTGTACGGCGTGGGTGCCGACGGACGGGTGCCGCTGCGCGATCTCCGCAATGCGCCGGCCGAGCAGCTCGCCCATCCGCCGCGCGCGATCGATGAGCCCTTCCTCCTCGTACACCGCGAGCGTGGCCAGGGCGGCCGCGCACGCGAGGGGATGGCTGTTGTAGGTGAGGCCGCCCGGGAACGCCTTGTCCTGGAAGACACGCGCGATCCCCGGCCGCATGCCGAGGGCCCCGAGCTGCACGTAGGCGGAGGTCAGCCCCTTGGCCATGGTCATGAGGTCGGGCACGACACCCCAGTGATCGATGGCGAACCAGCGGCCGGTGCGTCCGAAGCCGGCCATCACCTCGTCCGCGATGAGCAGGATGCCGTGCGCGTCGCAGATCCTGCGCAGCCCCTGCATGTAGCCGTCGGGCGGGATGAGGATTCCGTTCGTGCCGACGACCGTCTCCACGATGACGGCCGCGATGGTGTGGCCGCCTTCGTAGCGGACGACCTCCTCGGTGTCGCGGAGGACGGCGTCCACGGGCTCGGGGTCCTTCTTCCCCCAGCGATGGAAATCCGGGATGCGCACGACGCCGGGAATGCCCGGCTCCGAGGCCCAGCGCCGGGGATCCCCGGTGAGCGTGAGCGCACCCGCCGTCCCCCCGTGATACGAACGATAGCGCACGAGGATCTTGTGGCGCCCGGTGACGACACGCGCCACGCGGATCGCGTTCTCCACCGCTTCCGCGCCGCCGTTCGTGAAGAAGAAGGTGTCGATGTCGCCGGGCGTGATCTCGGCCAGCTTCGCCCCAAGCCGCGCCCGCACTTCCGTGGCCATGAAGGGATTGGCGTAGGCCAGGGTGGCCGCCTGCTCCTGGATGGCCTTCACCACCTTGGGATGGGAGTGGCCGATGTTCGTGCACATGAGCTGGCTGTTGAAGTCCAGGTAGCGCTTGCCTTCGGGCGTCCAGAAGTAGACGCCTTCCGCGCGCGCGACCGGGATGGGGTCGACCTTGGTCTGCGCCGACCACTCGAACATCGTGTGCTTGCGGCAGAGGGCGACGATCTCCTCGCCGCTCAGGTGACCCACGACTTCCGGAGCTTTGGCCGCCATCAGCGTGCCCTTCTCATGACAGGGATTCCCTCAAGGCGTCTCCTCGATCAGCGCGGATGGACGTCGAGGAGCACGGGTAGCGAGTCGGGAGCGGGAAAGGCGCCGCGGGGCGAGCCGGTGGGTACGGCGTTCGCGTAGGGCCGGAACCGGCTCGGGAAGCCGGTCAGCCGCGTCGTGTTGAAGACGCCCCATTGCGGGCCGATGAAGAGCGGGATGCTGGGCGCGCCGAGCACGAACCGCCGCTGCAGCTCGACGGCGAGGGCCAGGGCCTCCGCGGCATCGGAGGTCGCTTCGAAGCGCCGCAGTACCTTCTCCGCTTCCGGATCCGGGCCCGCGGCTGCCGAACCCCATGCTCATGTCGAAACGCCCGCGCCGCAGCGCGTCGTCCCAGGCGTTGTATTCGAGGGTCTTCACCGTCACCGCCACGCCGACCTCGGCCAGATTCTGGCGCATGATCTCCGCCGCCGCCAGCCAGTCCGTCCAGCCCTGCACGGTCTGGAACGTGTAGCGCATCGGCTCCGTCCCCGCGACACGGATACCGTCGGCTCCGCGCGCGAGCGAGGCGGCGTCGAGCAGCTTGTTCGCCTCCGCCACATTACGCCGCGTCCAGGGGTCCTGGGCCAGAGCCGCGTCCTTCCAGCGCTTCTGCGATTCGGCGAGGCCGGTCGCGTCCGCGGGGGGCGCGTAGCCGCCGATCGCGTCCTTGGTGATCCGCGGACGATCGAGGGCCATGCTGAGGGCCTTGCGGACGTTGCGGTCGTCGAACGGCTTGCGGCGCGTGTCCACGTAGAGCAGGACGGTAGGACCGGTGTCGGGATACCAGTATTGATGATGGGCGGGATCCGCGGCCACCCACTCCTTCTCGATGTCGGGAAAGAAGAGGGACGCCCAGTCCACCTCGTTCGCGGTGAGCGCGCGCACGATCTCGGCGTTGCTGCGATAGAGAGGCACTCGCAGCACGTCCACGCCGGGCTTGCCCGGTTGCCAGTAGCTGGGATTGCGGCCGAGCTCGTACACCGTCGGCTCGAACCGTTTGACCGTGACGAAGGGGCCGGTGGCGACGGGAGACGGGTCGTCGAACGTCGCCGGCTGCGCGACGTCCTTCCACTTGTGCTCGGGGACGATGGCCTGCTCGCCGAGGTAGACCGCGCCCGGCGTGTAGGGGCGCTTGAGCTTGAACTCGACCGTCTGCGCGTCCCGCGCGGTCACCTCTTCGAGGAAGAGCCATACCGCGTCGTGATCGAGGGCCGGGAACCGGCGCATCAGGTCGAAGGTGAAGGCCACGTCGCGCGCGGTGAACGGCTGGCCGTCCGACCAGCGCACGCCCGGGCGGGTGGTGACGCGGAAGGTCAGGGTGTCCGCGCTCCACGAGTAGGCGGTGGCCAGCCACGGGGTGAAGGTGCCCGTCGCGCGATTGCTGATGAGGAGCGGCTCGTAGATGCCCGCCCAGGTCGGCCATCGCGATTCGGCGTCGTTGCGGAAGGGATTGAACGACCGCGTCCAGGCGCCCTGGCGCGGTCCCACGGTGGCGGTGAGGACGGAAGGAGGCTTTCCCGGGACGGCGGGAGCCTGGCGGGTCGCGGCCAGGGCGGCCACTCCGATGGCCGCCCACACGACGGCCGTTCCGGCCGCGTCCCTTACGCGCGAGCCCACCGCCGCCTGCTTCAGGAAATCCCTGCGCGTGGCGTTGTGGGACATGGCGGGCCTCCGTTGGCCGCGATGTTATCCGACCTGTCAGACCACGAACAGTGGCCGGCGCGGCGCGGCCTGATCTAGGATTGCTCCGCGACGGCGGTTGACAGCGCTTTCAGCGGGGAGGACCAATGAGCAAGAGCACCTTCGGCGCCATGGCCGGACCCAAGGCCACGGGCGAGGCGCCGCGGATCGGCGTGGGCATGCTGGGCTACGCGTTCATGGGCAAGGCCCACTCGAACGCGTACAAGACGGTGCCGTACATGATGTATCCCCCCGTGGCCATTCCCGAGCTGGTCGCGATCTGCGGGCGGGACCGCAAGCACGTCGAGGAAGCACAGAAGCGCTACGGCTACCGCAAGCACTACACGGACTGGAAGAAGATGCTGGACGACAAGGAGGTCCAGCTCTTCGACAACGGCGGGCCCAACGACGCCCACGCCGAGCCCTCCATCGCCGCGGCCAAGGCCGGCAAGCACGTCTTCTGCGAGAAGCCGCTGGCGCGGAGCGCGGAAGAGGCGAAGACGATGCTGGACGCGGTCAAGAAGGCGAAGGTCAAGCACCAGGCCGCCTTCAACTACCGCTTCGTGCCCGCGGTGCGCCAGGCCTACGAGCTCATCAAGAGCGGCAAGCTCGGGCGCATCTACCATTACCGCGCGGTCTACCTGCAGGAATGGATCATGCCGCAGTACGACACGCCGCTCATCTGGCGCCTGCAGAAGAAGCTCGCGGGGTCGGGCGCGCTGGGCGACCTGGGCGCGCACATCATCGACCTCGGCCGCCACCTCATCGGGGAGATCGAGTCCGTGAGCGCCCTCACCCGCACGTTCATCGAGCATCGCGCGCGTCTGGACGGCAAGGGCACGGGCAAGGTGGACGTGGACGACGCGTTCGTGGCCGTGGTCGAGTACGAGAACGGCGCCATCGGGACCCTGGAGGCGACGCGCTACGCGGGCGGGCGCAAGAACCACAATCGGTTCGAGATCAACGGCGAGAAGGGCACGATCGTGTTCGACCTCGAGCGGCTGAACGAGCTCGAGGTCTACTGGGCCTTTGAGGAGCCGAAAGAGACGAGAGGGTTCCACCGCGTGTCGGTCACGGAGGGGTACCATCCCTTCATCTCGAACTGGTGGCCCCACGGCCACATCATCGGCTGGGAGCACGCGATGGTGCACGAGGTGAACCACCTGCTCGACTGCATCGTGAACGACAAGGACGTGGCCCCGCTGGGCGCGGACTTCGAGGACGGCTACCGGTGCGCCGTGATCTGTGATGCGATCGTGGAGTCGGCGCAGAGTGGAAAACGGGTGAAGTGCAAGTATTGAAGAAGGCCAACGACGATCGGCCTGAATGGGCCAGCGGGACCGCTATAGAGCAGGTCGGGCCCCACGGCTGGCGGGGTCATCAGAACGACAGGAGTCTTCCATGAGCCAGGACTTCAAGCCTGAATACATGCAGATGTCGGTTCTCACCGCCGCCCTTCAAGAGCTTACTGCGCGCGACAAACGTCGCCAGGATCCGGATCTGGCCGTAGAAGACTGGATACGTTTCGGGCGCGACCTCGGCGTGCACCGCCTCCAGCTCTCCTCCGCCTTGCCCGAAGAGCTGGCGGACGTGCCGCCGGAGGCGATGCTCGATCCGGTGGCCGATCACCTGAACGTCCTGAAGCCTCTCGATCCCAGCCGCGTGCGGCGCATCCAATCCGCCCTCAAGGCCTCCGAGATGAGCTTCTCGGACCTCGGCTACTTCGACAACATGCTCGTGGGCGACGAGCGGCTGCGCCGCGTCAAGCACGACTGGATGGTGAAGATCATGGACGCCGCCGTCGCCCTCGGGGTGAAGGCGGTGTGCGGGTTCGTGGGCCGGAACGTGTCTCTCGACATGGACCAGAACCTCGAGGACTTCGAGCGGAGCTTCGTCCCGCTCCTGAAGGCGGCCAAGGACCGCGGCCTCGAGTACCGCGTCGAGCAGTGCCCCATGCCGGGCTGGAACACGACGGACCTGTGGCACAACCAGATCGGCTACACGCCGGGGATGTGGATCCGGCTGCACCGCATCGCGGAGAAGCACAAGGTCGGCGACCAGCTCCGCATCCACTACGACCCCTCCCACGCGATCCTGATGGGCCAGAACACGCGCGACGTCTTCCAGTTCTTGAAGGACGAGGGCTACAACTTCCTGATCGGCGGGTTCCACGTGAAGGGCCAGGTCATCAATCCCAAGGGCCTGGCCGAGTGGGGCTACGGCGGACAGACGGTGGAGCGCGGCGACCGCAAGGACGGCAAGCCCGATCCCGACCTGCGCAAGCAGTCCGCGGCCTGGCTCAAGCAGGTGGTCCTGGCCACCCACGAGCTGCCGGGGACGGCGCGGCACGATCCCCTCGCCTACCTGCAGAACCGGACGGTGGACTGGCTCGATCACCAGCTCGCGGCGCGCGAGCTCCTGGAGTTCAGAAGCGGCGTCTGGAACGTGGACCTCGTGGTCGAGCACGAGTATCCGGACGCGCGGGTGCAGGACCCGCGGAAGCTGGCGCCCATCCTGAAGGGCTCGATCGCCTTCACGCGCGCGATCGATGAGGCCGCGGCGGCGATGTTCGCGCTGCACCGCGTGCTCGAGAGTCAGGGCATCAAGGTCCAGGGCGTCGGACGCGAGGCCTACCGGAGCTGAAAACACGAACGCCCGGGGCCGGAAGGCCTCGGGCGTTCGATTACGTCTAGCGAGCCTTTAAGCGATGGTGACGTTGGCCGCGCGCGGCCCCTTCGGGCTGTCGACGACCTCGAACTTCACCTTATCGCCTTCGTTGAGGGTGCGGAAACCTTCGGCGCGGATCTCCGAATGGTGGACGAAAACGTCCGGACCACCCTCGCGCGAGAGGAAGCCGAAGCCCTTGGCTTCGTTGAACCACTTGACAGTGCCTTCGATCATGAACGTGCAGGCCTCCTTGGCCTGGTGCTAGTCGCTCGTCACCTGCGCGCTCACGAAACGAAGGGCAGCCGCGGTGGCTGCCCTCATTGTCAAACGCCAGACAACGCCACTAATGCATCCTTATTATAGCGCGTTTTCCGGCTTGTCAATGCCCTTGTAGACGCCGAGCCGGGTGTAGAGGGTCGCCATGCTGATGCGAAGGGCGGAGGCGACCTTCTTCTTGTCTCCCTCGAACTGATCGAGGGCGGCCAGGATGAGCCGGCGCTCCGCGTCCACCAGGGGCGTGCCAACGGTCATGGTCAGGCTCTTGGAAGCCCCGCTCACGGCCGGGGTGCCGCCCAGGTCCTCGCGGCGGCGGTGAACTGCTTCGTCTGGCCCTCCGCCGCGTTGAGCTCCCCGAGGAAATGCTCGGCCAGCCGCTCCACGTCCTCGCCGCGCTCCCGCAGCGGGGGGAGCGGGATGGGGAAGACGTTCAGGCGGTAGAGAAGGTCCTCGCGCAGCTTCCCCGCGGACACGGCCTCGTCGGGCCGGCGGTTGGTGGCGGCGATGATGCGGACGTCGATGTTGATGGGCTTGTCCGCCCCCACGCGAAGCACGTCGGACGTCTCCAGGACGCGCAGGAGCTTGACTTGCAGCTCCAGGGGCATCTCCGTGATCTCGTCGAGGAACAGCGTCCCCGTGTCCGCACGCTCGAAGTAGCCCTTGTGCTGCCGTTCCGCGCCGGTGAAGCTGCCGCGCTCATGGCCGAACAGCTCGCTCTCGATGACGGTCGGAGAGATCGCCCCGCAGTCCACGGGTATGAACGGTTTCTTGCTGCGGCGGCTCAGGGCGTGGATCGTCTGGGCGGCGACCTCCTTGCCGGTGCCGGTCTCGCCGGTCAGCAGGATGCTGGCTTCGGTGCGGGCCACACGGCCGATCAGGTCGTACACCTTCTGCATGGGCGGTGAGGCGCCGATGAGGGCGCCGAACCGGCCCATCCGGCGCAGCTCGTTGCTCAGCGCCCCGATCTCCTGCTTCATCTCGAGCGTGCGCGCCACGTTCCCGAGCACCATCTTGAGGCGGGGGAAATCCACGGGCTTGGTCAAGTAGTCGGCGGCGCCACGGCGAAGGGCGTCCACCGCGGTGTCGACGCTCGCCTGCCCGGTGATCAGGACGATTTCGGGGGCGCTCGGTCCTAGACCTTCCAGGAGGTCCAGGCCACTGCCGTCGGGCAGATGGATGTCGACGAGGACGATGTCGGGGACGGTCGTCGCGATCTCCTCGCGGGCCTGGGCCAGGGCGGACGCGCAGGTCACCGCAAAGCCCTCACGCTCGACCAGCTCGGTGAGGACCTTCGCGATCTCCGGGTCGTCGTCGACGATCAAGGCTCGGGGCCGCGATGTATCAGATTCCATAATCTGGAAGTTTCCCAGTGTGCGCCCTCGCCCCTGGCAACGCAAGCTGCCGTTTTCGCGGCACATCGGCCCGAAATCCGGCGGCCCCGATCTTGCTAGTAAGAAGCTATCGATCCCCTTTGGAACCCGCCTGACCTGTTCGCTGGTTCGCTCTAGGCGCGCCGGCCCTGCTGGAGACGCTGGGAGACCGCGAGGCCCCACGCATGGCAGCCGCCCCCCGCTCGCGCGAAGTCCTCGTCTTCGAGGTCGAGGGCCAGAGGTACGGCCTTCCGACCGCCGACGTGCGCGAGCTGGTGCGGGCGGTGACGATCACGCCGCTCCCCCACGCCCCCGCCGTCATCGAGGGCGTCGTCAACGTGCGGGGCCGGGTGCTCCCCGTGCTGGACATGCGCGCTCGCTTCCGCCTGCCCGCGCGCCCTCTCGATCCGTCCGACCACTTCATCGTGGCCTCGGCCGGTGCGCGCGGCGTGATCCTGCACGTCGACGGCGCCACGCATCTGGCTCTCCTCGACGAGGATAAGGTCCAGCCCTCCCCGACGCTCGGACCGAGCGCCACCTACGTGGCGGGAGTGGCCAAGCTCGAAGACGGCATGGTGCTCATCCACGACCTCACGACCTTCCTCTCCGACGCGGAAGCCGCTTCCCTCGACGAGGCCCTGCCCGCCCCCGGCCTCCAATGAAAGAGGATCTCCTTGCTCTGGTGGCGCAGCGGTCGGGCATGGTGTTCGCGCCCAACCGGTGCTTGGAAGCGGACGCGGGTATCGCGCGCGCCATGAAGCGGGCGGGAGCGGAAGACCTCGACGCCTACCTGGAATTGGTCCGCGGTGACGGAATCGGCCTGGACGGCCTCGTCGACGAGCTGACGGTCGGGGAAACCCATTTCATGCGGGACCCGGACCAATTGGAGCTCGTCCGTCGAGAAGTGTTCCCCGCCCTCAAGGGGCGTCGGGGGACCGCCGCACGGGTCTGGAGCGCGGGCTGCGCCACGGGCGAGGAGGCCTACAGCCTCGCCATCCTGCTCGAAGAGGAAGGGCTTGGCGAAGGCGCCGTCGTCCTGGGCACCGACCTCTCCACCGTCTCGCTCGCGAAGGCACGGGCGCGCTCGTATTCGGACTATTCGATGCGCGATGTCGGCAGCGCATTCCTCCAGGACTACTTCCGCCGCGTCCGTGGGTGCCGCGTCCTCGTCGATCGCATTGCCATGGATCTCATCCTGTGCCGCAATGTCCTCATCTACTTCGGCCGCGGGAAGGTCGGACGGATCGCCGCCCGCCTGTACGACTGCCTGGCCGAGGGCGGAGTGCTGCTCACCGCCGGTGCCGATCCGATCCTCGCCGATTACGCCCCCTTCGAAGTGGAGATCACTCGCGTGGGCCTCGTCTACCGGCGCCCCCGCCTCCCGCGGACCGAGGCCGTGCCCCCAAGGCTCGCCCGGGCGGCTCCGTCCCGGATGTGGTCTCCGGACCATGGGCGTCGCGTCGCGGACCGCGAAGAGTCGCCACCGATCTTGGCCCTGCCGGCCTCCCAGCCCCCCGAGCTGGGCCGGGAGGCGTTCGCGCGCGTGATGGAACACGCGAACGCCAGCGGGGCGGAGGAAGCGGAGCGGATCGCGGAGGTGGCGCTTCGCCGCCGTCCTCTGGACGCCCCACTTCACTACCTGCGCGCCGCGCTCCTCCTCTCGCTGGACCGCGACCAGGAAGCGGAACACGAGGCACAGCGCGCCCTGTACCTCGATCGATCCCTCGCCGTCGGGCACTTCCTCCTCGGCACGATCCTGCGCAGGCCGGCGCTCTCCACTTCGCGGCCTCGGCCGAGATGGCGCGCCTGGAGGTCACCGGTGCCTGACGTGCGCCGTGAAATCCTGGACGGGCGGGCCCGCCAGTTGGCGCGGGTCCCGGACGCGCGGCCCCGCGCGGGCGAGGTCCTGGAGCTCGTGGGCTTCGTGCTCGCCGGCGAGCGCTACGGGATCGAGAGCCGTTTCGTGCGCGAGGTCGCGCGTCTGACGCGCTTCACGCCCGTGCCCGGAACCCCCGCCTTCGTCCTCGGCATCACCAACCTGCGGGGCGAGATCCTGGCCCTCTTCGACCTTCGGCACCTCCTGGGCGTCGTGGCGGAGGGCGTCACCGACCTGGGCCGCATCGTCGTGCTCGGCGAGCTACGGCGCGAGTTCGGCCTTCTCGCGGACGCGGCCAGCGAGATCCTGTACGTGCCCGGCGCGAGCCTGGCCCAGACGGAGACGGCCTGGGGACGGGCCTACGTGCGCGGGGTGAGCCCCGACGGAGTCATCGTTCTTTCCGGAGAAGCGCTCCTCAGCGATCCACAGTTGACCATCGACCCCGGACAGGACGGGCGGCCGGCGCCCCTGAGCTCATGACGATTCGATCGCAGATCGCATTCAAGGAAGCAGGAGACATGACGAAAGAGATGCCCTGGCGCAAGACCCTGGGCGCGCGCCTGGGACTGCTGAGCGTAGCCATCCTGGTGTCGGCGATCCTCCTCATCGTCGCCGACTTCGCGATGCTGGGAGAGATCGACGCGGCGAGGGCCCAGACGAACGTCCTGGGACACGACCGCAGCGACGCCTACCAGCTCCTGGCCCTCACCGAGCGCTTGGCCCGGGACACCGGCGAGAGCCGGGCGGGCACGCTCGGCGAGATCAGTGACGTGCGCGGCCAGATCGACCGCCGCTTCGACGCCGCCCGGGGAGCCGAGAGCGTGCGCGGCGATGGCGCGCCGGGGCGGACGGGGCCCGGATCTGGCCAAAGGCGGGAGACCTTCTGGCGCTCGCAGATCGTGCCCGTGCTCGATCGGCTCACGTCCAGCAACGATCCGGAGACGCTCTCGGCCCTCAACGCCAGCGTCAAGCGATATGTGTCCGAGATGGACGACATCCAGAAGGACATCGATGCGGCCGCGCGTCGCGACGCGGACCGTTTCCGGACCCTCCAGTTCGGCTTCCTTCTCTTCGTGGCCTTCGTGTGCCTCGTGACCCTGTACCTGGTCCACGACGCGGCGCGACGCGTGCGGGTGCTCGTCCAGGTGGCGGAACAGTCGTCCTCCGGTGACCACGCCGCGGATGCGCCTCCCCTGGGGGAGGACGAAGTGGGCCGGCTGGGCGAGGCCTGGAACGGCGTATTGGCCACCATCCGTCACCTGCTCGGCGAGGAGAAGGCGGCGCGGGTGCGCCTGGAGACGCTCCTCGCCGGCGTGTCCGAGACGGCGAACGGCATTTCCGCGGCCGCGGCCGAGCTCCTGGCCGGCACCACCGAGCAGACGGCGGCCGCCCAGCAGCAGGCGGAAGCGGTCGCGCAGACCGTCAGCACCGTCAACGAGGTCGCGGAGACCTCACGCCAGGCCGCGGAGCGCGCTCCCTCGGTGGCCGACGCCGCCAACCGCGCGGTCGAGATCGCGCGCGCGGGACGGAAGGCGGTCGACGATACGGTCGTGGGGCTGCGGTCCGTGAAGGATCAGGTGCAGGCCATCACCGAGGGGACCATGGCTCTGGCCGAACAGGGCCAGGCCATCGGAGAGATCACCTCCACCGTGAAGGACCTCGCGGAGCGGATCAATCCAAGAAAGCCACCGCTCAGGTACGCCAGATCCTCGGCCAGATCCAGAAGGCCACGACGAGCGCGGTGGCCGCCGCCGAAGAGGGCAAGCGCAGCGTGGACGCGGCGGTCATGGTGGCGCTGCAGGCCGGAGAGACGATCCGCGCGCTGGGCGAGACGGTGACGGAGTCCGGCCAGGTGGTGGGCCAGATGGCCGCCTCCGCCGGCCAGCAGGCGACCGGGATGTCGCAGATCCATCACGCCATGAGCAACATCAATCAGGCCTCCAGCCAGCATCTCGCCGCCACCCAGCAGGCGAACCGGACCGCGCAGGCGCTGAGCGATGCGGGCCGGCGGCTGACCGCGATGATGCCGTGACGACGAGGACAAGCGGCGGAGCGAGACGGATTCCATGAACAAGTCGGCGCTCATCGAGAGCTTGATGTCCACCTTCGTGGAGGAGGTGGGGGACCACGTCCGCAGCTTCAATCACGATCTCCTCGCCCTCGAGAGTGGTCAAGGCGATCCGGCGAGCCTGCTGCAGTCGCTCTTCCGCACCGCGCACAACCTTAAGGGCGCCTCGCGCGCGGTGGACGTGGACGTCGTGGAGAAGGCCTGCCACGGCCTGGAACACATCCTGGCGCGGGCGCGGGATGGTGAGCGCCCGCTCGATGCGGAAGCCTTCGCGATCCTGTTCGCGACCGCGGATGCGATCGAGGACGCGGGCACGCGCCTCAAGGAGAAGCAGTCGCTCGCCTCCTCGCCCCT
>WNFN01210826.1_pt1 | contig 22319 bp, 18 predicted proteins | sample 5400161 | NCBI WGS metagenome assembly WNFN01 (sample SAMN13153353, study PRJNA577476) | soil metagenome | isolation source: 80 cm saprolite on Douglas fir-dominated hillslope | place: USA:California | collected 2013-09-17 | reverse complement strand
GGCCTGGCCGACGAGAACAAGCTCAAGGAGATCGACAAGGAGATCAAGGACGTCATCACCGCCGCCGCCGATTTCGCGCAGCAGAGCCCCGAGCCCGATCCCGCGGAGTTGTGGACCGACGTCTACGCCGACGCTTGAGGGGGAGGGGGCCATGCCGATCGAAGTGCTGATGCCGGCGCTGTCGCCGACGATGACCGAAGGCAAGCTCGCCAAGTGGCACAAGAAGCCCGGCGATGCCGTCAAGGCCGGCGACATCCTCGCGGAGATCGAGACCGACAAGGCGACGATGGAGATGGAGGCGGTCGACGAGGGCACGCTCGCCAAGATCCTCGTGCCCGAGGGCAGCGAGAACGTCGCGGTCAACGCGCCGATCGCCGTCATCGCCGGCGAGGGCGAGGATGCCGGCGCCGTCGCCAAGGCCGAGGCGCCCAAAGGCGCAGGCACCAAGCCCGCGCCGTCGACGCCGGCGCAGGAGGCGCCGGTCGAGCAGGTCGCCGAAGCGAAGCCACCCAAGCCCGCCGCAGCCGCCGCGCCGCAGGCGAAGCGCGCGCCGGCCGGCGAAGAGAAGGATTATAGCGGCCCCACCGTCACGCAGACCGTGCGCGACGCGTTGCGCGACGCCATGGCCGAGGAGATGCGCCGCGACGACAGCGTCTTCCTCATGGGCGAGGAAGTCGCCGAATACCAGGGCGCCTACAAGATAAGCCAGGGACTGCTGCAGGAATTCGGCGCGCGCCGCGTCATCGACACGCCGATCTCCGAGCACGCCATCGCCGGCATCGGCGTCGGCGCGGCCTATGCCGGCTTGAAGCCGATCGTCGAATTCATGACCTGGAACTTCGCCATGCAGGCGATGGACCAGATCATCAACTCCGCCGCCAAGACGCGCTACATGTCGGGCGGCCAGATGGTCTGCTCGATCGTCTTCCGCGGCCCCAACGGCGCCGCCGCGCGCGTCGCGGCGCAGCACTCGCAGGACTATGCCAGCTGGTACGCGCATGTGCCGGGCCTGAAGGTGGTCGCGCCCTACACCGCCGCCGACCACAAGGGCCTGCTCAAATCGGCGATCCGCGACCCCAACCCGATCATCTTCCTCGAACACGAGCTGGTTTACGGGCAGACCTTCGAGGTGCCGCAGGATGGCGACTATACCGTGCCGATCGGCCGCGCGCGCATCGCGCGCCGGGGCGGCGACGTCACCATCCTCGCTTACTCGCGCATGGTGCAGGTGGCGCTCGACGCGGCGCAGAAGCTCGAGGCGGAAGGCGTCTCGGCCGAAGTGGTCGACCTGCGCACGCTGCGGCCGCTGGACGTCGACACGATCATCGCCTCGGTGAAGAAGACCAACCGCGTCGTCTCGGTCGAGGAGGGCTGGGGCTTCTCCGGCATCGGCAGCGAGATCGCCGCGCTGGTGATGGAGCAGGCCTTCGACTATCTCGATGCCCCGGTGGCGCGGGTCGCCGGCAAGGACGTGCCGCTGCCCTACGCCGCCAATCTCGAGCATCTGGCGCTGCCGCAATCCGACGACGTCATCGCCGCCGCCAAGGCGGTGAGCTACCGCTGAGCCGGCCGGAGGGGAGAAGCCCATGCCCATTGAAGTGCTGATGCCGGCGCTGTCGCCGACGATGACCGAGGGCAACCTCGCCAAGTGGCACAAGAAGGAAGGCGACGCGGTCAAGGCCGGCGACATCCTCGCGGAGATCGAGACCGACAAGGCGACGATGGAGTTCGAGGCGGCGGACGAGGGCACGCTCGGCCGCATCCTCGTTCCCGAAGGGACCCAGGCCGTCAAGGTCAACCAGCCGATCGCCGTCATCCTCGGCGAGGGCGAGGATGCCGCGGCGCTCGACAAGGCGAAGCCCGCGCCGGCCAAGCCCGCTGCTGCCGCCGCGCCCGCGCCCGAGACGCAGAAGGCCGAGCCGGCCGCTGCCGCCAACAAGCCCGCGCCGGCGCCGGTCGCGCCCAAGACCGCGCCGCCGCCGCCGCGCGCCGCCGCACCGCCGCCCGCTGCCGCCGCCGCGCCGCGCAGCAACGGCCATGCCGATGGCGAGCGCGTGTTCGCGAGCCCGCTGGCCAAGCGCATGGCGGAGCAGGCGGGCCTCGACCTGGCGCGCCTCACCGGCTCGGGCCCGCATGGCCGCATCGTCAAGCACGACATCGAGACGGCGCTTGCCAAGGGCCCGGCCGCGCTCAAGGCGCCGGCCGCGCGCGCGCCGGCGGCGCCCGGCGCGCCCTTGTCATTGCCGAGCTACGGCAAGGACCAGGTCCTCGCGCTCGCCGGCAACCCGCCCTATGAGGAAGTGCCGCTCACCGCCATGCGCCGCATCATCGCCAAGCGCATGCAGGAGGCCAAGGCGACGATCCCGCATTTCTATCTCACCGTCGATTGCGAGATCGACTCGCTGCTGCGCATGCGCAAGGAGATCAACGACAACGCGGATTTGAAGGTCTCGGTCAGCCGAGCAGAAGGGCGTCGGCACCATCGCCGCGGAGATGAAGGACCTCGCCGCGCGCGCGCGCGCCGGCAAGCTCAAGCTCACGGAGTTCCAGGGCGGCCCCTTCTCGATCTCCAATCTCGGCATGTACGGCATCAAGGATTTCGCCGCGGTGATCAACCCGCCGCATGGCGGGATCCTCGCCGTCGGCGCCGGCGAGCAGCGTCCGGTGGTGAAGAACGGCCAGGTCGCGATCGCGACGATCATGAGCTGCACCATCGCCTGCGACCATCGCGTCGTCGACGGCGCCGTCGGCGCGCAATGGCTGCAAGCCTTCAAGAAGATCATCGAAGCGCCGGCGCTGCTGGCGCTCTAGTGCTGATGATTTGCGGGCTTACCTCTCACCCGACCCACAACCCGTTCGATCGCTCTGCGATCGAACCCTCTCGGGGCCGACCGCAAAGCGGTCGGCCGGGTTGTGCCCGCAAGGGGAGAGGGGGCGCACCGAGCGCGCTGTTATCTCCCTCTCCCCTTGCGGGAGAGGGAGGGGCCCATGCGAAGCATGGGAGGATGAGGGGCTGCAAGAGGCTTAGGAGGCAGAAGTGGCCGATAATTCCTTCGATGTGATCATTCTCGGCGGCGGGCCGGGCGGCTATGTCGCGGCGATCCGCGCGGCGCAGCTGGGCATGAAGACCGCTTGCGTCGAGCGCGAGCATCTCGGCGGCATCTGCCTCAACTGGGGCTGCATCCCGACGAAGGCGCTGCTGCGCAGCTCGGACATCAACCATCTGCTGCATCATCTCGACGCCTACGGCTTCTCGGTGAAGGACATCACCTACGACACCAAGAAGGTGGTCGAGCGCTCGCGCAAGGTGGCGAAGCAGCTCTCGAACGGCGTGGCCTTCCTCTTGAAGAAGCACAAGGTCACCGTGATCGACGGCGAGGGCGCGCTGCTCGGCAAGGGCAAGCTCGGCGTCAGCAAGGGCGGCAAGCCGATCGGCGAGTACCAGGCGAAGCACATCATCATCGCCACCGGCGCGCGCGCGCGCTCGCTGCCCGGGCTCGAGCCCGACGGCAAGCTGGTGTGGACCTACAAGGAGGCGATGATCCCGGAGAAGATGCCGAAATCGCTGCTGGTCGTCGGCTCGGGCGCGATCGGCATCGAGTTCGCCAGCTTCTATCGCGACATGGGCGCCGAGGTGACGGTGGTCGAAGTGCTCGATCGCGTGCTGCCGGTGGAGGACGAGGAGATCTCGACCTTCGCGAGGAAGGCGTTCGAGAAGCAGGGCATGAAGATCCACACCGGCACCACGGTGAAGGAGCTGAAGAAGAACGGCGGCGACGTCACCGCGACCTTGTCGGCCGGCGACAAGAGCGCGCAGGTGACGGCGGAGCGCGTCGTGCTCGCCATCGGCATCGCCGGCAATGTCGAGAATATCGGCCTCGAGAAGACCAAGGTGCGCGTCGACAAGAGCCACATCATCGTCAACGAGTGGCTGCAGACCGACGAGCCCGGCGTCTACGCCATCGGCGACGTGGTCGGGCCGCCCTGGCTCGCGCACAAGGCGATGCATGAGGGTGTGATCTGCGTCGAGCGCATCGCCGGCCTCAACACCGCACATCCCATGGATGTCCGGAACATCCCCGGCTGCACCTATTGCCGGCCGCAGGTGGCGAGCGTGGGCTTGACCGAGCGCATGGCCAAGGAGGCCGGCTACGAGGTGCGCGTCGGCCATTTCCCCTTCATCGGTAACGGCAAGGCGATCGCGCTAGGCGAGCCCGAGGGCATGGTCAAGACCGTGTTCGACGCCAAGACCGGCGAGCTCCTGGGCGCGCACATGATCGGCGCCGAGGTGACCGAGCTCATCCAGGGCTACACCATCGCCAAGACCGGCGAGCTGACCGAGCAGGAGCTGATGCGCACGGTTTTCCCGCACCCGACGCTGTCGGAGATGATGCACGAGGCCGTGCTTGACGCCTATGGCCAGGTTCTCCACATCTGAGGCTCCGGAACATCGAGCAGCAGCGATGAGCGAGGCTCCTCTCCGCCATCCCGAGAAGGCGCACAAGCCCGACAATCCCGTCCTGCGCAAGCCGGACTGGATCCGTGTCAAGGCGCCGACCTCGCCCGAGTATCACGAGACGCGCAAGCTGATGCGCGCGCTCAAGCTCAACACCGTCTGCGAAGAGGCGGCGTGCCCCAATATCGGCGAATGCTGGAAGCAGAAGCACGCGACGGTGATGATCTTGGGCAGCGTCTGCACGCGCGCCTGCACCTTCTGCAACGTCGCGACCGGGCGGCCGGACCAGCTCGACCCGCACGAGCCGCAGCATGTCGCGGAGGCGGTCGGCCGATTGGGTCTGAGCCACATCGTCGTGACCTCCGTCGATCGCGACGATCTCGCCGACGGTGGCGCCGGGCATTTCGTGCGCACCATCGAGGCGATCCGCGCCGCGGCGCCCGCGACGACCATCGAAGTGCTGACGCCCGACTTCCTCAAGAAGGACGGCGCGATCGAAGCGGTGGTCAAGGCCAAGCCCGACATCTACAACCACAATCTCGAGACCGTGCCGCGGCTTTACGCCGAGGTGCGGCCGGGCGCGCGCTATTTCGCCTCGCTGCGCCTCCTCGACCGCGTCAAAGCGCTCGATCCCGCCATGTTCACCAAATCCGGCATCATGGTGGGACTGGGCGAGGACAAGGCGGAGGTGATGCAGGTGATGGACGATCTGCGCGCCGCCGACGTCGATTTCCTCACCATCGGCCAGTATCTGCAGCCGACGCCGAAGCATCATGCCGTGCGCCGCTTCGTCCCGCCCGACGAGTTCGACGCCTACCGCAAGATGGCCTATGGCAAGGGCTTCCTCATGGTCTCCGCTTCGCCGCTGACGCGCTCCTCCTATTTCGCCGGCGAGGATTTCGCCAAGCTGCGCGCGGCGCGCGCCGCGAAGCTGGCCGCGGTTCCCTGAAGGCCGATGCCGACCCATGCCGAGCATCGGCTGCTCCCCTATACGCAAGAGCAGCTGTTCAATCTGGTCGCCGACGTCGAGCGCTACCCGGAGTTCCTGCCGTGGTGCCGGGGCGCCCGCCTGCGCGAGCGCCAGGGCAACGTCATCACCGCCGATCTGCTGATCGGCTTCAAGATGGTGCGCGAGCGTTTCACCTCGCGCGTCGTGCTCGACCGGCCGCAGCGCATCGATGTGAGCTACGCCGAAGGGCCGTTCCGTTATCTCGACAACCACTGGGAATTCATCGCCCAGCCCGGCGGACAGTGCCTCATCGACTTCTATGTCGATTTCGAATTCCGCTCGCGCATGCTGCAGAAGATCATCGGCATGCTCTTCAACGAGGCGGTGAAGCGCATGGTCGGCGCCTTCGAGACGCGCGCGCGTCAGCTCTACGGCGCGCCGCGCGCCGCGCCCGAGGCGATGAAGCCGATCTGAGCGCCTAGCTAGCAGGGAATTCGAGCAGAGACGGGTTCGCTCAAGACGGCCTCCATAACTGTCTGTTATATAAAGTATTTTTTCTTATGAGTGGCCCGATTTCCAATCGAGCAGGGATGGGTCGACCTTCGGCGCCAATTGAGACGTAAGTTTCCTTCCCGACTGACCGCGTTAAGGTTTGATTAACAGTCGAGTCATACTTTCTTTACGATAGCTGGTGGGCGTGGTCGCACTTTGTAGGGGTGAGATTATGAGCCATTCAGAGATCCTCCTTGTTGAGGACGAGGAAGACGTCCTTCGCGTTGTCACGGAAATTCTTCGGCAAGCTGGTTATCGATCGCAGCCGGCAATCAGCGGCGACGTTGCGTTGATCATGCTGCAACAGGGCTTGCGGTTTCGGCTTTTGATCACAGACATCGTCTTGCCTGGCTCGCTAGATGGCTTTGCGTTGGCGCGCCAAGCGCGAGAATTCTGCCCCGGCATTCCGATCATCTACATGACGGCCTACTTGCCAGTAGCGCATGTTCGCGCGCGCGGTGCGCCCTATGGCGAGACGCTCGCGAAGCCATGGAGGGCCGAGACTCTGCTCACGATGGTTGCTTCGGCTCTGAGAGACCAATGGGCGGCGGGCGTTGATCCAGTAGCGAACTGAGCACACTCGCATCGTCCCCGAAGCGGCGCGATTCTCTTGTTCCTCGCAACGGCATTCATCGTCGGCACGAATGAACACCTATGACGATGAGCAACAGGATGGAATTCAAAGGTCCCAACTCATTTTCCAAAATGCTGCTATTAGCCGCAGCTTACTATGCGTCAGCGAGACTGGGACTCCAACTTCAGTTCGAGGAAACGCAAGCGACACCGGTCTGGCCACCCTCGGGAATTGCGGTGGCAGCGCTGCTTTTGTTCGGATTGCGGATCAGCGGCGGCGTCTTCCTCGGCGCGTTCCTCGCGAACATGGCCGACTTTTACGTGAAGTCCAAGACGCCCCTGCCATTCGGCGCCATCAATCTGCTTCAGCACTTCGCTGATCACCCTGAGCACGTCGCCGTCAGTGCAACGATCGGAATTGGCAACATGCTCGAGGCAATAGCCGGTTCCTATCTCGTCCGACGCTTTAGCTCAGGTTCGGATATATCCGATAACATCCGAAGCGTCTTCTTCTTTATTCTGGCGACGCTCCTCTGCTGCGTGATCAGCAGCACGATCGGTGTATCCAGCCTGTTTGCCGCCTCCATACTCCCTTATCCTTTGCTTTCGACGGTGTGGTTGACTTGGTGGTTGGGCGATGCAACGGGGATCTTGATCCTCACCCCGCTCGTCCTGGTGTGGTCTCACCTCGGCGCCGAGCGAACGAGGGTGCAGCCGTGGGGCAGGATGTCGGCCGGTCTCCTCCTGCTGATGCTGATTAGCCAGTTCACCTTCAACGGCTGGCTCGACCTTGCGCTCTCCAACACGCAGGCTTACACGCTCGTCCCAGTCCTGCTCAGGACGCAGGCTTACATGCTCATCCCGGTTCTGCTTTGGATCGAGTTCACGGTCGGCAATGTTGCCGGCACGCTGGGCATCGCGGTCACCTCGGTGACTGCTGTTCTTGGCACCATCCATGGACATGGTCCCTTCGTCGGATCCTCTCAAAACGAGTCACTGCTCGTGCTTCAGGGATTTGTTGGTATTGCCTCGGTTACGGTGCTGCTCCTCGATGCGGCGCTCAGCGAGCGATGGCAGGCGCTCACGGCGCTGAGCCGCGCCCGCGACGACCTGGAGCTGCGTGTGACCGAACGCACGGCGGAATTGCGCGATGTCAACGACGAACTCTCGCTGCAGATCCGCGAGCGCAACACGGCACTGGAGCGACTCGAGCGTGAAATTGCCGAGCGGCGCCGCACCGAGGAGATCCTGCGCCAAACGCAGAAGATGGAGGCGGTCGGGCAGCTCACCGGCGGCATAGCGCATGATTTCAACAACCTTCTCCAAATCATCTTTGGAAATCTCGATGCGCTGCGGCGACGGTTTGCCGACGGAGACATCCCTGGCGACGCTGGCGACTTCCACCGGCTGACGGCGGGGGCCATACGCGGCGCGGAACGCGCAGGGACGTTGACGCGACAGCTGCTCGCGTTCTCCCGGCGCCAAGCTCTCCAGCCAAAGCCGATCGACGTGAACAATCTCGTGGCGGGCATGTCCGACCTGCTGCGTCGCACGCTGGGAGAGACCATTGTCGTCGAGACGGTTCCCGCCGGGGACCTCTGGCGGGTGTCCGCTGACGCCAACCAGCTCGAGAGCGCGCTCTTGAACCTCGCCGTCAACGCGCGGGACGCCATGCCAAAGGGCGGCCAGCTCACCATCGAGACCGCGAACGGCTATCTCGATGATGCCTACGCCGCGGCGCATGATGAAGTAGCGCCCGGTCACTACGTGATAGTCGCCGTGAGCGACACGGGCGTCGGGATGTCGACGGAGGTCATCGCCAAAGCTTTCGATCCGTTCTTCACGACGAAGAAGGTCGGTCAGGGCACGGGGCTGGGGCTCTCACAGGTCTACGGCTTCGTCAAGCAGTCGGGCGGGCACGTGAAGATCCGCAGCGATTTTGGCAAGGGCACGACCGTGAAGATCCATCTGCCGCGATTGTCGGCCGACAACACGAGGATCGAGAGCGGGGCCAAAGCGAGGAACGTCCCCGCCGGGGAGCGAAGCGAGACGATTCTGGTCGTAGAGGACGACGAAGACCTGCGCGCCCACAGCGCGGCGACCCTGCGCGAGCTCGGCTAGTCTAGAGCTTGAAGCGCTCGACCGCCTTCTCGTCCCAGGCAAGACCCAGGCCCGGTCCTCGGGCCGTGACGCGCCCCTCGGCAAGCTGGCACGGCTCGGCCAGGATCGCGCCGGCGACGTCGAGATATTCGAGCCAGTGCGCCGTCGGCGTCACCGCGAGGAGATGCGCGCTCACCTCGACGAAGATGTGGCTCGACATCGGCAGCGATGCCGCCTCGGCGAGGGCGGCGGCGCGCAGCCAGCCGGTGACGCCGCCGATCTTCATGACATCGGGCATGACGTAGTCGCTGGCGCCGGCGGCGATGGCGTCGGCCATGGCGCGCGGGAACCACCAGTTCTCGCCGGTCTGCACGCGCACCGGCGATGCCGCGCGCACGCGGGCGTGGCCTTGAAGGTCCTCGGCCCGCACCGGCTCCTCGACCCAGTGGATGTCGTAGGCGGCAATCGCGCCGATGCGCCTTCCCGCCTCGACCGGATCGAGCGACTGGTTGTAGTCGACCATGAGCGCGATGCCGGGCCCGATCAGCGCGCGGACCGCCTTGACGGTGGCGACGTCGCGCGCGACATCGCCGTCGCCGAGCTTGATCTTGATCGCGCGAAAGCCGCTCGCGACGGATTGCGTGAGCGCGCGCTCGTCCTCGCGGGGATCGACGATGCCGTAGCTGTCATAGGCGGGGAGCGCGACGGGCGCGCCGCCGAGGAGGCATGCGACCGGCCAGCCCGCCGCCTGCCCGAGCGCGTCCCACAGCGCCATGTCGAGCCCCGAGACCGCCATGCCGACGAGGCCCTGCCAGCCGAGCAACCGGAAGCGCCGGTCGAAGTCGCGCTGGCACTCGACCGGGACGACGGGCTTTCCCTTGATCTCGCCGCCGATCTCCTCGACGAGGCGCGCCAAGGGCGCGAGCGCGGCCAGCGTGTAGGCGAAGAGATAGGCGCGGCCGACGACGCCCTGATCCGTCGCGACGTCGATCAGCACGAGCGGCGCCGTCGGTATGGCGCCGACCGCGGTACGCACCGGCCGCTTCAGCGGCGCGTTGACGGCGCGCACCTTGATGTCGCGGACGGTGAGGTTTGCTTCGCTCATGCCCAGCCTCCTGTGATCATCTGTCTCGGCGTGACGACGCGGCGGCGAGCAGCAGTTCGAGCGCCCGCCGCGTCGCCGCGTGCCGCACCGCCGCGCGGTCGCCGGTAAAGACGTGGCTTTCGGTCTTGACCGCGCCGTCCTTGGCGGCGATGCCGAGCCAGACGAGGCCGACCGGCTTTGCCGGGGAGCCGCCGCCGGGGCCGGCGATGCCGGTGATGGCGACGGCGAGATCGACCGGCGCGCGGGCGAGGGCGCCCGCCGCCATCGCCGCCGCGACCTCGCCGCTGACCGCGCCATGGGCGGCGATGAGGTGGGGCGGCACCGCCAGGAGGTCGCTCTTCGCGGCGTTGGAGTAGGTGACCAAGCCGCGCTCGACGACGTCGGAGGAGCCGGCGATGTCGGTGAGCGCGGCGGCCACCATGCCGCCGGTGCAGGACTCCGCCGTGGCGAGGCGCAGCCCCTTGGCGCGGCAGGCGCCGAGCACCGCCGCGGCGAGGGAACGCAGCGAATCATCGGCCAAAGAGCGCTCTCCCGATCATGAGCAGCACGTAGAGCACGGCGGCGGCGTAGACGCCGGCGACGATGTCGTCCGCCATCACCCCGAGCCCGCCGGGAAGATTGCGCTCGGCCGCGCGCGCCGGCCAGGGCTTGGTGATGTCGAACAGCCGGAACAGCAGCAAGCCCAGGACGTAGGCTTCGGCCGAAGGCGGCGCCGCCGCCAGCGTCAGCCATTGCCCGGCGACCTCGTCGATGACGATCGAGCCTTCATCGGCGACGCCGCTGGCGCGGCCGACCTGCTCGGCCGCCCACCAGCCGACGAAGAACGCAATGGCCGCGGCGACCAGCAGCGCCGCCGGGCCGAAGCGTGCGGCGATCGCCCAGGCGAAGGGCAGCGCGGCGAGGGAGCCCCAGGTGCCCGGCGCTCCCGGCAGCAAGCCGGCGCCGAACCAGGTCGCGAGCAGCGACGCCGGATGCAGGGAGGGAAGGCGCCGCTCGCCCATCGCCGCCGCGCGGCTCAGAGCGGCAGGCGGAGGGTCGCCACCGCCTGGCCGGCGATGCCTTCGCCGCGGCCGGTGAAGCCGAGCTTCTCGGTGGTGGTGGCCTTGACGCTGACGCGCCGCGGATCGATGCCGAGGATCTCGGCTAGGCGCGCCACCATGGCCTCGCGATGCGGGCCGATCTTCGGCCGCTCGCAGATCAGCGTCACGTCGACATGGGCGACGCTTCCGCCGGCGCCGGCAACGAGGTCGGCGGCATGGCGCAGGAAGCGATGCGAGGGCGCGCCGCGCCATTGCGGATCGCCCGGCGGGAAATGCATGCCGATGTCGCCGGCGCCGAGCGCGCCGAGGATCGCATCGGTCAAGGCGTGCAGCCCGACATCGGCGTCGGAATGGCCGACGAGCCCTTGGCTATGCGGCACCTCGACGCCGCACAGCCAGACGTGATCGCCGGGCCCGAAGGCATGCACGTCGAAGCCCTGGCCGGTGCGGATGTCGCCTTGGCGCGCGGCGATGAGCCGCTCCGCCTGCAACAGGTCGTCGGCGGTGGTCACCTTGAAATTCTCCTCGCTGCCGGCGACGAGGCGCACCGCGAGCCCGGCGCGCTCGGCCACCGCCGCGTCGTCGGAAAGGTCGCTGCCCGCCGCGGCGCGATGCGCGGCCAGGATGGGCCGGTAGTGGAAGCCTTGTGGCGTCTGCGCCCGCCACAGGTAGGTGCGATCGACGGTCTCGGCAACGATGCCGGCGGCACCGCGCTTCACCGTGTCGCGCAAGGGCAGCGCCGGGATCGCGCCGGGGGCGGCATCGAGCGCGCCGAGCACGCGGTCGATTGTGGCGGCATCGAGAAAGGGCCGCGCGCCGTCATGGATCAGCACGCGCTCGGCCGCGACACTCTCGAGGCTCTCGAGGCCGAGCCGCACCGAGTCCTGGCGCGCCGCGCCACCCGCGACCGGCGGCAGGAGGTGGAGACCGCGGCTCGCCGCCTCGTAATGCCCGCGATCGTCGGGATTGAACACGACGCGGACGCCGCCGATCGCCGGATGCCGCGCCAGCGTCTCGAGGCTGTAGCGCAGCAGCGGCTTGCCCGCGAGCGGCAGGTATTGCTTGGGCAGCGCTGCACCGAGCCGGGTGCCGCGCCCCGCCGCGACCACGAGCGCCACGCAGGAAGCCATGAGCCGGCAAGCTAGACGAGCCGCGCCCGCTTGCCAAGGCCGCGAGGGCATGGCTATGTGCGCGCGATGAACAGCGCGGTCCTCAATTTCGCTGCGTTCCTGGCCTTGCTGCCGGCGGCGGTGGTGTCCTTCCGCCGCCAGCGCAGGCCTGACGCGCTGTTCTATGCCGTGCTGGCGCTGGCCGTGGTGGGGCCGGTGGCGTGGGTGGCGGCGCAGATGGGGGGCCCTTGGCATACCGGCTTCGCCATGGCGCTGTGGCTGACGATCGCCGCGACCATGGCGCTCTTCCTCGTGCTGGCGCTGACCACGCGGCACGCCTGGCAACTGGCGCCGCTGCTCCTTCCCTATCTCGTCGTGCTCGCCGTCGCCGCCCTCGTCTGGCAGAGCGAGCCGGAGCGCCCGATGCCCGGCGCCGTGCCGGCAGGCTGGCTCGATGCGCATATCGTCTTCGCCGTGGCGACCTATGGTCTCCTCACCCTCGGCGCGGTGGCGGGGCTCGCTGTCTTCCTGCAGGAGCGCGCGCTCAAGGCGAAGCGTCCGACGGCGCTGACGCGGCTGTTGCCGGCGGTGGCAGAGAGCGAGACGTTGGAAGTGCGCCTCCTCGGCCTCGCCGAGGCAGTGCTGGCGCTGGGCTTGCTCAGCGGCATGGCGGCGGCGCATTTCCTCGGCGGAAGCCTGCTGCCCTTCGACCACAAGACGCTGCTCTCGCTGGCCGCCTTCGTGGTGATCGGCGGTCTCCTGTTGGCGCGCCGCCGCCATGGCCTGCGCGGCCGGCGGGCCGCAAGGCTGGCCCTCCTGGGCTATCTGCTGCTGACGCTCGCCTTTCTCGGGGTCAAGTTCGTCACCGACGTGCTGATCGGATAGCTTCCGCTACAGCCTTGTTATCGCTGCCACTTTGCGCGCACCGCCGGCCGCCCGTGATTTTTGTTGCATTGCACGCGTGGCACGATATTATTTGCTCAATAATTAAGCAGAGGCGTTCGTCGCTTAATAAATGAGCATCCAAATCGGGACAATCCGACTGGACGATCCCGTCATCCTGGCGCCGATGTCGGGGGTGACGGACCTGCCGTTTCGCCGGCTGGTGAAGCGGCATGGCGCCGGGCTCGTCGTATCCGAGATGATCGCCAGCGAGGCGATGATCCGCCAGACGCGCCAATCCATGGCGATGGCGGCCAATTGTCCGGAAGAGCGGCCGATGGCGGTGCAGCTCGCCGGCTGCGAGCCCGCAATCATGGCCGAGGCGGCGCGGCTCAATGCCGACCGCGGCGCGGCGATCATCGACATCAATTTCGGCTGCCCGGTGAAGAAGGTGGTGAACGGCCATGCCGGCTCGGCGCTGATGCGCGACGAGCGGCACGCCGCGCGCATTCTCGAGGCGACGGTCGCGGCGGTCGACCTGCCGGTGACGCTCAAGATGCGCACCGGCTGGGACGACGGCAGCCGCAACGCGCCGCTTCTCGCCAAGATCGCCGAGGAATGCGGCATCCGCATGATCACCATCCACGGCCGCACGCGCTGCCAATTTTATGAAGGCAGCGCCGATTGGGCCTTCATCCGCGAGGTCAAGGACGCGGTGACGATCCCGGTCATCGCCAACGGCGACATCACCACGCTCGAGGAGGCGCGCACCGCGCTCGACTTGTCGGGCGCCGACGGCGTGATGGTCGGGCGCGGCGCCTATGGCCGACCGTGGTTCGTCAACCAGGTGATCCGCTATCTGAAGACGGGCCAGCGCTTGCCCGACCCGCCGCTCGCCCACCAGTGCGACACCGTGCTCGCTCATTACGACGACATGCTCGCGCATTACGGAATTGCCGTCGGTAGCCGCATCGCGCGCAAACATATCGGCTGGTATTCGAAGGGCCTGCCCGGTTCCGCCGAGTTCCGCGCCGCGGTCAACCGCAGCGATGATGTCGGGCAGGTCAAGGCGATGATCCGCGCGTTCTATGCGCCCCTGCTGGAGCAGCAGGCGGCATGAGCAAGGCCAGCGCTACGGCGAAGCGCACCGACGCCCGCCGGCTGGCGGTCGATGCCTGGGCAATTCTCTCCGCGCTGCCCGATCCCGTTCTCGTCGTCAACGAGGTCGGCCGCCTGATCTACGCCAACGCCGCCGCCGAGCAATTCTTCGAATCCAGCGCCGCGACGCTGCTGGCCGGGCCGCTCGAGCAGCTGCTGCCGCCGGACAGCCCGGTCTTCGCGCTCATCGACAGCGTGCGCCTGAGCGGACACAGCGTGTCGGAATACGGCCTGATCCTGGAGACGCCGCGCCTCGGCTCGCATGTGATGACGGTGCAGGCGGCGCCCATCGCCGAGGACCGCGAGGAGGTGCTGGTGACGCTGCAGGAGCGCACCATCGCCCACAAGATCGATCGCCAGCTCACCCACCGCAATGCCGCGCGCTCGGTCACGGCGATGGCGGCGATGCTCGCCCATGAGGTGAAGAACCCGCTCTCCGGCATCCGCGGCGCGGCGCAGTTGCTCGAGCAGAGCGCGGGCCCGGGCGACCGCGAGCTGACGCGACTTATTTGCGATGAATCCGACCGCATCTGCGCGCTGGTCGACCGCATGGAAGTGTTCTCCGACCAACGGCCGCTCGAGCGCGAGCCCGTCAACATCCACGAAGTGCTGAACCGCGTCCGCCTGGTGGCGCAGTCGGGCTTCGCCCGCCACGTGCGCTTCATCGAGGATTACGATCCCTCGCTGCCGCCCGTGCATGGCAACCGCGACCCGCTGATCCAGGTCTTGCTCAACCTCGTCAAGAACGCCGCCGAAGCGGTGCCGGCGCAGGGCGGCGAGATCCAGATCACGACCGCCTATCAGCATGGCGTGCGCCTGGCCGTCGCCGGCAGCGACAGCCGGGTCCACCTGCCGCTGGTCGTCTCGATCGTCGACAACGGCGAGGGCATTCCCGAGGAGCTCGGGCCGCACCTCTTCGACGCCTTCGTCACCACCAAGCACAACGGCACCGGGCTCGGGCTGGCGCTGGTCGCCAAGGTGATCGGCGATCATGGCGGCGTCATCGAATTCGAGAGCCAGCCGCGCCGCACCGTGTTCCGCGTCTGCCTGCCCATGGTGCCGCGAGGGAGCGCGCCATGATGGCCGGCTCGACCATCCTGATCGCCGATGATGACCGCGCCATCCGCACGGTGCTGACCCAGGCGCTGGGACGGCTGGGCCACGATGTGCGCTGCACCGGCAATGCCGCGACGCTGTGGCGCTGGGTGTCCGACGGCGAGGGCGACCTCGTCATCACCGATGTGGTGATGCCCGACGAGAACGGCCTCGATCTCATCCCGCGCATCAAGAAGCTGCGTCCCGAGCTGCGCGTCATCGTCATGAGCGCGCAGAACACGCTGCTGACCGCGGTCAAGGCCAACGAGCGCGGCGCCTTCGAGTCGCTCGCCGGCGATGCAGGAGATCTACCGCGTGCTGGCGCGGCTCATGGGCACCGACCTCACGGTGATGATCAGCGGCGAGAGCGGCACCGGCAAGGAGCTTGTCGCCCGCGCGCTCCACGATTACGGCAAGCGTCGCAGCGGCACCTTCGTCGCCATCAACATGGCGGCGATCCCGCGCGAGCTGATCGAGAGCGAGCTGTTCGGCCACGAGAAGGGCTCGTTCACCGGCGCCACGGCGCGCGGCGTCGGCCGCTTCGAGCAGGCGCAAGCCGGCACGCTGTTCCTCGACGAGATCGGCGACATGCCGCTCGAGGCGCAGACGCGCCTGCTGCGCGTGCTGCAGCAGGGTGAATACACCACCGTCGGCGGCCGCACGCCGATCCGCGCCGATGTGCGGATCATCGCCGCCACCCATCGCGACCTGCGCCAGCTGATCCGTCAGGGCCTGTTCCGCGAGGATCTGTTCTACCGCCTCAACGTCGTGCCGATCCGGCTGCCGCCGCTGCGCGAACGGGCGGAGGACATCCCGGCGCTGGTGCGGCATTTCTTCGCGCAGGCGCATGCCGAAGGGCTGCCGATGAAGTCGCTCGACGTCGCGGCCATGGACCGCCTCAAGGGCCATCGCTGGCCCGGCAACGTGCGCGAGCTCGAGAACATGGTGCGGCGCCTGGCCGCGCTCTATGCCCAGGAGGTGATCGGCATCGACGCGGTCGAGGCCGAGCTCGCCGAGGCGGCGCCGGCGCCAGCGCCGGTCGACGCCGCCGCCAATGAGGGGCTGGGCGGCGCTGCCGAGCGGCATCTCAAAGACTATTTCGCCGCGCACAAGGGCGGCTTGCCGGCGGCCGGGCTCTACGACCGGGTGCTGCGCGAGGTCGAGCGGCCGCTGATCCTCTTGAGCCTCAGCGCCACCCGCGGCAACCAGCTCAAGGCCGCCCAGCTCCTCGGCCTCAACCGCAACACCCTGCGCAAGAAAATCCGCGAACTCGACATCGACCTCGCCCGCAGCCTGAAGTGAGGGTAATGCGACCGCCCGCCAGCCCGGATGGGCGTTGGCGAGCTCGCACAAGCATATCGCCTCCCTGCGGCAGCCCGCCGCAGATGAGCCGCGGAGCCCATCGTCCAAACTGCCAACCTGACCGTGGCTCGGCCGTTTCCAGCCCCAGCGATCGACCGGCCAAGGCCTTCGCGCGTTGGACATCGCTCCGGGCGGCAGCCTAAAATGACCCGACAAACGCGCAGCTGAGCGCGGAAAGCGACGGGCGGAAGCGCGGATGAGCGTATCGCGGGAGCTGGTGCTCTGGGCCCGCCGGGTTCGCCTGGTGCGCAAGACGGTGATCGCGCTGGCGATCGCGGCGATCGCATCGGCCCTTGCGACCTATGCCGCGCTGCGCGGCCTGCCGCCGTTCGGCCCGAGCCGGCCGGACATGGATCAGCTGTTCCTCTTGCTCAACCTGATCCTGGTGCTGCCGCTCTGTGCCATCGTCGCGTGGCGGCTGGTGCAGGTGTGGGCGGAGCGGCGGCGCGGCCTCGCCGGCTCGCGGCTCCATGTCCGGCTGGTGATCCTGTTCAGCCTGGTGGCGGTGATCCCGACCATCGTGGTCGCCGTCTTCTCCTATCTCCTCTTCACCTTCGGCGTGCAGGCCTGGTTCAGCGAGCGCGTGCGTACCGCGCTGTCGGGCTCGCTCGCCGTCGCCGAGGCCTATCTCCACGAGCACCAGCAGACCATTCGCGCCGACGTCGTGAGCATGGCGAGCGACCTCAATCGCGATGCGCCCTTCCTCACCGTCAACCCGCAGCGCCTCAGCCAGATCGTCGCGGCCCAGGCGGCGCTGCGCTCGCTCAACGAGGCGGTGGTGTTCGATGCCGATGGCCGCATCCTCGCGCGCTCCGGCTTCAGCCTGGCGCTGCAGCTCGAGCCGGTGCCGGATTGGGCGGTGCGCCAGGCCGATTCCGGCGACGTCGCGGTGATGACCAGCGACAATGACGACCGGGTGCGCGCGCTGGTGCGTCTCGATCGCTTCGGCGAGGTCTATCTCTATGTCGGCCGCTTCGTCGATCCGGCCGTGCTTGACCACATGAAGCAGACGCAGGACGCGACCAACGAGTACAAGCAGCTCGAAGGGCAGCGCTCGAACTTCCAGACCGCCTTCTCGCTGATGTTCGTCGCCGTCGGATTGCTGCTGCTCACCGGCGCGGTGCTGGTCGGGCTGCGCTTCGCCACCAAGCTGGCGCGACCGATCAGTTCGCTCGTCGCCGCCGCCGAGCAGGTGCGCGCCGGCGACCTTGCGGCGCGCGTGCCCGAGGGCGCCGCCGACGAGGAGTTCGGCTCGCTCAGCCGCGCCTTCAACCGCATGACGCACCAGCTGCAGACGCAGCAGAGCGAGCTCATCGAGGCCAACCGCCAGCTCGATCAGCGCCGGCGCTTCACCGAGACGGTGCTGGCGGGCGTCTCGGCCGGCGTCATCGGGCTCGATCAGCACGGCCGCATCAACCTGCCGAACCGTTCCTCCTCGCTGCTGCTTGCCGCCGATCTCGACCACCTCATCGGCCACCAGCTCGGCGAGGCGGTGCCGGAGATGGCCAAGCTGCTCGACGAGGCGACGCGCCGGCCGGAGCGGCTGGCGCAATCGCAGGTCCAGGTGGTGCGGCGCGGCCGCTCGCAGACGCTCTTGGTGCGCATCGCCGCCGAGCGCGAAGGCGGCGAGGTCAAGGGCTACATCGTCACGTTCGACGACATCACCGAGCTGCTGTCGGCGCAGCGCAAGGCGGCGTGGGCCGATGTCGCCCGCCGCATCGCGCATGAGATCAAGAACCCGCTCACCCCGATCCAGCTCTCCGCCGAGCGCCTGAAGCGCAAGTACCTGAAGCAGATCCAGATCGATCCCGAGACCTTCACCACCTGCACCGAGACGATCATCCGCCATGTCGGCGATATCGGCCGGATGGTCGACGAGTTCTCCTCCTTCGCGCGCATGCCGGCGCCGACCATCAGGGACGAGAACCTCGTCGACATCGTGCGGCAGGCGGTGTTCCTGCAGCGCACGGCGACGCCGGAGATCCGCTTCGACCTCGACCTGCCCGCTGCGGTGCGGCTTGCCTGCGACGCGCGCCAGGTGAGCCAGGCGCTGATCAATCTGCTGAAGAACGCCGCCGAATCGATCCAGGCGCGCGACGGCGCGGTGCCACCCGGCATGATCGCCGTGCGCGTGCGCGAGGCGGCGCAGCAGACCGCGCTGGTGGTCGAGGACAATGGCCGCGGCCTGCCGCCGGAGGGGCGCGACCGCCTTGCCGAGCCCTATGTCACGACGCGCAGCAAGGGCACGGGGCTCGGCCTTGCCATCGTCAAGAAGATCATGGAAGACCATGGCCGCGAGCGCCTGCGCGCTGTTGCCGGCGTCGCGTGTCTGATAGCCCTCGTCCTTGAGGACGCGGCACATGGCTCATGACATTCTCGTCGTCGACGACGAAGCCGATATCCGCATGCTCATGTGCGGCATCCTCAAGGACGAGGGCTATCAGACACGCGACGCCGGCAACAGCGCGCAGGCGCTCGCGGCCGTGCGCTCGCGCCGGCCGACGCTCGTGGTGCTCGACATCTGGCTGCAGGGCAGCGAGCTCGATGGGCTCGAGATCCTCAAGATCATCCGCCGCGAGCTGCCCAACCTGCCGGTCGTCATGATCAGCGGCCACGGCACGATCGAGACCGCGGTCGCCGCCATCAAGATCGGCGCCTATGATTTCATCGAGAAGCCCTTCAAGTCCGATCGCCTGCTGCTGGTGGTCGAGCGTGCCATCGAGGCGGCACGCTTGAAGCGCGAGGTTGAGGAGCTGCGGCTGCGCGCCGGCGGAGACGAAGAGCTGATCGGCGTGTCGCACGCGATGGGCCAGCTGCGCCAGCAGGTCGAGCGCGTCGCCGGCACCGGCAGCCGCGTGCTCGTCAGCGGGCCGCCCGGCGCCGGCAAGGACGTGGTGGCGCGGGTCCTGCACATTCAATCGCGCCGCGCCTCGGGGCCTTTCGTCGCGCTCAACTGCGCGACGCTGCGTCCCGAGCGGCTCGAGCTCGAGTTGTTCGGCAGCGAGGCCGCTGCCGAGAGCGCGGACTCGCCGCGCAAGGTCGGCACCTTCGAGCAGGCGCATGGCGGCACCTTGTTTCTCGACGAGGTGGCGGACATGCCGCTGGAGACACAGGGCAAGATCGTCCGCGCGGTGCAGGACCAGACCTTCGAGCGCGTCGGCGGCGGCCGCGTCGAGGTCGATGTTCGCGTCATCGCCTCGACCAATCGCGATCTCGCATTCGAGATCGCCGCGGGCCGCTTCCGCGAGGACCTCTACTACCGCCTCGCGGTGGTGCCGATCCGCGTGCCGTCATTGCGCGAGCGCTGCGAGGATATCCCGCTGCTGGCGCGCCATTTCATGACGCGCGCCGCCGAAGTTGCGCGGTTGACGCCGCGCGACTTCGGCGAGGACGCGATGGCCGCGCTGCAGGCGTATGAATGGCCGGGCAATGTCCGCCAGCTGCGCAATGTGGTCGACTGGCTGCTCATCATGGCGCCGGGCGAGAGCCGCGAGCCGCTGCGCGCCGACATGCTGCCGGCCGAGATCGGCTCGATCGCGCCGACCGTGGTCAAATGGGACAAGGGCGGCGAGATCATGACATTGCCGCTGCGCGACGCCCGCGAAGTGTTCGAGCGCGAATATCTGCTGGCGCAGGTGACGCGCTTCGGCGGCAACATCTCGCGCACGGCGGCCTTCGTCGGCATGGAGCGCTCGGCGCTCCACCGCAAGCTCAAGTCGCTGGGCCTGTTCAACGGCGAGCGCACTGTCAAGCTCGGGACGTGAACGTTTCGTTATGACCTTGCTGTATAATCCCTGACTTAATTCTTTCTGATCGCCACGAACCGTCGGAACCACCGATGTCCCGCATCGCCTATGTCAACGGCCGCTATGTTCCGCACCATGCGGCGCGCGTCCACATCGAGGATCGCGGCTTCCAATTCGCCGATGCCGTCTATGAGGTCATCGCCGTCAGCGGCGGCGGACTGGTGGACGAGGCGCCGCATCTGCAGCGGCTGGGCCGGTCGCTCGGCGAGCTGCGCATCGCCCGGCCGATGAGCGAGGCGGCGCTCAAGGCGGTGATGCGCGAGGTCATCCGCCGCAACGGCGTGCGCGACGGTATCATCTACCTGCAGATCAGCCGCGGTGCCGCGCCGCGCGACTTCGCCTTCCCCAGGAGCGCGCGGCCGAGCGTGGTCATGACCGCGCGCCGCCATAGCGGTCCCAATCCGCGCCTCGTCGAGGAAGGGGTCGGCGTCATCACCATCCCCGACATCCGCTGGGCGCGACCCGACATCAAGTCGGTGGCGCTGCTACCCAACACGCTCGGCAAGCAACAGGCGAAGGAAGCCGGCGCCTATGAGGCGTGGCAGGTCGACCGCGACGGCAAGGTGACGGAAGGCACCTCGAGCAATGCCTGGATCATCACCGGCACCGGCGAAGTGGTGACGCGCCAGGCCGATACCAGCATCCTGAACGGCATCACGCGGCTCAGCCTGATCGCGCTGCTCGACGGCGAAGGGCTGCGCCTGGTCGAGCGGCCCTTCAGCGTCGCCGAGGCCAAGGCGGCGCGCGAAGCGTTCCTCACCAGCACCACCAACTTCGTGCTTCCGGTGGTGCGCATCGACGATGTCCCGATCGGCAACGGTCATCCCGGGACCGCGGTGCGCCGGCTGCGCGAGGCTTACCTGTCATACACGGCGGCGCAGGGAATGCGGCGATGACGGCGGCGGCGCGGCGCCCGCGCGCGCTGTTGTTCGATTGGGACAACACCCTGGTCGACACCTGGGAGACCATCCATCACGCGCTGGTCGTCACCTTCACCGCCATGGGGCATGAGCCGTGGACCATGGCGGAGACCAAGCTCCGGGTGGCGCGCAGCCTGCGCGACAGCTTTCCGCTGCTCTTCGGCGAGCGCTGGGAAGAGGCGCGCAAGCTCTATCTCGACACCTTCGTCGCGATCCATCTCGAGCGCTTGAAGGCGATGGAGGGCGCCGCCGACCTGCTCCAGGCGCTGGCCAGGGACGGGTTCTATCTCGGCGTCGTCAGCAACAAGACGGGCGCGGTGCTGCGGCGCGAGGCCGAGCATCTCGGCTGGACCGAGCATTTCCGCCGGCTCGTCGGCGCCGGCGATGCCGCGCTCGACAAGCCGCACGCGGCGCCCGTGCTGCTCGCCCTCGACGGCAGCGGCATCGGCGCCGGCGAGGCGTGGTATGTCGGCGACACCGCGCTCGACATGGAATGCGCCGGAAATGCCGGTTGCCTCGGCGTGCTGCTCGGCGCTCGCCCGCTCGAGGAGGAAAGCTTCGCCCGTTTCCCCCCCGCCTTGCACTTTCCCGCGTGCGAGGCGCTCTCCCGCTATGTCAGGGGGTTGTGATTTCCCTCGCCGAGCCAATTTGCTATGAATGGGGCGAGCGTATGACGGCTGCGTGCCCTAAGGGCGTGCCGCTCTACGGACTCCGACCGGCCGCAAGAACTGAAGAAGGGGAATCCCCATGTCGTCGGAAAAGTCGCAAAACGTTCAGGATGTTTTCCTAAATCACGTCCGCAAGAACAAGACTCCGGTCACCGTATTCCTCGTGAATGGCGTAAAGCTCCAGGGGATCATTACCTGGTTCGACAATTTCTGCGTATTGCTTCGGCGCGACGCTCACTCGCAGCTTGTCTACAAGCACGCGATCTCGACGGTCATGCCGGCGCAGCCCATCCAGCTCTTCGAGCCGGGCAAAGAGAGCGACGAAGCCTGAGCGGATGACCGCGGCGCAGGACGAGCGTATCTCCTCGACCGGGCGCTGCCTGGTACTCCACCCGGTGCTCAAGGTCGCGCCGAGCGAAGAGCGCGATGGCGCGCGCTCGCCCGAGGCGCGGCTCGACGAGGCCATGGGGCTGGCGGCGGCGATCAACCTGCGTGTGATGCATGCCGATGTGGTGCGGGTGGGCCGCTGGCGACCGGCGACGCT
>WNFN01078805.1_pt2 | contig 22371 bp, 18 predicted proteins | sample 5400161 | NCBI WGS metagenome assembly WNFN01 (sample SAMN13153353, study PRJNA577476) | soil metagenome | isolation source: 80 cm saprolite on Douglas fir-dominated hillslope | place: USA:California | collected 2013-09-17 | reverse complement strand
GATTCCCAAAACGTGGTCCAATCTTCTGAACCGGTTCCTGCCAGTATGTCGGCGGAAAACGTCGACTGACGGGCCCTTTTCGCTTCCTCGCTTTTACGGCGCCCTTCTGTGCGGCTTGCGAATACAGCCGCAACGGCCTCCGCTGAGAGTGTCGCTTCCACTTGATGGAGGTGTCGAGTCAGCGCAGCTATTCGACCAGCACGAAGGCTAAGCCGCCGTGTTAGTTTTTTCGGATCATTTGCTTGCAAATCGGTCTGGGACTTTTCTAAAAAACCAAGGCGGCCATCTTCTTCTGGCGACACGTCGGCCAGCACTTGGACTGTTTCCGGTTTGGTAAGCGAACTGATGTTCGCCACGAGTTTTGCGACAGATGTTCCTTGCGGGATTTCCGCCTGCAGAGCAGCCAGCCTACTTGCTAACAGACTACGTTGTTCGCGCTCGAGTTGGACGCGGACCGCCTTGCAGACTTGTACGAGCTTGTCGAACAGGTCCAGCCCGAATGGTCGGAACGCTACGTCGGTTTTCTCAGTCAGGTAGACGGCGGCACATTGGGTGTCAAACACACTCACGTGCGAGATGAAATCATTTTTGCCGTTTCCACTCCATTCGCGCGTTTGAGCTTCGGTTCCAATCTTGAACTTGATCGAAACTGTGGGTGAGAACGGCGTATCGCCGGACACGACATTGCCGAGGATTTGTTCCTGGCCGCGAGCGCGACACGCGCTCTTAAGTATACGGATATATCCCGTTTTCCCGGCTGCGTTGTCGCCATAGACCACAGTGAGATTGGAACCAAACATGAGTGTTTGATCTTCAGCTAACGCGTTAACACCGCGATGGTGAAAAATCGAAACCAGTGAGACGGGAGACCCGGCCGCTTGTTCGGGAATGTGATCACGGCTGAACGGACTTGCGTTCTGTTGCTCCGTTAGACCGTGCGCGCCCTTACAGATTTGAGTAATCGCTTGAATGTCATCCTCAGAAACATCGCCATTTAAAACGAGGCGGCGCAACGCATCACGCTGCCAAGCCGGTCGATCTTCCGACCACTCAAGAATTTCTTCAAGAACTGTCAACTTTGCACGCTAACTAACACTTGACTGAACCTTGTGAGTGACCTTCAATCAGTCGTCTATTCACGCGACCTTACCAAGTTGCACTTCACCGCCGCTGCATTCAATTGCAGAGATGACAAGTCGCCTGATATCAGACAGAAACACCGTAGATACCGAAGTCATTGCGGCGTCAGGTAGCGGAGCGGCGGCATCATAAATTGAATGAATCGTATCTGCGCGACGACGTGTTGAGCCTGGCCCACGAAAATCCTCATACGCGGTTCGCCAGTCCACTAGGTGCTTCTCTATTAATCGCTTAAGAACAAGTTCATGAAGCGCCTGGTCCACCCTCTGCCGGATTAGGGCTATCGCTGCTTGCTCCTCCTGCTCATCGACCGGTGCACGAGTCCAATCGATTGGAGAATTGAGAAAGCGTGAAATTGACTCTCTCAATTGAGTGACGAGATCGGCGACCGGGCGAAGTGTGTCATACTCATCATCAAGCTCCCCAGCGATGCGGCGATTGAGCGCCTTAACTTTTGTCCAATGTTCCTTGGTAAATCCTTCATAAGTTCCGATCCCCAATCGCGCAAGCCACGGACCCTGAAATTTCATCACGGCCTCTTGAACTGCGAATCCAATTCCCGTCGGGTCATATATCGGCTGAATCGCCATGGCCGCAGATGGGATAATTGCGGCTTCAAAAAACCTAACCAACTCGGATAATTGGCCCTTCATATAAATGGAAGCGCGCGAGGGGAGCCTGTCGAGTTGTCTGTCAATGCCGCCCAACATGAAACATCGAGCATCTATTCCATGTTCAACTGCCGTAACCACAGATACACCTAATGCTTCTTTGAGCTTTGAAAGTGCATGGAGCACTGATGTCATTACGTGCGTCCGCTTGGATGAGAACGTCGGGAGATTTTGCCCTTTGATCTGATCGAAGTGGGTAAACGCGATGGCGAGCTTGTCATGATGGCCGCTCGATATTACGGCGCGCAATACCGATAATGGCGCTGCTTGCATAGGCTGTTGGGCATTGTCGACCAAGAGAATTACGTCGACATTGGGGAAGCGCCGCGTTATACGTGTAGTAACGCTGGCGGCCGATTCCGGTGAATGACCCAATCCCTGTCCATCGATGAGAACAAGCTTTGGTTCGCCTTCGACAAATTCGGTGAATAGTGGCCCTCGAATACGAATGCCATCAACGAGCGGCGTCAATAAACGACCAAACTGTGGCCAATAGTTACTAGAGAACCAACGTATCTGACGAATAAAATCATCCCGATCCTCTGACTTGAATAGCCACAGTTCTGGCCAGCCCGAACGTTTGCGCAACAGTTCGCCCGCCTTGATTAAATCGAAGCGCGAGCGAACGGTCTCAAGGATGTCTTGTACGAGTTCGTGAAATATTTCGTCTTGCGTTAGTCGGGTTTCGAAACTCTCTTCAATAAGCTGTTTTGCCGCGTCTTGATCGGGCCCGCCCGCGTGCAGATCAACGCCTAGTTCATCCTCGATTTTAGTAACTACCGAACCGGCTAAAGATGTGATGCGAGCAAGATAATCCTCCACCAGCACTTGATTCGCCGCGCGCTCTGCTTCATCAAGAATATTCGCATCCTCGGTAAAGACTGGCGCATCTCGTTCATCAAATAACATTTCGTCTTCGGCCGCGCCGCCGTCGTCATTGGTCCAACTGCCCAGAATGTAAGCGAGTCGAAATTTCTGATCTCGATGATTTAGAAAGCGATCGGCCACCTTCTCAATGGGTGCCTTTTCAAAAACGGCAAGAGCGGCATCCGTAATGCACTCTTCGATGCTTGCTTGCGTCTGAAACTCGCTGAAGAACGTGATTGCTGACTCAAATTCTCCTTCAGCTTGAATGACTTCAATATCAGCGATCGTAGTTTTAGCCGGCGCCGTAGATGGAAAACGATCTTCATCTGGATCAGACCCGATGAGCTGACGAAGAAGGGATGTCTTTCCGGCGCCCGTAGTGCCGACGAAAAGGATACGAGAGTATCCAGCCTCTGAAGTCGGTAGATTAATATGCGCCTCTCTTAGAACCTCCGTATCCTCACGCCCCGCCTGTATCTCATCGTAAAACGCTTCAATGACGGGTTTGCTAAATCGAAGCTCAGCCTCTTGGCGCTTCGAGGCGTTCCACCATGACTGATCGCTCAGAATCGTATTCATTTCTTCGACCATAGCGTCGGCTTGCTTTTCATCGGACGTACCGAGTCCCCGTCTCATTTTCAATCCTGCCCGACCGCGCGCGTCATTCCTAAGTGGGTGACGAAATGCGATCGACCATCCGGGCCTGTTTGATCGCGTCTTATTCGCCGTATACTTTTCCTTAACCATTGCGCCACCTTTCGTTGTTCCGCGTTGTTCCGCCCATACTAACCGGGCTGGAACGCGATGTCAAGACAATTCTACAACGGGGAACAACGCAGCCTCGAGAGCGTCAGTTCTCGGGATTGCCATACTGACACTGATTTGAAGATTGAGTTTTGTTTTATCGGGCTGCTTTAGGAATGGTATTGCGACAGCAGGTTCGAGCTTAGTGCTCAATTATTAACTGTCTTTTTTCTGTTCGGGCTATGCCTACTACGCCGTTCAAGTAGGTCACCAATTGATTGAGTCCAACCTGAAAAATCTCAGCCGGCCTAGCGCCTTCAGGCGGCGACATGAACATCGATATTTGATGCCATTTAAGTGATAAACACCATGTACGAATTGGCTCCTCATCAAAGGACGCACGGAGGTCATGAGCAAATCTATTTCTGATTTTGCCAATTAGACGTAGATCGTCACGGATGGTCTTGGGAATCAAACCTAAGCAGTATGCGAGCGTTGTTCGACTTCCGTAGGTGGCCAGCGGTCGTTCAATTCCAAGCAGTTTTGGGACCTCTCGTTCGTCGTCGACTAGGAACGCGATTAAGATATGCTCCAATATGGTATCAAGAAACGCTGCGCCCACTATTGCTGCGGCCCTTTCGTTCTTTTCTTCCTGAAATAGATCTGAGAATAGAAACAGCGCTTCGTTGAGTGCGAAGTATCGTTCCAACGCCTTACCAGTGATTCGGGCTTGAGAGCGACCTTCGTCTATGGCAGCTTTTCTCATGTCGTTATTATGAAGATACTTGATCCAGGCCGGGATGCAGACTGGGGAGAGGTATACTCTCTGCTCGATTGGGGTTTGAAGATAATGAGCGGTCCACTTTGGTTGGTGGTGTCGCAAGCGGCCCTAGGGACCCGTTGTGAACAGGATCTGAAGTTAATAAAGTTTCAATTTATTTGCCGGCATACAAAATGACGCTGACGATTTCTTACAGCGATCGCTTTCTAGAGCATTGTCAAGGCTTAATCAGGAATAAGAATTGATGTCGCGCAGTCGTTCCTTGATCGCGAACCCCGTGCTTCTCGCGTCCTTCAACGTCTTCGTAAATCAGGTCGGCTACTTGGAATCCTGCTGCTTTCGCGAAGTCGCAGATCGATTTGCCCATGTCCTTGTTTCCTACGACACCAAGATGTAGGACCGCCAAGCCGTTGGGTTTGAGGACCGAAAAGAATTGATTGAATACTTGACTGTAAATTGCAAGGTTCTTGCTCTGTAAGGTTTCAAGAAAGTCTTGTGGTCTCTTACCGCGAAAATCTTCGGCTTGCCAGCCAGCGAACCAAAAGCGAATCCAGTTAGCAATGTAGAATCGCGTACTATTAAGGAATGGGGGTGATGTAAGTATTGCATCGACACCAGCCAAACCCTCCCTATTCATTATCTCAGTTAGATTGAAGACCGAGCCTAATATAGATCTTCCTTCTGTAAATTGTTCTGAACTGACGTTCGCAAGTACACGCCGAATCTTGGCACTCAACTTCGATCTTAATGACCGATATTCGAAGCCCCCTGTTGGCTTGAAAGGTGTCAAAGGATGACTTCGTCTGCTAAGTGCGTAAGGACGGTTCCCGTGGAGAATATGAAATAGGCAAGCGAAAACCAAAGAGTATTCTGAAGTCTCGTTCTGCCGCTTTTGATAAAACCGTCGCGCCAGCAAAATCTCATGAAACGTTTGTTCGTTGTAATAATCGGATAAGTTTCCATTGATGTTGTCTACCCGTGAATTGATCAAGTCAAGGTCGGTAATCGTTTCCGATTCGACGTAGGTCAAAAGCTCCTCGAACGCCGCCCAGACTCTTGTGTTATCGGGGATGTGAACCTTAGCTCGCGTATTGTGGTAAGCGATCGGACTCAGATCAATTCCAATCCCGACCCGGCCTTGTAAACAAGCTTCAAATGGTAGCGTTCCGACCCCGGAGAAAGGATCGAGGACAATTTCGCCTTTTTTTGTGAAGTGTGAAACCAGGAAATGAGCGATTGCGGGCTTAAGCTTTCCTTGATAGGAACATATCGAATGGTTGGCATGGCCCCAATTGCGCTTCGAGTATGGCTTTTGACAATAAGGAAATTCACTGAATGCGTTAATCCGCGAAGCTAACACGGCTTGCGAGAAAATGGGCGCATGATCCGCAAAGAGAGCCGCTTGTGCACTAATCATTTTCGTACCTTGCGTGGGAATAGCGGATTACCGTTATGGTTCTTAAGCAAATCTTCCACGAACGGCCGTACTTTCGCTACTTCGGCCGGATCGTCAATTAAAGCTCCCAATTCATAGTTGTTCCGCCACGCTGAGTAGGTAAAATTCTGAGAGCCGAACAGCACTTCCATCCAATCGCGTATGACTAATTTAGCGTGAAGCGTCTTTACTACTAGCCACCTTATTCTCGTGGTAATTGTCGGGTCCTTCTCTGCAAACTTCACGATTTTCTCTGCAGCTTCGGTCACCCTTTGCTTTTGATCCTTGTATAGATCTCCGTACCGTGAGGCGATGGTAAGATTCTTATCGTTATAGCGAAAATGTCGCAGAACATTTGTGATCACTTCGCCGTCTACAAAGGGGGAGATAATTATTAGTTCTTTGAAATCTGTGGCTAGAATTCTCTCGAACTCTGCCTGGAAGTCGTTTCGCTTGAGAGTCGGGGATGTAATTATGGGGAATTTATTATGCATCCGGCATGTCGTACTGTAATTCAAACACCGGACGATCAACAACCGTAATTACATTGTTATTAACAAGGGGTTCCAAACCCAAGCGCTTCAGATCTTCGATTATTCTTTCCTCACCCGGAGGGTATTGAGTGCTGCCCGACGCTGCCAATCTATTGACTATAGCTATCAGATCAAAAACATGCTCATCCCTTCTCACCTCCAGAATATCTCGGTGCCAAATTGGTATTCTTTGTAATTCCTGATCGAGGACATCCTTGCCTTCGTCGGTCAAACGGATAATGTTGTACTCGGGCACTGCCGGAGTACCAGGATAGGCTTGTTGCGTACAGGACCAGTGGTCAGGTTTTACCTCATCAGTTTCTATCCAGCCTAGATGTCGCAGGAAAATGATTGCGCAAAAGGCGTCGTTTCCCGCATTCCGACATTTCCTTTCAAATGCATATGTCTCATCCAGTATTTGAAGGACTGCCGGATTGTTGCTTGCTCGCTCTCTTAGTTCTGTCATTAGTGTAGCGAATCGGGCATGATAGTCTGGGTTTGTCCGGGTCTTTTCTTGAACGTACGCGGCAATCCGATCCTTCATGAAGCTCTCGCGTACAATACCGAATGAGTCCTCCCAATAGTAGGCGAGTCCACTTAGAACTAGATCGTCCGTGTTAAATTGAATGCCAGCTTTATTAGCTTCCTGCACGGCATAAAGGGCCATCAAGAAGGGCCGGATTCTATAGTGTCGATATCCGTTTTGCTGAATTGTTCCGCGAGTGTAATTCGTCTGGGGGCACCACCACTTCATTGAGGCGGCATATTGGCGCAGCAGCCCAACGCGTTCAGTCGGAGAACCCGTCAGCCCGGCCGCATAGGCCTTCATTCTCTCAGTTATCATATGGCCCTTCGTCGCCAGGCCAAGATACTTCATGTAGACTAACTTCTCTCGGTTGTAAGCGGCACCACCCTTCAAATCGTAAGGGCGATCCGGTTTATATTCTCCGCGCGAGATAGCATCGGCTGCCATCCTGGCATCAAAATCCGGACCACCGGTTTTCTTACTGAGGAGATCACAACTATGTTTGTAGTAGTTCAGTATCCAAGCGTCCATCTTGTCCTGACTAACACCAAAGGATCTAAGATGAAGACAAAATCCGCTTGTTTTGCCGGCTCGAGAGAGATGTGAGTCTTTCTTTCCCACAACTAACCTTTTCTAAAGTGAAGTATTGTTTCTTGCAGTTTTGCGCCGCCCCTGGATTTGCGTTCGCGAACAATATTGAATCCTTTCATGCCAAAACCGACAGATTCTCCGATCTCTGAAAGTAGAACATCGGTTGGCACATGGACCCCGCCAAACATCGAATCGCCCACTACCAGAATGCAATCACCACTACGTTTTATTAGGCGGTACATATGCGTCAACGACTGTTTCATGTCAGCGAAGTAGTTGTTTACCATTACGGGAATTCGGCGGTCATAGGCATTTGCCTCGATCTTCTTGACTAGAACGCGGACCGACTCAGTGACAGCCGGTCGCACGTGGTCCAAGTGCGTAGAGTTAATGCTGGCAGTGATTGATTTGCGACGGAGCTGATTCAATTGGTCGTCCTTGCTCATGTAATCCAATACCCACAATTCAAGCTTTGTGTTTCTGCAATAGTTAGTTCCGTTAAGATAAGGCGGCGAGGTTATCGTCCCACGAAAAGTTTGGTTGAATTGCTTTCCAAGCCGTTTAATATCGCGCGCGGAGTCATGAACGACGCGAGCCTTCGCGAGCTTATTTCCTTTGAACGATACAATATCGTTCGTAAACTGGTCAATTTTCTCAAAGAACATTTCAAAGACCGGAGCATCGAGTATCTTCTCATCGCGAAATTTGAGATCTGGTGCTCGTTTCAGATTTGATACGGGTACCAGAATGGACGCTAGAGCTAGGCGGAAAAGGTTTTTGATCTTTCGATCGTTTGTGACGGCAATGAGCGACTTTAGACGTGCAATTTTCTTGAAGACTCTCGGGGAAAAATAATCTTTGTGGAGGAACAAAGGATTAATGATGTTTAGCGAATCGCCCTTGGCTTTAGCCGATAACGATTTTTGTAATCGTTCCCTTTCCGTCTTAACCGAGACGACGTTCAGATTTAACGAGGTCTTTGTTTGAGCGACGAAGACCATAAACGGATTTATATCCACACTCCATGATTCGATTCCGTTCAAGCTACATTCAAGAGCTGTCGAGCCACAACCTCCAAAGGGATCCAGAATTGGTCCATCCGACAAATCAAATTTTATTAGTGTATCTCTGACAAACCTTCCAGCAAAGCCTTCTACATATGGAAACCATCGGTGGACGGATTCAGTCTTGTTTTTTTGAAACGTGATCCCATGTACGTCTTTCTTCGAAAGAATTATTGATTGCGAGTGATCGGGGGCGCTGTTTGAAGTTTGTGACTCAGATGACATTTTCTAAGGTCCTCTCTTTATGCCAAACGTAGTAGACCCACCACCTTGCCTTCGATAACGCACTGCGATGCCTTGATCTCTATCGGATTGAAGCGTGGATTTGCTGGTTCCAACCTGACGATGCTTCTATTACGTCGAAAGGTTTTGATGGTCGCTTCATCGCCAATGCGCACAACGACGATGTCGCCGTTTTCTGCTGTGCTTTGCTTTCGAACTATTGCCAAATCCCTGTCGAGAATGTGCAAACCGACCATGCTGTCGCCATGGACTCTGAGCACGAAGCACGAGTCCAACCCCCTTCGAAGATCTGACGAGAGAATCAGGTGTCCTTCTAATCGCTCCTCAGCGAGCATGGGTGCGCCGGCAGTGGTTTCACCCGCGATTGGCAGGCGCACAATTTCTGCTAACTCTGAGACGTGTGAATAGGTGCTTCCATCAGCGCGCCGCAGGATTCGTCCGGGTTCACTCTTATTGGGTCGGGGCGCCCTGACATATCCTTTCCTTTCCAAAGCTGCAATGGTTTGTTGGACTGCATGCAGTTGAACACTCCATCGCTCCGAAACCTGCCGATAAGTTGGGAAAAACCCAGACCTATCCACCGCTTTAATCAAGTCGTCAAGCCTGTGTGCCTGCAGAGTTGTTAGGTCGCGCATATCCTAGTCACATGACTAATAGTCACAAGACTATTATACATATGACTATATGTCAAGAGACTATTAGTCGCGCGTATAACACTGCGAAGGAATTTAGCTCACGAGACTGCGGATTAACTTTATTGGGTCACATTCGATGGCGCGACTCACTTCGAGAAACTCAACAACATCCAAGCGCCTCTCGCCGTTCTCATATTTCGATACGAAGGATTGCGGACGACCCAGACGAGCTGCAACCTCGATTTGGGTAAGATCAGCGTTTTTCCTGCCGCTAACCAACAAATCTAGAAGCTGTCCATACCTTTTACTGTAAATGGACTTGGCCACGAGTTTACACAGCCGCCCAGCGCGGAGCGCAACTCATAAACCTTTTTCAGGATTATCCCAAAACAGGATATACTCGAACCCAGGCCCGGATGCAACAGATCGTTGTTGAAGCTAATTCCGGGGCCCCTGTAATGACGACGGGTGACTACAAGACTTGGCCGGCATGATCTTCGCCATCGGCCTCTTGTCGCGTTTGGATTAGTTCATGAAAAGTATTTCATTCACATGCCTTGCTCGCCTGGATTATTTACGGTTTGTTTTGGTCATCGCATTAATCGGATTAGTCTTTCCAGGTGGCTGTAACTTATCGGGAAGTCCGTCGAAGACGGTTGATGCCTTGTGCAGAACCATAGAGCGCGGAGATGTGGAAAGAGCTGAATCGTTTTTCTCAAGCGGGTTTATCAGCAGAATAGGAATCGGGCCGCTCAAAACGGATCTAACGAACGTTTCCCTCGAGCTTAAGGAACACGGGGGGATTAAATCCATCAAAGTTCTGAAGGAAGATGTCGTCGGCGACGTTGCTGAGGTGACGATAGAAATCACCAGGGGTAACGGCTACGGAGCCACAGCGCACTATAAGCTTATTAAGGAACAAGGCACGTGGAAGGTCGACGGCGTGAGCAGCGATTCTGCGGGGCAAGGCAATGAGCCTATGCATCCGGAAAGCGCGCTTGAAGACATCGTTAAATGGGCGCGTGAAGCGGGCGCGGTGAAGATCAAGAACTGGATTGAGAGACAGCCGGCACCGCCAATCTGTGCGGCACGGGCAATTGATCGGAACACCTTGCCCGATGAGGTTAAATATCACGATGTAGATGATGCGAAAGTAAGAGAACAGCTACTTAGCGCTTTGGATCCAGTACTAAAGTTCGTGGGTTGCTCAAACACACAAGGGGTTATCTTATACAAGGGCACAAACGTTTACGCCGGGAATCTCGACGGCGGGCAGATAGCGGTCACGCCAGGCGGCCTTTATTTTGCCGGCTCTCCTCCGGACGAAAGAATTTTTCACGAACTGGCTGAGCTTCGCATCTTCTTGTCGCGTGAGATTTTTAGACAGATGGTCCCTTTAGAGAAGCCGACCGTAGGTTTCAATGAAGCAGACATGTTGTTAAGACGTGACCTAAAGCTCAGCTACCTCGCCGGCATGGTGAGCTTGGCCATAGATGCTGATCCAGCCATTTTGGATCGTGTTGCATTGGATCTCGATCTCTACGCAAAACCTGCCGGAATAGGGTCGGGTACCCAAGGCGTCCCAAGCTTGGAGCAGATTCAAGACATCTTTGGAGCTGCTAAACAGGATTATCGACAATCGCCTTAATTGCCCTCTATTGTCTTCGCTTTCGTTATGAGCGAACACTAAGTCTCGATAGAAGTTTGGTCAGCGCGCTTCGGTCAAAATCCAGTCTGACACTGGCAGCTGTCATACTGCCCGTACAGTCGCGAACAGTTTCAATCAAAGTACGCTTTACACGCGCGCTGAATTGCTGGAGCGATTCGCCTGGCAAGAGCATGCGGCATTCAGCGGGCAAGAAGATGGACTCATCGCTTCTTGCGCGGGACTTATTCGATGTGTGGCTAAAGCGCGCGATTTCTTTACGGGCGCTTCCTGCTGTAATGGGCGCGTTCTTGTCTGCGTGCGTGCTGAGACGAGCAATCAAATTATGTAATTGTCTAATGTTGCCGGGCCAATGGTAAGTGGTAAGTTCCTTAATTGCTGCGTCCTCTATTTCGATGGTGCCGAGAATCCCCGATCGCTGTTGTTCGTGGATTAGTCGATCGTGCACGAGAATCGGAATATCCTCGCGGCGGTCCCGCAGCGGCGGAATCGAAATCTCAAGAACGGCCAGGCGGTAATAGAGATCTTCACGGAAGTTTCCCTCGACAACCATTTGTTGAAGATCACGCGACGAGGCGACGATAATTCGCACGTTGCACTTGATATCAACGGTGCCGCCCAAGCGTCTAAATTTTTGTTGCTCGATGGCTGTAAGTAGCTTTGCCTGCAGTTCGATTTTAAGTTCGCTGATTTCATCGAGAAAGAGTGTGCCTTGATCAGCGAGTTCAAACAGACCTTTCTTTGAGCCTACCGCGCCGGTGAATGCCCCTTTTTCGTAGCCGAACAGTTCGCTCTCTACCAGTGAATCAGGAATGGCCGCGCAGTTCACGTCGACGAACGGTTTGTTAGCCCGCGGACTACGTTCGTGAATGATAGAGGCAGCGGTAGTCTTTCCCGTTCCTGATTCACCGAGGATCAAAACGACGTGCGCTGAGCGCGCGGCACTATCGATGGCGCACGCAAGTTCCTGCATGTGTTCGCTCGCACCGAGCATTTTGCTGAGTGGTTGTGGCGCTTGTTTGACGAGCGTGAGGTGCGTTGCCGGCTGGGCCCAATTAATGGACGCGCTCGCTGCCCAGGTTGTTAGTGACTGGAGATCGGCGTTTATGTCAGCGGGAATCACCGAGTTACAGAAGACGGTAACGAGTACGTTTTCAAAACGGCCCTTTACCTCACATGACTTGTCGGTCCGCTCCGTCACCGCTATGGAGTGTTCGAAGATCTCTTTGCCGCGTTTCAGCGTGATGCACGTGACGACAACATTGTGGTGTTGGTAGGCTTGGGCCAACCTGGACAATCCTTCAATGATGGTCGTGGCGTGTGCGTTTTTCTTACTTCGAATGCTACAGCTGTTCATGATTTTCCCTTTACGTTTATTAGCGCGGTAAAGCCTTCGCGAACGATTCCAATGCTTCACGAACGATCGGGCGATTGGCTACTGCATCAGTCACCATCGCCTGATGCTTGAGCTTCCAAGCTGGCAGAGAAATGCCTCGCTCATACCAGCGTTCAGCTTCGCGACGGATTCTTCTAATTGCAAATTCTTCGATTGTTTCGGATGCCTCGGATAGCGCTTGAAGTGTGAGCGGTATCAAGTGTCCGCGTTTGATAACAAAGTGGAGCTTTCCGAGATTCTTAGTGATGAGGGTTTTCGAAGCTCTTGTCGGTTCGCCTGGCATGCGTCTAATACGTTCGGCTTCCTTGCGCACTTGCTGGGAAATGATTTTGTCCTGTTCGTTCCAATCCGTTCGGAAGCCTGGACCGGGACCTGTCTGACGTGGTGGGAGGTGGCGGTAGAGCCATTTCCTGTCGTAAAGAACGAGCCAACAATAGCAACTCGTATTTGCTCTGTATAATTTGCTTCTCGGAACTCCTTCGTTCGTGGCCACTAGTTGTAGCCAACGATCTCTTTTGATCTTTCTCATTTTTAAGAACTTGGCGGAAGGCGGATTATGTTCGCCGGCCACGGTGAACATCTTCTTCTTCCGAGATAAGCAAACGACGCCTGTTTGCTCAAGCATTAACCTAACTGTTTCAGGATTTGTGCAGAATCGAATAGCCAAGTGGCTAATTAACGATCGCTTGGAGCAAGCCTGCTTAAGACTAGCAATCCAAGCTCGAGTAATGCAGACGAAACCCGTCGCATAGTATCGATCCTCTGATGTCTTGTCTGGGCCAATTCGGTAATAACTGAAACCGCAGTTGCAGGTGAATGTTCCTACGGGATTGCCGGAACTCTTTGTCTGACTCTTTTCATAGTGACTGATCGCAGGCCGGCGAAAATCATTGCATGCTGGATTAAGACAAGGCCACGGTCCTGCCCCGAACGGACCGCGCCGAGCCGGCATTCTAAAAAAATCTGCGACCGAGAGACCCAGGAACCGGATTAAAAGGAGATGTTCGATCGGATTCTGGGATTTGCCCATTTCATGAATGAGGCGTGTAACCCAGTTGTGTTTGTTTTCGAGCGCGCAATAAAAGTGCTCCAATAGTTCTTTAGAGTAATGTTGCCTGAGCGCTTCAATCAAAATCTTCAATTTCACGGGACCGTCATAGCCGGAAAAACACTGAGAATAGAGCAGAGCAAGATAACGCTCGCGGTTGTCTTCGCTTGTGTCAGTTGGCATTGCGTTTTCGAGTAGCCATTGCGCGTCTTCCGCCAGCTTCAAATAAACCTGGTGATCGCTATTTCCATTGTCAATGTATCGATTCGGTGGCGTGGTTACGACATTTTCTGCGGTGACAAATGCTTCGAGATTCCCTCTGTGGCGAGTATGGAGAGTGCTGTCATTTAGGAAGGCTCTATGTATTGGGCAAACGTCTATGCCTGATAGGTTGTGAAGTCTATGCCAATAGGTTTCGCCGAACATCAACCGATCCGCTTGAACACACGCGGAACAGTAGCGGAAGTTTTCGACGCGAATGTAATGCGTGAGAACGCCGAGCCTTGCGTGAATCGTCGCGCCTTCGTCGATCGTCATATCGTTGCGAATTCGACTCAATTTGTGCGGTGAAACAAAAGGTGCGTAAAAAGGAAGTAGCGTGTGTTGGTCGATTAGCTGATCAACGCTTTTCCAATCCGTCCACGCGGACGCATTTGTAAGCGATTGGAGATTAGAAGGGAGATCGAAAGCTACCTTAGCGACTCGCTTTCGAAAAAGATCTCGGCCGGTAGACTCACGGCTTCGATAGCCCATAAGTTCGTGATAACGCGCACAGAAACTGTACACGAGTTCATCAGGATAGATGGCCGGCACTACGGCGATCATGCTGCACCCTCATTACTAGGCGACTCGACGATTCCGCCGATGTGTCCAGCCTTACGTAGTTTCTCGTAAACGGATTCATTCGACGATTGTGCGTTGTTCGATGCTGCCCTCAAATCAGCATCGTCGTAGGCATTCGGCTTCTTACTCCTCCTGGCCTTTGTCTTGCGGTTTGTAGATTTTCTAGCAGCTCCTGACTTGCCATAGGGAGTCGGTTTTTCATTGCCGGGGGTCTTGTTATTAGTTAACGCGGTTTGCGCGGCTTGAATAAAATCGTCTATCACCAAGGGATTTATGTCCGGGACCGTTTGCAGGTATTCGCTATTTTCTGTACGCAATGCCGTGAGGACGGGCTGCGCTTGCTTAAGACTATCTCGCGCAACGGATCGAATGATGTCGGCCGTAATCACCTCATCACTGGATTTTCCAGCCGTCGTGATTGCGCGTATTTGCGCAAGCATATAAACCTTAACGGCAAAGTCCGTAATGCCTTGCGTTTCCTCATAAAGGACATGTGCCAGATCCTTTGTTAAGGGACAGGCTACCCGCGTGTATTGATAGATCCAGATCGACTCGATGAAGAATTGCCACACACCAGGGTTGCGAGATTGCAATTTGTTGCGCCGGGTTGCTTCTATCCATTCGCCTTCTTCCATTCTGTCCCAGACAAGATCTCCTTGGCCCGTGCCACGGCGAATCTGATGAAACTCTCCGCTCAGAACACGTTTTGCTTTGTATGTACCCACCAAAACTACGGGTACGCCAATTGAATTTGTCAGCTGGACAAAGAAACTTAGGAGCCTCATAGCGCCGTCGCCTTTGCAGCCGCTAAGACGATTAATTTCATCGATCACTAGAACGCCTAACCCATGAATAGCGGCAACTCGTGTCATGTTAAGTAACAGCTCATCGGTTGTGCGGCGGCCACTACCATAATTGCGTTCATAATCTGTCCCGAGGAACTGGTCGATGGCCTGGAAGAAGCTTAGGCAAAGTCCCTTCGCAGATCCATCGAATGGACATTCAAGTTTCAGCCATACGATTTGAGCTACGTGAAAGTCTCGGCGCCCATAGTTACTGTGGTACACAACCTGGGGATATAGCGAAAGAACAGCTTCGACAGAGGTCGATTTTCCGACGCCGGGAAACCCTATAATAGTGAATCCAAGAGTAACGGAGTGCGCCCCGTTCGGTATGATTGAAGTGGAACTGCCAAGGTTCTCGCATACTTCATTGAGAGTTTTCCAATAACGGATAGCCACTGGATTGCGATTTTGGTATCCAGCGCAAATCATACGCGAGATTCGTTGTTGAAGATCGAGATGAACAGGTAGTGGTACAAACGATTGCGATGCGTTCTGTATCCGGTGCAAACGCAAGTGGGTAGGCATTTGTCGTTCTGCTGGATCGTAGGAGGGATATCGACCCAGTGCTTCTGCCGCTTCATCGTCTGTTTTTATTGGCGGCAAAGCTTCTATGAAAGGGTTTCCGCGATAGGTAACTATCGGGTGTTTTAGATAGGAGGCGGATGTATGTCGGCCACATGTGATCAAACCCCCTAGTTGTTTGTTTTTATGATCCTGCATTCCTTAGCATCCTTTCTCGGATTTTCTGAAGTTTGTTGGTGGATTGCGAAGGCGCGACGTATTGACCGCCTTCGCGGGGCTGGTGTGACTTGCGCGGTTTTGGGTCTGGTCCCAGCTCCCAGGCGTTATTTTTCCGCTCCAAATCGCGTTCTTGTTTTCGGTTCCTCCGGATACCACGGATGCGCGCGTGATCGCTGGAGTCGGCGCGCGCCTCACTATTTTTTTCTTTCGCACTTGTAATTACGCTATCGGTGGAAGCATGAAACTCGGCACGTGAGCGAATGTTACGAGTTTGGCTGCCCTCTTTGCGTTGCGCCCTCAACTCAAATTCGTCAAGAGTTTCGTACCAATCACGATTGCTAAATGTTTCCTCGCCCTGGACGAGATGGCAGACTTCTAATCGTCTTCCATGGTCGAGCCGCAAATAGATACGATTGCGCGTTCGGGGGTCGTGGACGATCGGTATTTTCCAACGCCCCTTTTCGCCGCCGAGTTCGGGCCATTGTTCTTTGAGCGCGTAATCAGAGCTGTAATAAAGATTGCTAAAAAGGATTCCCTCTTGAGTAACTGAAGCCTCATCTTGAGGCAACAGATTCATTCGAACCGTATCAATGTCTTTCTCGCGCAAACATCCGGAACGATGATCCAGACCCCAATTCCAAATATTCAGGGGATACGGCTCCACTTCATCAGAGATCATGTCGGCGTCGAGCGGATAATCGTCCAGCCGTTGATGGATGTTGTGATCGAGGGTCGCCAAGATCACGATCTTACGGAATTCCTTGAGGTCGAGTGTCGCATCGAGCCGGTAGTCCCGATCGCCTCTTTCGCGTTTTCTGACACGCCCTGGCATCCAGTGAATGACCTTTTCGTTGCTGCGATCGAAGTGTTGTTCGACGACGCCTTTGAGGTCGGCGCGGTACGGAGCAGTGTTGTAGACATTGATACCGAAAGCGTTTACTAGTTGGTCAGCGTTGTAGCCTTCGAACTCACCGCGGTCGGCCATAATGCCTTCTGGCAAATGCTTTATGGGCCAGTCTGCGGCTTCTATAGAAATGTCGTACTCGGCACAAAACGCGACCTTGTCCGTAACGGCGTTCTCAAGCGCCAACATGGCACCTACCCAGCTCGGTCCTTCAAGCGCCACGCTAAGCCCGACTATTAACCGTGAAAACAGATCGATTATGAAGTAGATGACGGGGCGGCCAATTATCCAGTTTCTGTTGAGCGAGCTAACCAAGTAGACGTCGCCAATCGTGGCATCTATCTGGTACATAGATCCCGGTCCAAAGGCTAATTGGGTTGAGTTACCTAACTTAGCTCGGCCCCTCAGATTGTGTTTAGCTAATCCGTCCCGAGCAATTTGCGACCGCCGCGGTTCTCTTTCCTTTTGGTACCAGTACTTGAATTGATGGAGAGTGGGAAGATCTTCGGCAGGAGGCATGATAGGGACTAGCACGCCGTTTCTATTCTCTTTATAGCCTTGGTTGAAGAATCGTTTTAAAGTCTGTTGAAAGGCAAACGACAGTCTTGGCCGGTTTCGCGTTTCGTAGAACAGTTTGATTCCAACCTTGAACAATTGAAGTGTCTCCTTTGTAATGTTGACACCCCTTGACTGGCCGGAAGCAGTAGCAAGTTTACTTGGGCGCCCAAGTTTTTTCAGGTTCTTTGCTATTTGTTGAGCCCCGTGCCTGTCTCTCCATCCGCAATTGTCGTAAAGAGGGAACAGAGCATTCTTAATTTGTCCTCTTTGAAGAAAACGGCGCAGCATGCGGAAGAACCGCGACCTACTGCATCCCATTTCCTTTAGGATTTTCCGTAGTTCAGACTTGCGGGAGTAATAATGGAAGATACGCTCACCGTACTGTTCGAGCACGGCAGTGACGATTGCCCATGATTCGTCTCGTCGCTTGCGGTGTTTCGAGTTAGTGTGCGTGTCCAGCTGTGAAAGATGTGCGTACGGATCTTTTGCGACAACTCTAGCTAATCCGGACTCAATAGACCGTTCAAGAAGCTCTCGACTGACTACAACGGGCTGTGCATCACGGCCATAAAGGCGTATGCACCAAACGTAGGAACTGGAGTGCTCAAGCCAAAGCAATCGATACATCGAGTTTGGCGCAACTTCGTTGGTCCATTCGTACACCAAATTCTTGAAGAGCTGTGTTCCCATTTCGTTTGTACCTCCTAACCGATGAGCCTTAGTGCTTCACACGGATTGATCCTCTTGAGCATATCGACATGTATGTATCGGTTTGCTATGAGATAGCGAGCTATGGCCAGCGATGTACCGGGTGCAAGTGCAAATCGACGGTCGAGTCGCATTACCAGATAGGTTAAAGGTGCATTTTGTCGCCGCACAACAATCATTACGTTGGAGGCTGCCAGGGAAAAAGTGAATTCAGTTAAGCCGGTAAAATCGCGGAAGTTTCGATAGGGATGTACCCATTCGATATTGCGTGCGAGTAAAGGCGGAATGTTTTCTTCAGTCACGATTTGTAGTCGCTTGTCTCGCGCCTGCCAGTAGCGGCGCTCAATTTCCAACTTCTCAAGTGTTCGTCTGTTCGAGAGATCGCCGGTGTACTTAACAGTGTGTGGCTCGTCCAGGTCGCCGATTGGATGACGGACCGTAATGACAAAATCCGTAGTCATGACTATCGGAATGCGGGTGATTGGATGTACTGGATGTCTAATGCCACATCTGGCAGCGATGGAGACCGTTTCTTCAACCGGCAGGAGCGGATACTGCTCGCGGATATCGATGACGACCGGAGACCACTCGAGAAGATAGAAGTAGAAAAGTTCAAGGCGACTTAGAAAGTGATGAACCCTTCCCGTCTTCCAACCCTTGGTTCTGCAGGCCAGACCGCGCGATGCGACGTCCTGTATGTAAAGCCAGGGCTTGTAGTTACCAAACCTTCCGCTACCCCGACCTTCTCTGATGAGCCTTCGAATTGACTTAAGAGTTCTACGTCTTTTTCTTTTTGCCATTGTCGTTATCTCCTGTAAGAAGTTTGTTTTACACAAGCAAAAGCTTGGTTATCGCTAGTGAATTTGTTTAGAATGCAAAGTCCTTCGGACCTTCAACCTTCGCCCACGTTCGAGCGAGGGTTTGGTCCTATTAGGTCAAGGCGTTTGAGTGGCGTGATATTTACGACGTAATTTTTTTCTATCTGAACCGCCTAATAGCGGAGGTATTTTTTCTCCATGGCACAACCTCAAGAGCAGATAGACAAATATTGGGAAGAAGTGATGGATCTCACTGAGCGGTTAGCTGGCGCAGCGGTGAGGCTTGTTCGGGAAAAAGGATGTCGAGATATTGAAGCAATATTGCCTGGCACCGGTATGTCGGGCATGGACTTAGTTGAGAAGACCGTCAGTGATCTAATAGCGACCGGTCAATGGGTTCCCGGATCAAATGGAAAGGATCCGTTTCCTTTAGCGTACAAGGCTTTCTACAGGGATTTTTTGGATCTCACTGATCTTGAGGAGTTCAAGAGGACCAGAATTAGCGAATCGCTAGAACGCGATTATGTTGGCGAAATCGCAGTTAAGCTACCAGAGATCGATCCGGAAAGCGCGGAGCTCTGGGTCAACTCGATAAGTCGCTATCTGAAAAACGATCAGCCCGCGATCGCATATCTCAGGATTTGGTTGGTAGAAGGATACGAAACGATCGCGGATCAAGCTAACAGGTTGGGGATAAGCGAACAGGATGTAATAAACATTAGACGAAGGTTGGCTCCGAAAGTTCACTTATGGGAAAGACTGTTGGGACGCAAAGATCGGCGATAGATAAAAGGGGTGATGGTATGCCAGATAATACTCCTTTGCCTTCTAGGGCGGAGTTAGCAAAGCTACTTGAGAAACTGCTACCTGAGAATGAGCAAATGGATAGTGTGAGCGCTGCCATTATCTTGGAGCGAGAAGGTATCGGTCGTGCATGGTTGGCTAACGCGCTGCGTTCCAGGCTGGAGCGGAGGATTGCCGGCATTCAAGCGAGAGGTGAGGTCGCGCCCCCTCCATTAGACAAGCTCATGAGCGTTCTGAACAGTAAGAGTGAAGTCCAAGAAATCGAAGTCGATGCTGAAAGTTGGGTAGATAGTGTGCTCGAGGGAAAATTTCCCCAAATACCGGGTCAATTAGAACAACCCGGATACATTCAAGCATTTCGGCCGCGGGCGACCGAGAATCTAACGGATGAAGATATTGAAGTGCTTAGGGAAATGGCGCAAGAACTGGATGAACGAAGTAAAGAACGTGAATGACAATACGTTATAATATTTCTCCCGAAGATTTTGCCCGCCGAGTTCTGTTCCGCGTTTCATTCACGCAACCAATTAATCTTGACTCTATCGCCACCGCACTCGGATTGCGAATGCGAAAGGTTCCGATGAACGCTTGGGATGGCGTTATGCAAAAGGTTTCGGATGGCCGTGCCTTGGGAACCATCAGAATACGCGCAGGCATTCGTCCGCATGGCCGTGAGCGATTCACAATTGCGCATGAAATGGGACATTACCTGCTCCCTGGACACGGTACGGATTATAGAAGATGTACGTTCAGCGATATTAATGTCCCGACAAAGAGCGAGCCGAAAGAGTTAGAAGCGAATCGGTTCGCGGCCGCGTTATTGTTACCAGCAAACCAAATTGAGGTTCGTATAAAACATCAGCCGTTTTCGATCGATCTAATCAGACGGGTGGCGAGCGAATTCGATGCTTCGCTTTTAGCTACCGCGTTTCAATGTGTAGCAGAGACTGAGGAAACCTGCGTAGTCATAATAACGACGGATCGGGTTGTGCGGTACTACCGGCGGAGCAAATCGTGGACGTGTGCTATCGAGGTGGGTTGCCCCTTAGCAGACATAAGCGTCGCGTATCGCTTGGACCTGACGAATAATGAAGCGACTGATACAGTGCATATTGGTGCTTGGGCACCGGGGGGTTGGTTCGACGTGCGAGACGAGGTGCGGGAGAATTCGCTCTATGTTCCCGAGCACAATATGATCCTTACAATTCTCTCGGACTTGCGCTAAAGGATCGGGATTTCCTTGAAGGAAACTGGTGTTTGGCGGTAGTTCCTTGATCGCGGACGTTTCTCACGCCCTTCCACGTCCTCACACTTCAATGAAGTGATCCGATGTCACATTTGCAAGTACTCGACGAGTCTTCGTTGTCAGTCTGAGTCGCAGTGACTGTGTATTCAAATTCTCTGAATAATAGTGGTCTGACTATATGATTAGAGAAGGGCTCGGCCGAGGCGCCGGGGCGAGAATTGTTATAGGCGGGCGATTAGACTTAGAAGTTGAGGTGGAACATCTTCACCTCGTTCGCGCATGCCAGCAACCCGGCGCTCAACCCGTATCTTCAATGCGGCTGCCAGGCGCGGTCGGTCATATCCCTCTCGTTCTAGAATAATTGAGGCGCTCTCGGTGTCCATATCTTCGTTGGCCGGCAACAACCGGTCGATAAGGCTATCGATCTGTTCCTCTGTTGGTAGAGTAGCGTCGTGTTTCATTTTCGGACCTTCCTATAAAGGCAAATGGCGCAAGTTGAGAATTTCAACCTGCGCCGCGGCGAATTAGGGACCAAGATCTATCTAAGTTGCGATTATTAGCCGACCGCTTTTTTTTGATCTTCACATAGCTAGCGATCGCCTCGAGAGAGGGGGGGAAAATTCCCCACGCTATCCCCAAGGGTTTCATACTTTATTCTTAAGTAGCTCACTTTATTCTTAAGTAGCTCACTTTATTTCTCCTGATCAGTGGTGGCGGCAACCTGTTTGATAGCTCTCATAGTCGCATCGGCATGATGACGTATCGGTAATCGTGCTTTTCTTCGGACACTGGCCGAAGCTGAGCTTGTGAGTTGCCGTCCTTGAACTCAAAAGCAACTTTTTCTGACCCTACTACATTGAGGAAGTCCTGCAGGTATTGAGCGTTGAAGCCTATCTCCGTATCTTCGCCGGCGAAGTCCGTTCCGATTGTCTCCCGCGCCTCGCCTTCTTCGGCGTTTTGGGAACTGATTAGAAGCTGCTCCTTGCTCAGATGTAGACGAACGGCGTGAGAACGATCGTCGGCCATCAGAGCGACACGCCTAACTGCCTGATTAAGTGCCAGCGTATCGAAAACCGCGGATCTGTCGTTGTTCTTGGGCATTACCATTTCATAATTTGGAAATTGGCCGGAGAGCATTCTGGAAATTAGTAGACGTGAGCCTATCTGAAAATAAACGTGATTCTCATCAGCTCCCAGACTGATATCCCCTTCAAAATCGGCGCTGAGTTTTGTCAACTCAGAGAGCGTTTTCCGGGGAATCAGAACATCGATACATTCGCCTTTTGAGTCTTCAACGAAGTCCTTAGTGGACACGAAAGCCAGTCTGTGGCCGTCGGTTGTTACCATTTTGACGCTTTCTTTATCAATCTCGAACTTTGCGCCAGAGAGTGTATATCGTCCTTCTTCCTGGGTTATCGCAAAGATAGTGCGGTCGATCAGAAGTTTAATCAAAGCAGCCGGCAACTTAAGAGGTGTTGACTTGAAACCCGGCAATTCAGGAAACGTGTCCTTGGATATGCCAGGTAGTCTGAACTTCGAACGATTACATTCTACCGTTACCCAT
>WNFN01100239.1_pt2 | contig 22408 bp, 21 predicted proteins | sample 5400161 | NCBI WGS metagenome assembly WNFN01 (sample SAMN13153353, study PRJNA577476) | soil metagenome | isolation source: 80 cm saprolite on Douglas fir-dominated hillslope | place: USA:California | collected 2013-09-17 | reverse complement strand
GCCTTTCTCGAGTGGGCCGGGGCGGAACAGATAGCAGCGAAACAAGTTATTCTGTGGATTGGGGCTCGCGACCTCCCTGAGGTTCAGAAGATTGGCGGTTGGCAGTGGCATGATCCCATCGAAGTACCTCATTCCTTGCGCCGCCTCCTCTTGGTGGGCACAAAGAAGTCCTCAATTGCCAGCGCATCGCCTTAAAGGTGAGCGATTTCCGCTATTTCTCCAAGAAACTCCCCCGATTCGCAGTGATAGGTGGCTTGCCCCAAATTGATGTTCCACGTGGAACACACGGACCACCTGCGGCAGAAATGTTTCACGTGGAACACTCTTGAGAGCTTGGAGATGGCGTGATGAGTCTCTGTTCCACGTGGAACAATTCGCCTTCCGAAGCCTGATTTCCACGGGCAAACATTGTTCCACATGAAACATCTTGCATCCTTAAGATGGCTTTGCTAAATTTTCGCTCGGGGGAAACGGTTGGCTCGAATCATAGCGGTTGCGAACCAAAAGGGTGGAGTTGGCAAGACAACCACGGCGGTGAATCTAGCCGCTTGCCTCGCCACGGCTGAACAACCAACTCTTCTTGTTGACTGCGATTCCCAAGCCAATGCGACTGCCGCCATCGGATTCTCGAAGGATCCTTCGCGTAGAACCCTCTATCACGCTTTAATTTTGAACGAACCCTTCGAGAAGATCATTCAAAAATCACAGGTGGATGGACTAGATGTCATCCCGGCCGACAAGAACCTTGCCGGGGCAGCGGTTGAACTCGTCAGTGCGGAAAGCCGTGAATATAAGCTCCAAGGTGCCCTAAAAGCTTTACCTGAGAAATATCGCTATATCATCTTGGATTGCCCGCCTGCCTTGGATTTGCTGACTTTGAACGCTCTCGTGGCAGCGGGAGCTGTGCTGGTACCCATCCAGTGTGAATATCTGGCCCTCGAGGGTGTTTCGGAGCTTCTGGACACGCTGATGCGCATCCGGCGCACCCTGAATCCAAGCCTCGAAATCGAAGGAATTCTGCTTACGATGTATGATGAGCGGACGAGTCTATCCCGTCAGGTTGCCACGGATCTGCGCAGCTTCTTCGGAACACAAGTCTTTCAAAGCGTGATTCCGCGCAATGTCCGCCTCGCGGAAGCGCCAAGTTTTGGCAAACCGATTATTTTTTATGACATTCACAGCAAGGGCGCAGAAGGCTACACGCAGCTCGCCCAGGAGGTCATCGCCAATGCCGAGAAACGCGCTGGGACGGGGGCTCGGAGCGCTCATTCGGGAGCCTGAGCCTAAGACTTCGCCCGAGCCCACCTCGATACACCCTCAAGCAACAACCGCCAGTGGCGCCGCAAGCGCGCCGGCTCGCGACGCCGTGCACCCCGGCCCTCAACAAGTTGACATCGACTTGATCGAGCCCAGTCCTTACCAACCGCGCACTCGCTTCCGCGAAGAAGCTCTCGATGAACTGGCGCGTTCCATTCAGGCCAGCGGCATCATCCAGCCCTTGGTTGTGCGACCGATCGGCTCGCGTTTTCAGCTGATTGCGGGCGAGCGCCGGTGGCGCGCAGCGCAGCGCACCGGCTTGACGAAGGTTGCAGTAATCGTTCGGCAAGTGTCTGACGAACTCGCACTGGAGATGACGCTGGTCGAAAACATCCAGCGTGAAGATCTGAATGCTATCGAAGCCGCGCGCGCGTTTGAACGATTGATGGACGAGTCGCAGTTAACTCAAGAAGCTGTTGCGGAGCGAACCGGCAAGGATCGCGCGACGGTGGCAAACGCGATTCGCCTCTTGAAGCTGGAGCCAACGATTCAGGATTGGATTGAAGAGGGGAAGCTGACGGCAGGGCACGGCCGCGCCTTGCTAGCGGTGCCGGATCCGCAATTGAGGATGCGATACGCTCAGCGGGCTGCGCGCGGCGGATTAACTGTCCGGCAGATTGAAAAATTGGCCTCGCGGCGGTCGCGCGGCGCTCACGCGCCGGCAGAGCTCCACCCGGACGCAAACATCCGATCCGCGCTGGATGAACTTCAGCGCCACCTCGGCACCAAAGTGCTTCTCCACCAGAAAACGAAAATGCGTCCGGGGCAGCTTGTGCTTGAGTATTATGACGATGCTCAGCTCATGGGTCTCTACGATCGATTGATGAAATAGCTTCGCGGGCTTTGCGAACATACTGCCCATTCGTTCAGTCGCTTCATTCGACAACCCGTTTGCTCAGTCGCGTTGACTTATCCGCGTGCGCAGCTAAAGTAGAGTAGTCTGTGTACGGGGGGTTTTGACATGGCATGGAAGTGGCCCAGCGCGGCAAAGAGTGGCGCAAGCGAAGAATGGACAGGATTCATCGACCAGGGCGTGACGCTCGAGGGCACGCTGACGGTTATCGGCACGTTCCGCATTAACGGCAACGTAAAGGGCAACATCATCTCGGAACAAACCGTGATCCTTGGCGAAGGCGCAAAGGTCGAAGGACAGATTGAGGGCAATCGCGTGGTGATCTCCGGCCGTTTCGACGGTGTGATTTTCGCGAAGGGACGTGTGGAGATCGAGGCCAAAGGGGTGGTGACTGGAGAGGTTCACTCTCCATGCATGGTCATCGATCCGGGCGGAATCTTCGACGGGCGCTGCCACATGTTGGGATCTTCAGAAACAGCTACAACCGTGACGATTCCCATTCGCGCCGTCGGCAACGGCTGATATTCTCCCGATTTTCTTGCCGTTGATTTCAGGACAGAGTTCAAAGAATAGAGTGAAACTTCTTCTGCGTTCCAGCGTGTTCAGGTTCCCCAAAACGGAGGATTTCTCGGTGGGAACGTAATCTACTCCCGATGTTTATCCGCGCCGCGGATCCCCTTATATAATCATAATGCAGTAATCACTTTATTAACATTCCCAGCGTGCACGCGAACCTCTAAAACGGCGCTAGGATTCAATCGAGGGCCTGCATCTCGAAGCGTTGGTTTAGTGGAGCCGCTTCGCGAGACTCTCCAAAGTTGTCATCGCACGGCCCATCACAAGGCCAGGTTGACACGTTTAGGACGCGCGTCTATCGTTCGAAAGAGTCTTTGATGAGGGATTGCGGATGAAGATTCTCGTGCTGGGCGGCGGTGGACGCGAACACGCGCTGGTGTGGAAACTAAGGCAGAGCCCGCGCGTGGAAAAGATCTGGTGCGCCCCCGGGAATGGCGGCATCGCGGCGGAAGCGGTGTGCGTGGCTATCGACGCGGGAGACGTTGCCGCGATCGTCGCGCTTGCGGAAAAGATTCAACCGGATCTGACCATCGTGGGACCGGAACTGCCACTCGTAAATGGACTGACGGACGCCTTCCGGCAGCGAAATTGGGCCATTGTAGGACCATCTCAGCAGGCGGCGCAGCTCGAAGGCAGCAAGATTTTCTCGAAAGAGTTTCTCGAGCGGCACGGCATCCCCACCGCAAAGATGTACGGCACGTATGATTCTCCCGCGGATGTCTACGGCGCGCTGAATTCCGTGGCTTGGCCAGTGGTGATTAAGGCGGATGGCTTGTGCGCCGGCAAGGGTGTTTTTCTGGCGCCAGACTTCGCCGCCGCAAAAGACTTTGTCGAACGCGTGATGGAAAAAAACGAACTGGGACCGGGCGGAAGGCGGATCCTCCTGGAAGAGGCGCTGGAAGGCGAAGAGCTATCGTTCATCATTCTCACCGATGGAAAGCGGTATGCGCCACTTGTACCAACACGCGATCACAAGCGCGTCTTCGATGGAAATCAGGGCCCGAACACGGGTGGCATGGGTGCGTACTCCACCGATGAATTGCTGCCGGATGGTCTTCGCGAGACCATCCGTTCGACGATTGTAGAGCCGACGTTGCACGGGCTAGCGGCAGACGGCATTCGTTATCAAGGGTTCTTGTACATCGGCCTGATGCTGACAAACTCCGGGCCAAAAGTCCTGGAGTTCAATTGTCGGTTAGGGGACCCCGAAGCCCAGGCGATTCTGGCGCGGCTGGATTTTGACTTGGCCGAAATCCTCAGCGATGTTGCTGCCGGAAGGTTAGACCCGTCAAAACTGCGCTGGAGGCCTGGAGCCAGCGCCTGCGTGGTGCTGACTTCGGGAGGTTATCCGGGAAAGTTTGAGAATGGCAAGCAAGTCGACGGACTAACCGCCGTGGAACAGATTACCGGTGTGAAGGTGCTGCATGCCGGAACGAACCTTGTCGGAGACGCGGTCGTCACTAACGGCGGCAGGGTGCTTGGCGTTACTGCATCAGCCAGAACCATCGAGGCCGCCTTGGCCTCCGCCTATGAAGCTGCTTCAGGAATCCACTTTGAGGGAATGCACTACCGGAAGGACATCGGAGCTCACGCAACTCAACTGAAAGCCGCAGGGGATTAGAGGACATGCCGCGAGTGCAAAATCTCTTCCGCGCCCCGAAGAAGCAATTGCCGATGGAGGAGCTCTCCGAAGTCCGTGCTGTAGGCGACACCGGCTTCGAAGGCTGCGCCCACGCGCGGCCCGGGCGCGAGCGCCAGGTTTTGCTCGTGGATCGTGAGACCTTGGAGGCCATGGACCTCCGGCCGGGAATTATCCGCGAGAACATTACAACCGATGGCCTGAACGTGAACAGCCTGCAGATTGGCCAGCAGCTCGCCATCGGCGAAGCCCGTCTCGAAGTGAGTGCGGTATGCAATCCCTGCGATCAGATGGAGGCCATTCGGCCCGGACTTCGCAAAGAGCTGTGGGGGCGGCGCGGCATGTTGTGCCGCGTTCTGGTGGGCGGAGTGATTCGCCGCGGCGATTCCATCGAAAAGCTTTCCTGACAATTAGGGCTTGGGCGGCCGCCGGAGTGACGGCGCATCGGGCGGGCGATTCTTGTCTTCCTTCACTTTTTCGACCGGCTCCTCAGGCGGGACCATCCATTCGAAGCCGTGGTGCTCATCCATCGTGCCGAGAACAAACGGCGCGCCCCCAGCGATCAAGGGCAGCACGGCGCGCATAAAATCGGCGGAATCGACAGAAGCAGCCTTCTGCGCCTGGCCGCGATTGATGTTTTCCAGCACCTTGGCAAAACGCGGCTCACCCGAACCGAGATGCGTGATGTGCGGGTCGTTGCCCTGGATTAACTCGGCCAATGTGGGACCTTTCGCATCCGGAGGATAACGGCTCTCCACGATCGTGCGCGGAGCATGTTTTTCCGGCGGGTAGAGCTGTGTGAAGCGCGGCCGCTGCACACGTGTCTGCCAATAGTCGCCATTGGGAGCGTAGCCGATGATCACGATCTGGAAGATGGGATCATCGGGAGAGATTTCGAGTTTGTGGTGGAGCTGAGCGACCAGGGGACGAAGCTTCTCGAGGAAAGCGATGCCCATGGTTTCCAAGTCCGTCTCGCCCTCGCCGGGAGTGGACTGGTAACGAGGGTCGCCCCGGGTGACCCGCTGAAAATTACGGTCCAACCGAGCAGGTTGGGGATCGGCGGGAACGCGCCATTCCGAAGCTCCGAAAAGCACGCCGATGTGCGTAGCGTCGAGGTCCATTACGCGCGGTGGAATGGAATTTCGCTCCACGGGCTGATCGATGGCCGCAAAGACGATGACGTCCTTTGCCACGTGAACGATGGCCCGGCCGCCGGCGAGATTGGCGACGATTTCGTCCTCGTGCTGCTCCTGGGCAAGAGCCTCAAACGGGGACGCGCAGAGGACGCCGCACAAAAGGTAGAGCTTGATTCGCCGCGAAAAAGTCGCGCGGAGGCATAGAGCAACCCTCTGACTGTACCCCGGCATGAAACGCCGGGACTCCGCCCGTAATGAAAGTTTTGCAAGTAGCTTCACGCCAAAAGACCCATCCGGGCAAATAAACCTTTTCGTCCTCACACTATCATACCCGGGAGGCACGGACGAAAGTGCGATGTCCGCAGCGCGGCGCAAAATCCCGCTTGACTGTGCAATTGCCTTCGCGTAGCAATACAGCATCCCGTGCTTGAGCATTCCGCCTGTAATACAGGGAGCAAACATGTCACTGAGTCCCGGTGGTACTCCTGTAAGCACTTCTGCGCCGCCCGGCCCGATCGATCCTGGCATTCCCGTTATCCTGCGGATGCGGCGCGGTGCGGGATGGTTTCTGACCATTGCCATTCTCTCCGGCGTGAATTCTGTCCTGCAGATTTTTGACGCAAAGGTACGTTTCATCTTTGGCCTGGGCATAACGCAGGTGGTGGATGCCATGGCACGCGGGATGGGGCAGAGCGGAGCAATTGTAGTCGTCGTTGTCGACGGCCTCTTTGTCGTCATGCTGATCCTCTGCTCCCGTTGGGCAAAGACGGGTTCGCAGGGGGCCTTTCTCGGCGGAATGATCGCCTACGCTCTCGATGGCGTTTTGCTGTTGCTCTTCAGCATGTGGCTGGATGCGGCGGTACATGCCTACGCGCTGTGGATGATCTGGCAAGGCTATACCGCGTCGCGCGAGCTGGCTCAGATGCAACAAGCAGCGCAGCCGGGACTGTCTCAGCCCAGGCTCCCCTGACCATGGCTACCAAGATTCGCGGCATCGAGGGCATGAAGTATGGCGAGCTGGACTTTGAGATCCAGCGCGGCGCAAAGTTCGTGCTTTTCCAGTATTGCATTTCCGTGGTCGTCCTCACGCTTCGGAGGCCTTCGGATATTTACTTTCTCCGGCAGGCGAAAACGCCGCGGTGAAGGGCCTGCCGTTCACCCTGCTGCCGCTGGTTGCCGGTTGGTGGGGCATCCCGTGGGGGCCGATTTACACCAGCCAGTCCGTCTACAACAATTCATGCGGCGGCAAAGACGTCACGCAGGCAGTGGTCAATTCGCTGCGGGCGCAAGCCACGCCCGCGCAGGGCGCTTCCCCGATTCCGTCCAAGAGCTGAACGCACGGAGTTCCGCGCGGCCGCCACATCGAGTAAACTATAGGCCTGATATCGTAGATGGCGGACAGGGCATGGGACTCAGAAAACCGAAAAACATCAAGCACAACGGAAAGTCGCTCGCGGATATTCTCGAAGCCCACGAGCGCTTTTTCAGCGGCAAAGACGGCGGAGTTCGGGCCGAACTGACCGGCGCGGACCTTTCTCACACGGACCTGAGCGGGACAAATCTGAGCGGCACAATCCTGCGCAACGCCAACCTCGAGGGCTCGGACTTGCGCAAGGCAAAGCTTCCCGGCGCCGATCTCTCCGGCGCAAACCTGCGCAAAGCCGATCTCCGCAACAGCGACATGACGGAAGCGATTCTTCCCGGGGCCGATTTGACCGAAGCGCAAGCCAGCGGCGTGGAATTCTTCCGCTGCGATCTTTCGAATGTGAATTTCCAGCGCGCCCATCTGCGCAACGTGAATCTGCGTTTGGCAAATGTGAACGGCGCAAAGTTTTCCGGCGCCGATATGGGCGTAGCCATCCTGCGGGAGACGGACTTGACCGGCGCGGATCTTTCCGGCGTCGACCTCTCCACCGCGCTGCTGCCCAAAGGCTTCTCGGCCCTGCAAGCCGCGAAGAAGAGTGCCTAGAGCCGACTTCAATCGGCCGTGGATAGCAATCCGCGTTTTGGCGTGGTAGCCTCTCGCGGAAGAAACCGAAACCCGTCGTGAGTCCTGTGGCCACTCCCGTCACCCAACTCGACCGCCCGGCCCTGCGCGAACGCGTGCTGGAAATAATCCGTGGCCTGCTCAATGAACTGGGCAGCCAGGGCGCTTTGCCGATGCTCAACCCCACTTCGCAACTCGACCGCGACCTGGGTCTCGGCAGCCTGGAGCGTGTGGAGCTGCTGGCGCGTCTGGAAACGGCATTCAACATACGCTTCGCGGACCGCGTTGCTTCGGAGGCCAACACGCCGGACGACCTGGCGCGCGCGATTCTGACCGCTCCGGGAACAAACGCGGAGGACGTCGAAGACGGCTCCGCAGTGCGGGCTTCGCTGACGGTTCAAAAGCTGCACCGCGCAGCCACGGATGCGGGAGTCTTCTCCGCCGAAACCCTCATCGATGTGCTGCGGTATCGCGGGGCGCACGACGCCGAGCGCGCGCACCTGTTGATCACCGAAGATAGTGATGCCGGGGAACGCAGCTTTACGCTGACCTTCAGCGACCTGTACGCCGCCGGGAACCGGTGCGCCGCGGAACTGGCGCGGCGTGGAGTGCCCGCGGGCGGACGCGTGGCGCTGATGCTGCCGACTTCCCGGACCTTCTTTGTATCCTATGTGGGGATACTTCTCGCCGGAGCGATTCCGGTCCCCATCTACCCGCCATTTCGCGCCGACCGCATCGAGGAATACGCCGCGCGGCAATCGGCGATCCTGAACAATGCGGAAGTTTGTCTGCTGCTGACGTTTCGCCGCGCCGAAGCCGTTGCCAGATTACTGCGGCCTCGCGTGCGCTCACTCTCGGGAGTTGTGGACGCGGAAAAACTGATCGAGGCGGCGGACAAAGCTCCGCCCCCATCGCCCGGCGTATCGCCGCTGCATGTCACCGGAAGCCGCGCGCGCCAGGGCAGCGATCTAGCGCTGCTGCAGTACACCTCCGGTTCCACGGGCGACCCCAAGGGCGTCATGCTCACGCATGCAAACCTGCTCGCAAACATTCGCGCCATTGGCGAAGCGGTCCAACTCGGGCGGGATGACGTCGGCGTCAGCTGGCTCCCGCTGTATCACGACATGGGCTTGATCGGCGCGTGGCTTTCACTGCTGTATTTCGGAATACCATTGGTGGTGATGTCGCCGCTGGCTTTTTTGACGCGCCCCGAGCGCTGGCTGCAGGCGTTTCACAAACATCGCGGCACGATCACCGCCGCGCCGAATTTTGCTTATGAACTTTGCGTGCGCAAGATCGCCGACAAAGACATCAAGGGTGTCGACCTCAGTTCCTGGCGCGCGGCGCTGAATGGCGCGGAGCCGGTGAATCCGGAGACGCTCGAACGCTTTGCGGAGCGTTTCGCAAGTTACGGCTTTCGCCGCGAAGCCCAGCTCCCCGTCTACGGCCTGGCGGAGGCTGCTCTTGGGGTCACCATCCCGCCGCTGAATCGCGGCCCACTGATCGATCGTGTGGAGCGCGAGACATTCGCGTCGCAAGGACGCGCGATGCCCGCGGCGCGCGAGGACGAAACGGCAATCGCATTTGTATCTTCCGGAAATGCCTTGCCGCGCCACGAAGTCTCGATCGTGGACGAAATCGGGAACGAAGTTCCAGACCGCACGGAAGGGTTCCTGTGGTTTCGTGGTCCCTCGGCGACCGCCGGCTACTACCGCAATCCCAAAGCGACCGAAGCGCTGCTGCCGCGTGGCCCGGCAACACACCCGGGGGAATACGCTTGGGTGAACTCGGGCGACCGCGCCTATCGCGCCGAGGGTGAAATCTACGTCACCGGACGCGTGAAGGACATCATCATCAAGGGCGGACGCAATTTGTACCCGCACGAAGTCGAGGAACTTGCAGCGCGCGCCGATGGAATTCGCAAGGGATGTATCGTCGCATTCGGCTTGACGGACGAGGCCACGGGCACGGAAAGATTGGTCGTCGTCGCGGAGACTCGCGAGCGCGACGCGGCGCGGCGCGCATCTCTCGCTTCTGCCGTGACCGATCTTGTATCGCGAGGCTTGGGGCTTCCGCCGGATCGCGTGGAGTTGATCCCCCCGGGGAGCATCCCGAAAACCTCGAGCGGAAAATTGCGCCGCGAAGAAACCAGGCAGCTCTATCTTGCGGGGACTCTTTCCGCTGCCCGGGCGCCGGCCTGGCTGCAAATCGCGCGCCTGGGAGCCGGGAGCGCCTTGCGCAACCTCCGCCGCGAAATTCATGCCGGCGCAAAGCGCGGGCTGGAGATCTTGTACGGGGTCTATTGCAGCGTGATGTTTTTGCTTTGGATCGTTCCGGCCTGGGTGGTGGTGCAATTCATCAAGGATCACCAGAAGGCGGGACGCTTCACCTCTTCTGCTCTCAAGCGCCTGTTCGCGCTCGTTGGGTGCGACGTGCGCGTCGTCGGCAAGGAATACATGGAAACGCCTGGCGCAAAAATCTACGCGTCGAATCACACGAGTTATTTCGACGTGTTGCCTCTGATGCTGGGGCTGGGCGTGCCTTATCGCTTCGTCGCGAAAATGGAAGTCGGCAGGATGCCCTTCATCGGCACGTTCTTGAAGCAGATGGGCCATCTCAAGTTTGACCGCAGCGATCCGGAATCGCGATTGCGTCAGGCTGACGAAATGGAAGAATTCCTGCGCAACGGCGAATCTGTCTTTGTTTTTCCGGAAGGCACCTTCACCAGCGAGGACGGCGTGCGGCCGTTCCAGCTTGGCGCGTTCAAGGCCGCGGTGGCGACGGGCGCTCCGATCATCCCCGTGTCTCTTGCCGGGACTCGCAGGTTTCTGCGCGACGGCACTTACTTGCCTCGGCCGACCAGTGTCACCATCACGCTGTCGCCGCCAATCTATCCACGCACTGCGGCTAACACAAGTAATTCCGACGATTCTGCGGGCTGGCACGAATTAATTCGTCTGCGCGACGCCACGCGCGAGGCCATCGTCCGCCACTCCGGCGAGCCGCTCCTGTAAGTAAAGCTCCGAGCCCATCTGTCAACTTCCTGACACGGCAAGAATCTTCGGTAGTACCTGGCTACAAATCTACACACGAAATATTTTCAAGAATCTGCAACTTCGCTTTCCCGGCCAGCATCTCTAGGAAAGACAAGACAGACTATTGCGGATCGCTGTCTCCCTGCCTGAGGCACACCGCGAAACGCCTGGCCGCGCTCGGATCCTGCGGTCCTGCGCAGAAGACTAAATTTATTGGAGGGTTTATGAAGTGGAAGTTAGTAGTGTCTCTGTTGGCTGTGCTCTCGTTCCTCGGTGCTACTGCCCGTGCGCAGGAAACATCAAGGATTGATGTTTTCGCGGGATATTCTTATCTTCAAGTCAACCCCGGCTTTCGCGGCGTCGATAGCTTCCATTCGCAACTTCGGCGGATACAACCAGGGCACCGTCCCGGCCACCCGCAATAGCGGCACGATCGGCACCTATCTGTTCGGGCCGCGCGTGTCTTACCGCCACTTCGGCAAGATCACGCCTTTTGGACAGGTACTCTTCGGTACGGCACACGCCAACCGGTTCGTTTTTGGCACAATCGGCACACAAAATGCATTTGCCATGACCGCGGGCGGCGGTGTGGATTACCAGCTGTTTAATCACTTCGCCGTTCGTGCCTTTCAAACGGAATACTTGTTGACCAGATTCCCCGTGGGAACGGTAATAAGAGGAGGCCAGACGCAGAACAACTTGCGCGTCTCCACCGGATTTGTTGTCCGGTTCTAACACATAACCACACAGCATCGGTTGCCCGGTGCAGGCAGAGGGGCCGCGTTCAAGGCAGACGCGGCCCCTTGCACTTTTCATGGAACGCTTTGCTCGCAGGACGTGTGCAAGTTTCGCAAATTGGACTATCGCGGAGCTGCCTTCTGATGGAAAGGACCGCCTTGGAAGCAAGGCGGCCCTTCTTCTTGCCCCTCGATTGTGCAGTTGGGCCAAACCTCAGTGTTGCATGGTGTAGATCACGGTGATGTATGTATCGATTTCGACGGCCTGGCCGTTGAGAATCGTCGGCTTGTAGCGCTATTGCTGGACCGCCTCCACGGCCGACCGCTCTAAGAGCGGGTCACCGGCGACAATCTCCAGGGACCTGACCGTACCATCGGTCCCGATGATGGCGCGCAATTCCACGCGCCCTTCGCGATGCGTTTGCTTTGCCAGCGGCGGATAGACCGGCTCAACCCGGTGGATCAGCATTGCCGGATCCAGATGCGTCATTCGCACGACTTGCGGCCGTGTCGCATGGCGTTCCGTATTGGGCGGCGTCAAGACTCTCTGTCTCGAGTCCGACAAAGGGATGACTCCGTCGATCGCACCAGGAATGCCATCTCCAATCCCTTCGGGTAGCCCAGCCACAATCTGATTTGCGGGTGATGACGAGTCCCGCGTAATGATCGTGGGAGGGATGTTAGTTGGCGGGCAGAAACGGCACGGGTCTTGCGGTCCACGCGGATGCGGACGTGGCGCGCCGGAATTGTGTGTCGCGTTACGGTATGGAGAATACGGCGGAACGGGTGTTGCATACGCGTACGCGATGCGCTGCGGCTTGCCGAACAGAGGCAGGACGATGAGCGCAGCAAGAACCGCGCATTGCACAACGATGGAAATCGCGAGCGCACGGCGGCGGACGCGGCGCTCCCGGCTGCGCTGTCCGGCATCGCCTTCGACAAGACATCCGCGCAAAGAACCAAGTCCTTCTTCTGGCACATCTTCAGGAACGTTTTGCGGTTCGAGAGACATCACACACCTCCACAGAATTTGCTGCGAGTGTTGGCGGCGCCGATTTCCTGGGGGTTGCTCTAGATCTCCAGGAGACCAGCGCCGCGCTCGCAGGGATGTGAGGTTGCGCGCGTCCTCACTGCGTTGGACACCGAGAGTATGCACAAGTTCCCATGGTCTATCGAAAGTACGGCCTCGGCAGTCAGGCAAGAAAGCTTCCAAAACCCATAAACTACCAGTAACTGTATTGTAATAAATAAGTTGCAGACGCCGTATCCGCGCGTCGTTCTTATGCATCTTATTCCCTGTGGACGTGGATCTGAGGAGGAAAGCCCCGATGGACCGGCATAATGTAGAGACAGTAGGAGTTCGCCGCACGGGCTGGGCCGCTCTGGACCGCGATCCGCAGCAGGACACGGTGGAATTCATCTGTCCGCACTGCGGCGCGCGGGACAAGAAGAATGCCCGGCGCGAGCGTGCGCTATATCATTTCACGGATGGTTTTTTGCAGGATTTGCAAGGCGAAGTGACGCAGTGCCATGCCTGCAAGCAATCCTTGCGCGTGGTTCCGATCGTGATGTTGCACGATCAGGATGAAACTCGCCGCTTCGAAGCTGTTTTTTCCGATGAACAGCTGGTGAGTTCTCTCTAATTCTGCTCTTCATTGCACGATAACAGCGGGGCGTCCCGATTCGCTCGGGGCGCCCTGCCAATCACGTCGTCAGGAATTAGTGGCGATCGTGGTCGTGGTCGTCCCAATCGCGATCGGAACGCCAGCGGTGGCCGTCTTCGTCCCACCAGCGGTGCCGTTCGTTCCAGCAGCGTTCCCGCGCGTCGTGCAGTTCGTGCCGCGCACGGTCCGCCTGCCTGCTGTTCCATCCGTGGTGCTCCACGGCTTCGTGGACTTTGTGGTCCGCCTTGGCGATGCGGCGCTGGCAATCACGGTCGCCATCCGCGAGTGCGCTCGGCGTTCCGGCAAAGGCCGCCAGGCCAACAAATGCCACAGTAGCAAGCATGGCCTTCCCGAAAAACTTCATGCCTTCCGTTTGAAGCTTCATGTTCTCTCCATCCTCCCATATTCTCCATGGCTGGAATGGGGTTAGGTCCTAAGTTGTAAAACACCGCAACGGAGAGAATGTAGCAAGCGCTGGTCCATGTGATAAACAATTGAAAATAAACAATGTATAGGTAGCAGTGGGTCAGTAAGCCTGCAAAAACGGGTCGGCATCCATGTGGTATTTCTCGAGCCCCGCACGGATGTAGTCAAACGCCTCGTCCACGGTATCGGCGAACTGGAGCATCTTGTACTCGTCTTCGTTAATCATGCCCCATCGCACCATGGCCTTCCAATTCAGGACTTCATCCCAATACTTTCGGCCGTAGATCAGGATGCCGTTCTGCTGGGCAAGTTTTCCGGTTTGCAGCAGTGTCAGCATTTCCCAAAGTTCGTCCATCGTCCCGAAACCGCCTGGAAAAACGATGAGCGCCTTGGCGATCTGCGCGAACCACAATTTGCGCATGAAAAAGTATTTGAAATTGAAGCTCAGTTCCGGGCTGATGTACGGATTTGCAAATTGCTCGTGCGGCAGTTCGATCGAAAGCCCCACGGACTTTCCGCCCGCTTCATAAGCTCCGCGATTCGCCGCTTCCATAATTCCCGGCCCGCCGCCGGAACAAACTACGAATCGCCGCGGCTTCGGTCCCAGCGCCAGCGACCAGGTTGTCAGCTTGTGCGAAAGCTGCCGCGCTTCTTCGTAATAACGCGACATCTCCAGCAAGTTCTTCGCGTGACGCACGTCCGCGCGGTGCTTGACCCGCTCTGCCGCGGACATCTTCTTGGTATTCTCGTTTTTCAGCCGCGCGGATCGCTCCTGCGCGGTGTCGCGTGATTCGATGCGCGCCGAACCGAACATCACGATGGTGTCCACGATCCCCTCTCTCTTGAGCTGCACCAGCGGATGGATGTACTCGGCCAGAATGCGGATCGGCCGCGCCGGCGTGCTGTTCAAAAATTCTGGATCTTCATGCGGCGCTTTCGGCGCGTGCTGGGGCTTCAGTTCTTTGCCGTCGAACATCGGTCTTTTCTCCACTTGAGGCGAACCTTGATTGTAGGAATCGCGGCGCCTTGCGGCAACGTCTTCCGCTGGACATGCGTCGAATCAAGTACAGTGTAGTGTAGGGGCTTTAGCCCCTGCACGTGTTGCACTGAATTGGGCGCTGGCTAAATCCTGTGGTACCAGGCAATCCGAATGATCCGAATCGCAGGTGCCTCCCTAACTCTGACGCTTCTTCTGGTTCTGGCTGACGCTCCCGCCAGCGCGCAGGCCCCTTCTGGGCCGATTGCAGCCAAACCCGGCGCCGAGGTGCAGCAGCCTCCCAAAAACACGCAAGCCAAGGTCAAAGTGCAAGTCGCCCTGGTAAATACGCCGGTCACGGTGCGCGATGGCCGTGGCGACATGGTTCACAATCTGGAGGCCCACGATTTTCACATTACAGACAATGGCGTAGCCCAGCAGATCTCCCACTTCGATCTCGGCGGCGAACCCATCTCTTTGGTGATCCTGGTCGAGACCAGTTCGCGCATCGCTCCCCTTCTGCCGGAGATGCGCAAAACCGGCATTCTCTTCACGCAAACCGTGATGGGGCCAACGGGCGAAGCCGCCGTGGTGGGCTTCAACGACTCCGTAGACAAGCTCCAGGATTTCACCACGAACGGCGACCTGATCGAAAACAGCATCGCGCATCTGGGACAAGGGACATCGGGCTCGAAACTCTACGATGCCATGTCCGTGGGCGTGGAAATGCTCTCGGGCCGTCCCCAGGCAACCGCGGATAGGCCCGGGCGCCGCCGCGTGCTGATGATTCTCTCCGAGGCCACCGATGCCGGCAGCGAAGCAAAGCTGGGCGAAGTGCTGCGGCAAGCGCAGCTCGCCAACGTGGCGATTTACAGCGTCGGACTTTCCACCACGCGCGCCGAACTCCAGGCCAAACCAAAGGACACCCGTCCGCAAATCACCCCGCCCGGTACATTTCCGCTGCCCCCGCAGCCCGGCGTCCCGCAAACCCCCACCAGCGAAGAAAACCGCTACGGCAACATTGACCTACTGGCACTGGCGGTTTGGGCCGTGCAGCACATTCACGATCAAGTGAAAGACCACGCGCTCGAAGTCGCCGCCACGGCCACCGGCGGCGCCCACCTCTCCACGTTCAAGGACCGCTCCATTGAAAAAGCCATCGACGAAATCGGCGGCGAGCTGCACTCGCAATACACCATCAGCTATGCCCCAAGTGGCTCGGATGCCGCCGGCTACCACGAAATTAAAGTGAATGTCGTCCGCAGCGACGCGAAAAACTTGAAAGTCCGCGCACGGCCCGGCTACTACCTCGCTACTCCAGAAAGCTGACCTGGCAATCAGCCTTAAGCAATCTGCTTCCAGAAGTTGGCGTCGCGAGACGCGATTAACGCGTCTTTGCGCGCGTTCCAGCGAAGAAAGTGGCGCGTGTGCGTATGTTCGGTATGAGCGTCGCGGCTGGCCCACACTTCGTGCAGCAGGAGTGCGCCGGGCGTATCAACGCAGCGGTGCAAGTCGTAGCGAAGGCAGCCATCTTCTTTGCGCGAGGGACCGGCCAGCGCGCGGAGTTCCGCTTCGAGAAGCGTCTCCTGGCCTTCGCGAGCAAGCAGAAGAACGGTGAGCGTGACGGAATCCTTTGGAAGCTTCTCGTTTCCCCTTGAGCGTGTTCTGCGTGGGACCCTCTTCTTGCCGGAACGCCTGCGTGCTGCCCTCTTTGCTTTGCGTTTGGCCATAATGGCCGGGATTCTAACCTAAACCGCCCAACGTGCAAGCACTTCCACCCCGCCAGCTACCAGAGCAAAGAGAGGGCTCCCCCCGGCCAGTCAGAGCGGAGGTGGTATAATACTTCCAGGTCAAAGTTATGACCCGGTTCAGTAGGCGGCCGCCCGCGGCTGCCGCTTTCTTATTGGGGTGCGCTGAGCCCTGAGGGAGACGCCGGCTCGTATATATTGCAAACAAAGGACTTGCGTAGTGCTTAAGTCCTTTACATGCAACATTTACAAAAAACAGGGGTGGCGTATCCCGTCCCAATTTGGAACTGGCCCGCTCCAACCGTGCTGACGGCCTGGCTCAATCCTCTTGCAAAAAAGCGATGTCAACCGGCGACGGGACTTCAACAACCTGCCCCGTAGCCGTCAGGCCGCCCGTCGCGGGATCAATCTTGAAAACGACAATGTTGTTCGAGAACTGGTTCTCCGCCAGCAGGTATTTGCCGCTCGGATCGATGGCAAAGTGCCGCGGCTCCTTGCCACCCGTCGGAATCCCCCCGGCCGGCGATAGAGTTCGGTTTCCCGGATCGATGGAAAGAATCGCAATGCTGTCGTTTCCCCGGTTGGAGACGTAGAGAAACTTTCCGTTTGGGTGCACGGCGGTTTCGGCCACGTCGTTCCGGCCGGAGAATCCCGGTGGCAACGTCGACGCCGTTCGAATTTCCTTGAGCGTCCCCTTTTTCGCGTCGTATGCAAACGACGTCGCCGTCGAGCTCAGTTCGCTCACCGCAAAAACAAATCTCCCATTCGGATAAACCACGGCGTGCCGCGGTCCAGATCCAGCTTTCAATCTGGCGAACGCGGGTTCATTCGGCGTGAGCGTGCCGCTCGCGGCATCGAACTTGTAGACCAGCACTTCATCCAAGCCCAGGTCTGCCACCAGCGCGAAGCGATTGTCCGGTGACGTCTCAATCCAATGTGGGTGCGGCGCCTCCTGGCGCTCGTTGTTCGGACCCGTGGCGCCCTGGTCTTTCACGAGCGCGGTGTGTTCTCCCAGCCGGCCATCCACCAAAACCGGAAAAACCGCAATCGTCCCCGAACTGTAGTTGGCAACGAGGAGGTACTTGCCGGTCTTGTCGAACGACAAATAACACGGGTCCTCGCCGAGCGACGAAAGCTGATTCAGCAGCGTCAGCTTCCCGCTCTTCGCATCGACCGCAAAAGCACTCACGGCGCTCGCTTTGCCCGCTTCGTTCGCCGCATACAAGAATTTCCCGCCGGGATGCACCGCCACCCACGACGGGTCCCGCGTCTCCGCCGCAACGCCCTTTGGCGTTAGCTTCCCGGTTTCCGCATCAAACTCGTACTCGTAAATTCCTTTACTCTCCGTTTTGGTCGTGTACGTCCCGACGAAAACGAGATACTTGCGATTTGCAGTGGACTGATTGGCTGATCCGCTGGCAACCGAGTAAACGAGTGGAGCAATAAGAAGAGAAATGGCAAAAATTCGGCGTCTAATTTTCATGGGAAAGTAGTGTAACGCAGGCCCAAACAGAAAAGGGGCACGAGTCATCGTGCCCCAAAACTATTTTCCGCGTCGCGGATTTATTTTTTCTCTTCGTCGTTTTCTTCCTGCAGCACAGCGGCGGCGGCGACGGAGTCGTCGTCATCGAGCCGCAACAAACGCACGCCTTGTGTCGAGCGGCCCGCTTCGCGAATCTCGTTCGCATGAACGCGGATCACTTTGCCGTTATGCGTGATGATCATGACGTCGGATTCTTCGGTCACTTGCAGCGTGGCCACGACGTACCCGTTGCGGTCCGTCGTCTTCATGTTGACCACGCCCTTGCCGCCGCGCGACGTGATGCGGTACTCCGCAAGCGGCGTGCGCTTGCCGAAGCCTTTCTCGGCCACGGTTAGCATCAGTGTCGTCAACGACTCCTTGATCTGCTCGTTCTCGAGCTCCTCGAGATTCTGCGTGGTGATCTTGTGCTCCTTAGCGATGATCTCGAAGTCCGGCTGCACCGCGTCCATGCTCACGACGTAGTCGTCCTTGTCGAGGTCCATCCCGTTGACGCCGCCGGCATTGCGGCCCATCGGGCGCACTTCCGTCTCGCGGAAGAGGATCGCCTGGCCCTCGTGGCTGGCCAGGAAAATCATTTTCTTGCCGTCGGTCAGTTTCGCGCCGATCAACTCGTCCTTGCCGTCCAGAGTGACGGCGATGATGCCGGTCGAGCGCGGGTTGGAAAATTCCGTCAGCGCCGACTTTTTCACCGTGCCGCTCTTCGTGGCCATGAAGACGAATTTGTCCGCTTCTTCCAAATTACGCGCTGCGACCAGCGCGGTGAGCTTTTCGTCTTCTTGGAATTTAACCAAGCTGGAAATCGCCTTGCCGCGCGTGGCCGCCGCGGCTTCCGGCAACTCGTACACCTTCAGCCAGTAGACCCGGCCCTTCGACGTGAACAGCAAAATGTAACTGTGCGCCGAAGCGATGAAGAGATGCTCAACGAAATCTTCTTCCTTCGTCTTCGCGCCGATGCGCCCCTTGCCGCCGCGCGACTGGTGCCGGTAGGTATCCGCCGCCGTGCGCTTGATGTACCCCGCGTGGCTGACGGTAATCAGCATCTCCGTGTCGGCGATCAAGTCTTCGAGCTTGATCTCATCGACCTTGTCGACGATCTGCGTGCGCCGATCGTCTCCGTAGGCTTTGTGCACTTCGCGCAACTCGCCGACGATGACCTGCTTGAGTTTCTTGTCGCTTGCCAGAATCTCGCGCAACTCGGCGATCAATTCACGAATGGACTTCAATTCCTTGATAATTTCGTCGATAGAAAGCTGCGTTAGCCGGTGCAGTTGCAATTCGAGGATGGCGTCGATCTGCGCATAACTGAGGCCGAGCGCGTTTCCACGGCCAGCCGCTTCGATTTCCGGCGCTCCCTGCGCGCGGTACTTTCGGCCGTCCAGCTTCACGCCCTCGATTTTCTTGGACTTCCCGTTTTCCGTGATGGTGACGTCTTGTTCGCTGAAATACTTGAACAGGTTTTCCTTGGCGTCCACGCGGCTGGAAGAACCGCGGATGATGCGGATCACGTTGTCCAGGTGGTCCAGGGCAATCTGATAGCCGAGCAAAATGTGCTCGCGCTGTTCGGCTTTCTTTAGCTCGAAAATCGTGCGGCGGCGGATGACATCGATGCGGTGCTCGATGAACAGCTTGATCATCGCGATCAAGCCCAGTTCGCGCGGCTGCCCGGCAACGATGGAGAGCAGGATCATGCCGAACGATTCCTGCATCTGCGTGTATTTGAAAAGATTGTTCAGGATGAGCTGCGATTCTTCGCCGCGCTTCAGCTCAATGACGATGCGCATGCCCTCGCGCGAAGATTCGTCGCGCACATCGGAAATTCCTTCAAGCTTCTTGGTCTGCACCAGTTCGGCGATGCGCTCGATCAGCCGCGCCTTGTTCACCTGATACGGAATCTCCGTGATGATGATGCTTTCGCGGTCTTTGGTGGTCTCTTCGATGGCGGCCTTGGCGCGCATCGTAAAGCTGCCGCGCCCCGTTTTGTAAGCGGCCTCGATGCCTTCGCGGCCCGCGATGTACGCCCCGGTCGGGAAGTCCGGGCCCGGCACAATCTTCATTATTTCCTTCAGCGTCGTATCGGGCTTTTCGATGAGCAGAATCGCCGCGTCCACGATCTCGCGCAAATTGTGCGGCGGGATGTTCGTGGCCATGCCGACGGCGATGCCGCTCGCGCCATTGACGAGCAGATTCGGGATGCGCGACGGCAGCACCACGGGCTCTTCACGCGTCTGATCGAAGTTCGGAATGAAGTCGACGGTTTCTTTTTCTAGGTCGGCAAGAATGTCTTCTGAAATTTTTGCGAGGCGCGCTTCGGTGTACCGCATGGCCGCCGGCGGGTCGCCGTCAACGGAGCCGAAGTTTCCCTGCCCGTCGACCAGCGGGTACCGCATGTTGAAATCCTGCGCGAGACGCACCATCGCGGGATAAATCACCGCTTCACCGTGCGGGTGATAGTTGCCGGAAGTGTCGCCGCAGATCTTGGCGCATTTGCGGTAGCCGCGGTTGGAGGCCAGGCCGAGGTCGTTCATGGCCACCAGGATGCGCCGCTGCACCGGCTTCAACCCGTCGCGCACATCAGGCAGCGCGCGCGCGATGATCACGCTCATCGCGTAGTCGAGATACGACTTCCTCATTTCTGCTTCGATATCGATCGGAAGCAGTACCGATGTATTTGTCTCGTCCGCCATTTCCCCTCGCTGTAGCTGAAATTCTTCTTTGTAGGGGCGCAGCATGCTGCGCCCCTACAAGCAATACCTATCGTTTGGCTGCGTGTTCCAGCACGTAAGCCTTCACCGTGTCAAAGGCGTCCGCCGCATTCGTAAACCGCCGCGCCGCAAAATGCTCTTCGAGTTGCCGCAAAAACACATCGCGCTCGTCATCGCCAGCAAACTCAACCGCCGCGCCACGCTCGTTATCAGGCGAAGTTGTCGCCGTTGCGCGGAACCCGCTGCAACTCAATCCCCGCAGCCCCGGCAGTGTCGCCCATCCCAGTTGATAAAGCATCGGAATCTGGCTAAATATCCAAATTCACGACTTCCAGCGCGTTGTCCTCGATGAACTTGCGGCGCGCCTCCACGTTTTCGCCCATGAGCGTCGTGAAAATATCTTCGGCCGCGACCGCGTCTTCCAGCTTCACTTGCAACAGGGTGCGCGTGTCGGCGTTCATGGTCGTATCCCACAGTTGCTCGGCGTTCATTTCGCCCAGGCCTTTGAATCGCGTGATGGTGAAATCTTTTTTGGCATCTTCCACGACGTAGTTGAGCACGTCGGTCGCCTTTTCCTTCGTCACCTTATCGCCATTACGCGCCACGGTGAAGGGCGGATGGTTGAACTCTTCGATTTGTTTAGCCAGCCCGCGCATTCGCTTGTATTCCGCGGTCGAGGCCACCGCCCAATTGATCTTCTGGCCATGCGGAGGGCCAAACTGGATTTCGTACAAGCTGTGTTCTTCGTCGAAGATGATTTTGCCCTCGAGTTTCAGCTTGGTCTTCTCCAGTTGCTTCAACAGTTTTTCCAGCGCCTTCTTGTCCTCGAAGTCCGTCTTCTTCTCCAGGCCGCTTTCGGCGAGCAGTTCGACGAGCGCGTGTTCGCGCAGCCTGCGGCCGAGTTTTGCCGCGGAGGCTTCATACTCCTGCACATTCAGCAAGAATGAAGTCAGCCGCGCGCCCTCAAGATTCACGCCTTCCTTGGCTTTCACGACGTGATCTTCCGTGGCGCGCTTCATCAACTCGCGCGCGAAATCACGCTCGTCGCGGATGTATTTCTCCGTCTTCCCGCGCTTCACGCGGTACAGCGGCGGCTGCGCGATGTAGATGTGCCCGCGATCGATCAACTCCTTCATGTGGCGGAAGAAAAACGTCAGCAGCAGCGTGCGAATGTGGCTGCCGTCGACGTCCGCATCGGTCATCAGAATGATTTTGTGATAGCGCAGTTTTCCCGCATCGAAATCGTCTTTGCCGATGCCGGTGCCCAGCGCGGTGATGATGGCGCGAATTTCTTCGTGGCCCAGCATCTTGTCGTAACGCGCCTTTTCAACGTTGAGAATTTTGCCCTTAAGCGGCAGGATCGCCTGATATTTTCGATCGCGGCCCATCTTCGCCGAGCCGCCGGCGGATTCACCCTCGACGACGAACAGTTCGCACCGCGCGGGATCGCGTTCCTGGCAATCAGCGAGTTTTCCCGGCAGGCCGCTCGAATCCATCGCGGACTTGCGGCGCGTCAATTCGCGCGCTTTGCGAGCAGCTTCGCGGGCACGGGCCGCGTCGATGCACTTGGAAATGATGCGGCGCGCCACGGTCGAATGTTTGTCAAACCATTCGCCGAGCTTCTCGTTGACGAGCTGCTCGACGTCACCCTTGATGTCGCTGTTGAGCTTGCCCTTGGTCTGTCCTTCAAACTGAGGTTGCGGCAGGCGCACGCTGACCACGGCGACGAGGCCTTCACGAACGTCATCGCCCGTGATGGTGACTTCGTCTTTTTGTTCCTTCAGCATGCCTGCCGACGACGCGAAGTTGTTGATCGAGCGCGTCAGCGCCGACCGGAAGCCGGAAAGGTGCGTGCCGCCGTCGACGGTATTGATCGTGTTGGCGAAAGCAAAAACGTTCTCACCATAAGTATCGTTGTACTGTAGCGCGATTTCGATTTCGACGGTACCGCGCTTCCCCTCGATATAAACCGGCGAATCATGCAGCGTGGCTTTTCCGCGATTCAGATGCTTGACGAACTCCGTGATGCCGCCGGTGAACTTGAATTCCGCGGTCTTTTCCGTGCGCTC